>Ga0194121_10006860_pt1 | contig 15089 bp, 12 predicted proteins | sample TA2MahCa50mmetaG_FD_148609 | JGI IMG/M metagenome (GOLD analysis project Ga0194121, IMG submission 148609) | Freshwater microbial communities from Lake Tanganyika, Tanzania - TA2015020 Mahale Deep Cast 50m | ecosystem: Environmental > Aquatic > Freshwater > Lake | place: Tanzania: Lake... | reverse complement strand
CTGCATTTGTTGTTGGTCTTCTCGCTTGATGCCTGTGCCACGCACACAGATGTCATTTTTTATAAGCACCCGCAAAGGGGATGTTTTACTGATGCATTTGTTGGGCCACTGCAAGACGACCCGGTAGGGGCAGGACTAAAAGAATGCTTGTTGCAGGGGGTAGAAAGGGCCGTGGAGGAGCTGTCACGGGTCGATGGCTACTACGCACGCCCTGAAATTCGCATCCACTTACCCCCGGAAGCCGAGACGGTGGCCAACAAACTGCGCAGTATGGGTCAAGCGAAGCGGGTCGACGAATTGATTCTGAGTCTGAATCGTGCCGCCGAAGGGGCCACGCACGAAGCTAAGTCGTTGTTTGTGGATGCGGTTCGACAAATGAAGCTATCCGATGCCCTTGGTATTGTACACGGTGCGGATGACGCCGCCACGCACTACCTTCGAAGTCAAACGGAGGGTGCACTAGTAGAGCGGTTTAGTCCCGCCATCGACGCCAGCCTGCAGCAGTCGGGGGCAGCCGACAAATGGAGAAGCTTCGTAGGGGTTTATAACCGAATTCCGGGGGTTAGGCGGTTAGACACCGACCTCACGCGGCATGTTTGCCAACGGGCTGTGGCCGGGTTGTTCTTGCGGGTGGCGGAGGAGGAAAAGGCCATCCGTTCCCAGCCAGCGCGGCGCACCAGCGATTTACTCCGGAACGTATTTGGTAGACCCTGATGGCGATAGTGGCTCTGCGAAGTTCAAGGACCGTTCAGTTTTCTAATCCTGCCTTTCAGGGAGCTGCCACAAAAAGTACTTGCCGGAAAGTGGTTGAATGGTTTATTTTTAGGAGATGAAAGCACATGCAGATATTGAAAACAAATTGAAGGAATTAAAGAACAAAAAATGCCTGCCAAAAAGAAAAGCTGGACTGAAAAAATGAGTCATCCGGCAAAGCCTGAGGTTAAGTGCATTGATGTGCCTTATGCTGGTGCGCCGGCGGGTAGCAGGATGCTGATTCCCACGCCCCGCCTGATCGATGCGTACCTCTGGCAAATTCCGGTCGGACAAACAGTAGCCCCTGAGCTGATGCGTCGTGACCTTGCGGCTGACCAATCGGCGGATTTTAGTTGTCCCCTCACGTCGGGGATTTTCCTGCGCATCGCAGCCGAATCTGCACTGGAAGAGATGGCCAATGGACGAACAGCACTGGAGGTGGCGCCTTTCTGGCGGGTAGTTGATCCTCGTTCGCCGTTGGCTGGTAAACTCAGTTGTGGGCGTTCCTTCGTTGAAGCCCAGCGCAGGCAAGAAATGGAGGCTTGAGCAAGTGGTGACCCATGTTCGAAGTCAATTTTTTTTGGTTTTTTCGGGCATGAGGCTATCAATCTGCGCCCAAAGCAATCGGTTGTTGCGGCTCCCGCAAGCGTAGTAGATCTGCCGCCCATCCTGTCGGGTCAACAACAAGTAGGGCGCCACACCATGGTTGAGCATGAGCTTAACGCTGCGGCCGTCGCGGGTTCGGAAATAGCCCTTTTTAGCGGATCCTGTGGCAAAACCGTGTGTCTTCCATTTGATGTCGGGTAGGGCATCCACCAGTTGCACACTGCTGAGGTTGTTTCGGGGCAGTGTTTCGCCGTAGATGCCCCCGATGCGAAGCCCATCAGCCTGAACCTCAAAGGGGATGTTTCCCTGGCCAATTAACATGAGTCCCGACACCAACAGCGCGCAAGCGATGAGCACATAGCGGGCTATTCGGATTTGTCGCTCCTGAACACCGGCCATGAACCGGCGACTGTGGCTCATGAACCAGAGGTAGGCGAGAATCGGACAAATCCCGAGGAACAGGCCAGCGGCATCTTCGCTCCAGAGGTAGAACAGCAGGGAACCGACGGTGAAGTGGCCTAGGCCCAGCCACAGATGGAATTTTCGAAAGAACGGCACATAGGCGGCGAGGTTTACCTTTTTTTGCTCCTCGGCCGACAGTGTATTGTAGCCCGAGAGCAGGTATGGCGCGTTTTCGGTGGTGAGGATGCGCCCGATCAGAATGTAGAACAGGCTGAGGGCCGACAGAAGATACCAGAGGCTCATCGTTCAAGGTTTACCAAGGGGTCAAAAGATCGAGGCCTATGTCGCGGCGGAAGTAGACCCCCTCGAAGCACAGTTCTTGTACCCGCTTGTAGGCTTTGAGTCGCGCCTCGGACACATCCGCGCCCATTGCCCCCACAGCCAGTACGCGCCCACCAGCGGTTTGCAGGCTCCCATCGTCGGCCCGGCGGGTGCCGGCGTGGTAGGTTAGTGGTCGTTGGGTATTACCATAAATCGTGAAGCCTCGGGGGTATTCGCCTGGGTAGCCACCCGACACGAGCATGACGATGCAAGCGGTTTGGGGATTGGTTTCGATGTACTCTGCCTGCAATTCGCCCTTACATGCCGCCACGAGGTGCTGCAGGAGATCGGACTGGATCCGCGGCACCACAACCTCCGTTTCCGGGTCGCCCATGCGCACATTGTACTCGATCACGTATGGGTCATCGCCCACCTTCATCAGGCCGAAAAATATGAAGCCGGTGTAGGGGATGTTTTCGGCTTGTAGACCACGGAGGGTGCGACGAATTACACGTTCTTCGACGCGCACCATGAATTCTGTATGGGCGAAAGGAACGGGCGAAATGGCACCCATTCCGCCAGTATTGAGGCCGGTATCTCTTTCCCCAACTCGTTTGTAGTCTTTCGCCTCGGGCAGTAGGAGGTAGTCGCGCCCGTCAGTGATCACAAAGGCCGACATCTCGATCCCCTGGAGGAATTCCTCCACCACAACCCGACTACTTGCCGCGCCAAAACGGCGGTTTACGAGCATATCAGTGAGGGTATCGCAGGCTTCCGCCGATGTAGAGCAAATGACCACGCCCTTACCCGCTGCTAATCCGTCGGCCTTCAGTACCACAGGAAGTGGGTGACTGCTCAGGTATTCGAGTCCCTCCTGTAGCTGGTCGTCCGTGAAGGTGCGGTAGCGTGCAGTAGGAATGCCATGCCGCGCCATGAATTGCTTACTGAAGTCTTTGCTTCCCTCTAATCGGGCACCTGATGCTCCCGGTCCGAAAAAAAGCAGCTCTTCGTGGCCAAATTCATCGCGCAGACGATCGGCTAGGCCGTTCACCAGCGGTTCTTCAGGACCGCAAACCACCAGGTCGATTTGATTTTGATGTATGGCGGCCGAGACGGCCTCGGATTTGGATGGAATCAGGTCGAGGTTTGTAGCGATTAATGCGGTGCCTGGGTTGCCAGGGGCCACAAATAGTGCAGCGCAGTGCGGGCTCTGGCTGAGAGCCGTGGCCAGAGCATGTTCGCGACCGCCTCCCCCCAACAGGAGCACACGGTAGCCTTGTGTTTGTTCGGTGGATGTCGGTTGCATGTCGCTCATGTTTGTTCACCACGGTTACTGGGCGTAGCGTTCCAGGAAATCTTGGTAGGCCAGGGCTATTCCCTCTTCAAGTTGCACTTTGGGCCTGAAACCGAGGGCCATTAAGCGTGATGAGTCCATCAATTTCCTGGGCGTACCGTCTGGTTTTCGGGTGTTATAACGCAATAAGCCCTTGTATCCAATCACGCGACCAACGGTGGAGGCCAGTTCACCTATGCTAAGGTCTCTTCCGAAGCCAGCGTTTAGGAAGCCGTAGTCGTTGTAGCGCTCCATCACGATCAGGCAGGCCTCGGCCATGTCGTCGACATACAAAAATTCACGCAGCGGCGTGCCCGTCCCCCAAATCTCCACTTCAGGTGCGCGCGAGGTGTGGGCTTCGTGGAATTTGCGAATCAGTGCCGGCATCACATGGCTGTGCTCGGGGTGGTAGTTGTCGCCCGGACCGTACAGATTTGTCGGCATGATGCTGGTGAATTGGCAGCCGTATTGGGCGCGGTAGGCGTCGCACATCTTGATGCCAGCTATTTTGGCAATGGCGTAGGGCTCGTTGGTGGCTTCCAAATAGCCCGACAGTAGCGATTCTTCCTTGAGGGGCTGGGGTGCCAATCGCGGATATATGCAACTGCTTCCCAAGAACAGCAGTTTTTTGACTCTGTTGAGGTGACTTTGGTGGATGATGTTGGTCTGAATCATCAGGTTGTCGTAGAGGAACTCGGCCCTGAGGGTATTGTTGGCATGTATCCCCCCCACTTTGGCCGCCGCAAGAAATACATATTCGGGTTTTTCCTCGCTGAAGAACCGGGCCACGGCCGACTGATCGCGCAGGTCGAGGTCACTGCTGCTTCGGAGAATGAAATGGTGGTGACCACGCTTTTTGAGGGCGCGAAATAATGCGGAGCCGACCATTCCGTTGTGGCCAGCTATATAGATGCGGGAATCGGTTTGCATGGGTTGATGGACGTTTGAAGCACCACAAAAATAGGGTTTTCCACCGGGGAAGCCCTTTTTTTCTGTAATAAACCTGATGTAATCGAATGGACTTAATGAGCCTTCAGGCTGCGGAAGACCTCTGATTCGAGGCGCAGCACCTGAGGAAGCAGTTGATTGGTTTCCAACGCCTCGTGTTGCTCGGTGAGGCATCTCAGTTCATCTATCTGGTGGCGGAGGCGTGTGCGCACCATATCGCTGTCGTGGGGAGCGCCGTCGACCAATTGCAACTGAATTTCGTTCAGAAAGCTGCTGTCTTCTTCCATTTCCAATAGCAGGCATAAACTTTCGCCGGAGCGGAGAAGCTGTTCTTCATCGATCCCTGAGGAAACACCCGATGTGCGCACACTCAGCAGTTGCTCAATGTAGGGAAACAACTCGTCTTGTTCGCGGAGGATATGCTCTGATAGGGCAGCCCTGTAATGAGCAAACAACAGGTGCAGCTCGTCCCAAACAATCGATTCGTGGCCGTGGTGGCGACTCATCTCCTTCATCAAATCGACGATTTGCGGCAAATGCTGGGTAAGGATTTGGTGATGTTCATGGCTTAACCGGTTGAGGAGTCTACCCATCCCGTCAATGCCCTCGAACGACAGAGACTCATAGGCCGCACCGCCCAGTTGGTCGATTGTGGCTTGCAGTTCGGCAATGTTCAGGTTTACGATTTCGGCGATTTCACCTACGGTATCGCAGCGGATGATGGCGGCATCTGGCACGCCCATTTTGTTCAAAACACCCGCCGCAATGGGCAATTGCTGCAGCAAATCGCAGACATTGGTGTGGGGATGCAGAGTCATTGGGCGTTGTTAACCAAATGACAACAATGCAGTGGATATTTGGTTTTACCCTTTAGGGCAATCTTACAGGAAATAGTCAGGCTTATCCGCCAGGTTAGTAGAATTTATGTGGGGGATCGGGCGTGAAAACCACCAGGGTTCTGGGGGCGGGACGACTGATTTTCAGGTAATGTATTGTGTTTGACAGCCCCCGGGGTTTAGGGGGCGGGACGACTGATTTTCAGGTAATGGATTTGTCTTGACTGCCTAATGCGCATGATCAGGGCTCCCAGACGGAGAAATTCGGGGGGGATTGGCCAATCGCTGTCGACTACGGGATTGATGCGGCCCAGTAGGGCCCCCTTAAGGTCGTAGATCAGCACTTCCGCACCTGCCTGAAGACCAGCCACACATGTTTGGCCGTCGGAAAGCAGCAGATATGGAATATTTGACGACGCAATTTCGGCCATTGAACTCGTTAGGTGCGATAGATCACCCAAATGCAGGAAGAAACGCTGGTGAATACCAGGGGTCAATAAATCACAACGCGCCGGCCCCATCAGAAGGTCGTGCCACTGGCCCTCCAGACGGTCTTCAAGCCAAATCCCGAAGCTACTGCACTTTGAGCCCGCCGTTGCGGTTGTTTGAGAACCTGAATTCCATCCCCCTAAAGTGGCCACGGGCAGATTGTGAAGGGAGTCGACCGCAAACAATACCCAGCCCTGCTGCAGGTTGTGAACTCCAAGTGGTAGGGTAATGTGGGAGCCGCTCGTGGGCCAATCGACCGCCTGAATCGCCAAGGCTTGTTGCGCTCCATAAGACCACACCACCAACGGAGCCCCCATGCCCCAGCGTGGTGCGTCATAGAGAGGGTCGAAGGATGTCCCGGCATCGTTGCGCAGCACCACAGCGGTTTGTCCGAACTGACGATAAGTTAGGCTGGTGTCGGCCTGCCGAATGCCAATCCACAATCGCCCTATTGGCGATGGGTTTAGGTCTGAGGTTGAAGTGTTGTTGCCGCTGGATGTTGAACGCAATATGGCCCCCCCACCTGCGGTCGTCAGACGCATAGATGGACGAAACCAGGCCTGCCCGGTTTGTGTGCCCCCAGGTACAAAGAAGCCCTGACCCACGCCCAGAGTGCCGTCGGGAATTGCTGCACTCGTTCCGCCATTCGATCCGCTGCCGGCGACTCCTGTTCCCCCGGCCCAAACTGCATAATCGGTACCCGAAAGCTGTGTTTGCAGAGCGGAGGTTTGCTGGTCCCACAAATAAATGGCACCGCCGAGTACCGCACTTCCGGCCGTGCCGTTGGCGGCCAGAAAAGAATCGGCCGATATGGGCGCGGGGTAGGGGTTGCCCAGTAGGTAGTAGCCCAGCGGGGTTGTGATAGGAACCGCAACGTTGCCCTGATGTGGGGCACCGATGAATGTGGCCTGGGCCCCGGCTTCAACGGCATAGCCTTGCCCACTGACCATAGGCCCGGTGGCTGGTAGTGGATTCCAACCCACATTCCCGTAGTTGCCGCCGATGTATGAGCGTATGCCTGAGGGGCGTGCCGTAGGAAAGCTCTGCAAAAGGTCGGCACCCACCACTGGGCTCGACCACAGGTTGAGCATGCCCGGTTGGGTGTGGCCGTTTCGCATTACGCGAAAGAGTCCGCTGCCGCTTACCATCACCGAATCGGCGGGAATAAAGCGACTCCCATCGTGCATCACCACCCATCCGTTGTTGTGCAACTGTCCGGGTTGCGCCAGAGTTCCGCTGTCGAGTCGCAGTGTAGCACCTGGGGCAATCGTGAGGCCGGCTTGTTGCCACCATCCATCTATGCGTGCTTCTCCTGAGCCGATGAGGGGGTGGTCAATCAGGCGGGGCACGTAGCTCAGACTCCAGAGCAATGGATTGTTCCAGAGGCCCTGACCCTGAAAGCGGTTTTGTACTACCAGAGCCGTCCAAATAGTGCTGAGTGTGGATAGTGGCCCGGTCAGGCTGGTTTGCGCGGTGAGGCTTCCGGTCCGATACCCTTCGGTACCCCACTGGAGCTCCAGAGTGATATAAGTGTTCCCACCCGGTGCTATGGTTTGGGTTGCAGCACCTGTGTAAAGGGCACCGCCCGTGGCCTGTATGTTGCTGAGGGTTAAGGGTGCTGTGCCCAGGTTCACCACAGGAATCCTCAATTGGCGTCGCTCACCCGGTGATGTTTGTCCCGCCCGTACGGTGTCGGGTACATAGAAGGCCTGCGTACTAGGCGTGGTGGGGTTCGACAGGCTTCCGCCGATGCGGTCGAGAAATGCCGGGTAATCGATGAAGGGGTTTCTGTTTTGTTGGAAACTGGCAATGTCGGTATTCCGCTGGCGCAAAATCACGCCCGGGGGGTATTGGTTGAGCCATTGGCGGTAGGTCTGTTCCATGGCTGGTGTCATATAGCTGAGGTCGACTCCAGCGGTGCCGTTGTAGCGCAGGCGGAAGTAGAGCATCGCAGCTGCGGCAGCCGCTTTGTGTTCGTTGCGGGGCTCGAAGGTGGTGCTGTTGGCCTTAGAACCGCCGGGATAGGTTAGGGTGGGACTCCACACCCAGTCAAGAGGTTTGTTTCCCCGCGCCGTGTTAGTGGAGGCATCGGAAATGAAGATGTGGTGCAGGTCGCTCTGCATGGGCTCGGCCGAGGCACCGAAGCTTTGGGGCCAGGTGTGCTCGGTGTTCATTTCGTAGGGTGCGTTGTTGAGGGTGGTGGTGTTGAAGGCGGCGGAGGTGTAGGAGATGGTTCGCCCTGTGTATATGCATTCGTTTTTGTAGGGGTTCACATGTCCAGGCTCCCGGCCATTCACCTTCCAGTTGTCGATCGTTCCAAACATTCGCAAACGGGCGTTGTTGGTGCCGCTGTAGCCCAATTGGGTGTAGGGCGATACGACCCTTTGCTGAAGAGCCGTCACTAGAGCAGCGCCTTGCAGATTTTGGGTGGGGTCGTAGTACGACAGGCTGTAGCGGCCTTGTCCACTCAATTGCACAGCAACGGGACCGCTTCCGCCGTCGGCCTGCAAAATGAGGCATCCCGTGTGATCTATGTTGTGGATGGGGTTGAAGTAGACCCGAATCCGCAGGCTGTCGCCCGCGGCAATGGTAAACTGACTATCGGGTGTGTGAAAGGCGTTGTTCAGGGGTGGCGCATAGGCTCTGACCCGAACGGGGTGCGACAACGGCCCGTCGTTGATGACCCACAATAGTAGGCTGTCGCGTTGAAACTCGTTGGTGGGTTGGAAGGTATGCCGGGTGATAAGGGTGCGAATACCCGTTATACTGAGGGCACCTTGAAGGGGAACACCTCCTCCTCCACCGCCCCCACCTCCACCTCCGCTGCCCCCGCTGAGGCTGCCGAACACACGGATGTTGTTGAAGCGAAGATTGCCGTTTCCGCTTGCCTGATAGGCCCACAATCGTATGTAAAGGGTGGATACGCCGCCAGATGGCAGATTTTGACTCACAGGGATGGAGTCGAGTGTGTTCACATCTGTTGAGTTGATGCTGCCACCTGAGATGAGGGTGGTCGACTGGCTCATAAAGCTGTCGGTACTGGTTTGGATGGTGAATTGGGTGGGACCTGTACTCGTGCGACCCAAACGGATACTGAGTTGGGTGAGGCTCAGCTGCCGGCCGCTGGTGGTGCGAATGACCCATTGGATAAACTTGCTGTTGCTGCTAAAGGCTCCAGTGTTCCACGATGCGGCATAACCGATCCGCAATCCACCGCCGTCGCTTCCGTTCTGATAGAGGATGCTTCCCGAGCTGAGTTGGAGGGGTTCAGCCAACAAGGAGGTGTCGTAGGTGAGCGCTGTGTTTCGATCTTCCAAATCGTAAAGGGCGAGCAACTGCTGCGCCGAAACGAGGCAGGGGAACATAATAGCGAACCCGATGAACCACCAGATAGTGGGGCGACGATGCATATTCCGCAATATACGAAGATTTGAAATGAGAACAGGGGGTGTAGGTCTTTACGGCCGTACGCGTACATTTGCATTGTGGATGCCCGTCGATTACCTGAACTATTCGCCTTTCTTTCACAGCCCCGCAGGCTGGCCATCACCACACACCACAAGCCCGATGGGGATGCTTTGGGGGCATCGCTTGCGCTTTGCAGGATGTTAAACAAAATGGGCCACCAGGCCAAGGTGGTTAGTCCATGCGACTGGCCGTCCTTTCTCAACTGGCTTCCCGGAACAGCTGATATTATCGATTTTGAATCGGCCACGCCGGTGGCGAAACTGGCGCTGAGCGAAGCGGAATTATTATTTTGCCTCGATTTCAACGATTTGGGTCGCACCTACCGCCTGGGGGATGTGTTGAAGAGCCTGAATTGCCCGCTGGTTATGATCGATCACCACACCCACCCGTCCGACTTCGATGCCTACCGCTACTATGATGTTTCGGCTTCTTCGACCTGCGAATTGGTATACCGACTGGCTTTAGAGGCCGGGTGGTCGACCCACATCGACGCAGAGGTGGCCGAATGTCTCTATTGCGGCACTATGACCGACACCGGCAACTTCAAATTCCCGTCAACCACCCCTTCCGTCCACCGGATGATTGCAGATCTGATGGATCGCGGCGCAGATCACTACAAGGTCCACAGCCTGGTCTACGAACAGATGGGGGTGCATGTGCTGCGCTTTTTAGGCTATTGTTTTTCTGAAAAATTGCGCTTGATACCGGAATACTCCGTGGCTTATTTTGTGATTACTGCTGAAGAGGTTCGGCGTTTTGGGCTACAAACCGGCGATACGGAGGGACTGGTTCACTACGCCCTGAATATTGATGGGATGCGGATGGCGGCCCTGATCATCGACCGAAATGAGCGGGTTAAAATGTCGTTCCGCTCGCGTGGGGCGGTGCCAGTGCATGATTTCGCCCGTGAGTGGTTTGAAGGGGGTGGCCATTACAATGCCGCAGGTGGACAAAGCTCAGATTCTCTGGAGCGCACCGAAGAGCGGTTCCTTGATGCCATACCTGCATTTGTGAAGAGTTGGGGAGGAGCCGAACAATCTCTGCCGTCATTAGCCGAGCCGTCCCCTGTAACATCCCCCCATCCTCAGTAACGTCCACTTTCGCATCTCTTGTTTCCCAACAAAATATTTTGTCCCATTTCCAGCGTCATGTCTCACCTCCTGATCCGCAGGGAACGGATGAATGTTTGACGCCCGACAGGTAGCCTTTATTATGAGATTGGTCCGCATATTCCCGAACTTTAATCGACTGGCAGTTCTTTTGTTAACCCTGTTCATTTGGGTGGGTTGCGGACCGAAAAGAGTGAAGGAATCGGGTGATAAACGAATGAAAACGCCGGGTGGACTCGCCTACATTATGCACCACGACGAGCCCGGCACGCCGGCCGAATTGGGGGATGTTTTGGTTTTGCAGATGAAGTACGGCACAGGAGATACAGTACTGTTCGACACTCGCCTCAACCGAAGGCCAGTCTATTTACAATGCACCAACCCCTCGTTTAGGGGTGGACTAGAAGAGGGACTTACATTACTGAGCGCGGGCGATACCGCTACTTTCTTTTTATCTGCCGATTCCGTCTTCAACCGCATGTTTCGCCAACCTCTGCCACCTGGGGTCAATCTCGGCGCTGAACTACGCTTCGAATTGGCCGTTCAGGACGTGCGCAATGAGGAGCGAGATTTGCAGGCGTATCTCCGAAATCAGGCGATAGACGACCTTCCGCGGCCTTCCGGACTTTACGTAATTAGTTTGGGCAAAGGCAATGGGGCACCCGTTCGTGAAGGGGCTACTGTTACCCTGCATTATGCGGCAACCCTGGTTGATGGTACCGAATTCGACAATACCCGTAAACGCAGTGATCCCTTTGTCTTCACTAAAGGGTCCAGGGTGTTGATCGACGGATTAGAGGAGGGTGTCGGGCTGCTCAGGCAGGGTGACAAAGCACGGCTTGTGATTCCTTCCTACCTCGCTTTTGCCGAAAAGGGTAACTACGGCGGCCTGGTGCCTCCATTCAGTACCGTGGTGTATGAAGTTGAGGTGGTTGGGGTGAAGTAACGAGGGGCTTTTAATCGGCTAGCACTACTCCGCAGCGGGCGGCAAATGCACGTATTTCTGTCGACGACACCCATAGGGATATGGCAAGCCGGGCGCCCGAAGTCTGAAGTGTAGGTTCGGACGGGTGATCAGTACCCGAAGCTTGCTGGGGATTCGGTATGGGATTACTCTGCTTGGGCTCTGGTTGTGGCATATGGGGAGAGGGTATGGCCCGCGCCTGTTCGGTGATGGTGGCAAAGTGTAGTCCCCACACCCGACCGTCGGTTGTAAATCCCGGACACCCGCTGGATCCACCATACATCAGGCCGTCGGTCTCCACGATGCTGGCCAGACGCCCGTCGGTCAACAACTCTGGTCGACGTGAGGAAATGTATGACCCCTGGAATCGCTCAATGAGGGCGAAGGCCACATGTTGCTCTTTCATTCCGACTGTGCTAAGGGGGTAGCCAAGCGAACCACATAGCGTTCCAGGCAAGGGCACCTCTGGATGCAATTCTAGATAAGGCAATCCTGTATTTTGGGGAGCTTGTCGGGATGGATTTTGGTCGGCTCTTGGTCGCGCGGGATTGGGTCTGCTGGGATGATCTATCCTTAAAAGAGCCAAGTCAAGCGCATCGTCGATGCCCAGCAGTCGTGCTATGTGCATGGGCTGCCCCACTTCCGGGGCTCGAATCAACTGTATACGGTTGTGGATTGGTGCATTTTTTTGACCGTCGTGGTGCAACACATGCGCGGCGGTCAGGCAGAGCTGAGGAGCAATCAAAAAGCCCGTACCGCTACCAAAAGAAACGGGTTTCCCCCCCAAATCGGTTTGGCACAAGATTCCATAGAGCGACTCACGGACCTTCATGCAGGCCGCCTCAAACATTTGATGATGAATTTATGGCGCCCACGATTGCTCGACTCAACGTTTTTAGTTTAGGATGAGGCGCAGGCCGTTGTAACCAAAGGAAAGTGACCCGATTTGCGTATGGCCGCCATACCGCCTTCTACGTTGATGAGTCTGTGGTAGCCGCGTGCAGCCAGGATCGACGCAAAAATCATGGAGCGATACCCCCCGGCGCAATGCACAAAATAATCGCGATTGGGGTTCACCATCTGAAGGCTATCGTTTAGGGTGTCCAGAGGCAATAGATGCGCTTCGGGCAGGTGTTCACTTTCGTATTCCCCTGGTTTGCGCACGTCGATAATTTCATAGGCAGGATTCTCCGCCTTCATACGGGCGAATTCATCTACCGATATGCTTGGAATGCGGCCAATATCGTGGCCAGCTGCTACCCAGGCATCCCACCCACCGTCGAGGTAGCCCATGGCATAGTCGTAGCCCACCCGGGCTAGTCGGGTCACCACCTCTTGTTCGCGGCCAGGATCGGCCACCAACAGCAGTCGTTGCTCGATATCGGGAATAAGGGTGCCCACCCAAGGCGCGAACCCCCCGTCGATTCCAATGTTGATGCTGCCTGGAATGTGTCCAGCGGCAAAAACCTCAGGTTTACGGGTATCTAATATGAGTGCGCGCTCTTCTTCGGCAATCAATAGGAAGGCTGTGGGGTTGAGTTTGCGTGTACCACGATCGAGTACCTCGTGCAGGGCGGCGTACCCTTGCTTGTTCAGTCGAACATTGAGGGGAAAATAGGCTGGGGGCGTCGGAATTCCGGTGGTGAGCTCCCGGATAAAATCATCCTTGCTGAGGTCGGCGCGGAGTGCGTAGTTCACCTGTTTTTGGTGACCCAGTGTGTCGAAGGTCTCCTTACTCATGTTTTTCCCACAGGCCGAGCCTGCGCCGTGGGCTGGATACACAATCACTGAATCACTAAGCGGCATTATCTTGTTTCGCAGGGAGTCATAGAGCATCCCGGCCAGGTCTTTGGTGGTGAGTGCAGGGCCAGCGGCCAGATCTGGCCGACCTACGGCACCGATAAACAGGGTATCGCCGGTGAACAGGGCGTAGTCGCGCCCCTCAGCATCGCGCAGAAGATAGGTGGTACTTTCTGGGGTATGACCTGGGGTATGGAGCACCACAATTTCCAAATCGCCTACTTGAAGCCGCTCCCCATCAACGGCCTTGTGCGCCTCGAATTGGGTGTTCGCCGTTGGACCAAATACAATTTGAGCACCAGTTGCCCGAGCGAGATCGATGTGACCCGACACAAAGTCGGCGTGGAAGTGGGTTTCAAGCACATATTTGATTTTGGCACCACTTTTGGCGGCCCGACTCAAATAGGGCTCCGATTCACGAAGTGGGTCTATGACCACTGCCTCGCCTTTCGATTCGATATAATATGCGCCTTGTGCCAGGCATCCGGTGTAGATTTGTTCAACCAACATAATTGGGGGTTTACTCAAGTCAATACCTCAAAAATACCGCGAAAATGGAGAACATGCTCAGCAATAATTTGGTGAAAACTAAACATCTCCAGGTGCAAGCAAAGCGGAATCAATCACGAAATGAGCGCACTAGAGCAGGAAGTGCCCCTATTTAGGGCACTACCACGGGTCTATCAGCACGACTCCAAGCGCTCATTCCACCCTCAAGGTGGTATGCCTTTTTGAATCCACGGGCTTTCATCAGGTCCAGCGTTTGTCCCGATCGTCCACCCGATCTACAGTATATCAGGTAGGTGCGTGACGAATCCCAGGACGCCATAGCCTGTTGCAGTTTTTCTTCCTGGTAGAAATCCACCATCAAAGCGCCGGGGATAATGCCCTCTTTGCATTCATCGGCGGTTCGTACGTCCACCACCACCACCAGCGTATCGGATTTCATCCGTTCTAAAAATTGAATGGGACTCAAGGCCGAGAAAGGGGCCGCTTCTGTTGAGACATGGCCTTCAGATTTGGAGGCTTGTTGACCGCAGGCCTGTAGGCTAAAAAGGAGTATAAAACAGAATCCGCTTAATATGTGCGGATTGTAATACAAAGCAATTGGGAAAGAGGCACGAGTCATCATACAAAATGAAGTGTTAAAGGCATTTTATTTGCGTTTAGGGTGACAAACTGCTTCTGAAAAATTTTAATAATCACACTCAGAGTGAAACATGAATGGGGTGCAATCAAAATTATGCACAACATTGTCAGGTATAGGTATAATGAACAATCAAGTAATTACATCTCCTCTCGAATCAAATTTTATCTATTGAGTAACCTCAAGGGTATGTTTTTTTGTAAATATGTAAAAGGATTTATTGCAAAAGACAATCTCCAATCCTCTTCTTGTCTAAAACCCACCTCTTCTTTTCCCCAATTTTCATTTCAGCCAAGTTTTTTATCACCGATGAATTTTTGATATAATCAGCATTTACATATAAATCAGACATATCCCTGAAACAATAGTAAGATAAGATCTGGGAAGCCTCGGGGAAGAAAACGGAACCAATAGTGATCATTCCCAAAACAACAATTTTTTGAAATTGAGCAAAACAACGCCCACAATGAAAACACAGAAGAATTTTCTTTTTCATATTAGCTGGTTATAGGTTCTTCTATGCTTTGGCACCTGCACTAAATCTCTGATTTCTTCAAAGTCGCTTCCACTTCTGAGGGTTCCATGCCAAGTATTTCAGCGATGCTTTCAACACTCATTCCGTGTTTGTACATGCTCTGCACGGTAGACTCCACCTGAATCCGGGTACCTGTCATAAGTCCCTCCTCCCGGCCTTCTACTCGACCTTCAGCCTTGCCTTTTTGAATTCCCCTTTCTATTCCCTCCGCTCTGCCCTCCGCCCTGCCTTCAGCTCTGCCCTTTTTCATACCTTTCATAAACCCCTTATACTCCCCTTCGGCCTCGCCATCGATCCAGGTCGACATGAGCGTTTCCTCTGAAATGCCGAACGCACTGAGTTTTTTCATGTATTCCTCTTTGACTTCTGGTTTCATAT
>Ga0194121_10006859_pt1 | contig 15090 bp, 9 predicted proteins | sample TA2MahCa50mmetaG_FD_148609 | JGI IMG/M metagenome (GOLD analysis project Ga0194121, IMG submission 148609) | Freshwater microbial communities from Lake Tanganyika, Tanzania - TA2015020 Mahale Deep Cast 50m | ecosystem: Environmental > Aquatic > Freshwater > Lake | place: Tanzania: Lake... | reverse complement strand
CGTCCCGACAAGGACGGCAACATCATCGGCAATCTCTTCTTCGGCAGCGAAGGCTGGGCCAGTCTGCAGGGTGACGGATTCCGCGCCTACAAAGGCGAGAGCCGCGAGAGGATTGTCAACGAGACCGGAAACGACTCCAGTCTTCCGCACGTGGTGAACTTCCTCGAGGCCGTACGGTCCCGAAATCCCGCGCATCTGCACGCCGGCATCGAAGTGGGCGCGCTCTCCGCCGCCCTCGCTCACATCGCCAACATCAGCTACCGGACTGGCCGCAAGCTGGCCTTCGATCCCAAGTCCATGCGTTTTCCAGGCGACGAGGCGGCCAATGGCCTGCTCACCAGGCAGTACCGCGCGCCGTACGTCGTGCCGAAGGAAGTCTGACCGCTGAGGGGCGCCCTACCGCTGGGGCGCCACCGTCATGGGCTCTGAATTCCAGCCTTCGATCTTCAACTGCACAGGCTCATTCGAAACTGCGCATTCAAAACTGATACGCCGCTCTTCGCCGGGGAGCAGCGAAACATAGTTGTCGTCCGCATAGGCCGGCAGCACTCGTTCGCCATTGGAGCGGCGCAGGGAGAGGTGGACCATCAACGCCGGCCGCTCGGTGCGGTTGGCGAGAGTCACGGTGACGCGGCGGACGCTGCCTTCGGTCCGCTCGGTGGCTCGGGCTTCCAGACGGACGGTGGCAAGGCCGTTCAGCGCACGCACCGCCTGCAGGGTCGGCGCCTGCCAATAAAAGTTGTTGGAGAGTGGTTGTCCGGCGTTGTCGGAAAGGTCGAGTCGCACGAACACAGTCTCATCCGTCAGTCCCGTCAGCGCCGGACCCTCCGTCGCGGTGTTCGCCGGCGCGTCCAGGGTCTCGCTGCGGTCCGCGAGAATGCGCCCGTCCATCGCCACCACGCGGAACCGCACCCGCAGACCGCGCCGCGCCTCGGCCGTGTTGTTGATTACCGCAACACGCAGTCCGGGCAGATTTAACTGCACGTGGATGGGCTCGCAAGCCTTCTTGATGCCGTAGTAGGCGCCGTGCGTATCGTAGTCCGAACTGTACATCTGCCAGTTCAGGCTGGGCCAAGCGGGATGGCTCATCCACATGAACCGGCCCGTGTTCGGCCGCCACAAATGCGCGTTGAAGCCCTCGAACATCGCCCGGTGGTTGGCGTAGTTCATCAGTTGGGCCTTCCGCTCAAAGTCTTTGAGGTTCGTGGGAGCCCCGAACTGCTCGGTCATGGAAGCCATGAACGGCTTGATGTCGCCGTTGGCGTCGCTGTGCCAGTCGTGATAAGCCCACGTATCGTTTGGCGGCCACTGGTCTGCCTTCGGCAACATCGCCTCGAGCGTGTCCAGAGTGGGGGCGGAAGGAAGGCCCAACTCCGTCGAGAAGCCCTTCCCGCGGTCAGTGAAGAACTCGACCGGCTCGCCATGGCGCCACGGACCGCTCGCCTGCAGGTTCACGCGGCGCGAGTTGGGCGAATAGTAGCGCGTCCCGTCGAATTCACGCACCAGCGCCTCCAGCGCCTCGTTGCGCGCCGGAGACGGCACTCCCTCGTTTTCGCCGCACCAGAGCACGATCGAGGGGTGGTGGCGGAACCGCAGTAGCGTATCCCGAGCGTTCTCCCGGAACAGTTGCAGATCACCCGCCTCCAGGCTGTGGTCTTGCGTCGAACCCCAGAAGTCGTTCCAGACCAGGATGCCGTATTCGTCGCAGAGCTCGAACAGCACCTCCTCCATGCTTTGGCCGCACCAGTTCCGGATGATCGTGAAGTTGGCGTCGCGCGTCAGCCGGATGTAAGGCTCCAGGCGTTCTCGCGATACACGCTTTCGTGAGTCGCTGATGCCCCAGTTGCCTCCTTTGAGTGCGATCCGCACTCCGTTCACGCGGACGACCATCATCGGAGAAGCCGCGCGCTCCTCCAGCGGCCGGATCGCCGACGAGAGTTCCGCCCCGCGTTTCAGCGAAGCCACCCAGCTCTCCGAACTCTCGAGCATTCCTTCATGCCGCACGTCCACCACCGCAACTCCAGGCGTGGCCGCCGGCGCATACTCGATCCGCTTCAGGCGGCCCGTGGCATCAAGCAGCGTCAGCTCATAGCGGATCTCGCGGATGCCGAAACGTAGTCGCGACTGATCGGAATCCCCGGCCGCCGTTCGGAAGCTGAGCTCCAAATGGTACAACTCCGGTTTGCCGTAACCATTCGGCCACCACAGCCGAGGCTGGTTCACCAGCAGTTCCTTGAACTCCTCCGGTGCTAGCGTCAGCACCGTTTCGCCCGGCTCAAGGCGAACTCGCTTTTCGATCCGGACTCCTTCAAAGGCCGCGGTGAGCGTCCCTTCCACGAAAGCTCGCGTGCTGTTCCGCAGCGGCACCTTGAGGGTGACGCGCGCCTGACTGTTGTCCGGCTTAGGAAGCGTCGTCAGAACGTGCGGGTCGCCGATCCTCACCACACCGGTTGCGCGCAGTGTCACGTCCTGCCACAAGCCGGAGTTCCGGTCTCTGATCCCCGGTAACCAGTCCCATCCCTCCGTGGAGAAGAAAGTGGGCCCGTCGATCAGTTGGATTCCGCCATTGGGTCCCGGCCCGGCCACGATGGACTGCTCGTGCGGAATACCCGGATGGGGCGGGGGCGAAATGCGCACAGCCACTGCGTTCGCGCGGCCCGGCGTGATGTGGTCCGTGACATCGAAATCGCCGCGGACGAAAGCGCCGCGAATGTTTCCCAGCGCCCGGCCGTTCATCCACACTTCGGCCGCGTAATTGATGCCCTCGAAGATCAGGTTGAGGCGCTTTCCGGCCACTTGCGCCGGCGGGGTAAACTCCACGCGGTACCAGTAGTCCTGCCGCGCCAGCCGCTCCGGAATCGCCATGTTGTTGAGGCCGATGTCCGGATCGGGGTACACTCCCCGGTCGATCAGCGTGGTCAAGACCGTACCTGGCACCGTAGCCGGCCACCAGGCCTTTGCGATGTAGCCGGACTTGGAGAGCGTTGCGCCTTCGTCTTTGACTGCGGGCGCCTCAGCCAATTGCCAGCCGCCCCGGATCGCCCAGAGGTTGGGGGCTCGCGGAACGAGGACCGGTTGTTCCACGAGCTTTTTGGCCACCGGAACCGAGGGAGACGCCGCCGCGCGCGGCAGCGTAACTGGATCCTGAGGTGCGGGCAGTCCCGCATGCGCTTTCAACTGAACCGGCCACGGCCGTGTCGCCACCTCGTAGGGCAGATCCTCCATGCCAGCCGCTGGCTTGGCCGCCACCATCACCTCATCGGCGGTCAGAGTTTTGTCCCACACTTTGAACTGCGCCAACCGGCCGCCGAAGTGCGCCCCAGGCGTCACCGGCGATGGCGCCAGTTGAATGAGCGGCACTGCATCGTTCAGATTGAATACTCCGGAATGGACTTCGGCGCCATCCGAGAAGAGCCGCAGCGTGACCCCATCGTAGGTCGCTGCCACGTGATGCCAGCGGTCCGCGGCGAGCGCTGGACCACGACCCGTCACCTCTACCCCGCCCCAGAACGTCAGCCGGCCTCCAGACAACCCAAGAAACCTCTGGGTGCGAACCCCGCCTTCCGGCTCGCCGAAGCCCGCCAGCAAGGTGCGCGCTGGCATCGGCCCATCACTACGCACCCAGCATGACATCGACCAGCGGGCCGACCCGTGCACGGGAGGATTGGGCGCGCCAAAACTCTTCTTCAGTCCCAGCCCGTCCGCCAGGAATACCCCGTGATACGGCCCGAATTCTGTCGCCGCCAGCATCACCGGCAGCCCCACGAATGCCACCAGGGCAGTGAGCGTCCTATTCAACATGACTGGTCTCCGCCCTTACAGGCCAAATTCCTTGCGGAGCCCCGCTGCCAGCTTCAACACTTTCTGCGCCGGGTCGCCCTCGCCCAGAGTCAGCATGGGCAGATAGCCCCGGTAACCACCCTTGACGATGATCTCCTTCACCCGGTGCAGATCCGTCGGCACGGCCCGCTCCCCGTACCAGACATTCTCTTTGATGAGCCAGGAAACAGCGTAAGGCAACAGTTTTTGGATCTCTTCGTAGACGTCGTAGCGCCGCAGGCTGCCCACGTCCAGAATCGAGCCAAACCACTCCGAACCGACCGCCTTAATGATTCCAATCACCTGATCCGCGGTCCGGACGAAGTCCTCGTGATTCTGCAGGGCGACCACGACCCCGTGGTCGCGGCCGAACGCCGCGCACTCCTGGAAGTCCGGAATCATCCACTCCACAACCTGTTCGTAGCGATAGCCGGGGACCTGATCCGGTCCTGTAAACACCCGGATCATCGGCGCGCCCAACTTGCTGGCCACCACGATCCAATCCTTGACGTGCTGCACCTCTTTGCGCCGGGCGGCCCGGTCGGGCAGTGTAAAGTCGTTCTTCACCGCGGTGAAGCTGATGGCCACGCCGTTCACATAGGCTTTCCGCTTGAGGCGGTAGATCGTCTCGTCGGAAGGCGCCTTCGGGTAGCCGGCGAAGTAGTAGCCGGTCGCGTCCAGTGCATCGATGGAGTTCTTGGCACAGAAGTCGACCAACTGCTCCAGCGTCACGCGGTTCTCGCGCAGCGGCTTGTCAAAGGAGTAGGCGTTCAGGCCCAACTTAACCCTTGTGCCCGAAGTGCGCGTCACTACGCCGGAATAGGGCGCCGCTGCGGCGGCGGGAACGAGTTGATGGGCGGCCAGGCCGAGGCTTCCGGCCAGCAGGTAGCGGCGGTCGATTGGGGTCTGCATGGGGTTGCGTTGAATGCAATTCGATTATGCAGGCCGCTGCCCGGGGTTGGCAACGTTACTTGGACGGCTCTATCTCGCTGCAAACACAACAACCACGGAGTGTCCAGGAAGCGATTCAGTGGCCACCTTGGGTATCTACCGGAGGGCGCAGTCGGAATGGGGCTATTCTGCCGCGCGGCTATCTTCGCCTGAGCCGGCCGTGAGCTTTGTAGTTGAGGCCATCTCCCATCCAGCGGGTTGTGCGCCTAGCGAATCGCCACCTGGGTTTCGTTGGCCTGTACTCCGTCGACCGACAGGCGGATCGTCACCAGACCACGACCGGCCAGGCTGCGCGGAAGCGCCAAGTGGACATGATCGAGGCCAGGAGTGTCTTTGCCTGGTCCCGCCAACGTCACGGGCACGCTTTCACCTCCGATGGTACACGTGACAGCCTCCAGCGAAGAGCGTCCGCGAACACCCGTTCCGTACAACTCAAGCACAGCGAGGCTGCCGGGCGGCCCCAGATCGATCGGCGCGGGCCGACAGATGCCGTCTGCATCGCACGCAGCAACAGACGCAGTGGAAATGGTCCCGTCCAGCTGCTCCAGTCGTACAATCGCCGCTGGAAGCCCTGATCCCCCTGCAGCCGCAGTGAAGATGCCGGGCGCAACCGACTGGATCTGCAGCCGCCCATAGGCCAGAGATCCGTCGTCGCGCTCTGCCACCAGCGTTGCCGGTCCGGACGCAGCACCCTCAGGAACCACGATGTTCACCTGGCCGGATGATGCATACAGCACGACCGGTGTGCGACCCGCACCGCTGGAGTCGATCAGAGTGAGGCCAGAGTTCAAGGCGTCGGGCTCCGTCCTCAAGCGCTCGCCCGAGATGGTCACGATCGTGCCCGTGGCCGCCGCTCCCGGCTGAAAACCCGCTGCATTTGACGCCGCCAGTCGAGACTCGCCGGCATACGGCGGGCCGGGGTCTTCGGGCAGCTTGGCAGACAGCGGCGCCCGTCGAACATGCAGTGGCAGACCGTCGCTGACGCGCGCGCGAAGGACCGCGTGGAATAGCTGAAAGCCGCGCTACGCTAGACTACATGGCGATACCAAAGTATTTGATCGCTACGGAACCAGAAGCGCAATACGTGATTCGCACCGAAGCGCCTTGCTTCATCGGGCGAATCGATCCGGAAGCACGCGGAGCCGAAGTACTTTATCCAGCAGGCTGTGCCCCGATTGTAGTCGAGCAGTGGATTGATGAGTGTTCGTCGCCTGTCGAGATTAAGGCAATTCTCACCGAAATCGCTGAATTCATGACGAACCCAGACGACCTGTCCGTGGACGGGCATCTTCCGATTTGCTAGTCCATCGTGGCCGAAGTAGACCGATCCCAATTCAGCGAACAGCGACTACGCGAGCGCGTCCGATACTTGGAATGCGCGCGACCGGATCAAAGAGCAGGCCCGAGATCCGTTTGCGGCGGTACCCGTTCGCCTCGCTCATACCGCGCAAGTGTGGACGGGTCTATCCCCATCGTGCGTGCCGCTTATTTTTGCGACAGCCCCTGCGAAGTCCGTTGCCACACCAGGCGTTCACTCGGTGTCGTCGGCTCGGGAATCGGGTTGTAGCCGATGAAGCCGATGATCGCCGGCATGTATCGAAGCTCCGGCGCTGCGGTGTTCGCCTCCCACGCAAATATCGAGCCTTCCGACACGCCGATTAGTCCGGCAGCTTCCCGCTGCAAGAGCTTTTGCTCCAACCGTCGTCGTCGAATGTGATCACCGATCGTCTTCAACTCCGTCGGAATCCGCACCGCTGCACCGGCACCATAGCACTGCGGCAGCACGACGGGCATCGGCTGATCGGGCTGGCAGAAGCGATATGAGACTGTCGTCTTGCTTTGTTTGACGCCGAATTCCTCGACAGTCTCAACACGGATTCCAGCGACGAGCACTTCGATCAACTGCCGTTTTAATTCCCACGAGAGCGGCTCGTCCAAGCGCTTCCGAAGCTCCGCGAGAAGCGCCTGCGCGGAGCGAACCGTGTCACCGATGGTGCCGGCGTGTCCGAGCTTGCCGCGCAGTTCATCGATTTGAGCCTGAAGCGCGGTCTCCTCCTTGCCGATCTCGTCCATCTGCGCGTCCAACTCGTTATCGGTTAGCCGACCACGGCGGTAGAGCGCCACCACCCGAGTTCGTTCCGTTGACTTCTGCGCCAGCAGCCCCTCCAGCCGCGTCACCTTCTTCTGAAGGTCGTTCGATCCAGCGGCCTCGGCCTCCAAAGTGGCTTGCAGCCTTTCGAGAACCGGCCCGGGATCGCGCAGAAACGCCTCAACGTCCGCCCAGACTTGCTGCTCCAGTTGGTCGCCGCGCACGGACTTGGCGGTACAACGTGGGCCGCCTTTCAGGAGCGCGGGAGTGTGGACGCCGTTGCACCTGTAGTAAAACTCGCGCTTGCCGTTGGCCCGATTGGCGGCGACTCCGACGTAAGTCTTACCGCAGTGAGCGCACTTCATCAGGCCTCGCAGCAGGTACTGATTCTTCGCGTTGCGCTTCCCGAACAGCAGATTCGACCTGAGCGTGCCTTGCGCCCGCAGCCAAGTCTCTTCGCTGACAATCGCGGGCACCGCGCGCTTGATGACCGGGCGGTTGCTCCGCGTGCGCTTCCCGTACTTGTGCTCGCCCATGTAGGTCGAGTTCGTGATCAATCCGCGGATGCGGCCAGCGGTCCAGATTCCTGAGGTTCGTTGCTTTCGCTTGCCGCGCAGCAGTAGCCGGTCGTCGCGGCTATAAGCGCATGGAACGCCGAGTTCATTTAGCCTCGCTGCGATCGCCCGGCACGAGCTTCGCTCGACGGCGGCCATTCGAAACACCGCGCGAATCGCATCCGCCTCGGACATCGCCATGCCGGGAATCGGGTCGTCAGAGATTACGAGGTGTGCGGTCCGGTTCTCACCAACTTTTCGATAGGCGAACGGGACGATGCCGCCGAGCCATGCGCCTGCCTCGGCGACGCGCTGCGTGCCGGCGACGGAGCGCTCGCGAATTACGTCGCGCTCATGCGTCGCGAAGCCCGAGAGCATGGTCAACATCAATCGGCCGGTCGGTGACGCCGTATCGAATTCTTCGGTCAGCGACTTCACTCGAACGCCAAGCTTCTCGAGTTCATCGACGGCGTTCAAGATCAGCTTTGTCTCGCGGCCGAGGCGGTCCAGCCGATAAACGAGAAGCTGGTCGAATTTGCGCAGGCGGGCGTCGCGAAGAATCTGGCTGGCCTCGGGGCGCGATTCGACAGGTACAGTGCCGGAGACGCCGTCGTCGGAGTACACCCGGAAGATCGGGAGTTCGTGCAGCCCGCAGTAGCGCTCCGCGAACTCGCGCTGCGTCAAGATCGATTGGCGTTCGCGCTGTTCCTCGGTGCTGACTCGGAGGTAAATCGCTACAGGCATCAGTTCGGCTTCTCCACGGACACATTCATCGCTTGACGCGCGGTCGAAAGCAAGTCCGGTTGCCGATGTTTTTCTGGAGCCAGGAGAAGGCGGATCGCGGCGGCGAATTGATCTAGGTCGAGTTGCTCGGGATGGAACGAGCGTTCAAAGCCTGGCGGCGGCGACGGTGGCGTTCGGTCGTGCATGGGTGAGCCTTTCGGTACCCACGACGAGATCCGCTTTGCGGTGGCTGCGCCGTCTGGTGATCAGTGGATTGAAGCCGATTAGGAGCTTCGAAGGACTATATACGCGACGAGCCGTCATAGTGTCCGATGTTAGCGCGCATCAAGAAACGTAGTTTTTTGCGCATGAGCCGAAGGCGAACAACATCATCGGCGCCGCAGGCGCGTTCGCCGTCGGTGCCGCCGCGCTTGGGAATCCGATAAGGTCGTGGCAGAATCGCAGCATGGCGGTGTCATTGAATCCTGGCGAGTTGCTGCGACAGCGGCACTGCCATCATCGTGCCTGCGGCGCGATATTCGTCATTTGCGTGAGCTGTGATCGCGGCCAACGCTACTGTAGCGCCGCCTGCCGCTCAGCGGAGAGGCGACGGCAGCGATTCGAAGCCAATCGACGATACCAGCAAACCGAAAGCGGCCGCGCTGCCCACCGCGAATGCCAGCGCCGCTATCGTCGAGGGCCGAACACCGTAGTGACAGATCAACCTCGGGTCACGGTCACCGAGCCTCCCTCCCCACTAGCCAAACAAGCCATCTGCGTCTGTGTCGTTTGTGCGCGTCAAGGCCAGTGGTTCGATACGTCTCCGAACCTACCAGGCGAATGGCGGAGGAGACGCCGCGTTCGACAGCGGAGGGCTGGCCGCCGGGCGGCTCGTGCGCAGATTTCTACGTTTTTACGTCGAGTTGCGGTTTTTCGGCGGGCTGACCGTGGAAGAGGTCGCCGAGGTCATCGGCGTCTCGACCGCCACAGTGGAGCGCGAGTGGCGCATGGCCCGCGCATGGCTGCATCATCAACTTACCGCCGAACGGCCGAAGTAGCCGTCCGTCTACAATGGACCCCGAGCAGCGGCTACGCTATTCCCGGCAGATCCTGTTTCCGCCCATAGGGGAAACGGGTCAGGAAAAACTATTATTGTCATCAGTTGCTATTGTCGGCTGTGGCGCACTTGGCACGTTTCAGGTCGCAGCCTTGGCCAGGGCGGGCGTAGGAACTATTGTAGTAGTCGATAGGGACTACGTCGAACCCTCGAACCTCCAACGTCAGTGGCTGTTCGACGAACGGGACGCCGAGGCCGCCCTGCCAAAAGCGGTCGCAGCCGCCAGGGCCGTGGAGCGAATCAACTCCGGTGTCAACGTTCGCTCGCTCGTGGTTGATTTAAATAGTACAAATATAGAGGAATTACTGGGTGGCATCGACTTGATTCTCGATGGTACAGACAATTTCGAGACCAGATACCTCATTAATGACTATTGTTGTAGTCATATACTACCGTGGATCTACGGTGCAGCGGTGGGAAGCTACGGAATCACTCTCCCGATCCTGCCGGGTCAATCGAGTTGCCTCCGCTGCCTCTACCCGGAACCACCCCAAGGAGCCCAACCAACCTGCGATACCGAGGGCGTTCTCGGTTCAATAACCGCCACAGTCGCGGCTATTCAAGTTGCCGGCGCTCTTCGGTTGCTGACCGGCCATCCCGCGAACCATGTAATTACTACAGTTGACGTTTGGAACGGGCAGGTAAGGCAGATCGACCAGCCAGCTCGAGATCCGGCCTGCCCTTCCTGCGGAGGAAATCCCGACTACGAGTATCTGAATGGAGACCGCCGGGCGCCGATTTCAATGTGCGGCCGGGACGCCGTTCAAATTCATGAGCGGCACAACCCGCTTCACCTGCCGGACCTCGCCGCCAAGCTTGAAAAGATCGCTCCGGTCAAGGTGAACGAGTTCGCCCTGCGGTTCTTCCCGGCTCCTTATGAGTTGACGATCTTCCCAGATGGCAGGGCGATCATCAAAGGCACTATCGACCCGGGTCTGGCCCGCGCCCTCTACAATCGGTATATCGGGGGCTAGGGTCGCTACTTATCCACAATAGATAGGCGTTTTCCACATTTACTCCACAACCGGGCGTGTTATCATTCCTCCGTGGCTCCTGTAAGCCAGCAGTCCTGGTCACGGAAAGAACTCTGCAGGGTCCTCTCCCTGCAGGAGCGTCAGCTTCGAACCTGGGAGAAACAGGGTCTTCTACACCCTTCGGAGAGCTATGCCTTTACCGATTTCCTGACCATCAAGACGTTGCGGGCGCTCAAGGATCAGCGTGTTCCGCTCAAGCAGATTCGCGCCTCGTTTCTCTCGCTGCGTGACCGCCTTCCGCATCTGGAAAACCCGTTGGCGGCCGTCAAGATTTCGGCCGAAGGAAGGCGGATCGGCGTGCAGTTCGCCGGGGTGAAGATGGAGCCGGTGAGCGGCCAGCTCTTCCTGGATTTCGACACTCGCGTCGAAGGGCCCCGTCTGATGGCACAGAAACCGGATCCGCCCAGGCAGCGGGAGCAGGCGGACTTCTGGTTCCAAAAGGGCTTGGAGTTGGAGCAGACGGGCGCTCCAGTGGAGCAGGCCATCGATGCGTATTCGAAGGCCATCGAGCAGAATCCGAACGCGGCCGGCGCTCTCGTAAATCTCGGAACGATTTTCTTTCACAAAAGGGACTGGGCAAAGAGCGAGCAATACTACGCGGCGGCCGTCGCAGCCGATCCAAACTACGCACTGGCGCACTACAACTTAGGGAACCTGTACGACGAGCGCAACGACTCCGCCAAGGCCTACCGGCACTACCAGGAGGCCCTCCGGCTGCACCCCAAGTATGCCGATGCGCATTACAACTTGGCCTTGCTCCACCAGGGTCAAGGCGACAGCATGCGGGCGCTCTCGCATTGGCAGCAGTACCTGAAACTAGACCCGGCCTCCCAGTGGGCGAACATCGCGCGCCGTGAAATCGAAAAGATCAAGCTAGCCACGGTCCTGCCCGGTGCCAAAAAGCAGCACGCGTAAAGCCAGAAAAGAACGCTCGCCCCCTTGCGTTCGGCCCGCGACAGGCTTAATGTAAACAAATCTCCGTTGGAGAAGAGGTGTTCATGTTTACACGAATCGCTACGATTTTGCTTGCTGGTTTCGCAGTCTCCGGACAGGAATACCGCGCCAGCATTCTGGGCCAGATCACCGACCCATCCGGATCCGCCATTCCCGGCGCCACGGTCCGCGCTACGAAGGACGGCACGAACGTTCCAAAGGAGACGGTGACCAACACCGAAGGCATCTACGCCTTGATCGGCCTCGACCCGGGCACCTACACGGTCTCCATCACAGCCAACGGCTTTCGCACCTCGGTGCGGTCTCAGTTGGTATTGCAGACGGCGCAGAAGCTGAACCTGCCGGTGACCCTTGAGGTCGGTGTGACGACGCAGGAAGTGACTATCGTCGGCGAACAGGAGATCATCCAAACGGCCACCGCGTCGCGCGGCCTGGTCTTCGATCCGATCAAGATGCAGGAGATCCCGCTGAACGGCCGCCAGGCCTACATGCTGATGCGCCTTTCGCCAGGCGTGATGTTTACGCAGCGAACGTTCGGATCCTCCGGCTTCTCGGGCACTCGCGGCTGGGACGTCAACGGCTCCTTTACGATGAACGGCGGCCGCGCCGGCACGAATCAGTTCCTGTTGAACGGCGCGCCGATTTCGACCAACGGGACGTTCAACGTTTCCCCGAACGTCGAGGCCGTGCAGGAGATGAAGGTGATGGTGAACACCTACGATTCGCAGTACGGCCGCACCGGCGGCGGCACGGTGTCCACGACGTTGAAGGCCGGGACGAACGATTGGCACGGTTCCATGTTCGACTTCTGGCGCAACCGGATTCTCGACGCCAACACGCGGCAGAACAACGCCTCGGGCGCCAGGCGCGGATTCCGGAATCAGCACCAATATGGCGGCGTGATTGGCGGCCCGATTCGCAAGGACAAGGACTTCGTTTTCTTCTCCTTCGAAGGCTGGCAGGAGCGCGTGCCGTTTCCGTCGGTCACCACTGTCCCGCCGGCGGAGATTCGCAACGGCGATTTCAACCTGCGGCCCGCCGGTTTCAGCGGCCCGATCCGCGTGTTCGATCCTCTCACTTCGGTCTCCTGCGCCGACCCCTCCGTTTCCAGCCAGTGCCGGGCCGGCGCCTTGTTTATCCGGCAGCCGTTCCCAGGCAACGTCATTCCGATGGCGCGGCAGAGTCCCATCGGCCGCGCGATTCTGGGCTACTATCCCCGGCCCAACTTCAACCCGCAGTCGTTGGCGCAGAATTTCGTCCGCGCGGACAATCTGGGCAAATACCGCTATGAGCAGCCGATGGCGCGCTACGACAAGATCCTAACCTCGAACGACCGGCTGTATTTTCTCTTCACCTTTCAGGACGGTTCCGAATTCCGCAATGGCAACGGCTTCGACGCGCCCGCGCAGACCGGCAACATGCCCGGCACCGTGCGCCGCGACATGAACTACGTTCTGAGTTACGACCGGACCATGACGCCCACGCGCCTGTTCCACATCCAGGCGAGCTACAACCGGTTCCAGGAGAATTTCCCCGACGTATCGGACTACGAGTTCACCTACGACAAGATCGGGATCCGCCGCCTTCCAGTGGTGGACACCTTCCCCACGCGGCTCACCCCGCGCGTAACCGTATCCGGGTACAACGATATTTTCGGCAACCAATTCATCAACGAGAGTTCCCGCCAGCAACTGAACTTGCAAGGCAACGTAAGCGAACTGCGGGGCCGCCACTCGATGAAGTATGGCGCCGAAGTGGCGCGGTTGATGCGGCATAACCGGTCGGCGGGCCGGGCTGGCGGCCAACTGGGTTTCGATAACGTTTGGAGCCGCCAGTTCCGCGGCGTGCGCGTGGACACGCTGGACGGCAATGGCGTGGCGGATCTGCTGCTCGGCAACTTGAATAGCGGCGTGATCAATTACAACGACACGTTTTTCCGCCGTGAGCCGTACTTGGGCCTTTTCTTCCAGGACGACTGGAAGGTGAATTCGAAGTTCACGCTGAATCTCGGCCTGCGTTGGGACGTCCAGTTTCCGTTTACCGAACTCCACAATCGCGTGAACGGCGATTTCGACTACACCTCGCGCCAGGCTTTCTCCGATCAGGTCGTAAACCGTTGGCGGCAGCTCGGTGCGTCAACCGCCAACTACCCAGCGGCGCCTAGCGCCATTGTTGGCGGTTTGACGTTCGCGGGAGTGGGCGGAAGACCGCGAAACATCTACAATTTCGATCTCACGAACTGGCAGCCGCGGATCGGGTTCGCCTACAGCGTCACGCCAAAGACCGTCCTGCGAGGCGGAATGGGAATGTTCTACCGCACGGCGACGCAGAACGGACTCACAACCGGTTTCTCCATCAACACAAACTATTTGAACTCGGTGGATGGCGGGCAGTTTCCGCGGTCGGCGCGGCTGACAGGCGGCTACTCGCTGGAAGATCCATTCCCGGATGGCGTAAACCGGCCGTTCGGAAGCCAATTGGGCATCGCGACTAACGTCGGAAACGGCGTGAGTTTCGACCCGCCGAACCGCCGAATCCCGCGGACGAATCAGTGGTCGTTCACGGTGGAGCGGGAGTTGCCCGGAAAGATGGTGCTGGAGGTTTCCTACGTCGGCAGCACAACGGTGAAGGAACCCGTCGCTTTCCAGATCGGCGAGATGAATCAGGCGAACTGGGACGCCGCCCAGACGACCCCGGCGTTCTTCCAGCAGGCGCTGCCAAACCCATGGCAGGGCGTGTTGCCGGCGGCCACCACCTTCGGCACCGCCGCCACCATTCAGCGCCGCGACCTGCTGCGCCGCATTCCGCAGTTCGCGGGTGTTACGAACAACATTTTGCCCGTCGGCCGCGTACGCTATCACGGCCTGCAAACGCGCTTTGAAAAACGCGCCTTCGGCGATCGCAAGGCCGGCGCGTTGACCTGGGTAACGGCGTACACGTGGTCGAAGCAAATGGAGCGGTCTTGGTATGACGCGTTCAGCTTTGAATGGCGCCGGCCGTTCCAGCAAGTCACCGGTATCGACCGTTCGCACAACCTGACGACGGCTGTGATTTGGGATGTCCCCGTCGGCAAAGGCCGCGGCTTCCTCAACGCGCTGCCCAGGCCGGTGGACAACGTTGTAGGCGGCTGGACCTTCAACGCGAACCTGGTGTATCAGTCGGGCGTTCCTCTGGGATCGTGGCGGGGCTGGGAGGCGCTGTGCGGCGATCCGCTGGCCGGAACCCGCACCGAGACGAGTTGGTTTTTCAACGACCGGTCGCGGACCTCGCAGTGTTGGCGCCAGCTCCGGCCCTTTGAATACACAGTGCTGCCGGAGCGCTTCCATTCGATTCGCGGCCACACGGCGCCGCAGTTGGATCTGATGCTCTCCAAGAAGATGAACATCAACGAACGATGGCAGGTCGAGTTCCGCGGCGAGGCGTTCAACGCGACGAACACGCCGTTGCGCGGCGACCCGCCCGCCGGAAATCCCACCGACGCGCAGTTCGGAATTCTGCCGGTGCAGCAGTTAAACTTCTCGAGGAACGTGCAGTTGGGGCTGCGGATTCGGTTCTGAGAGAATCCCGCCGCTACAACCGGGATTTCCATTTTGGGTCTCCCGGACCCCCACAGTATACACCAACGCCTCACTCCCGTGCCGGATTTGATCAGAATCCCCTTTCCGAGGGCGGGCCAGTGCCTGCGGATGGCTTCTTTCGACCATCGCACAAAAACGAAAACCGACAACATGCCTGTTTCCAGCAGTTCTTTCGACACCTCTCCCTCCCAGCCTCCTTTCTCTCAAGATTTCCACCTCTCCGGGCCGATCTTCACCCCGCCGGCAGCGCCTCGATCCGCCGCACCATGCT
>Ga0194121_10006856_pt1 | contig 15094 bp, 12 predicted proteins | sample TA2MahCa50mmetaG_FD_148609 | JGI IMG/M metagenome (GOLD analysis project Ga0194121, IMG submission 148609) | Freshwater microbial communities from Lake Tanganyika, Tanzania - TA2015020 Mahale Deep Cast 50m | ecosystem: Environmental > Aquatic > Freshwater > Lake | place: Tanzania: Lake... | reverse complement strand
ACTGTCATCGAAACCTGCCGCCGCCAATCCTGCAACGTCTTCGACTGGCTTGTCGAGGCAGTCCAAGCCCACCACAATCAACAAAGGGCAATATCTCTATTGCCCGCGCCGTGAACCAATACACCGCGCCGTGATCGGCGGCGCCCTGACCCGCGACGGCAGCGGCAAGAAGACGGATGCGTTTCGCTACGGGCTGCAGAAACGTGACTAGCGCGGCGGCCCAAGCGGAGAGTAGGATGCTGGGTGCCATGCTCACGGCTTTGCGTGAGCATGGTTGGACTGGATCCACCGCTACACGGTCATAGGGGATGACGATTTCCCATCGCAAAGCCGTGAGCATGGCACCCGAATCTCTCGTGGCTTCCAATCTGGGTGCCATGCCTCACGGCTCTGCGTGAGCATGGCGAGCCGCAGGAACCGATGTGCTTTCAACCTTTCAACCAATACCATTGCGCTTTTTTGCGAGCCCCGTTCACGGGGCTTTCCGCAAAGCGGTGGAGGCCCGCCGTTTACGGCGGGTGTAGGCGGACACGTAGGCGATGAGCCCCGTTTACGGGGCTTCTCGAAGTTTGGCTTTAGCTACTGTCGGCATGGCTGAAGCCGAACTGCGAGAAGCCCCGTAAACGGGGCTAACACACGTTTCACTGCGTTTACCCGCCATAACTGGCGGGCCTTAACCGCGTCGCGGAAAACCCCGTGAACGGGGCTGCCGCGCCCGTGCTGGACCGGAGAGCACCTGAGGAACACGCGTTCGATGACCGCTGAGCCCACGACACCACCAAGCGAGGACTGGAAAAACAAGTAGCGTCTTCGACGCTGCCGCGCTCGGCGTGCGCCCGCGAGACCAGCGCAACCGCCGATGGACATCCTCAACGAGGGCTCGACCTCGATGATGCGGCCAACCCGTAGCGAAAAAACGCTTGCCAGCCACCGCGCCGCACCGCTACATTGCATCCATGCCGGCACGCAGGCAAGCTGCCGGCCCATCGAATCCCCATAGTCTTGTGGCTGCGGGGCCCGCGGTTCAGTCCAACAGGAATCTATCCTGAGCCGACGCCACAGTCGTTCCGGTCCGTGAGCCGCGTCATTGCCAGCGGCGGCTCAGGATAGATTCCTGAACGTTCGGCTCGTTGTCCGTGGGCGCAGACCGAACACGAGGCGCGTTTATGTTCCGACGAACCTGGATCGTACTGGGCTTTGCCGGCTTGGGCCTTTTCGTTGGCGGCCTGCTTGGTTTCCTCGTCGGCTTCGTGCTCGCGGGAGGCGACATGGGCGGACATGGCGGCGGTCCGTTCGCCGGGCTCTTGTTGATGGCCGGCGCTCCGCTCGGGCTGATGGTCGGGCTCCTTGTCGGCGTCTTGCGAGCGCTGCGACATGGAAAGGATCCCCCTGGGCCAATGTCATAGGGCCGTAGCGATGGTCGAGCCAAAATCTACTCTATTCGGTTTGCCGCCCGCCCTTTATGGCGTCGCCTCGCTGCTGGCGGCTTGCATCGCCTGGGTGCATGAAAAAAAGGGGACGCGACGGACGCGACTCGTTTTGGGAGGCGGAGGCGGTTGTAGACGCGGCGTGCGACGTGCGGCGAGGCGGAGTGCGTCACGCGGAGTTGGCCCACGAGGACAGTATCGTCTTCGACTGAGGGCCGATATCCGGGTGGCTCCCTCCTGTCGTCGAGGGGTCACCGTTGGTTCGCGATCAATGGCTCCGGTCCTGGAGAGTCGGTGTCGTCTGAACTGACAGTATGATGTCACTGAATGCGGGGTCGCCGCAGAACCAGTCGATGAACTTGACCGGGCCCAGCCGATGATGCCCATGACGTGCCTCTGTTGAGATTCCGCCCTGCTTCCCTCTGACGCCGCCGGTCAAGCCGCGTTAAGCATAAGTGATTCAAAGTGCCGCGATGATGGCGTTGGTCATGGCGGTGGTAGTGGCATTGCCGCCGAGGTCCGGCGTGCGCAAATCGCCGCCCAGCAGGATCTTCTCGGCGGCCCGGCGCACGCGCAGGGCGCACTCGCCCTGGCCGATCGCTTCCAGCAGTTCCAGCGCGGGCAGGAGCAACGGCAGCGGATTGGCACGGTCGGGGGCCACGTCCTCGCGGCGGCCGCCGTGAAAGCTCTCGTAGACGCGGATGCCGTCGCCAACGTTGATGCCGGCGGTGGCGCTGATGCCGCCCACGATGCCGGCGCCAAGGTCGCTGACCAGATCGCCATAAAGATTGCCCATCACCAGCACGTCGAACTGCCGCGGCCGCGTGACGAGTTGCTGGCAGCAGTTATCTACAATCATCTCCCTGGGCGTGATCTCCGGATAGTCGCGCGCGACAGCGCGAAAGACGTCGAGGAACAGGCCGTCGCCCAGCTTGAGAATGTTCGCCTTGTGCACGCAGTGGATGGTCTTGCGCCCCGTGGCCCGGGTATGCTCGAAGGCAAAGCGGAAGAATCGACGGCTGGCCGCCTCGGTCACGACCTTGAGGCTCTGCACCACGCCAGGGACGATCTCGTGCTCGATGGCCGCGTACAGATCCTCGGTGATCTCGCGCAGCACCAGCATGTTGACGTCGTGAAAGCGGGCCGGCAGTCCGGGGACGTTCTTGAGCGGCCGGATGGAAGCGAACAAACCCAGCGCGCCGCGCAGCTTCACGTTGAAGTTCGGCTCGCCGGCTGCGCTCAACAGCTTGGTCTTGAGAGCGACGCCGTTGTCGCGCACCGATTGCAGCATCGGCTCCGGCAATGGCGGCAAGCCGCGCTCGACGGCCGCATGGCCCGCGGAATGCTCGTCCCAGGCAACCTGCGCGCCCGCGGCTTGCAGGATGCGCTGCACCGCCGGCGCCTGATCGAGCCCGAGGCCCCCTCCCTGAATCAGCGTGACGCGGATCATGGTTTCAGTTTTCAGTTTTCAGTGTCCGTTGCCTGCTTGCTGAACACTGAGGTCGCCGGTTCGGTTGTTCGGGCCTTGTCGGTGGTGATTCTACGGACTCCTCAATGGCTCGAATGCAGCAGCATGATGATAGCCAACGTCTGCACCGCGATCACCAGCGGCAAACCGATGATCACCAGCGCCGTCCAGAGCCGTAGTCCGCCTTGCACCTTATGAATCAGGGCTGCGTCCACGGTTCGCTCCAGTTCTTCTTTCATCCTCAACAAGTCGATGCCGCCGTGTGCATGGCACTTTCCTCGCGAAATCGCGCGAGAGTATATGTTCGGACTGCCTTAAATAGCCGCGCTTGAATTCTCTGCTGCATCCAGCCACGCTGTTCAGCGCCCCCGTCACCTTTCCGATGGCGCCACACAGCAGTTCGTCCGCCTGGGCCAGGGGCAACCGCTTCAGGGCCTCGCCAATCGGCCCGCTGCGCTCGCCCGATTCTTCCGCCCCGACGATACCCAGCATCCTCTCGAAGACCAGGCGCACGAACCATCGGCCCAATTGCAGCTTGCCAAGTCCATGCACCGCCGCCATGGCCACGGCTCGCTTGGCACCGAAGACAAAGCCGGCTGCTAGCGACTCGATGAATGCAACCATGGCGGCGATCACGCCATAGAGCCAGTAGGTGTCGCGCAGGAAGTAATACGACAGGCCGGCCAAGACTGTGCCGGCGAGCGCCATCACCAACAGCGTTCCAAGGAAAGAACGCAACGCTACCCAGGCCAGGCTTGCTATTTGACCGCCAAAGAGACGAAAATCGACCTTCACCGGTGTCAACTCATACTTGCTCAACACTGAACACTGAACACTGAAAACTACTCCAGGTTTTCGATGATCTTCTCCGTGATCGCAGCGGTTCCTAGCTTGCCGCCGAGGTCGCCGGTGCGGTTGTTCGGGTCATGCAGCGTGCGGCGGACGGCGTTTTCGATGGTGCCGGCGGCGGTCCGCTGGCCGATATGTTCGAGCATCATGGCGGCCGAGCGAATCAGGGCGATGGGATTGGCCAGCCCCTTGCCGGCAATGTCCGGGGCGCTGCCGTGCACCGCCTCGAAGACGGCGTGCCGGCCGCCGATGTTGGCGCCGGGAACCAGCCCCAGCCCGCCTACCAGACCGGCGCACAGGTCGCTGATCACATCGCCAAACAGATTCTCCATCACCAGGACATCGAAGCGCGTTGGGTCCATCGCCAGCTCCAGGCACAACCGGTCGATGTGCATCTCCTGAAAGCTGATGAATGGATAATCGTCCGCGACCTGCCGGCCGGTGTCGCGGAACAGACCGTCACTCAGCGGCAACACCTCGGCCTTGTGGCACAGCGTGACGCGAGCCCGGCCTTGCACGCGGGCCAGCTCGAAGGCATGCCGAACGATGCGATCGGCCGCCGATCGTGTCACGATCCGCAGGCTCTCAATCACGCCGGGAATGACGACGTGCTCGAGGCCCGCGTACAGTCCCTCCGTGTTCTCGCGGATGACGACGAGATCGACGTGATCGTAGGGCAACTGCAGGCCGGGCAGCGATTTCGCCGGCCGCACGCTGGCGAAAAGTTGCAGCTCCTGTCGCAGCCGGACGTTGATCGAGCGGAAGCCCTTGCCCACGGGCGTGGTGCACGGGCCCTTGAGCGCGACGCGATGCTTGCGAATGAGATCGAGGGTTTCGCGCGGCAGCGGATCGCCGAAGCGCTCGACGGCGCCAAGCCCGGCGTACGCCTCGATCCAGTCAATTCGGGCGCCGGCGGCGTGCAGCACCTGCCGCGTCGCTGCCATCACTTCGGGACCGATGCCGTCGCCGGCGATCATCACCACGGGTGTCATGGGTGTCATGCTTCTTGGTTTTGTATGGATTCCCCATACAGTCTCCTCATGGAGCACAACAATGCAAGTTGACCCTGTCGGAGGATGAACTGATGCGCACACTGAGATGGCCGATGCTCTGGTTGCTCGCCGCCTTCACGGTCGGGTTCACCGTGCAAGTCGGCAACGCCGACGACGACAAAGGAGACAAGGGCTACACGTCGCTGTTCAACGGCAAGGACTTGACGGGCTGGCGGCTCGGCAAGAAGAAACTCGACGGGCTCACCCAGACACCAAACAAGAAATGGCATGTCACCGACGGCGCCATCGTCATCGACGGGGGCGGCGGCGGCGACATCTACACCGTCGAGGACTTCAACAAGGATTATCACCTGAAGCTCGAATTCCGCGCTGCCCGCAAGGCTGATAGCGGACTGTACCTCCGCGGCCGTCAACTCCAGGTCCGCGACTACCCCAGAGCCGGCCCCTACAGCAAGGCCAAGTTCAAGGACGACGACTGGAACGAGCTGGACATCACCGTAAAGGGCAAGACGGCCTTGTGCAAGTGCAACGGCGACGTGATTGAAAAGGCATTCAAGATCGGTGCCAGCGGAGGCATCGGCCTGCAATCGGAATCCGGCAAGTTCGAGTTCCGCAAGATTCGCCTGCGCATCCTGGAATGACCCATATGCATCCATGAGCGAAGGAGGAATACCTGCCACGGATTCACTCGGCTGAGAGGCTGTCCGAAAAGGGGTCAGACCCCCTGCGTTTCGTGCTTGGTTGGGCAAGGGGTCTGACCCCTTTTCGGACAGCCTCTGAGATGAACAAACATATTCTCATCCGTGCGATCAGTGCAATCCGTGGTCTGCTTCCTTGGCGGAGACTCTGCAGAGCTGAGGAGGAAAGCCACAGCCGTGGTGGCCAAGCCTGGCCGGCAAGTGAACTCTCATGGCCACTCCATACCTTAGCCCGGCACGCCTCGACCAGATGCTCGCGAGACTTCCGTCGCTGTGCATCGGCGTCATCGGCGACCTCTTTCTCGATCGCTATCTGGACATTGACGGGATACTGACCGAGCCTTCGCTCGAAACGGGGCTGGACGCCTTTCAGGTGACGCGCGTGCGTTCCTGTCCCGGTGCGGCGGGGACCGTTGTCAACAACCTCGTGGCGTTCGGCGTCGGGCAAGTTGTGCCCATCTCGGTCATCGGCAACGACGGCGAGGGCTACGAGCTTCTTCAAGGCCTCGACAGTCTCGGCATCTCCCGCGACAGGTTGCATTTGCGCAGGGACTTCCGGACGCCTACATACACGAAGCCGATGCTGAGCGAACCGGGCAAGGCAGCGCGCGAGCTGAACCGGCTCGACATCAAGAACCGGTCGCCGTTGCCGTCAACCGCCGAGCAGGCGGTGCTGGAGAACCTGGCCGAGACCTGGCCGCGGCTCGATGCCCTCATCGTTTCGGACCAGGTAAGCGAGGCGGAATGCGGAGTGATCACGAGCCGGGTTCGCGACCGCCTGGCCGAGATGGGCCAGGAGAGACCGGCCACCGTCATCCTGGCCGACAGCCGCGAGCGCATCGGCTTGTTCCGCTCCGTCTGGCTGAAGCCCAACCAGAAGGAATGCCGCGATGCCGTCGGCGCGGCGGACGTGGCCGATGGCGCTCGCAAGCTGGCCGCCCGCGCCGGCCGGCCGGTGTTCTGCACGCGCGGCGCGGACGGCATCCACATCGTCGATCCGCGGCAAAAGCCGATGTCCGAGACCGTTGTGCCCGCCGTGGCCGTGGCCGGACCCATCGATCCGGTCGGCGCCGGCGATAGCGTCAACGCCGGCCTGGCGTGCGCTCTTGCCGCCGGCGCCTCGCTGGCAGAAGCGGCTGCCTTCGCCAACCTGGTTGCCTCCATCACCATCCGCCAGCTCGGCACCACCGGCGTCGCCACGCCGGCACAGCTTCGAGAGGCTTGCTGTTGAGACAAGTGCTGGGCAGACGAAGAGGTTGAACAGCGCGGGACTTGCTTTTCCTGGCGATTAGGCCGTGTGATGAGACATCGGATCCCTCAGCTCGTCTTGATCGTTGCCGCGCTGCTGGGCGCCTGGCTCGGCATGCAGGCGATGCACGAGGCGGGGCATGTCCTCGGCGCCTGGTGCAGCGGCGGCAGTGTCAAGCAAGTCGTCTTGCATCCGTTGACGATCTCGCGGACCGACCTGGCGGACAACCCTCATCCGCTTCTGGTCGTCTGGGCGGGTCCGCTGTTCGGCTGCATGTTGCCTCTCGCATTGTGGTTGACGATGTGGAGCGCCCGGCTGCCAGGAGCGTACCTGACCCGGTTTTTCGCCGGCTTCTGCCTGATCGCCAACGGCGCGTATATCGGCGGCGGATCGTTCGAGCGTGTCGGCGACTGCGGCGAGATGCTGCGCCACGGCGCGCCCATGTGGTCACTCTGGCTGTTCGGCGTGGTTGCCGTGCCAGTCGGCATCTCGCTGTGGCATCGCCTCGGGCCCGCATTCGGGCTGGGCGCGGCGCGCGGGCATGTGAGCCCTGGCGCGGTATGCGTCGCACTTGTTTTCGCGCTGGCGTTGCTGGTCTTGGGACTGGTCGTCGGCGACTAGCAGGCTCACGGCTCCTCGCCGGCTCGCGGTTCCTCGCCGGCTCATTCATTCACTCCGCGTGCGTGCATGAGAACCGGATGCAGGCTACGCCATGATCTGTCGGATCGGCGTGCCGTAGTCGATCTCGAGCCGTTGTCGGCCGGGGATGGCGAGGCGGTGCGGGTCGAGGCCCAGCAGGTGCAACACGGTGGCGTGAATGTCGGTGACGTAGTGAGGATGTTCGATGGCGTGGAAGCCGAGTTCATCGGTGGCGCCGTGGATGACGCCGGGGCGGATGCCGGCGCCTGCGAGCCAGACCGTGAAGCCGTGCGGATGATGGTCGCGGCCCGTGGGATTGGCCAGGCCGGCCCGCGACTCCAGTGCCGGCGTGCGGCCAAACTCCGTGCAGAAGACCACCAGCACATCGTCGGACAACCCGCTGCGCTTCAGGTCTTTCAGCAAACCTGCCACCGGCTTGTCGATGCGGGCGCAAGAGCGGGAATGATTGCCGCGCAGGTCCTGGTGCGAATCCCACTCGCCGTAGTCGCTGAGGTAGACGAGATTGAAGCGGACGCCGCGCTCGGCCAGCCGGCGCGCAGCCAGCAGCCGTCGGCCGTAGACCGCCGTCGTCGGATTGTCGATGCCATAGAGGCGATGCATCTCCGGCGTCTCACGATTGAGGTCGAGCGCCTCCGGCACCGAACGCTGCATGCGGAAGGCCAACTCGTAGCTGCGGATGCGGGCTTGCAGTTGCTCATCCTCGGGATGCTGCGCGGCGGCGATGCGGTTCAACTCGTTGACGAACTCGAACTGGTTCTGCTGCTCGCGCGGCAGCACGCCCCGGCCACGAGTGCCGAACGGCAGCGGGTTGTTCGGGTCGAGCGACAGTTCGATGCCGTTGTGCTGCGGGCCCAGGTAATCGGCGGCGAAGTTCTCACGCACGCGCGTGTCGCGATACTGGCCGAGAAAGACAAACTTCGGCAGGTTATCGTTGAGCGTCCCCAGCCCGTAGTGAATCCATGAACCGATGCTCGGCTGCTTCTCATCGAGGGCATGCCGGCCGTGGTGCATCTGAAACTCGGCCGCGTGATCGTTGTCGGTCGTGTACATGGAGCGGACAAAGGCGATGTCGTCCACGCAGCCGGCCAGGTTCGGCAGCCAGTCGGAGACATCCATGCCGTTTTGGCCATAGCGCCGCGAGCCGACTTGCAACGGAAAGATCTTGACGTACAGGTCGCGATCCATGCCGACGACGGAGCGTGAGCGCAGCAGAAAGAGCGGCGAGCGCTGCGGATTCGGAAACGGCGCTTCGGAATAGGTCTTGCCGGCGTAACGGTTGAGAGCGGGTTTCGGATCAAAGGTTTCGAGGTGGCTCACCCCGCCGGACAGAAAAATCCAGATGACGCTGCGCGCCTTGGGCGCGAAGTGCGGTCGGCCGTCCGGTCCGGCATGTGCGCGCGGCGCGTCCGCCCGCCCTACGCCGTCCCAGTGCAGCATCGAACCCATCGCGAGGCCGGCAAAGCCCAGGCCCAGGTCGGAGACGAACTGGCGGCGATGGATGTGGTTGCACTGGGGACCGCGGGTAGGAATGTTCGACATCTAGATCCTCTCGGTTAGTCGCGCCAGCTACGGTCACGCTCTGTTCCGAAGACTCCGCGTCGCGGCAAAACACTCATCTTATTGTGACAAAATCGCTGTGGTTAAACAACGCGTGCACCAGGTTCTCCCGGGCCCGCATCGTCAGATCATTGGACGGCATGTCCGCAGGGGTTGATCCGCCCTTCAAGCCGCTGTCGCGAAACAGCTTTTCTTGCCGGGCCAGGAAGGCGCGCGTTGCGCTTGCCTCAACTTTCGACGGTGGCCGACTCAGCACCTGCTCGAAGGCGGCGCGGATGAAATCGTCATCCTGCTTGTGTGCGGTCGCCAGCTTGCGGGCCAATGCCCGGCTCAGCTTCAGCGTCAGTTCGCTGTTGCTCATCGCCAGTGCTTGCTGGGGGAGCACCGACATGGTTCGCTTGTAAGCGTCGCAGGCGTTGGCGGCGTCGAAGAGTTCGAGGAACTGCAACTTGGCCTCGCCGTGGTGGGCGAAGTAGATGCTGCGACGCAGCGACGTGAGTCCCTGCTCGTGCGGGATCTCCGGGCCGCCGATGGCGGGGTCGAGCATGCCGGCCAAATGCAGCACGCTGTCGCGGACAACTTCCGCTTCCATGCGGCCGGTGTTGAAGCGCCACAGGAAGCGGTTGTCCGGGTCCTTCGCCAGGTTTGGATGGTCCATGCCGCCTAGGCTGGAGCGCATGCGATAGGCGTTGCTGGTGACGATGAGGCGGTGCAACGGCTTCATCTTCCAGCCGTTGGCCATGAACTCGACGGCCAGCCAGTCGAGCAGGTCCGGATGGCTGGGCCGCTTGCCGTTGCGGCCGAAGTCCACGGTGGTATCGACCAGCGGGCGGCCGAAGTGCCAGCCCCAGAGGTAGTTGACCGCGACGCGGGCCGTCAGCGGATTGTCCTTGTCAGCGATCCAGCGGGCCAGGGCGGTGCGGCGGCCGGTGCTCTTCTGCGGGAAAGTCATTCCCAGCGCTGCATACTGCGCGTTGCTCGGCTGCTTCAAGGCCGTCTCGGCCTGAGTCAGCGCCGCGCGTGCCTTTGTCAGGCTGCTCGTGGCAGTTTGGATGAGCGTGCTTCGCTTGGGATCGCTGGCCGCCAGTGCCTCGGCGGCGGCAAGTGCGGCCTCGGCGACCGCGACGTTGCCTCGGGCCGCCGCCGCGACGGCTTGCCGTTCCTTCGTGTTTGCCTCGCGCACCAGGTTGTCGGTGGCGACCTTGTTGTTGGTGCTGGAGAAACGTGCGGACTCCGCAGCAATCCTGGCGCGGAAGCTGGCCAGCTGTGCCCGCGCGGCGGCGACCTTGGTTTCCGCTGCCGTGACGGCCAGCTCCTTCGCCGCCAGCGCGGCCCGCGCCTGCTGCAACGCCAGCCGAGGTCCGGATGTTGCTGCAGCGCCGAACGCCGAGACCTTGGAAGTCGCGCCGGGCAGGCTCATTGCATGTACCGACCAGCCATCACGGCCGGCCACGTCCTGCCCCTCTCGGTAAGCAGACGGCTCGAAATCGACACGCAATAGCCGCGCTCCGCCCGGAGCCGTGACCTCGAGTTCATCGAACGCCACCGATGAGCCGGTGCGCGCATCGAAGAAGATGCCCTGGCGGGGATTCCAGCCGTTGAGCGCTGCCGGCGCCTTGCTGACCAGCATCTTGCCGTCGGCGAGGTTCTTCACCGATAGCAGGAGCTGATTCGTCGATGTCTGCAACTCGAGCCGGACCTCGAAGCGATCCTGCTTGGCGCTGACATCGTAACGGCCGGCCTCGAACTCCGTGAACGAATCGGGACGATACGTGACGATCTTACCTTTCTCGAAGGCGATGAAGGCAGCGGTCAGCCCCTCAGGGATGTTTCTTGCGAGCTGAAAGTTGACATGGGCATCGCGGCGAATCCAGAGCTTGAAGGAAAGCGTGGCGCCGTCGGGCAACACCTTCAAGCCGGGCAGGTCGTTGGCAAGGATGCGCCGCCCCTGGGTTGCATCTATGAACAAGGATTGCGTGCCGGCCAGCGCGGATTCCGGCTTTTCCTTGGCGACGGGTTCCCGGCCAACGTCGGCCTTCGCCTTCGCCACGGCCGCCTCGAGCGCCGGCCGCGACTTGTCGAGCAGCGCGCGCGCGGCCGTGACTTCGCGTTCGGCCTCGCCGATCGCCTTCTCGATCTTGCGGGTTTCCTCGTCCCGGATGAAGGGTTTCAAGGCGGGATTCCACGCCGCCGCCGGCAGCGTTACTAATTCGATGTCAGTTGTGCCCCCCAGGATCGCCGGCGTGCCTGGCTCGATGGGCGGCTTGCCGGCCATGATGTTGCGCTGGTCGCCGCCGGAGTACATGAGCGTCTTGGCATTGAGATCCGCATCGAAAATGCGCACCATGCCGCTCTTGATGGGGCCGTAGGAGCTGCCATAGTTGTATTTCGGGTACGGCCCCGGATCCGGCTCGCCCGGCACGCGGTCATGGCGAATCTCGATCGGCTCGAAGAAGGCACGGAACTTGAAATACTCGACCTGGCTGATCGGGTCGTACTTGTGATCGTGGCAATGGCAGCAGTTGAGTGTCAGCCCCAGGAACGCCTTGCCGGTGTGCTCGACCAGGTCCTTCTTCCACTGGTTGTAGTTCCAGCGGAAGAAGTTGCGGACGATGAAGCCGGTGGCCACCAAACTGCTGTCATCGGTCGGATTGATCTCGTCGGCGGCCAGCATCTCCAGGATCATCTGGTCGTAGCCCTTGTCCTGGCCCACGGAGCGGACGATCCAGTCGCGCCAGCGCCAGATCATGCCGTAGCTGCTGAGAACATCCGGCACCGAGCGCCGACCATACCAGTCGCTGTACCGCCACACATCCATCCAGTGCCGGGCCCAGCGCTCCGCGTATTGCGGGCTGTTGAGCAGGCGATCGACGACCTTCTCGTAGGCCAGCGGCGAAGCATCTTCGAGGAACGCTTGCAACGCGTCGCGTGTCGGCGGCAGGCCGATGAGGTCGAGATAGACGCGGCGCAGCAACACATGCTTGTCGGCCGGCTGCAACGGCTGCAGTCCGTGCTTCACATGCTGCTTCGAGATGAAAGCATCGATGGGGTTCTTGATCCAGGCTGCGTCTGCGATTCTCGGCGCGGCCGGCCGGACAGGCTTCTTGAACGCCCAGTGCTCGCGCGGATCGGATTCCGGCTTCTCGGTGGCCGGGCTTTTCGCGCCGCCGGCGATCCACGCTTTGATCTTGGCGATCTGCTCCGGCGTGAGCGGCTTGCCCTCCGGCGGCATCCGCTCCGTTTCTTCCCTGGCGGTGATGCGCTCGATCAGCAGACTTTCCGTTGGTTTTTGCGGAATGGCCGCGGAGCCATTGCGGCCGCCCTTGCGGATGAATTCGCCGGTGTCGAGGCGCAGCTTGCCCTTCTGCTGGAGCGCCCCGTGGCACGCGAAACAGCGTTCTTTCAAGATCGGTTTAACATCGCGAACATAGTCGACATCTTGGGCGGCAACGTCGGCCGCGGCCAGCAACGACGCGGCAATGGCGAGAGTGAATCTCATGCCGTGAGCCTCTACGCAACGGGGAAAACAGGCAGGGGGGCGACGATCCAGATTCAGGCTTATTCTAGCGACAGTGTGCCCTGGGTCACAACCGTTTTTGTCGGGAGAGGCGCGCGATAGACCAGGTCGCATTGCAGGCAGGGCGACCATGGACGGCGTTGCAAGCGTTGCCGTCTCGTTCCACCCGTCTATTTGCCGATCTTGACGCCTTGATGGTGGAACGAGCCGTTGCTGGACTCGATGCCAACGCAATACGTGCCCGCTTTGGTGGCGCGAACCTTCCAGGTGACCGGGCTCACCTTGCTGACGCCGCTTGCAGCCGGGACAGGCAGCGTTTCCGCGCCGCCGACACGCTCGAGGCCTTCGGTGTGGCGGAGCGTCAAGGTCTGGCCGGCGGGCGGATTCTTGACCAGGGCGAGGACCGTCACATCGGTGCCGGCCTTGAAAGCGCCTCCCAGGACGATGCCCAGGTCGCCGGCAGCGTTGGCGGAGAAGTTGCCGAGGCCGTACGTGAAGCCGAGTTCGCGCTTGCCGCCGGCGGGCAATTCCTTCTCGTTCCAATACAGGACGGCGGCGGAGTCCTTGGTCTTGGTGATCGGCACGGTAGGCACGGCCCAGAGCGTGTTCGTTCCAAGCGCATTTGGCAACTTCAGCCGCGGATCCGGCCAGGAGGTCAGCAGAGCCCGGTCCGGCGGCTCCAGCGCCCCGCCCAGTTTCAGCTTTAGATGCGCGACCACTCCGGGCTTCTTGAAATCGAGACTTTCGAGTGCCTGGACAAACTCGGGTGCCTTGTCCGCGCTCTGATATTCACGAAAGGTCTCGCACAGTGAAGACTCGCCCGGCACGATGTAAGGTGCCCCATCGTTTGTGCCAATGAGCGTATCCAGCAGGAATCGCAAGCCCACCTTGTGCTCGCGATCGTCCTTGTTCTCGATTGTGTATCGAATCCAGCAGGTGTCCACGTCGAAGGTCTGCTGTCCTTGAGCGATTTCGACCGTCTGCGTGACTTCGACTTTTTCATCGGGATAGAGCCAGGTTGAACGCAAACCAATGCGTTCCCTGCCGGCAGGGTCGGCTCCCAGCTTCGCTTCCTTGGTCAGCCATTGTCCCGGGGCGGTGCCGAGCAGGCGTTCATTGCCGTCGATCTTGAGGCACGTATTTGACGACCGCCCCATCGGGTCAAAGGTCAGCCTCTTCTTGTCACCCGGCACGATGATACCGAAGCGCATCGACGCAGATGGCACCGCCTTGTCCGCCTCGCGATGAAACACCAGAGTGATGCGTGGCGGCTTGGCCTCCGGCTGGGCCGGTGCCCAGGGCGCGACAACGGCCAGCCCAGCCAGCGCTGCCACAGAGGCAAGAAGTAAGCTCTTCAAGCGTGTCATGGCGTCAAACCCCCAGTAGCGTTGCGGCGTTTAGCCTATCCCGCAGGCGGTTGATGTCTAGCGTGTCACGCCTGGCGAACCGAAGTATCGAGCGGCTGTCTTTACTTTTCGGGCGGCGCCACGAAGATAGCGTGCAACCAACGAGAGGAAGCCATGCCCATCGGTGTTGAGCCAACTGTCGATTACGCATTCAAGCATCTGTTTGGCCGCGAAGCTTCCCAGCCGATCTTGATCGACCTCATCGACAGCGTCCTCGAGCCGGCGCCTGCCCATCGCATCCGTGAAATCGAGCTGATGAACCCGTTCAATCCGAAGGAGACGTTCGACGACAAGATGTCGATTGTTGACATCAAGGCGCGCGACGAGAGCGGTCGGCAGTTCAACATCGAGATGCAGATGCTGGCCTACTCGCAATACGAAAAGCGCATCCTCTATTACGCCTGCAAGTTGCACCAGCAACAAATGCACGAAGGGGAGGAATACCTCAAGCTGTGCCCGACCATTTCCATCAGCTTTCTGGATCATGTCTTGTTTCGGCACCGGCCAAACTGGCATCATCACTTTCAGCTGCTCGAGAAGTCGCATTTCTTTCCCTTGACCGGCGACCTGGAGTTCCACGTTCTGGAGCTGCCGAAATTCACGAAGGACGCGGGCGACTTGACGAGCGAGCTGGACAAATGGCTTTACTTTTTGCGACACGCGGCGAAGATGGAAGTGGGCGCGCTGCCGGCCAAACTGCAACAACCGCTGGTCATGCGCGCCCTGGAGGACCTGAAGATGCTGACGCAAACCGACATCGAGCGCGAGCGCTACGAGGCCCGCCGCACGGCTATTCTAGACGAGAACACCAGAATGAAGGCGGCACGTCTCGAAGGGATTGAGGAAGGACGCGAGGAAGGCCGCGAAGAAGGGCAGCGCCATGAGGCCATCGAGGTCATTCGACGGCTTGAGGACGCGCTGGGTCGGCCACAGACGCCGGCCGAAGATCTGGAGGGCCTGTCCCGTCAGGATCTCATGGCCCTCAGGGATGACCTGCTTCACCAAGTCGCCGCGTTGCGGAAGTAACTGACTAAAGTTTTGCAATCTTAAGCCAACCCCAGCTGAGCGACCACATGGTCCGGACTCTGCGAAAACTCGGTGACCTGCTTGATGGCCCAGCCCAGGGTTGTCCGCAGGGTTTCACGCAGCATCGCGCGACAGGCTTCGCCGATGGTCGTCAGCCGTTGGAGTGCCCATTCCTGCGCACGGTTCTGCCGCAGTTGCCGCACGAGAAGGCTGTACGCCAGCAT
>Ga0194121_10006854_pt1 | contig 15095 bp, 13 predicted proteins | sample TA2MahCa50mmetaG_FD_148609 | JGI IMG/M metagenome (GOLD analysis project Ga0194121, IMG submission 148609) | Freshwater microbial communities from Lake Tanganyika, Tanzania - TA2015020 Mahale Deep Cast 50m | ecosystem: Environmental > Aquatic > Freshwater > Lake | place: Tanzania: Lake... | reverse complement strand
TTTTTCAATCCTGCAGCTTCGCAAAACTGCCCATAGCTCCTACTGCGAAGGTCAGTTTCGGAATATTTGGCAATCGGGTTTTTAAATTATGTAAAAAAGGTAAGTAATGCGGTCATGCAGTTGCGCAATGTGCGCAATATTCGCCTTATTTGGCTACTGCTAAAGAAACCACTGTCGCTGCCGTAACTGCATGACCGCATTGCTTACCAGAATGGAGGAAGCATACCAGCCATGAGCTTCTGAACACAAAAAGCTGAAGGTACTGAGAATAAAAGCAGTTGTATACCTGATGAACTTTTTCGTCTTTGCATTCATGGCACTGAAATAAATGTTAATGGATTTTAGTAAGAGGGGTGCTAAAATGTTTTTGAAACTTTGTGGGTTTGCATTTGGGAACCGAAAAGCAAGAGCTGCTATCAAATGATCTATATTTTGCAACAATAGTTATCCACATTTACATTTTTTTTAAATGCAAGTTTCTTTAAGATGTTCAGGCAATAATATTTATTGATATCCAACATGGATAGTGCTTTTGAAGCGTTGCATCTGAAATTATTGTAAGGAAAAACGTGGTAACAATTGTTGATAATGCCCTATGATATTCAAAATTATTGTGATTTTGCAAACAAAATTTACTGGTTGTGGTTTATTTAAGACAACTTTAACTACAAAATACGTATGGAACATTTCAACCTATTGACGACTAAAGTCATCGACGCCGACAACTACGTAGCATTTACGTTTTTTATCGGCACCATGGCCATGATGGCCGCTTCTGTGTTCTTCTTCTTTGAACTGGGTAACACTTCCAAAGACTGGAGAACATCTGTTTTGGTTTCCGGTATCATTACCTTCATTGCAGCTGTGCATTATTACTACATGCGCGGTTACAACCTCGAAACAGATGGGTTATCCCCCGTATTCTTCCGCTATGTGGACTGGTTGCTGACTGTGCCTTTGATGTGTGTAGAATTCTACCTCATCACCAAAAAGGCCGGCGCTAAAGTAGGCCTGCTCTGGAAACTTATTTTTGCCTCTGTAATTATGTTGGTTTCAGGCTACTGGGGTGAAGCGGTTGCCCGCAATCAGGCTGCCTTCTGGGGTCTGATTTCAGGTATGGCCTATTTCTGGATCGTTTGGATGGTATGGAAAGGCGAAGTTGCTCAGCTTTCAAAAGCCAGCAGCCCTGCCGTTCAGAAAGCCATCGACTCTCTGCTGAAATTCGTTGTTATCGGATGGGGTATCTATCCCCTGGGTTACCTGGTAGGTACTGCCAATGATCAGTGGTATGAGTTCTGCAAGAATTGGAACCTGAACATGGACATCATCTATAACATCGGTGATGCAGTGAACAAAATCGGTTTTGGTCTGGTTGTTTATGCCCTGAGCAGAAGCGAAGACTAAAAAAATATTGTAGTTTATAAAAGGGGTTCTGAGCTTTTCAAGAACCCCTTTTTTTTAACCCATCATGGCACAAACCCAACCCAATGCATGTGATTACCTGTTTGCCGGTGGCGGAGCATCTGCCACATTGCTGCTCATGCAGCTGGAGAAAACAGGAATGCTCTCAGGAAGGAAAGTTGTGGTGGTAGATTCTGATTTTACATCGCTCAGCCGCAAAACCTTTTGCTTTTGGGCTAAGCCCGGTGACTCGATGGTTAAGGATTGCCGCAAACTCATACAAAATAGCTGGAATCATCTAAGAATTGACAGAGGCAAAACCCAATCGCTCAAACCACTTGAATACCATTGTATTCCCGGACTAAACACGCAGAATGAAATGCTTGCCCTCACTTCCCGCAATGAATGTGTGAGGTTGGAGTCTTCTGTAATTTCAATGGTTCCTGACGGCAAGGGAGTTCTCGTTACTACAACAGCCGGGGTTTACCGCGCAGCCCATGTATATGACAGCCGTCCGGCCGGTTTTATGTCGCCTAAACCCAATGAATCCGCGATTTTTCAATCTTTTATTGGGTATGTAATAGAGCCCGAGAAACCGGTTTTGAATACCTCTACGGCTGATATGATGGATTTTGGTGTGGAGCAGCATGGAGCCACCCAATTTATTTACGTACTGCCCATGGCAGCGGATAAGGTGCTTGTGGAACTTACCCGATTTGGAACAACAACCGTCTTGGATGAAGAAGCCAGGCCGGTGCTGCTGGATTATATTCAAAAACATTTTGGTGATGCCCGCATTGTCGACACAGAAACTGGCTGTATTCCTATGTGTTCCGCACCGCTTCGGGTGGGTGAATTAAGCAATGTAACCCGACTGGGTGGAAGGGCGGGAGCCATCAAGCCGGGTACCGGCTATGCATTTAAAAATATGTATAATCAGGCAGTCGAAATAGCTGATGCAGTTAAAAACGGACGCGATAGTAAGCCGATTTCGGCGCCACCCCGTTTTAGGTTTTACGACCGCCTGTTGCTCTGGATTCTGAATCACAGTCCCGAGTGGGGAAGACCTATCTTTCAGCAGTTATTCAAAAGAAACGGAACCCCTCAGATATTGTGCTTTCTCGATGAAAAAACCTCATGGATGCAAGATGTCAGAATTCTGTTAAGTCTCCCACTCAAACCGTTTTTGCTTGCACTCAAGCAGGATCTTCACCACAATCCGCCAACCATATCCAAGTCTGTATTGCTTTGTGCCACAGCCATGCTATTATGGCTTATATATTCTGTTTTCCCCTTTGCATACATGCCACTGCAGTGGATCCTTTTATCCGCAGGACTGCTGGCCATCGGTATTCCGCACGGAGCGGTAGATCATTTGCTGGAAACGGGTAAGATTCAAAGTAAACCTGCGCCCGGTTTTGTGATGAAATACTTGGGAATTATGTTTTTGTATCTCATTTTATGGCAATGGTTTCCGATTGCGTCCTTTTGCATTTTTCTACTCTATTCAGCCTTCCATTTCGGACAATCCGATATACAGGAATGGAAGATTAGCCTTTTCCCCAATCTGAAATCATTTTTTTGGGGTGCGGTTATTCTATCGGTTATTCTGTTTTCTCATGGTTCGGAAGTGAAACTGATTTTAGGGGGAATAAAAATATTCATCAATGGATTTCCCGGAATAGGTTTCGCTTATTTTGCCGCATTCCTAGCCCTGCTTTGGGGTTTATTTGAGAAAAAAATGGCTGTTATATGGTGCGTGATTATGCTCACAATCGGTATGTTTTTACCTGTTCTTTCGGCATTTGGTCTATATTTTATCGGGCAACACAGCCTAAACGGCTGGTCTCATTTAAGAGAAGGCATGCAGGCCAGCAATAAATCGCTCTTTATGAAAGCACTTCCATTTACGTTGGCTGCTGCCATCTTGTTGCTCGCTCTTTTTTGGATGGCCAAGGCAAAGCTTTTGCCGTGGTCTGGTGACCAATTGCTATCCTTGTTTTTTTTGTTTCTGGCCTGTATCAGCATGCCACATGTGTGGGCTATGCACAGGTTTTATCTCAGGATAAAATTGTAAATAATTTATAATTGGGTAAAGATGCTTTTTTAATAAACAAAGAGGCTGCATGTCTGTTTACTTGGTTTAAAAAGGTAAAATACAGGCGTGATAAAACATTTGAACATTTTTATTCTACTGACCTTAATGCCGTTGTCCACAGCTTGTACCATTACCGATCCCACAAAAACCAAGAAATGGCTGATGATAGGTGAGAGTAGTGGTATAACAGGTGCTTACACAAACTTTTACTTGCTGCCCAGTGGTAAGATGTACCGACGCGAACAATCCGATAAGCTTTATATACAACTCAATCCTATGCCCAGTCGCATAGCCCGCGGATATTACAGGGATTTGACCGATGTATTCACCAACACAGGCGATAAGCCATTGCCTGACAATATTTATGAAACCCTTATCTTTAGTAAAAAAGGAATAGAGAAGAAAATAACATGGATGTATCCGAATGCGCGCTCAAAAAAGGCAGATGAGTTTTATAATTTTCTCCTCCGGGAAATGTACGAATACAATCCCACGGCCACCCGATGACAAAGGCTGCCTTCATAAGTATGCTGTTAGTGGTTTTGCCGGTAAAATCCCAGTTGCTGTGGCGGGTTACACACCCCGTTACCCAAAACGTTTCATTTTTATTTGGAACGATGCACCTGGCCAATTACCGCTATTTTGATGCACATCCTGCGCCTTTTGACAGCCTGAAGAAATGCCCTCGTATCATAACAGAAGTCGATCTTACAGACCGTGGAGCCATGTTTTCCATGTTTCGCTATGCGGCCATGCCCGAAGGCGTAAAACTTTCCGACAGTTTAAGCAAAACCCAGTGGCACAAATTGGATAGCATGCTTCAGCAGGGTGAACCGCCTGTGAAGGCCTCGGTATATGATGATTACAGGCCCGCATTGGTGGAGTCGGTGCTCTCTGCCCGCATGTTTGCCGATGCCTATAAAGACCTGGTATATGAGCGCATGGTGACCATCGATCAGGGAATTGCCGATTATGCCATGAAAAATGGCTACCGACGAGATTTTTTAGAAACAGCAGAAGATCAGTTTGATGTAATGTTTGTAAAACCTTCGTTGGCATTGCAGTTTCGTTCGCTAAAACGAATGATTGACGGGAATGAGGACAGTGCTACACAAGCATATATCCGCCGTAGCCTGAAATTGCCCGAATACTACGAGAAACAACAAATGGACAGCATAGAGTTGGTAATTGATCAGTCAATTACCGGCGATGCCGAAGAGTCTGCCTGGACAAAGCAATTGCTGACAGAAAGAAACAATATGTGGCTAAAAAAGCTGGAAGGGAAGTTTGAGAAAGAACGCTGTTTTGTCGCCGTGGGCGCCGCACATTTGATGAAGGAAGATGGTCTGCCGGCAGGCCTGAGGCGTATGGGGTATAAAGTTACGCCAGTTACTTATAAATAAGCGCCATAGTCTCCTTTCGCCGTATTTTGTCGGTTTCGGTAAACAGGAATTTTTCTGCCTTGATAATTGTCTTCGGCCTCAGGTAAGAGGGCTCAAACGGGATTTTTTGTAAATCAGGGGCTGCAATGCCCTCGCGGATTACCAAAACAAGTTTTTCGCCCAGTACATCATCAGGTATGCCAGCGCAGAAAAAAGAGCCCTGTGTAAGTCCGGAATGTGCCTGAATGATGGATTCCACGGCTTCGGGCGCAATCTTTACGCCTCCTGAATTTATTACATTATCTGCACGGCCAATGATGGAAAACGAACCATCCTTTGCAAAAATTGCTACATCGTTTGTCTTTAAAACGCGATTTTCCGTAATGGCATTGCTGAACTGCATACAGCCGCTTTCGCTTAGGGAGGCTTCTGTAGGCAGTAAAAAATGGAAACCATACTCCCCCAGTCGGCGCAATGCCACGTGGCTGTAAGTTTCAGTCATGCTATAGGTGTGGTAAAACAGCGGTTTTTCCAAACATGCAATTTCCTTTTCCAAAGCAGCTGAAATGCCCGCCCCGCCCAGCAGTACAACCCTGAATTGCAGCAGTGCTTTGCGGCTGTATTCATCGGCTTGGATATGTGCTAATTGCATGGGAGTAAGGGAAATGATGCTCGCATCTCCGGCGTAAGTCTGCAAAGGATTTGCGGCAGGTTCGGCCACATCGATGGGAATGCCCCATACCTCGGCGCGGAATAACTGCATCAGTCCGCCCACCTTGGTTAATGGCAGGCAGCAGTGGATGCGGTCTTCAGGGGTTATGGAAAGTGCTTCGCCGGTGATGTGGCAACTCAGTTCTATGAGGTTGCGTTTCAGCAAAAAAATGCCCGGTTCGCCGGTGGTACCGCTGCTGCTTACTGGGAATTCAGTTTGCCCTGAACGCCACTGTCTGATGATGTTTTCAGCTTCCGGTTTCAGCACTTATTCCAATGCTATTTTCACTTCTGCCACCAGTGTGTCAATTTCCTCTCGGCTGTTGTAGTAGTGCGTACTCACACGCACACAGTCCACATCGTTTTCGCCTACATAGCGCAGGGTGATTTTTTTGCTGTAAAGTCCGGTCACAAACTCTGAGCTTGCCTTGGGGTTGCCGTCGTTGATGCGAAACGCCACCTGAGCCCCGCGGCTTTTGGCTTCTGTGGGTGTGAGCATGATGATTTTATCTCCCAGCGCCATCAGCGATTCCTGCAGGTAGGCCGCCAAACTGCGCACGCGGGTTTCGATGCGTTCAGGCCCGATTTTTTTATAGAGTTTCAGTGCCTCAATTGCTGCTTCATACATAGGTCCGCAGAAGGTGCCGTAGTAAAATCTGTGGGCATTGTCTACTAGTTTGCCGCCGGTGGGTGGTGTGTTTGCCATGTTGAACTCATTGCTGGAATAGGCCGCCACGTGGGTGCAGCGGGTTTTTGCGAGCATATTTTTTCGTACATAGAAAAAGCCCATACCCAGGGGTCCAAGCACCCATTTGTGCAGACAGCCGCTGTAATAGTCGCAGTCAATGTCATGCAGATTGAGTCGTATCATGCCCAGGGGGTGGGCACCATCAATAGCGGTAATGATATTGCGGCTTCTGGCCAGCGCACAAATTTCCTTTACCGGCAATATCTGTCCGATGGTGCAGGGGATATGCGGCACTGCAATGACACGGGTTTTTTTGGTGATGGCTTTTTCCAGGTTGGCCAGCGTTTCTTCGGAGGTTTTGCCTAGCGGAAACGTTTTGATGACGATACCGTCCACATTGGCTCGGTGAAGCCATGCAATACAGCCACCTGCATGTTCGTGGGTGGTCATAATCACTTCATCGCCTTTTTTCATGGGTATTCCCCAGCAGGCATGGTTGATGCCTTCGCTCACGTTTTTGGTGATGGCAATTTCTTCAAAATCGCAGCCTGTGAGTGCGGCGATGGTTTTTTGCAAATCGTCGGTATGGCCGGGGTATGCGCCCTTGGTGGCGGCATTTTCAAATCCGTTTTGCAGGGCAGAAAGCACGGGGTAGGGCGTTATGCCCATGGTGCCGTTGTTGAGGAATATTCTGCCGCTTTCTATGGGAAACAGCGATGCCCGCAGGGTTGACCAGTATTGTTCATCGTCGGTGTCTGCCGGAATTGCCGTGAAGCTGTTGCGAATGTTTGCCCTGCTACCAGCTACGGCCATTATAGCCGCCGCTGTGAGAAATGATTTGCGTTTCATGCCCGTATTCAATACAAACATACAAAATTACGGGCTTTCCGCAGCGATTTGGGTTTGCTGTTTAACCCCTATTTTTGCGGCACGAACCACGCGCCTATGAAAGTGATTGGAATAATGAGCGGGACCAGCATGGATGGTGTTGATTTGGCTCTGTGTGACGTGCAATTTAACGGCAGCGAATGGATTGCCGGCGTTGAAACTGCCAAAACCTATCCCTACAACGAAAAGTGGCGGGTACGGTTATCACAGCTGAAATACCAGAATCCGGAGCTGTATGCCAAAACCGATGTGTTTTACGGGCATTACCTGGGTGAACTGGTAAATGCCTTTTGCCAGGAAACAGGTGTAAAGCCCGATCTGGTGGCCTCTCACGGACATACCATTTTTCACAACCCCGAACACCGCCTAACTGCACAGGTTGGCGATGGGGCCTCACTGAGCTCCATTTGCGGACTTCCCGTGGTTTCCAATTTTCGCAGGGCCGATGTGGCACTGGGCGGACAGGGTGCACCGTTGGTGGGCATTGGCGATGAACTGCTTTTTTCCGCATACGACAGCTGCCTCAACCTTGGCGGTTTCTGCAACATCAGCGCTGAGGTGGATGGCAAGCGTATGGCTTACGATATTGCGCCCTGCAACATTGTGCTGAACCGCGTGGCAAGGGAACTTGGGCAGTCTTATGATGAGAATGGACAAATCGCGGAAGGCGGACAAATCATATACACCCTGCTGAACCGCCTCGATGATATTGAATATTACAAACAAAAAGGCCCCAAAAGCCTGGGCCGCGAGTGGATAAACAAAGGTTTCTGGCATGTTGTGCGCGATTTTGATCAGGAACCGGCGGCAGACCGCATGAAAACCCTGGTGGTTCACATTGCAAGACAGATTGGTGCTTCGCTGAATGCCTTACATGGCGATAATGGTGCCGGCCGTGCGGTGCTGGTAACCGGCGGCGGAGCCCACAATACATCGCTCATAGACCACCTGCGTGCTGAAACCGAAGCAGAGATTGTGGTTCCCGAAGCATCGCTCGTTGATTACAAGGAAGCCCTGATTTTTGCACTGCTTGGCGCTATGCGTGTCAAAAACATACCCAATATCCGGCATACAGCCACCGGTGCTTCCCGCGCCTGTTTGAGCGGTTCGCTAGATGGTGATTTTTCGAATTTATTGTAATAACAAAACGTGAAATTAGATCAACTGATAGCCAAATTCGAGGGCAAGCGCCCTGAGATTGTATTTGAATGGAAAGACAGTGAAACCGAGGCCGAAGGCTGGGTGGTAATCAATTCGCTGCGGAACGGCTCAGCAGGCGGTGGAACCCGCATGCGCAAAGGGCTTGATAAAAGGGAAGTGGAGAGTCTTGCCAAAACCATGGAAGTGAAATTTACCGTGGCCGGTCCGCCCATTGGCGGTGCCAAAAGCGGTATCAATTTCGATCCTGCCGATCCCCGCAAAAAAGGTGTGCTGGAGCGCTGGTATAAGGCCGTACATCCCTTGCTGAAACATTATTACGGCACCGGGGGCGACCTGAATGTGGACGAAATTCATGAAGTGATTCCCTACACCGCTGCCAATGGTCTGCTGCATCCGCAGGAAGGCACGGTAAACGGGCATTTGAAGCATTATACAGCTGAGGAACGTCTGCGGGCTATTTCACGTCTTCAGGAGGGTGTGGTGCTGCCTATCACCGACGAAAGACTGAGCCCCGATGTGGCCCAAGGCTATACCGTGGCCGACATGATTACCGGATGGGGTGTGTGTGAAGCTGTTCGTCATTACTACGAAGTTTACGGCGGTTTCATGAACGGTAAACTGGCCATTATTCAGGGCTGGGGCAATGTAGCGGCCGCCGCTGCTTATTATCTCACCAAATATGGCGTACGTGTGGCCGGCATTATCGACCGTGATGGCGGCATTATTGCGCCCAATGGCCTGGGAGAGGAAGAGGTGCGTCAGCTATTCCTAAACCGCGATGGCAACAAGCTGGTGGCGGACAATATGTTGAGTTTTGAAGAGGTAAATGCTAAAATATGGGATCTGCCCGCTGAAATTTTTATTCCCGCAGCGGCCAGCAGACTAGTAACCGAAGACCAGGTGAATTGCATGTCAGCTGCAGGAATTGAAGTGGTGAGCTGCGGTGCCAATGTGCCTTTCGCCGACAAAGAGATTTTTATGGGACCCATCAGCAGGCTGGCTGACAGCCGTATGGCGGTGATACCTGATTTTATTGCCAATTGTGGCATGGCACGCGTATTTGCCTATCTCATGAAGAAAGATGCCGAGGTAACCGACGTTGCTATCTTTAAAGATGTGAGCAAAATTATACACGGATCGGTGATGCGTTTGCACCAGTTCAATCCCAAACATACTGGCATAAGTGCCAAAGGTCTAGAACTAAGTTTAACGGATTTGGTATAAGCTTTAAAATCAGCTGATATTACTAATTCGTATTATTGCGATATGATAAATTAAATAGTTAAAATATTATTTTTTGCGGAAGGTTTCCACGTAATCTGTAAGTAACTTTAGTTGTTCGGTAGTTAGTGTATTTTTATACCCGGGCATTGCGTTTTTGCCATTCAGAATCTGGTATTCTATGTCGGCGCGACTGAGGGCGGAGGATGTAAGGTCTTTGGCGTCGTTCAACATAAGTTTTCCGTCCTGTCCGTGACAAACAGCGCAGTTATTGGCTTTGTAAATGTCTTCTCCGGTAGTTGCCGTAACGGTTTTTTCTTTATTTACGATAGGGCGTTTTTTATGCATTTCGGCAAGCCCATAGGAGGCAACAATTAGCAGCACGCTCAGGGTAGCAAGGATTTTGTTTCCGCGTTTGAAGCCAACAACCGCGAGGGGAATTGAGGTAAGAACCAGGGCAATTTTAATCCACAGCAGGTTGGAGCGCATTTCAGGCGCCAGGTTGACCATCAGGTAAATGCCGGTAGCCAGAAACAAGGTGCTTATAACCATTTCAAAGATGCGCAGGCTTTTTTTGGCAAAGAATGTTTTCATTCCTTCCACATTGAAAGTGAGGGCAATCCATTTTAAGAAGTAAAAGGCCAGAAATAGGATAACGGCCGTTTTGTGCATGTGTAAGAATCCTGTGTACATAGTTCAAAGATAGGATAAACAAAGGTACCGCCGAAAACTGCAGTGAACTTTTGTGAATTGGCAACTTTACCTTAGTTTTGCAGCCCCTTAGCGGGAGACCCGATCCCATGCCGGCGGCAGAAAGTGTCGCAGATACCGAAAAAAAGGAAAGACATCGGGATGTGGCGCAGCCCGGTAGCGCACTTGCATGGGGTGCAAGGGGTCGCAAGTTCGAATCTTGTCATCCCGACCAACCACAAAAGCCCACACAACAGTGTGGGTTTTTTTATGTTATAACACGCCCAAGCTCTGCTTGAAGGCGCAGTTGGGGCATAAAAAAACCAGGGCGGCAGCCCGGGCTTTTGGGGTTGAGACCACCCCCGAAAGTTCACGAGCGAGAGTAACCAGCGAGTAATCTTTCTAGTTGACAGTCTGTCCATGCCTGAATTACGATGCTGTTTTTTGACCGGTTTACATTAGGTTTACATAATTGAGCTAATTTGCCGCTTTTCTATCAACAAAAAGTTCAATCCTGTTGTTAGGAAATTAAAACACATTAATTTTGTCTAAATTCGTTTTTAATCAGGATTAGATATGGATATGATGTTTTATAGTAACCACAGAATAATAAATTACCGAAATCAGTTTACCAATCTATTATGTTACATGGCTGTTAAATAAAAAATTAAATATTCTCATTAAATCAGCAATAAACCATAAAATAATTTACTAATTATTTCATTCATTCATTTATGATAAAGAATTAAACCAATAAAAATGCCTGATTTAAATACCAAATCTGACATAGAAATTATCGTTCGTGAACAATATGGAAAATTGCTTGAGGATAAATTCACCGCTCTGGTATTTTCGCATTTGAATTTCGAAGAGCATTTACCCCGCATCTTTACTTTCTGGTGCTTTGTGCTGGATATAGATGCTGCAAATAATCCCTACCATGGTAGCGCTTTTGAACCGCATACAAAACTTGGGTTAACCGCCAAACATTTTAAAATTTGGCTTCACTATTTACACTCAGCAATTAATGAAAAATATGAAGGTCCCAATGCTGAAAAATGGATAAATAAAAGCAATGAACTGGGCATTATGTTTCAGTACAAAATGGGTTTGATTGATGATGAATCTCATCTTATAAAAAATTCCCGAAAAAATTAGTGAATCCACCACATCTGACTCCGGAGGAGTCAAATATTAATAACCCGATGCGTCAGCGTCGGGTGGGCCCACACCACAAGCCAACGACCCCAGGGGTCGAACCTACGAAAAGCCTTGAACGCCGCTCACCGTGGTGTACTTCAGCACTACATTCTTGTTCGGATAAATCCGCTTAAACGCGCTCTGCACCATCAGCGTGGCTTCATGAAAACCGCACAGAATCAACTTTAATTTACCCGGATATGTATTGATATCACCCACGGCATAAATGCCCGGAACCTGCGTGCTGTAGTCTTCCGTATTTACTTCCACGGCGTTTTTGCTTACCTGTAAACCCCAGTCGGCAATAGGCCCTAGCTTGGGCGACAAGCCAAACAGTGGCAGATAGTAATCGGCAGCAATCACAGCATCCTCTTGGCCTTCCCGCATCACCACCACCGATTTCAGTGCGGGTGTGCCTCTGAGTTCGGTTACTGTGCAATTTGTTATCAGATTGATTTTGCCGCCGCCGGCCAGATCCAGCACTTTCTGTACGTTGTCAGGGTGGCCCCTGAATTCGGTGCGGTGGTGTACCAGCGTTACGTTAGAAGCCACATCGGCCAAAAAGATGCTCCAATCTAGCGCGCTGTCGCCACCACCCGCAATCATCAGCTTTTTGCCCCGGTATTTCTCAGGATCTTTCACGATATAATCCACACCATTGTCTTCGTATTGTTCCAGGTTTGGAATCGGAGGTTTGCGGGGCTCAAAACAACCCAGGCCGCCGGCTATGGCAATGTTGGGCGCCCGGTGCACTGTGCCCTTGTGGGTGATAACTTCAAAATGTCCGTTTTCCAGCTGATGTATTTTTTCTGCCCTCTCGCCCAGTGTAAATCCGGGTTTGAAAGGCGCAATCTGCTCCATGAGGTTCTCAATCAGATCGCCGGCCAGCACCGAAGGAAATCCGGGAATGTCATAGATAGGTTTTTTGGGGTAAATCTCGGTCAATTGCCCGCCGGGCTTAGGCAAAGCGTCAATGAGATGACAATGCAATTTCAGCAAACCCGCCTCAAAAACCGTAAACAAACCCACCGGTCCTGCACCGATAATGATGATATCCGTTTCTATGGCTGCTGACATGGCTGCAAATTTAATACACAACGCTACCCTTACTATACTTTTTTTGTGTTAATTGCATGTGCAATGCAATATCCCGAGCAGATTACAGAGAAGGCGTTTTCCGGTTTCACCTGGATTCACATTATCAATCCCGATTTGCAAAACATGGAACGGTTTGCCGAAAATTACAACCTGAACGATTACCAGCTCACAGATAGTTTGCAGCCCGGTCACCTCCCCAAATTTGAGTATCAGGAAAAATATCGTTTCTTAATTTTGCGTGCTTTGTTGCCAAAGGTCCCGGAGCGCAACAATACCGTAGGTCAGGTTTCAGGCAAGATTTCTTTCTTCTACAACGCCGAAAAAGTAATCACCATTTGCCGACATCATTTTGCGTTTATGGAAAAACCTTTTACCGAGGAAATGAAAAGCACTGAGGCATTTGTAATTGAGATTATGAGTCGTATTTTTCAAACCTATGATGCACCATTAAAACAATTATCAGACAAAGTAGATAACATTGAAAAGATTATTTTCCTGAGAAACTTTTCCCGCATATCATTAGAAGATTTATATTTTCATAAAAGCAAAACCCGGGTTATAAAAAAATTATTGCAGATTTCACAAAGTGTACTTAATCAAATAAAAATTGAAAATCAACACCAGACAGCTTTTCAGGATGTAAAAGACCAGTTGTTCGGTTTGATACTGGGGTATGAAGAAACCATGGAAAATTCGATAAATTTATTAAATACATATTTGTCAATTAATTCCCGAAAAACAAATGATGTAATGAAATTATTGACAATATTTTCGGCATTTTTTCTGCCACTTACATTTATTGTTGGAGTTTATGGGATGAACTTTAAATACATGCCTGAACTGTTATGGAAAAATGGATATTACTGTGCGTTATCATTCATGGCAATAGTTTGTATCGCTATTTTTATATGGTTCAGAAAAAGAAAAATAATGTAACTATGGTTTCTGAATAATATATTTCAGGTATTCCATTATATGCCCTGTAGCGCCTGCTTTTGAAGCGATATATTGTTTGGCTTTTTTGCCGGCGTATTCCCTGAATTCCGGATTACCCAACCCGCTTCTCAGGTGTTTTTCAAAAGTGTTATAATCCTCACATTCATATCCAAAACCTGCTTCTATACTTTCCTGCGCCTCCGGAAATTTTTGATGTTTGGGACCAAATAATATAGGAATACCCCGCGCAGCTGCTTCCAGCATGTTGTGCAGGCCTTTGCCAAAAGCACCGCCAATGATGACTATGTCTGCGTAGGCGTAAATACCGTTCAAAACACCGATATAATCCACTATAAGTATTTTGGCCTTGGAAATATCTGCACCGCTTTTCCATTGGCTATAAGTTAAATGGGGATATGCCGAAAATCGTTTTTGAATTTCCTGTATGTGTTTTTTACTGATATCATGAGGTACAAGAATAAATTTACGGTTAACAGGCATTCCGTTGCTTTCAAAGAATTGCTGCAGCAGTTTTTCTTCCGGTGGCCAGCAACTGCCTGCTACACAGAGGATGTTTTCCCCTTTAAACGATTCAATTTCCGGCATCGGAGAAATTTCCCGAATTACATCGAGGACCCGGTCAAAACGCGTGTCACCGCTGATGCATAGGTTGCGTAAGCCTTCCGCCCTTGCTTTTTCAGTGCTTTGTTCGTTTTGAACAAAAACCCTGTCAAAATCCTGCAGACAGCGTTTCCATTGCTTGGCCCAGGGTTCAAAAACAAACTGCTCTTCACGGAATAAACAACCCACTGCCAGCATTTTACAGCCATATTTTAATCCCTGCTGCATGTAGCGCAGCCAGAATTCATACTTAACAAATACCGATATGTCCGGTTGTACAAAACGATACCAGAGTTTGGCGTTGCGCTCAAAATCCAGGGGTAGGTAAAAAACTCCGTCGCAAGTATAATTTTTACACTGTTCGAAGCCTGAAGGCGAGAAAAAAGAAATTACGACAGAGGTGTCGGGTTGTTCTTTTTTGAGTGCGTCAAGCAGGGGCCTTATCATTTCAAACTCGCCCAGGGAAGCGCAGTGAAACCAGATTCGTTTGCCGGTTTTTTTGGGCAGGGCGCGTCGCATTCTTTTACGCCACTGCCATCTCCCTTTCAGCATTTTTCTTGCTTTTGGGTGAAATGGAGAGGCAACAATTAAACCCATTAAATAAAGTGTTATCAGCAATGGATACAACATCACTCAAAATACTTGGGGTTGTCCTGTGCCTGCGACTTCAGGCTCAATGGAATTATGATGCCTGCCGAAATACCGGTATAAAAATCAAAATGTGTGCTTTTATCGGGACCCCGATTGCCGTAGTTCCAGCTGCGCCGATTCTTGGTAAAACCCTGAGCAACATCCAGTCCCGCAAACAAACTGATGGTTTCAGGATTCAGGTAATGCCAGCGAAAATGCTGTACCAACTGCAACCCATTGGTGAGGCGGTCATATCCCTTAGCGTAAGCACCTTCCAGCTGGGGCGTTCTGCCCGCGTCGAACTGCATTTTTACGTAGTGCTGCATAAACCCTGTCCCCAGCGCAATTTCAAATTGTCCGGGTTTTCCGG
>Ga0194121_10006853_pt1 | contig 15100 bp, 11 predicted proteins | sample TA2MahCa50mmetaG_FD_148609 | JGI IMG/M metagenome (GOLD analysis project Ga0194121, IMG submission 148609) | Freshwater microbial communities from Lake Tanganyika, Tanzania - TA2015020 Mahale Deep Cast 50m | ecosystem: Environmental > Aquatic > Freshwater > Lake | place: Tanzania: Lake... | reverse complement strand
CTGTAAGGCCCCGGAATGCGCTGCGCTTGCAGGGAATACTATCGGTGACGATCACCTCCTTGAATGCGGCTTTCTTCATCATCTCCACGGCGTTTCCTGAGAAGATACCGTGCGTGGCGATGGCGTAGACGTCCTTGTTCGCACCGGCTTTGATCAGCGCTCTCTTGGCGGCGATGAGGCTGCCCCCCGTATCGATCATGTCGTCGAACAGGATGCAGGTCTTTCCTTCGATTTCACCGACCAGTTCCAGAACTTCCGATTTCTGGTGCTCCGGACGGGTCTTGTGAATGATGGCGAGTTCCGCGCCGATCTGGTCTGCGAACTTCTTGGCACGTTTGGCGCCGCCTTCGTCCGGTGAGACGACGACGGTATCCTTGAGGTTTTTCGTACGGATGTACTTCGCGAATATCGTCCTAGCCTCCAGTGCATCGACGGGAATGCTGAAGAACCCCTGCACCTGATCCGTATGGAGGTTCAGCGTGATGACGTGATCTGCTCCGGATGCTTCGAGGAGGCTGGCGATGAGCTTTGCGGAAATCGGTTCGCGTGGGAGTGCCACACGATCCTGCCGTGCGTACGGGAAGTGCGGGAGCACAACGTGGATGATCTTTGCAAAGCTCAGCTTCGCCGCCTGGCACATCAGACAGAGCTCGATCAGGTCTTCATTGACGTTCCTTGTCGCGGTTTGGATGATGAACACGTCTTTCCCACGCACGGTCTCGTCGTAGCGCACGTAGCGTTCCCCTCCGCTGAATCCTTTGAGCGTCACGCTCCCCAATGTCGTTTTGAGTTCCTTCGCGATGCTCTCGGCGAGCGCGGGATGCGATGATCCGGAGAAGATCTTCATCGGTGTTATTTTATCATATATCCTCTACCCATGCACCTCCGTCTTTCCCCCTGCATCGGCATGCCCGTGGTGGAGGAGGGTACGGAAGACTTTCTGGGAAGTTTGAGCGGAGTGCTCATCGACCCGGATGTCGGCAGGATAGAGGGCATGTACGTGCAGATTCCGGGATTTTTTTCGCAGCGTGAGCTCTTCTGCGCCTCACAGGACATTCTGCGCTTCGGAACCAGAGTCACCGTGCGTAGCGCCGATGCCGTTTGTCCGCAGGAGGAGTTTATCCGTCTGGAATCCCTTTTCCGTGATCCGCGCACGGTTCTTGGTCAGCGTATTCGCACGGAATCGGGGTCCTACATCGGACGCTGCAGTGACATTCAGTTTGAAACAGGCGGCATGCGCCTCGAGTGGATTTTTCCGCGACGCTCTTTCCGGTGGGGGCTCGCCCTTCCCGTGTCGGACATCATTGAAGTGAAGACCGATGCCATCGTCGTGCGCGACAGTGCAGCACTGGAGAAAGAGATTGAGGCGGAGCCTGCAGCTGACGAGCAGACATCTGTACAGTCGGTGCCGGAGACCGCATAAAAAAACTCCCGGGATTGCTCCGCGGGAGTTTTGCTTTCCGAGTGAGAATGGATCACTGATCCGGCAGGCCTGCAACGATGGAGACAATCGCCTGTGCCAGAAGGATGATCACGAGACCGATGATCGCGTAGAAGATAGCCTTCTTTGCTTTGTCCTTCTCTGTCTCTTCACCCTGCGATATCACGAGGCGGATACCGGCGATGACGATGATGATGACCGCGACGAGAGCCATGAAGCGGAGCACCAGGAAGAGGATATCCAGAATCGCACTGCGCGCAGAATCTTCATCCGTTGCATCGATACCCTCGATGGCCGGAACTTCGCCGAATAAGTCCTGTGCGAATGCCTTCGTCGCAGCGAAGAATGTGTAGGCTGCGAAGGAAGCACGGAATGAAAAGTTTTGGAGAGAATGGATCATGTCGTTGGGTGGAAATTGAATGCATTCTTGCAGATGCCGTTCTCTTGACGCAAGTCCTTTGCAGGGTGTTACGTGCAATGAGGCTTGACACTGTATTATAATAATTTCTTATTCGTCCTCGTGTCCTTCGTTGCTCAGAAAGCCGACGGCGACGAGAATCAGTGCCGGCAATGAGAACCACAGGTCCTGATTTTTCACCATCACCTGCAATCAGGTTGCTCTTCTCATCAGTGCCTGAACGGTTTCCGTATTCTGAATTGCGGGGTCGAGGAGGGGGAGATCGAGAACGAAAATGAAGAGCGTGGTCAGCAGGAGACCGGCCGTTGCCGCACCGAAGAGCGCAGTGAGTGCGACGTTGACGATGCCGCCGTGGTCTTTCGTGTAATCGATACTGAGTCCTCCGCGTACCGCGATGAAGACGACGAGCATGATGAAGGCGAGGAGCTTGCCGGCGGTCAGCATGTTCGCGTCGATCGGCAGTCCGAGCATGGAAAGCATCGGCTGGTTCTGACCGGTCAGGCGTTCGACGATGTTGCCGATGCCCTCCACAGCCAGAATGGCGATATAGGTGGAGATGATAATTTTGACGGCCTCGTGCTTACCGATGATGAAACTGTACGTAATGACGAGACCGAAGAAGACGACGATGAAGAGATCCCAGGTGGGGCTGATGGTCATGGTAAGTGCGGGTTCCACCGTATGGTACAGCACTTATGCGTTTGATGGAATGCAGCGATTGGTGACAAAACTGGGATCAATGATCATTTATCAATTTCCATTTACCAAATTTCTCAATACTCAATGCACAGTGGGAATTGAGCATTTTCTGAAAATTGATAACTGATACATGATCATTTTCGCCGATCAAGCCGGTATCTTTATTGCTTTCTACAGCTCATATCACCATGATCACTCCATGCGTCACGGCTTCCTCCTTATAAACAAGCCCGAAGGCCCCACGAGTCACGATGCTGTTGCTGCCGTGCGAAGAGTGTTACATGAGAAGGATGTCGGGCATCTCGGAACCCTCGACCCGCTCGCATCGGGGTTGCTGGTTCTTGCCGTGGGTTCGAAAGCACTCAAGGTGATCGAGCTCTTCAACCAACTTTCGAAAGAGTACGTTGCGATCATCCGCTTCGGTGCCGTGAGCGCGACGTATGACCGTGAAGGACCGCTGGAAGACACACCAAGGAAGCCGGGTGTCGAAATCCCTACGGAGTCGCAGATCCGTGAGCTGATCCTGAATCACTTCATCGGACGGATCGAACAGGTTCCGCCCGCTGCCAGTGCTATCAGCATAGGAGGGGAGCGCGCGTACCGGAAAATGCGGCAGGCCTCCGCTCAAGCGAGCACCTGCGGGCAGGGACCGGGGTTCATCATGCCATCGCGAATCGTACAGATCGATTCCTGCGAAATTCTCTCGTACGAGTATCCCGATCTGGAACTGAAAATCCGCTGCGGCAGCGGTACGTACATCCGTTCTCTCGCGCACGATATGGGACGGCTTCTTCGGGTCGGCGGATACCTTCTGTCACTCGACAGGACGGAGGTAGGGGAGTGGTCCGTTCAGGATGCCGTAGCTCCCGAGAAGGCGGTGTGGACGAATGTGCTTCCATTGAAAGACATTCTCCGCGGACTGCCGTCGAGGGAACTGACCGAAGGAGAGTTCGATGCCATTGCGCACGGACGGATCATCCATCAGCCCTGTGAGAGAAACACCGTCGGGTGGTTTCAGCATCTGCCGGTTGCACTGCTCGAGTCTTCGAGGGACGGGCAGGGGACAAAGGCGAGAAAGGTGTTGTGAGTGTCTGCGATGGATTGGTGGGTCGGCTGGGACTTGAACCCAGGACCAATTGGTTAAGAGCCAATTGCTCTACCAGCTGAGCTACCGACCCACGTGAAAACCAGTCTACGCAATATTTACGCTGAAACAAGCGTCTTACCCTTCTGAATCCGGTTTATTCCTCGTCCATAGTGACGCTTCGGTCACCCATGGTCTCCATCGCGTGCCTCTGAATCGTTCTCCAGTCGTAGGGGAATTTGAATGTTTCGACTGCACGGACCACGGCAGCATACGCGTGCCAGAGGTCGGTCGTGGAGAAGAGGAACGCGTTTCCGGATTCCTGAACCGGGTTGTAGTCCTCCAATTTCTTTGTTTCGATGGAGACGGGAACTACGCCGTACTCCAGGCAGAGCGAGAGCTCGTTCTGTCCGGCGGGGTCACTGAGAAAGAGCGCCATGTCCGCGGCGGCGTACATCTTGTGGAGGGCACTCTCCTCATTGGAGATGATCGCGATCCGGTGACGGTGTTCCTTGCTCAAGTCCGTGAAGAGTGATCCGAATTTGCTGGAGCCTTTTCCGACGACGAGGATTTCGAGTGGGAGAGCGAGGAGCCCCGGGAGCAGTTGCAGGAAGAGTTCACCTCCGAGCTTGTCGCTCATGCCAGCGGGCAGGCAGAGGACCGGCCGTCTGATCTCTGCGCCCCAACCGAGTTCACCCTGCAGCAGCGTCTTATTCTTCCCCTTTTTTTCGAGGGTTTTCGCTGTGTAGCGGTGCGCGATGTGTGTGTCTGTTGCCGGAGACATGATGTTGATATGACCCCTTATTGTAGCGGAAAACCGTGTTTTTTTGAAGGGCGAAGAGCTTGGAAAAAGAGGGGATTGTGGTCTGATAAACAAGGACGATAACGTGGGCGAAACATCGTTGCCCTTACCACCTTCGTCATCCTTGTCTTCTCTTCCGTTTCATCCTTTACTACCTCCGGCCACCCTCTTCCCATGAAGCATCTCGTACTCATCGATGGGCATCACCTCATGTACCGTGCCTACTGGGCTATCCCGCGGACTCTGAAAACGAGGAGCGGGGAGCAGAGCAATACCTCGTTCGGCGTTGCGTCTATGCTGCTGGCGATTCTGGCGAAGGAGGAACCCGATGCTCTGCTGTTCTGCTTCGACGAAGGGGAGGAGACCTTCCGGCACCAGGAGAACGAGACATATAAGGAGGGACGGGCGGAGACCCCCGATGATTTCTACGTGCAGATCCCGAGAGTCATGGAGCTCATCGATGCGTTTGGATTCCGCACGATCAGCGATACACGCTACGAGGCGGATGATTTTCTCTGTGCGTACGCACGGGCAGCCGAGAAGGAGGGGATGCGGGTGACCATCGTCACGGGAGACCGTGATGCATTCCAACTGGCGAGCGACAACATACGCATCGCCATTCCCCATAAAGGGTACCAGCAGGCGGAGTACCTGGGGCCGAAGGAAGTGGAGGCGAAGTTCGGCATCCGCCCGGACCAGGTTCCCTCCTACAAGGGGCTGAGCGGCGACAGCTCGGATAACCTTCCAGGCGTCAGAGGCATCGGGCCGAAGACGGCGGCGAAGCTTCTGCAGGACTACGGAACACTCGAAGGCATCTATGAGAATCTCTCCAAGATCAAACCCGTTCTACGGGAGAAGCTGGAGCGCGACCGTGAGCAGGCGTTCTTCTGCGAGCGCATGGCGGTGCTGAAGTGCGACATCGACCTGACCGTCTCCCTACAGGAGCTTGCGATTCGGCAATTGGACCCTGCTCGCATTTCTGCATTCTTCGATATTCTCGATTTCACGCTGCTACGACGCAGGCTCAGTGCGCTCCTGGCAACGCCGTACGGTGCTGCACACAGTCTTGCGTTGAGTGTGGCAGTGCCCGAGAAGGTTGAGGAGGTGAAGACGAAGGAGCAACTGAGTCTGTTCTGAGTGAACTTTCCTCTCCATTTTTCCGTACACAAAAGATGCTCAAAACATTTATTGTGCATATTTGATGAAACTGTATTCGGAATTATTATTTTCTGTAGCGAAAATAACCGATCACATTTTGTGATCGTGAATCCATCATCTGAATACCAAACGTATTCACGCGCTCTTGCGGAGTTTTCGCAGAGAGCCGTAGACTGCGCTCTGTTTTGCATCGGTGACTGGTGAAGCGTCATCGGCAAGTTGTTCTTCAGGTTTGCTTTTTTCCCTTCCATTCCATGTCCAAGGAACGCGTCGTCGCTAGTCTTGATATCGGAAGCTCCAAAATCCGTACGGTTGTCGCCGTTTCGGACGGTCAGCAGGACCGTGCGATTCCGAATATCATCGGTGTCGGCCTTTCCCCGTCACTCGGCATGCGCAAGGGCCATGTGATCGATGTCGAGGAACTCATTCACAACATCATTTCTTCCCTAGAGGACGCCGAGCGCATGGCCGGAGTTCCGATCAACCACGTGTTCGTGGGTATGAGCGGTTCGCACATCGAGGCCTTCGACAGCCGCGGTGTCATCGCCATCTCCGGTTCCGAGATCACCTTCGACGACATCGCGCGCGTCCTGGACGCGGCACAGGCTGTGAGCATCCCCCAGAATAGGAGGATCCTCCACATCGAGCCGAAGTCCTACGCCGTCGACGAACAGAAGGGCATCAAGAACCCCGTTGGCATGACGGGAATCCGTCTGGAGGTGGATGCCCACATCATCACTGGCCACATTCAGCACGTGAAGAATATCGAGAAGTGCGTGGACCAGGCGGGGGTCGATATCGATGATCTCGTGCCGTCCACCATCGCCGTTTCCGAGGCGGTGCTGACCAAGCGCCAGAAGGAACTCGGTGTCGCCGTCATCGACGTCGGTGCGGGCTGCACCAGTCTGGCGGTCTTCGAAGAGGGGACCATCCTCCACTCTGTCTGTCTCCCGCTCGGAGGAGAGAGTGTCACCAATGATATCGCCATCGGTCTCCGGACGTCCGTCGACACCGCAGAGAAGATTAAGATTGAGTTCGGGTCCGTCCTCCCCGAAGAAGTCCCCGAGCGTGAGATGATCGATCTCTCGTCCGTCAGTAAGGTGGATATGCAGACCGTCAGCAAGCGCTACATGGCGGAGATCATGCAGGCGCGCTACTTCGAAATTTTCTCGCTCGTGAAAGAAGAGCTCAAGAGGATCGGACGCAGCGGCATGCTTCCTGCAGGCGCTCTCCTCACCGGAGCAGCGGTGAAGGCTCCTGGCGTGCTGGACCTCGCCCGTGACGTCCTCGGGCTTCCCGTGCAGATGGGTTTCCCCGTCGATATCGGCGGTGTGGTGGAGAAGGTGGATGACCCTGCGTACGCCACCGCGCTCGGCGCGCTGGTCTTCGGCATGCGCGATGAAGATCGCTCTCCGAGAATCTCCGGCGCACAGATGAAGCGCGCACTCACACAAGCCGGTTCCTGGCTGAAAAGCCTCCTTCCATAGTCTCTACCCACTCTTCCCATGTCCGACACGCTCCGTTCTCTCTTCTCCGGCTCCAGGGCCTCCGCGGGTTCCTCGGGAACCTCCGGCTCCGGCGCTACCGATCCGGCCGCACGCGAAGTGCGTCCCGACATGTCGCCCGGCGCGGACATCCGCGTTCTCGGTACCGGCGGCGGCGGCGCAAACGCCGTGAAGCGCATGCTTGAAGCCAATGTGAAGGGTGTTGATTTCATCGCCGTGAACACGGATATTCAGGCGCTGTACCACAACCCGGCTCCCAAGAAACTGACAATCGGCCGCGGAACGACGCGTGGGCTCGGTGCGGGGGCAAACCCCGATATCGGCAAGCGCGCAGCGGAGGAGAGCATGGAAGAGATCAAGAAAGCCATTGAAGGTGCGGATATGCTCTTCATCACGGCGGGCCTCGGAGGAGGCACCGGAAGCGGTTCGCTTCCCGTGATTGCGGAGATCGCACGCAGTATGGATATCCTTACCGTCGGTGTCGTGACGAAGCCGTTCAGCTTCGAAGGCCTCAAGAGGAAGAAGCAGGCTGAAGACGCACTGCAGAACCTCAAGGGCAAAGTCGACACGCTCATCACCATTCCGAATGACAAGATTCTCTCCCTCATCGACAAGACGACTCCGCTCACGGAGGCCTTCCGCGTCGTGGACGAAGTGCTCCAGCACGCGATTGAAGGAATCTCCTCCATCATCACCGTCCATGGACTTGTGAACGTGGACTTCTCCGACGTCAAAACCGTCATGCGTGACGCAGGCACGGCCCTCATGGGTATCGGCTACGGCACGGGAGACAGCCGCGCTGCGGAAGCCGCACGCGCAGCTATCGACAGCCCGCTCCTCGAGCTTTCGATCACGGGAGCCAAAGGCATTCTCTTCAACATCACCGGTGGCAACGACCTCTCCATGTTCGAAGTCGACGAAGCGGCACGCATCGTCACCGAGGCAGCCGATCCGGATGCAACGATCATCTTCGGTGCGGTCATCGACGAGAACTGCACGGGCGAAGTGAAGTGTACGGTGGTCGCGGCGGGGTTCGAAGATGCTCCTGCGCAGGCTTACCCCGTCATCGGGGCATCCCGCGGCGCAGACAACCTGACCAAGAAGACTTTCGGAGTACCGTCCGTACAGTCCCGGGGGGACGCGGACAGTGCAAAGCGCGAGTCGCAGCCCTCCCTGCTGGAGGCGCGCTCGACGAAGGTGGAATTGGACGAAGGGGAACTGGAGGTTCCGGCGTTCATGCGGAAGCCTATTAGTCGATAAGAATCCGATATACGGGGAACGCTTCAGGGAGAGGCGTTCTTCGTTGTACATAAGAGGTTGCCGAAGTTTCCAAGGTATCCGAGGTAAAAAACACTCCCTTCGGAAACGTCGAAAACCCTTTTCCCTTCGGCTACTTTCCGGTTGACCCAAACCCTCCGCGGGATACATTCGCCAATACCTCCTCCTCCACCCACTCCGCCGTTTCGATCTTCACGAACATTCCCTGTGCAATGCGTTCTCCGCGTTCCACGGTCACGGGCGCATCGGAAATATTCTGCACCTGGACGAGGATTTCGTCTTTCGGGCCGTGGTAGTCGCCGTCGATGACGCCGATGCTGTGGGGGCACACCAGGGCCTTCTTCCGGGGCAGGGACGAACGGGGGACGATGAGCAGGGCATACCCCTCCGGCACCTTCACCACCACGTTCCCGGGTACCAGTGCTATCTGCTTCGGCATGATCACGGTGGTTTCCCGCGTGACCAGGTCAAAACCGACGGAACCGTTCGTTTCGTGCTTGGGGAGCGGGAGGGAGGCATCTACACGCCTGATGGAAATCTGCATGGCCAAAGCATGGGGATTTTCTCCGTGGAATGCAACCGTACAGTCGCATCAATGATGACCTTCCCCATGCCCATCACCGCTCCTTCAGCCGTTTTTTTCGTGCTGTGACCGCTCCTTGAAATATTCTTCCACCGCGGATCTCGTCAGACTATCGTTGCCGTTTTCTTCGTGCAATTTATCAGCATATTTCACAAGCAATCTCGTGAGCGTCTGCCGGTTAGCGGGATCAGCAAGAGCGCGCGAAAGTTCCTGTTCAAAGGATTTTATCCCTTTGAAGTTTTTACTCTGCTCATCGTCTTTACGAACGGAAATGTCTTCTGCACTGCGCACGAATTGCTCCGGTCCAACACCGACTTTTGCCCAATCGATAGACGTTCCCAGTCCTGAAATTAGGTCCTTTACAAATGTGTTATTTGGAATGCGATAATCTTGTACGCTGTATTTTCCTGTCGATGGCCCGTGCCCCTGAATATTCGCCCAGGAAAGCGTACTGCGGTTTTCACGGTCGGCACCGTTCCGGGTCACGATGTTGTCGTACAGAATGTATGCAGTGACGGACTTTGCCGCTTCCATGGCATCTCCTTGCGTAAACTTTCCCAATTCTGCGAGACGCGCCAGTATTTTGAATTTCGTTCCGAAACCCGTGTAGCCGTTTTTGACGGCTTCTGGACTCAATTTTTCCCGGCCTCCGGAGATGATGTCCGTCATACGCTTGACGGTTTCGTAGTCCGCCTGCGCCATGATGGTCGGGATGTCTTCGTGATCCAGGTCTTCTGCACGCGTACCGGATGAGGCTTTGGAGATACGTGAGCTCGCTCCTTCATCTCGCAGCACTTCCAGGTGCAGCCATAGTGTGGTTTTTTGCCCCGGCGAAAAACGTTCGCTCCCTGACTTCGCTTCATCCAATCGTTTTCCTAGTGCAAGGATTTCCGGATACGTGTTGTGCTTAGATTTGAAGTAATCGATCATCGGGAACTGGTTCACAATTCCTCCGCTCTGACCGGCGAGCGCACGAAGACGGTCGATTGAGAGTAATTTGTAGCGGATGCCCTGAACAAGGAAGAACATCTTGTCCTCCATCGTCATCTGTCCGTTACGCATCGAATAGTGCAGAAGCTCTTCATACAGATGCGGATCCACTTCGTCCGGCACGTGATCACCTCTCTCATGGGCTTCCACAAATTGCTCAAGTTGCCGACTGAGCCGCTTGCGAAGCCCGCCCTTAATGTTTGCCAACTGGTCGGCGGTCGGCGTAAATTGATCTTTGCCTTTTTTAATACCGGCGCTGTTATCCTGTTTCCATTCGAAGAACTTGTGCTTGTCGGACCAGATGACTGAGACCATTTTCTGGAGCCAGAAGTCACGCACAATGTCGCTTGCCGCCATTGCCTCCGTTGGAATGGTAATTCCACTGAGTTTACTGAGCGTTCTCCAGAATCCTTGGTTATTGAGACCAAGGTGCCCACGGCTGATGAGGAGCTCCACAATTGCACGTACCTGGTCTTTGTCGTTTGCATTACCAAGCAGGTCTTCCAGATCGTGTGGGTCCAGGTTTTCGTACGCGTCTTTCCATACTTTCACGTTCCCAAGTTCCGATGCCTGCTCGCGTCTGCGGAATTCGTTTTCCAGCTGTCCGGCGTACGGCACCCAACGGGGGATCCACTTGGTGAGTCCCTGACCGAGCGTACTCTGCACCCTCTCTCCACGGCGCTTCCACATACGTTTTATGTCTTCCGCTCCGGACTGGCACATCTGGATGATGTCGTTGATTGACACCCAGTCGATGGAATTCCAGAGACCGAGCAGCCCCCTCTGTCCTTGACCTGTGGCGCCGGTAGTGTCCATTTCCTTGGATGTAATTGCTTCCATTTTTTTTTCTGCTTCGGACAAAAAATCATTGCGCATGAGAACCAGTTTTTGGCCGATGATGTTTTCGTCGAATGAATCTCCTCCATAGTATGGCTCTTTGATTTCTGTGGTAAATGCTGCTTCCCATTCATCCACCCAGGCCGTAAATTCACCAACTCCACGAGTGTTCTGATGCGTCGAAATGAAGTTTCGTATCTGAACGAAAGCATTCTGAGCTTCTGTGATTTCCGTCCCGATCATGCGGGTGTTGCCCCCTGAGTTAGATCCACCTTCACTATCATCGGTGTCATCATCATGTGTCATGTTGCGCATAACATGCGGCCGTGCGCGTTCGTCCTCTGGCACATCCAGTGTCGCCTCACTGCTCTCCGCCGATCGCGGAGTTTCATCTTCAGCGAGGAGCGTGCAGAGTTCCGCTTCTTCGGTGTTACCTTGCGGTCTGCCGCTCTCGTCCCACGTTGCGTATCTGTTCAGCGCTTCGTCCATCAGATGCTCCCGCACACGGGCATCCGCGCGCATCGCCGCCAGTCGCTCCAGTTTCTCGTCCCCGACGTTATCCTCGGGGAGCTTGAGCTTCTCACGTTCGAAGTCGAGGTATTTCTTGCGGGTGTTTTCATCAACGTGCCAGTTCCCGGCAAGCTGATCGACCATGCTCCAACCGCTTTTGCCGTCGCTCGTTTGCCGCTGGAGTGCCAGGTGCATCACACCGAGGATCTTCGGCATGAGCCCCGTCCGGAACACGAGTGCATCGACGATAGCGTGTCCTTCCTCGTGATGGACGATTCTCGTCCGTGCCTCTTCGTCGGAGACCCCCCATTCCTGTGCTTTGAGAGCAACGTTCGAGGCATCGAGTGCAATGACGTTATCTTTAGAGCGGAATTCGGCATCTTTGCCTTCTCTCAGACTCTCTTCCACGACGTGTACCGCCTGAAGAGCAGCGGTGGCGTCGCGCATTTTCTTCACCTGCAACCGGCACTCACGGAGTTTCCGTTTCCCTTCCTCGCGCGTTGCCGCATCCCTTCCGCGCTCCGCACCCTTCGCGAACTGCAGTTTCGCAAGGACATCGGCACCGATGACACCGAGTTCCTCGTTGATCGGCAGGTGCTTGCACAGTGTGTTGTCCCGCAGGAGAGGTTGCTCCTGCAGTTCTTTCAGCGCCTGCCCCAATGCCTGCTGCGTTTCCGTCCGTGTGCCTTCCGTATTGTCCGTTTTGTCGTTTGCAATGTCCTTCTTGTCCGCGAGCATGTGCGACAGGATTGTCGGACTTTCGATCGCAAGCAGGATCGTATCCAGTTTTTTCCTGCGTGAGATATCGAGATTGAGACGGAGCAAATCCAGATCTTCAGGCGTCGCTTCCCGGTCACGGACGCGTACGGCCGTCTCTGCATACTCCTCGAGATTGAGAACGAATTGTTCGGGTGCATCCGGCGAACCGTCGGGCAGACATACGGACGCGACTTCTTCCAGCAGCTTCGGATGCTGCTGCAACTGTGTGACGGCGTCGCTCAGACGTTCCGCCGTCGCGGCAGCCCAAGCTTCTGCGGCTTTGCGTTCGGACGAAGCTTCACCGAGGAGTCGTTTGATGAGAAGGTCTTCGTTGTCTTCATCCAGCCAGGAGAGCCCATCCAGTTGCGCTCCGAGTGCCTCGGCGCTCCTCATGAATGTATCACTGTCGGTGTCCGGCAGATTTTTCGGATCGTCCTGAGGAGGTTGTTCGTTTTCCCTGATTTTCGATGTCCGCTGTACGCGGAGAAACGTGAGTTTGATATTCTCGATCGATCCCTCCACTTCTTTGGTGCTGATGCCGAAGCGCTTTGCAATCGCTTCCAAGTCATTTGAGCCTGCTTTTTCTGTGATGACTTTCCGGAGATTCTCCAGACGGTCATCCAGTGCGGCTGCACGTTCCGCAAGACGGCGTTCCAGATTCTTCTTCGCCTCCAGCTGCTGAGTTTCGAATTTGCGCCGCACATCATCTGTGTTGGAAAGCGTACTGTCTCCTCCCATGTCTTTCTGTTCCAGAATCGCAAGTTTTCTTGCAGCGATGATTTTATTCAGGAGGAGACCGCGTTTGAAGTCTACGGCATCTGCACCCGCGGGTATTGAGATCGATGCGGGCGGCACATTGAGCGCGGTGAGTGTTGTATCGATGCGCGCTTCATTCCACTGCGCCAATCCGTATTCGTACGTCTTCCACTGCACGTCTGCTTCGTCACTTGCCACGCCCGTTGGGTCCAGCCCTTCGAGGAAGCCTTTCCTCCGCGCTTCGTCGGTGATGGTCCTGTCGATTTCCGCGATCTTTCCTACACCGCTCTCACCGACCTGCGCGATCAGTTCGTCGTAGTGCGCTCTGCGGTTTTCGAAGGCGGCGGCAAATGCCCCGGCAATGCGGTGGTTGCGGATCTGCTTCGCCAGGAGTGCGAGCAAGCGCTTGCGCGTTTCTTCCGCGGCCTCCGCATCAGCCTCGCCGGACGTCAGTTCCACGTACTGTGCGCTCAGTGTGATGATCTCTTTCGCTTCCTTCGTATCGCGAATGCGCTCGTCGGCCCGTAGAATATCTGTTGCCTGTTCGAGGACGAATTCCGATTGCAGTGCGCTCTCCGCCAGCGCTTCCAGATGTTCAACACTGCTGCGTGTGTGTCCGCTGATATGTTCGACTGGCAGGGGAGCGGAATCCGGTCGCTCACCGTCGCCCTGCTCTCTCTGGCGGTCATCCTCGTTGCCGGAGCCCGAAGCACTCTGGCGTTTGTCTTTCGCAAAAGCCAACCGTCTCTCCCTTTCGGGGTGGTGTTCAAAGGCGAAGTGCCAGTGGCTGCGGTTCGGCAGCATTTATATTTTAAGGATTCTTATAAACATGTCAACTACTGATTCTCTGCCGTCCGGAAGCTCTTCGATGAATTCCGCAAGAATCTCATGGAGCGAGAATGCACTGATCGGTCCCGTGAGGATGCTCACCGGGTTCCCACCCTTTTTCCTCTCGATCGTCAGACGAGCGAAATTCTTTCCCCGGAGGATCCAGTAGCCTCTGCACTCGTTCCATTCGGTGAAGGTGTCTCCGATGGCGTACCCCCGCTTCCAGATGCGCATGCGCTTGTCCGCAGGTGCATGGGTATGTGTTTTCCAGTAGATTCCGGTGATGGCGACGATCAGTACTGTGAACGTCCAGCCTCCGGACAGAATGCTGTAGAGGAGACTTCCGAGAACGACGACGCATGCGCCGATGTACCACAGCAGCCCGCGTTCCTGATGCAGGTGCTGCGGCGCGTACCACTGGAGTACGGGGTCTTCGGGAGGGATAGGTGTTTGCATAGGTTTTTGTGTGTAATCCTCTAATTATAGCGGAAAACCCTCTTTTCGGACACGGGAGATACGTTGCAATAAATAGATTTCATTGTATTATAATTTTTGTTGGAACATGGCTTCAGCATGAGAAGAATACGTCGATCCCCCTCAGAATTCCTTGTTGTCAGCATGAAGACTTGTTAGGCTTTCCCGCACTGTGCGGGCAATTAGCTCCCGCCTTCGTCTGCTTGAGGCGGACTACGCCTGCCTGCCGGCAGGCAGGGCGGGCGGGCAGTTGGGCCGCGCGAGGCTCGCCGAGCGCGCACAGAGAAAAGCGTCACATGACGCTCGCGCTGATCATTCCATCAAAAGCATCTCATTCGGGCAATTAGCTCAGTTGGGCCGCGCGAGGCTCGCCGAGCGCGCACAGAGAAAAGCGTCACATGACGCTCGCGCTGATCATTCCATCAAAAGCATCTCATTCGGGCAATTAGCTCAGTTGGTTAGAGCGTCACATTGACATTGTGAAGGTCACTGGTTCGAATCCAGTATTGCCCACCATCCTGGACTTCAAAAAACAAAACCAGAATTTCGGTAGAGAATTTTACAGATTAGGGCGATTCTAGGCGAGTTTGAAAATAGAAATTCTCAACTTCTTGAAAATCGGAGGTACGATGAAGAATGTAGCGTGCTGTTGCGGTTTACTTGGAGTTTGAAAATTGCTTTGCAGATTCAACATTTTTCAGAATTTTATGTTATAATATACATATGTCAGCAAACAATCAAAGACTTGAAAGTGCGACCGACGGCGACATGCCGTCTGCTGTTGGGATGTCTCCTGCGCTTCAAATTGATTCAAGTAGCGTGCAGTCAAAAATCAATCTACTTACACACACTACCAACCGCGATACTCAGCAACCATTTTCAGAGAGCCTGCGGAGGGCATATGAACAAGTTGCTGCGCAGGGTGAATTTGCACTGGTAGATCTTCCTTTTTCAGAATCGGAAGCAACGGTTCTGCGT
>Ga0194121_10006841_pt1 | contig 15122 bp, 8 predicted proteins | sample TA2MahCa50mmetaG_FD_148609 | JGI IMG/M metagenome (GOLD analysis project Ga0194121, IMG submission 148609) | Freshwater microbial communities from Lake Tanganyika, Tanzania - TA2015020 Mahale Deep Cast 50m | ecosystem: Environmental > Aquatic > Freshwater > Lake | place: Tanzania: Lake... | reverse complement strand
TGCTCTCGCGGCACAACTTCATCCTGCTCGGGCTTCGCGGCCAGGCGAAGACGCGCATGCTGCGCGCGCTGGCGACGCTGCTCGACGACGAGATTCCGGTGATGCCGGGGTGCGAGATCAACGACGATCCGCTGGCGCCGATCTGCGCCGCCTGCCGGGCGCGCATCGCGGCCGAGGGCGACCGGACGCCGGTGGCCTGGCTCGGGCGCGACGCCCGCTACGTGGAAAAGCTGGCGACCCCCGACGTCACGATCGCCGACATGGTCGGCGACATCGATCCGATCAAGGCGGCCCGATCCGGCCTGCAGCTGTCGAGCGAGCTGACGATGCACTACGGGCTGCTGCCGCGGGCGAATCGGGGCATCTTCGCGATCAACGAGCTGCCCGATCTCGCCGCCAAGATCCAGGTCGGCCTGTTCAACATCCTGCAGGAAGGGGACGTCCAGATTAAGGGGTACCCCGTACGCCTGCCGCTCGACGTGCTGATGGCGTTCACGGCCAACCCCGAAGACTACACGGCGCGCGGCAAGATCATCACGCCGCTCAAGGACCGCATCGGATCCGAGATCCGCACCCACTATCCCGCGGGCCGGGCCGAGGGGATGCAGATCACCGCGCAGGAGGCGTGGCTCCGCCGCGACGGATCGGGGCTGCGCACCGAGGTGCCGACGTTCGTCGCCGAGGTGGTCGAGGAGATCGCGTTTCAGGCGCGGCAGGACCGTCGGATCGACAAGCGGTCGGGCGTCAGCCAGCGGCTGCCGATCTCGGCGATGGAGAACGTCCTCTCCAACGCCGAGCGCCGCGCGCTGACGAACGCCGAGGCGGTGGCCGTGCCGCGCGTCACCGACGTCTACGCGGCGCTGCCGTCGATCACCGGGAAGTTCGAGCTGGAGTACGAGGGCGAGCTCAAGGGGGCCGAGACGATCGCGCGCGAGCTGATCCGGGCGGCGGTCGCCACGGTCGCCGACGGCTACCTGGCGCACCTCGAGTCGCGCCAGGTCGTCGAGTGGTTCGACCTCGGCGGCAGCCTGCAGCTCGCCGACTCGGTCGGGGCCGAGGAGCTGCTGGCCCGGGCGCGCGAGGTGCAGGGCCTGGTCGAGCTGGCGCACGCGGCGGGGATTCCGGCGAAGGCGCCGGCGCCGCTCCTGGCCTCGGGCGTCGACTTCGTGCTCGAGGGGCTCTACGCGCTGAAGAAGATCAGCCGCAGCGAGGAGCGCGGCTACCATGCGGCCGAAACGCCCGTGCGGCGGCCCGCCGTGCGCGAGACCACTTTCAACGTCGACGCGCCGGTGCCGACGGGCGGCAAGAAGAAGTACTACAACTAACGGGTACGCGGTAGCCGGTAGGTGGTAGCCATGGATCGAGGGCTGCGGGCTACCGGCCACGAGCGACCCGCTACCGGCTACCGGCTATGAAGTATCGCTACACCAAGTACACGGGCGACCTGCTCGACGAGATCGACCTCGAGGATCTCGTCTCGAAGCTGTCGGACATGCTGCTGTCGAGCGGCTTCCGCAGCCCGTGGGGCGATCCGTCGGGCGGCGACGAGGACCGCACGATGCAGGCCCTGCACGACGCGATCCTGGAGGCGCTCTTCAGCGGCGGCGTGCTCTCCGAGGAGGCGCTGCAGCAGCTGCTCGGCGAGCCCGCCGACGGCGATCAGGAAGCGGCGCGCCAGCAGCTCGAGGATCTCATCCAGCAGATCATCGACCGCATGATGGAGCAGGGCTTCATCACCTCAGCGCCCGATCTGGACGACGAGCGCGAATGGCGGCGCGGCGCGGGCGGGGGCGTCGGCGAGGACGCCGGGCCGGTGACCTTCGAGGTGACCGACAAGGCGCTCGACTTCCTCGGCTACCGCGCGCTCCGCGACCTGCTCGGCTCGATCGGCCGCAGCAGCGCCGGACGGCACGACACGCGGCATCTGTCGACCGGAGTCGAGACCGTCGCCGCGCCCAAACCCTACGAGTTCGGCGACACGCTCAACCTCGATCCGAGCGGCACGATCCTGAATGCGGTGCAGCGGCTGCATGAGAGCCGGGATCCGGGATCCGGGATCCGCGGTTCGGACGTGTCAGGGGCGATCGACGTGGACTACCCCGACCTGATGGTCGCCCAGAGCGAGTACCAGAGCTCGTGCGCGACCGTCATCATGCTCGACTGCAGCCACAGCATGATCCTCTACGGCGAAGACCGCTTCACGCCGGCCAAGCGCGTGGCGCTCGCGCTCTCGCATCTCATCCGCACGCAGTATCCGGGCGACTCGCTCCATACGGTGCTCTTCCACGACTCGGCCGAAGAGATTCCGCTGAAGCAGCTCGGCCGCGTCCGCGTCGGCCCGTACTACACGAACACGCGCGAGGGCCTGCGACTGGCGCGCCGCATCCTTGAGCGCCAGAGGAAGGACATGCGGCAGATCGTCATGGTGACCGACGGCAAGCCGTCGGCGCTCACGCGCCCCGACGGACAGATCTACAAGAACGCGTTCGGCCTCGATCCCTACATCGTCCAGGAGACGTTCGCGGAAGTGAGCGCGTGCCAGAAAGCCGGCATCATGATCAACACGTTCATGCTGGCGCGCGACCCGGATCTGGTGGCGTTCGTGCGGCGCGTGGCGGCGATCTGCCGCGGGAAGGCCTACTTCACCACGCCGTACACGCTGGGCCAGTACGTCCTGATGGACTACATGGACAAGAAGACGAAGACGATCCACTGACGTTCGGATCGTTCGGGCGTTCGGATCGTTCGGATCGTTCGGGTTCGGATCGTCCGCGTTCGGATCGTTCGCCTTCACCGAACGCCGCGCAGCATCAGGCCGAGACTCGCCGACGACGTGCCATCGTCCGTGGATCGGCTTGTCACACCGCGTGTGGTCTAATGAAAGGCAGGCCTCTGGAACGGCATGCTGCCCGGCACCATTCCCATCTTTCCGCTGCCGAACGTCGTCCTGTTTCCGAACGTGTTTCTCCCGCTCCACATCTTCGAGCCGCGGTACCGCGCCATGGTGGCCGACACGCTCACCGGCGACCGGATCATCGGCATGGTGCTGCTGCAGCCGGGCTACGAGGCGAACTACGAGGGGCGGCCGCCCGTGTTCCCGGTCGGGTGCGCCGGCGTGATCACGCATGCCGAGCCGCTCGGCGAGGGCCGCTACAACATCGTGCTGCGCGGCCTGGAACGGTTCCGGATCACCGGCGAGGAGAACGGGAAAGCGTATCGCCTCGCGCACATCGATATCCTCCCCGAGACCGTGCCGAACGACCATCGCACCGAGCTGCAGCGGCACCGGAATCGTCTGGAGGCGCTGCTGGCCGCGGCGATGGAGCGCACCGGGGCGGAGCCGCGGTTTCCGCCGGCCGTCGCCGACGAGGACCTCGTCAACGCGCTCGCGCAATACATGGAGCTCGACCCGCTGGAGCGGCAGGCGCTGCTCGAACGGGACGGCGTGCTCGCGCGCTGCCGCGCGCTCATCGATCTGCTGGAGATGAAGTCGCTGACGCGGCACTCGGCCTGGAACGGGAAGTCAGTGCACTGACCGGTCAGCCGTCGCCGCGAAGCATGACGCTCAGTATCGCGGTCAAGGCTGCCAGCTGACCGATCCAGAAGAGAAAGTTCCACTTCAGGAGGTCGAACTTCAGCGCGGCCATGTCGAGCCGCAGCCTCGACTCCACTTCCGCGAGCTTCCGGTCGAAGCTCGACTCTACCTGAGCGAGCTTCCGATCGAAGCTGGCCGACATGTCAGCCAGGCGACGATCAAGTTGGGCAGTCGCCAGCTGGTGAGCCTCAGCAAACATCATCACAAGACCGTCAGAACCCGCGTCACCGAGTCTCTCACGCACGGGTCCAGGCACCAACAGCGTGTCCATGTACACCTCCCCCTGTTGGCGCCCGACCTCGCCAGACGACGATGCCATCGTCGGGTAGGGCTGTCAACCCGACTCGCCGAGGCCCGACTCGCCGAGGCTTGCGCGTCGCGCCGACCTTGGCGTACAACTCCAGCACCTTTCTCAACAGACGATGGGCGTTGGTGTGGGGACGCGCATTGGCTCGTACGAGATCGTTGCCGCGCTGGGCGCGGGCGGCATGGGCGAGGTGTACCGCGCGCGCGACACGCGCCTCGACCGGGACGTCGCGATCAAGCTGCTGCCCGAGGCCTTTGCGCACGATCACGAGCGGCTCGCGCGCTTCGAGCGCGAAGCCAAGACGCTCGCGGCGCTGAACCATCCGAACATCGCGGCGATCTACGGCATCGAGGAGGCTGCGGCAGAGGCAGCCATGGCGCCCGGCGTCGGCCGAGCCATGCGCGCGCTGATTCTCGAGCTCGTCGAAGGCCCGACGCTGGCCGATCGGGTCGCTCACGGCCCCATCGCGCTCGATGAGGCGCTGCCGATTGCGCGGCAGATTGCCGAAGCGCTCGAGGCGGCACATGAGAAGGGCGTCATCCATCGCGATCTGAAGCCGGCCAACGTCAAGCTGCGCACGGACGGCACCGTCAAGGTGCTCGACTTCGGGCTCGCGAAGCTCGCCCAGGCCCCAGGCCCCGGGCCTCAGGCCTCAGAGCTCACCGCGTCGCCAACGATTACGACGCCCGCCATGACGGGCATCGGGGTGATCCTGGGGACTGCCGCGTACATGTCGCCGGAGCAGGCGCGTGGCAAGGTCGTCGACAAGCGCGCGGACGTGTGGGCGTTCGGCTGCGTGCTCTACGAGATGCTCACCGGGCGGCGCGTGTTCGGCGGCGAGGACGTGACCGATACGATTGCCGCCGTCGTTCGCGCCGAGCCGGACTGGAGCACGCTGCCAGCGGACACGCCGGCATCGATCCGTCGGCTGCTACGCCGCTGTCTGGAGAAGGACGTTCGCGAGCGGCTCCCGGAGATCGGCAGCGCGCGGCTCGAGATTTCGGACGCGCAGACGCAGCCGACCGAGACCGCCATTCGCGCCACAGCACCGCCGACGTCGGCCTCCCTCTCGTCGCGACGCGAGCGCCTCGCCTGGAGCTCTGTCGTCCTTCTCCTGGCGGTCGCGGTGATGACGCTCGGCGCGCCCTATTGGCGGCAATCCCCAGCGGTTGCTGAACCGGAGATGCGCGTCGAGATCAGCACGCCGCGAACCAATACAGGCGCCGTCCCATCATTCGCTTCAGCGAATCTCGGTTCCTTCGCGCTTTCACCCGATGGCCGTCATCTCGTCTTCTCCGCCACGGGAGAGGATGGTCAGGCTCGCCTGTGGCTCAGACCGCTCGATGTCCTCGGCGCCCGGGAGCTTGCCGGTACTGAAGGCGCGCTATTTCCGTTCTGGTCGCCTGACAGCCGCTCCATCGCTTTTTTCGCGGACCGCAGACTGAAGCGGCTCGACGTTGCGGGCGGGCCAGTGCAGACCATCACCGAAGCGCCGTTGGGAGGGCGTGGCGGAACCTGGAACAGCGAAGGGATCATTCTCTTCGCGGTGTTCGATCCCGGCGGAAACGGACTCTTGCGCGTCCCAGCGTCCGGCGGCGACGCCGTTCTGATCACGAAGCCACGGGAGAGAGAGACGCACCGCTTTCCGCAGTTTCTGCCGGACGGGCGCCACTTCTTGTATTTCGCCCGCTTCCTGGCGGAGAGAGAACAACGAGAAGAGGGAATCTACCTGGCTTCCCTCGACTCTGGAGAAACACGCCGTCTGGCCTCCTCGGATACGGCGGCTCTTTACACGCGCGATGGCTGGGCGCTGTTCGTACGTGAAGGAAGACTGATCGGCCAGCGACTGGATCTGTCGCGTCAAGAACTGACCGGCGATCCGGTAACCGTGGCGGAGGATGTGTACTACGACGCCACCACCTTGAATGTCGGCGCGTTTTCCGTCTCCGCATCGGGGGCGGTGGCCTACCGCACCGGCGGAATCTCGAGGCGTCAGTTGACGTGGTTCGACCGCTCGGGGACCGCCGGAGAATCGGTTGGCGCGGCCGATGGCACCTTTGGGTCGGTAGCATTGTCGCCCGACGGCCGTCGTGTGGCCACACACCGAAGCGTTCAGCAGAACGTCGACCTCTGGATCATCGACGGCGCACGCACCATGCGATTCACGTTCGATAGCGGCATCGATGAGTCTCCTGTCTGGTCGGCCGACGGACAACAAATCGTATTCGATTCCACCCGTTCGGGAGTTCGAGATTTGTACCGCAAAGCATCCGCAGGTGGAAACAGTGAGGAACTGCTTACGGACCTGCCAAAAACCAGCAAATGGCCGGTCGACGTCTCGGCCGATGGTCGCTCGTTGCTGTTCGAAACCGACGACCCCAAACCGGGGACCGACATCTGGGTTCTTTCCCTGGACGGAGACCGGAAACCATTTCCGTTCGTGAACACTGCTTTCGACGAGCAGGCGGCCCAGTTTTCGCCTGATGGACGGTGGGTCACCTACAGCTCGAACGAATCAGGTCGAACCGAAATATATGTGCGTCCCTTTCCCGGTCCCGGTGGCCAGTGGCAGATTTCGACCGCCGGTGGGTCCCAGGCCAGGTGGGCCCCAAGCGGCAAGGAGGTGTACTACATCGCGCCGGACGCGACGCTGATGGCGGTTCCCATCGTCATTAAGGGGGACGCGATTGAACCTGGCGCGCCGGTTGAGCTGTTTCAGACACGGATTTGGAATACGAACTTTTCCAGGGGGGGATTCCAGTACGATGTCGGTCCAGACGGCCGTTTTCTAATAAATGTCGCGGTCGACCAGGACTCATTGTTGCCGATTACGCTGCTGCTGAACTGGAACCCGGAAAGGGAGAACTGAGCACCGGCGCGTGCGTTGTTTGACAGCACCCGCACGGTTCGGCTTCAGTCGCCGCGAAACGCCGACCGTTCGATGTCGCGCCAAAGCTCCACGCGCGGACGGCCATCGTCGAGCGCATCATCGAACGCCGCGAGAATGCCCCTCACGCGCTCCCTGTCGATTCGCTTGTGATGCCGCAGCGCGATCTGGCGCTGATGCGATCGCGCCGTTGCGCCGCACGGTCGCTCGACCAATTCCCTGAACCGTGTCGCGCAGCCGATTACCGCAATCCATACAAGTACAGCAGCGCCGCGTAGCCGCTCGGCAACGGCATGGGCGGCGACTCGAGCGTCGAGTAGCGGACCGCCATCTCCAGGAAATAGCGTGCGTGGAAGAAGGCCTCGACGATGGGACGCGTGGCCGGCAGCCAGGCCTTGTTGTCGGCGTCCTTGAACACCCGCCCGGTTCCCTCGGCCACGATCGTCGCAAACCACGGATTCATGGGCCGATCCGGCGCCAGGCTCGCGAGCACCCGCACGATGGCCTCCGTGCGCGCCTGCAGAGAGAAGACTTTCCAGCTCTGATGATAGAAGCGGTAGACGGGGTCCTCGAAGCCCCAGTGGTCCGATACGCTGGCGAGCAGGCGGCTCAACTCGTCGCGTCGTTCGCGCAACCGTTGCAGCAGCGCCACCTCCGCAGGCCGAGGGGACGTGCGTGCGCTCGCGAACGCGTCCGCTTCGTCTGTCACCACGTGTCCTCATCCGACCGACCGACATTGGCACGTCGGCACGAGAGTGTCAAACGCGCAAGGGGCCGGGTAGTGGTATAGCGGCGTCATTCCACGCGCCCCAGCCGATCTGCCAGCACCTTCACGATCCGCTCGCCGTGGAAGCGGCCGTTCTCGATGAAGATCGAGCCGGTGTTGCGCCCGGCGATGGCGCCGCCCGCGATAAACAGGTTCGACACGTTCGTCTCGAACGTCTCGGGATCGAGCTCCGGCACGGCCGTCTGCTCGTCGCACCGGATGCCGGCGCGCTGCATCAGCGCGACGTCGGGACGGTAGCCGGTCAGCAGCAGCACGGCGTCGGCGAGAATGTCCTCGCGTGTCCCCGCCCGCTCCACGATGACCCCATGCGGCCGGATCTCTACGACGTGCGTCTCGAAGTGGGCGGCGATCGACCCTTCCTTGATCCGGTTCTCGATGTCCGGCCGCACCCAGTACTTGATCGACGCGCCGAGCTCGGCGCCGCGGTGGACGAGCGTGACGTGCGCGCCCGCGCGAACGAGCTCCAGCGCGGCCTCCGCCGCCGAGTTCCGTCCGCCGACGATCACGACCCGCCGGCGGTAGTACGGATGCGCCTCGGTGTAGTAGTGCGACACGTGCGGCAGGTTCTCCCCCGGCACGCCAAGGCAGTTCGGGTGGTCGTAATACCCGATCGCAAGTACCACGGCTCGCGCCTCGCGCACGCGCGTCGCACGGCGTTCATGTTCCGGTGCGTCTTCTCGGCGGGCCGTAAGGGCCCGCCCTACGTCCGTGAAGGCCCCCCCTACGTCCGCGGGCTCTGTCGTCACCGCAAAGACGCCGTCTTCGCGATCGATGGCGACGACCTGCTCGTGAAACGAGATCTGCAGGCTGTACGTATCGACCACGCGGCGGTAGTAGCGCAGCGCCTCGAGACGGGTCGGCTTCTCGAACGGCGTGACGAGGGGCAGACCGCCGATCTCGAGCAGCTCCGGCGTGGTGAAGAACACCATGTGCGTCGGGAACTTGAAGATGGAGTTGACGAGCACGCCCTTCTCGACGATCACGTAGTCGAGACCGTGCTGCTTGGCGGCAATGGCGGTCGCGAGGCCGGACGGCCCCGCGCCGACGATCACAACGTCCCGAACGGCCACGGTTCATCATAACCGTTCGGATCGTTCGGGCGTTCGGATCGTTCGGGCGTTCCCGTTCGGCACGTTCGAACGATCCGAACGCGAACGACCTGAAGCTGAACGATCCGAACGCCCGAACGACCCGAACGATCCGAACGATCTCTTACGTCAGCGGGGCGGGCAACGCCGACTCCCCCATCAGATACTGATCGACGCCGCGGGCGGCGGAGCGCCCCTCGGCAATCGCCCAGACGATGAGCGACTGGCCGCGCTGCATGTCGCCGGCCGTGAAGACGCCGGGCACGCTCGTCATCCAGCGCTCGTCGCGCCAGACGTTGCCGCGCTCCGTCAGCCTGAGGCCGAGCTCGGTCACGAGCGGCCCGCGCTCGGGCCCGAGAAAGCCCATGGCGAGCAGCACGAGCTCCGCCGGGATCTCGAATTCGCTGCCGGGCACCGCGTCGAACGACACTTTGCCGTCCCGGCGGACCATGTCGACCTTGACCGCCTTGAGCGCCCGGACGCGCCCCTGCTCGTCGCCGACGAAGCGCTCGGTCGACACGGAGTAGAGCCGCTCCCCGCCCTCTTCGTGGGCGGTCGACACGCGGAAGATGTTCGGCCACTGCGGCCACGGGTTGTCGGGCGCGCGCTGGAGCGGCGGCTTGGGGAGCAGCTCGAGCTGCGTGACCGACGTGGCGCCCTGCCGGTGCGTCGTGCCGAGGCAGTCGGCGCCCGTGTCGCCGCCGCCGATGATGACGACGTGCTTGCCGTGCGCGGTGATGAACCGGTCGTCGGGAACCACGTCGCCCTCGCACCGCTTGTTCTGCAGCGTGAGGTAATCCATCGCGAAGTGGATCCCCTGCAGGTCGCGTCCGGGCACCGGCAGGTCGCGCGGCCATCCGGCGCCCGCGGCCAGTACCACGGCGTCGTACTCCGCCCGCAGCCGGCTGAGCGGCGGATCCGTTCCCACGTCGACCGCCGACCGAAACGTCACCCCCTCGGCCGCCATGGCGGCGAGACGGCGGTCGAGCACGCGCTTCTCCATCTTGAACTCGGGGATGCCGTAGCGCAGCAGGCCGCCAATCCGATCGGAGCGCTCGAAGACGGTGACGAGATGCCCGGCGCGGTTCAGCTGATCGGCCGCCGCCAGCCCCGCCGGACCCGATCCGACCACGGCAACCGTCTTGCCGGTCCGCCGCGTGGGCGGCTGCGGCGTCACCCAGCCCTCGGCGAACGCGCGGTCGATGATCGCGACCTCGATGTCCTTGATCGTCACCGCGTCGTCGTTGATCCCCAGCACGCACGACCCCTCGCACGGTGCCGGGCACAGGCGCCCCGTGAACTCCGGGAAGTTGTTCGTCGCGTGGAGCCGATCGATGGCGGTCCGCCACCGGTCGCGGTAGACGAGGTCGTTCCAGTCGGGAATCAGGTTGCCCAGCGGGCACCCCTGATGACAGAAGGGGATCCCGCAGTCCATGCACCGCGCGCCCTGCGCCTGGAGGTCCTCGACCGTCGACGCCAGATACACCTCGCGCCAGTCGCGGATCCGTTCCTGGACCGGCCGCGTCGGATGCTTCTTCCGCTTGATCTCGATGAAACCCGTCGGCTTTCCCATCGCTCCCGACGTGCACCCCTATCCACACCCGCATGTCGGGCGAGCCTGCCCGGGGTCCCCATCGCACCGGCGCCATGGGTGGCGTGCGTGCTCGCCCGCACGAGCCCGACGGCCCGCGCCCACAACCGATTATCGGAGTTCGACCGTGCTGCCGGCCCCAGCCGAGGCCACGTACGCCGCCGCGGCCACCGAGGCAACCGCCGACGCGGTGGCCAGGCGCGCCGCCTCGGCCGCCAGCGCGCGCTTGTACTCGCGCGGCATCACCTTCACGACGCGCCGCTGGAGCGCCGGCCACTCCTCGAGCAGCCGGGCCGCGTATCGGCTGCCAGTCAGGGTGACGTGCTTGATGAGCGCCGCGTGGACGAAGGAAATGTCGTCGACGTCGACGAGCGGCTCGAGGTCGACCATGTCGTGGTTGCACCGCCGCTCGAACCGGCCGTCGCTGTCGAGCACGTAGGCAATCCCGCCGCTCATGCCCGCCGCGAAGTTCCGCCCGGTGCGGCCGAGGACGAGCGCGCGGCCGCCGGTCATGTACTCGCACCCGTGGTCGCCGACGCCCTCGACGACGACCGTGGCGCCGCTGTTGCGGACGCAGAAGCGCTCGCCCGCGACGCCGCTGAGGTAGGCGTCGCCGCCGGTGGCGCCGTAGAACGTCACGTTGCCGAGGATGATGTTCTCCTCGGTCCGGAAGGCCGACCGGAGCGGCGGATACGCGATGAGCCGGCCGCCCGAGAGCCCCTTGCCGAAATAGTCGTTGGCGTCGCCGACGAGCGTCATCGTGATGCCGCGCGGCAGGAACGCGCCGAAGCTCTGTCCCGCCGACCCGTGGAACGTCATCCGGATCGTGTCCTCGGGCAGCCCCGCCGCCCCGAACCGCTTCGTCACCTCGGAGCCGAGCATCGTCCCGACGGTGCGGTCGGAGTTGCGGATGAAGGAGGCGAACTCGACCGGCGTCTGGCGATCGAGCGCGGGGAGGCAGCGCGCGATGAGCTCGTTGTCGAGGGCGCGGTCGATCCCGTGGTCCTGCTCGCGCACCTTGCGCCGCGCCACGCTCGGGGGCAGGTCGGGCATGTGCAGGAGCGGCGCCAGGTCGAGGCCGTTGGCCTTCCAGTGGCCGACGGCCGATTCGATGTCGAGGCAGTCGGCCCGCCCGATCATCACGTCGATCGTCCGGAAGCCGAGCGCCGCCATCAGCTCGCGCACTTCCTGCGCGATGAACCGGAAGAAGTGCTCCACGAACTCGGGCTTGCCGCCGAACTTCTGCCGCAGCTCCGGATCCTGCGTGGCGATGCCGACCGGGCACGTGTTCAGGTGGCAGACGCGCATCATCACGCAGCCCATCACCACGAGCGGCGCCGTCGCGAAGCCGTACTCCTCGGCGCCGAGGAGCGCGGCGATCACCACGTCGCGGCCGGTCTTCATCTGGCCGTCGACCTGCACGACGATCCGGTCGCGCAGCTTGTTGAGGACGAGCACCTGCTGCGTCTCGGCGAGGCCCAGCTCCCAGGGCGTGCCGCCGTGCTTGATGCTGGTGAGCGGCGAGGCCCCCGTGCCGCCGTCATGGCCCGAGATGAGCACGACGTCGGAGTGCGCCTTGGCCACCCCGGCCGCCACGGTGCCGACGCCCCCCTCGGCCACGAGCTTCACGTGGATGCGCGCCGCCGGGTTCGAGTTCTTCAGGTCGTAGATGAGCTGCGCCAGGTCCTCGATCGAGTAGATGTCGTGGTGCGGCGGCGGGGAGATCAGGCCGACGTACGGCGTCGCGTACCGCGTCTTCGCGATCCACGGGTACACCTTGGGCCCGGGGAGCTGGCCCCCCTCGCCCGGCTTGGCGCCCTGCGCCATCTTGATCTGCAGGTCGTCGGCGTTCACGAGGTACTCGCTCGTCACGCCGAACCGCGCCGAGGCCACCTGCTTGACCGCGCTCCTGCGCGAGTCGCCGTTGGCGTCGGGTATGTAGCGCTCCGGATCCTCTCCGCCCTCGCCGGTGTTCGACCGGCCGCCGAGGCGGTTCATGGCAATCGCCAGCGTCTCGTGCGCCTCCTGGCTGATCGACCCGTACGACATGGCGCCGGTGGCGAACCGCCTGACGATCGACTCGACCGGCTCCACCTCGTCGATCGGAACGGCCGGCCCGACCGGCTTCAGCGCGAACAACCCGCGCAGCGTGGCGCGGTTGCGATTCTGCGCGTCGACCAGCCGCGTGTACTCCTTGAAAATCGAGTACTGGCCGCTGCGCGTGGCGTGCTGCAGCTTGTACACCGTCTCCGGGTTGAACAGGTGGTACTCCCCGTCGCGCCGCCACTGGTACTCGCCGCCGGGCTCGAGCTCCACGGGTCCGGCCGGCCGCGGCCCGTACGCCGCCGCGTGGCGCAGGCCCACTTCCTGCGCGATGACGTCGACGCCGACGCCGCTGATGCGCGAGGTCGTGTGCGTGAAGTACGTGTCGACGAGCGCCTGGCTCAGGCCGATCGCCTCGAAGATCTGCGCGCCGCAGTAGCTCTGCAGCGTCGAGATCCCCATCTTCGACATCACCTTGAGGATGCCCTTGTTGAGCGCCTTGATGTAGTGGGCGATCGCCGTGTCGCGCCCGACGCCGGGAAGAACCCCCTGCCGGATCAGGTCGTCGATCGTCTCGAACGCCACGTACGGGTTGACGACCCCCGCTCCGTAGCCGAGCAGCAGCGAGACGTGGTGCACCTCGCGCGCGTCGCCGCACTCGACGACGAGCGCGCAGCGCGTGCGGGTGCCTTCGCGCACCAGGTGGTGGTGCACCCCCGCCGTCGCCAGCAGGCTGGGAATCGGCGCCTGGCGCGGCCCGATGCCGCGGTCCGAGAGGATCAGGATGGTGTAGCCGGCCGCGACCGCCTCGCTCGCGCGCTGGCAGAGCTCCTCCATCGCGCGTTCGAGCGCGGCCCCCCCCTGCTCCGGGTCGAACAGCAGCGAGAGCGTCGCCGATCGGAACGGGGAGTCCGCGGGCAGGTGGCGCAGCTTCGCCACGTGCTCGTTGTGGATGATCGGGTACTTGATCTTGATCTGCCGGCACGACTCCGGCTCGGGGTGGAGCAGGTTCCGCTCCGGCCCGATCGTCGACCCCATGTCGGTGACCAGCTCCTCGCGGATCGCGTCGAGCGGCGGGTTGGTCACCTGCGCGAAGAGCTGCTTGAAGTAGTCGAAGAGCAGCCGCGGCCTCTGCGAGAGCACCGCGAGGGACGTGTCGGTGCCCATCGACCCGATTGGCTCCTCGCCATGCTGCGCCATGGGCGCCAGGATGAGGCGCAGGTCCTCCTGCGTGTAGCCGAACGCCTGCTGGCGCCGCAGCACCGACTCGCGCTCGGGCTGTTCGGCGCGCGCCTCGGGCAGATCGTCGATGTCGACGATGTGCGCGTCGAGCCACTGGCGGTACGGATGCTCGGCCGCCAGCTCCCGCTTGATCTCCTCGTCGTCGATGATCCGCCCCTTCGACGTGTCGACGAGGAAGATGCGGCCCGGATGCAGCCGCTCCTTCACCACCACCTCGTCGGGCGGAATGTCGAGCACGCCGACCTCGGAGGCCATGATCACGAGGTCGTTCTTCGTCACGTAGTAGCGCGACGGGCGGAGGCCGTTCCGATCGAGCACGGCCCCGATCACGGTGCCGTCGGTGAACGCAATCGAGGCCGGGCCGTCCCACGGCTCCATCAGCGAGGCATGGTACTGGTAGAACGCCTTCCGGTCCTCGCCCATGCTCTCGTGATTGGCCCACGGCTCCGGGATCATCATCAGGATGGCGTGCGGCAGCGACCGCCCCGCCATCACGAGAAACTCGAGGACGTTGTCGAAGGTCGCCGTGTCGCTGCCGCCTTCGCGGATGACCGGCAGCAGCTTCTTGAGGTCGTCGCCGAACAGGTCGCTCCGGAGCAGCCCCTCGCGCGCGCGCATCCAGTTGATGTTGCCGCGCAGCGTGTTGATCTCGCCGTTGTGCGCGATGTAGCGGTAGGGATGCGCGAGCGGCCACGACGGGAACGTGTTGGTGCTGAACCGCTGGTGCACGAGCGCGAGCGCCGACTCGAGATCCGGATCGGTCAAATCCGGGAAGATCGGCTCCAGCTGGTGCGCGGTCAGCATCCCCTTGTAGACCAGCGTGTTCGCCGAGAGACTGACGATGTAGAAGAGCCGGCGCGACAGGGCCGGGATGTCGAGGCGGTCGGCGCCGTGCTCGATGCGTTTGCGGATGACGTAGAGCTTGCGCTCGAACGCCTTGCGGTCGAGGCCCTGAGCCGCCGCGATGAACACCTGCTGGAACGCCGGCTGGACGGCCTTGGCGCTGTCGCCGATCAGGCCGTTGTCGCTCGGCACCTCGCGCCAGCCGAGCAGCCGCTGCCCTTCCTCCTCGACGACGCGCGCGAAGAACGCCTTGACGGCCTCCTGGTCGCGGCCGTCGCGCGGGAGAAAGATCAAGCCGGCCCCGTACGCCCCTTCCGGCGGGAGCGTGAAGGGCACGGCCTTGCGGAGGAACCTGTCCGGCATCTGGACGAGGATGCCGGCGCCGTCGCCCGTGTTCACCTCGCACCCGCAGGCGCCGCGATGCTCGAGGTTGATCAGCACGGTCATCGCCTTGCGGACGATGTCGTGCGAGCGCTGCCCCTTGGTGTGGACGACGAAGCCGACGCCGCACGCGTCGTGCTCGGCGCGCGGATCGTAGAGGCCCTGCGCCGCGGGGCGTGTCGGGTCGTCCGCCAACAGCATGGTCGGCCTTTTATACGATCGTCAGACCCATAAGGGAAATACAATGTTCTGAGAGATTCAATCTGTACTGGTTATGTAATGGGCAGGGGGAGGGAGTAAGCCGCAGGCGGGGTCAGGCCCCTGGCCCCCTTGCCCCCTGCCCCCTAGCCCCCTGCCC
>Ga0194121_10006838_pt1 | contig 15127 bp, 14 predicted proteins | sample TA2MahCa50mmetaG_FD_148609 | JGI IMG/M metagenome (GOLD analysis project Ga0194121, IMG submission 148609) | Freshwater microbial communities from Lake Tanganyika, Tanzania - TA2015020 Mahale Deep Cast 50m | ecosystem: Environmental > Aquatic > Freshwater > Lake | place: Tanzania: Lake... | reverse complement strand
TTCGATTGTCGCGATTTCCTGCTTCTTGAAGTTCATGATGTAAGCAATGGTTTCGCCGGTGGTATAGACATAAATCACGCCGGCTTGGCGATCGGAACAGGAGTGACGGATCGCCCGCAAAATACTCACTGCCAGGATTTCTACTGAGCGGACGTAACCAGTACCACCGCAGTTTCTGCAAGGCTCGGTGATGGTTTCAAAGAAGCTGGCACCTAGACGCTGACGCGACATTTCCAACAATCCAAAAACACTGATGCGGCCAATCTGGATGCGGGCGCGATCATTTTGTAGGGCATCGCGTAAAGCGCGCTCAACCTGACGACGGTTACGCTGTTCATACATGTCGATGAAATCGATCACCACCAAACCCGCCAAGTCGCGCAGGCGCAACTGACGCGCTACTTCGCGCACCGCTTCAAGATTGGTTGCGTAAGCAGTTTCTTCAACACCACTTTCTCTCGTGGCACGGCCAGAATTGACGTCAATCGCCACCAATGCTTCGGTATGGTCAATGACGATTGAACCACCAGATGGAAGATTGATGTGCTTCTCATAAAGCGCCGTGATCTGCTGCTCGACGCGATATTTGTTGAAAATCGGCACACGCTCTTCATGGAGTTTGATGTTGTGCGCCGAACCAGGCATGGTCAGCTTCACGAAGTTTAAGACAGTGTCATAAGCATCATTGCCCTCGATCACCACTTCACTCACTTGCTCGTTGTAAACGTCGCGAATGCATTTCCGCACCACATCATCTTCAGCATGGATGAAAGCATGAGCTGTAGAGCTCGCCGCAGTTTCTTTGATGTTGCTCCACAGACGATTCAAGTAGTCGCAATCGCGTTTGATGTCTTCCGGACGCTTGCCCACACCGGCTGTTCTGATGATGATCGAGCGATCATTTGGTATATTGAGTTCGGTCAAAACTGAGCGCAGAAGTTTGCGGTCGCGGAAATTATCGACCTTCTTGGAAACGCCGCCCTTGTTGGGTGTATTAGCCATCAGCACACAATATTTTCCGGCGATTGAAACGTAAGTCGTCATCGATGCGCCCTTGTTACCGCGCTCTTCTTTCGTGACCTGCACCAAAACCAGCTGACCTGACTTGATGACTTCTTGAATGCTGTAACGCTTGTGAATGCTGTGGATGTTGCCGCGGTAAGCACCGGTTTCGTCTTCGACGGAATAAGAGCCAGTGGTCATCGAATCTTCCGAATCATCCTTTCTGTCTCTGTCGGAATCCGACTCTCTTTCTTCTTCTTCATGCTGTCTTGGCGCCTGGTTGTTCAGATCGCGCAGTTTTTGTCTTTCAGCATCAGAGATTTGGAAGAAGTCGGGATGAATGTCGGCAAAAGGCAAGAAACCGTGACGGTCGGAACCGTAATCAACAAAACAGGCTTGCAGTGACTGTTCCACACGCACCACTCGCGCCAAGTAGATGTTGCCCTTAATCTGCTTAATCGCGATAGCCTCGCGATCGAAATCTTGCAGGATTCCATTTTCTAAAACCGCAACACGAGTCTCCTCGCGATGCGCAGCATCAATCAAAATCGTTTTTGTCATGTTGTTCCTCGAAAATTTGTACAGCGTGAGGAACAGCTATCTGCCTAGGTCGAGATAAAGTTTCTGAGTTGAGGTAACATGATAATTCTAGGGAGTAACTGCTCTTGGCTGCGTTGAAAAATAGATGATGTGTGGTCGTCAAAAAAAGACGGTGGAAGGTAGGGATGAGTAAACTTATTTGCCAGTAATTTTTGTGCTTTTTTCTACCCAAGATAAGTACGGCGCGAAGCCTTGATCTATCTGAATCGAAAAGATTTGCGGAATTTCGTAAGAATGATGTTTTTTGATCACCTCTTCCACCTTTTTGTAGAGCGATTTTTTGGTCTTGATGCTAAGCAGAATTTCCTCCCCATCCCGCACCTCCCCTTCCCAAAAATACAGGCTTTCGATTTTACGTAGCTGGACGCAGGCGGCGAGTTTTTTACTTAACAAAATCTTTGCCAAGTTTTTGGCTGCTCGCAAATTTGGGTAAGTGGTTTCAATCAAAATAAATTTTTTCATGTTTTTCGCTCATCGCGGTTTGGTTACAAAAGACAGTCCCGAAAATTCTGTCACCAGCCTCACAGCTGCCTACAAAGCTGGATTTCGTGGGGTTGAGTTTGATCTGTGGTTTCTTGATGGAAAGTTTGTGGTTAAGCATGATGAACCTAAGGGAGAAGAGCTTCCAAGTCTTCGTGATTTTCTGCGCTTTGGCAATGAAATGACTTACTGGCTCGATTTCAAAAATCTTGATGAATCCAATGCTAACAAGGCTTTTGAGCTAACAAAACAAGAGATCTCCCGCGCTAAAATCGACTTTAGCAAAATCTATTTCGCGCCCTTCATTACTGATTACTCGCTTGCCGAAAAGGTAAAAAATATTTTGGGAAAAAATTTCCAGTTCGTCGCCTTCTGCATAAATAAAGCGCAGATCCCCGCTCTCGAAAATTTTTACCAAAAAAATCAGATAAAATTTCTCTCTGTTTTTCACGAATTAATCGACGCGGATTTTATCAAAAAATTTTCTGGCGCCGAGATTTTTGCTTGGTCGGTAAATGATTTGGAAAGGTTAAAAAAGCTTGCTGCTCTAGGTGTAAATAACTTTGCGACTAATACGCACTATACCAAGATTTTTTCTCCGTTTTTTTAGTGCGTTACCTTAATGTTATATTTCTTACCCAGATAATCCTCGATTGAATTCCGGTCTTTGGCGGCCATGTTGCCGGTGAAGAAGATCATTTCTGAAATGTCTATGTCTGTTGTTTCTCCGGTATTCCTAATCGCATGTCTTCCAATCTTGTAAGGATCAAGAGTGATCATGCCCCCGATATCGGTCTTGCTTGGTACTCCTCCGGCATAAGTTGAATTGCCATTTATGTATAAGGTGAAGGTGTTTTTGTAATTGCGCTGCATGGTCAGGATGTAAGATACTCCTGGCTTTAGGTCATATCCAGTATCCCAACAAAAACCGCTACATGCACCACCATCCATCACCGCCCTCTGTTCTGCACTATTCGTATTGTCTCTGACGTAAAACCTCAAAGATCCATCAGATGCTATGTATGGCTCAAATAAAGGATTGCCGTCATTAACAGCTGATCCGGCGCCACAATTGGTAGGAGCAAAATTGGTATCGTGACAGACCCTATCTATAAAAGATGATGACCCACTGCGATAGGTCATGACCAAAAACAAATTCATCCCTTTATTTGGAATATTAGACATTCTCTTATCGACAGCCAGATATATAAAGGCACTGTCACTATTAGTGAAACGTAACGTGGGAAGATTGTTTAGCCCCTTTTCGATGTAAGTTGGGCCGGAGGTGTTGCCGGATGTTCCGCTGGTAGCTACGTTGTAGGTGATTAGCGTGGCATCAGTTTTTTGTCCGGCCTTGGCATCAAGCTTGATATCGGACTGTGGGTTAGTGTCCTTCCACTGCGAAATGGTTGTTCCGTTAATTGCTTCAGAAGCAATGAAACTTTCCTCCAGACTTGGCTCAAACCAAAATACCATGCCCTTAACCGAGTTAGCTCGTGAAGATTTTGTGATTAACCGGGCAGCTGTTATTCGTGAATCCTGCAACAAATCCAACCCTTGTCCAACCGCTGCAATCAAAACACCGATGATTAGGATAACAATTGAGAGTTCGACGAGAGAGAAGGCTTTTTTCCTCATGAAAATACGGAATTTGGTTAAAAACAAAATTCGTGTTAATGCGACCCGGAATACTTTTTTCAAGTATTGGTTGATGGAGTTTTTTCTAAGCGTTATTGGGTTTAATTCACTACCATCCGATATTTCCCACCACTTTCCTCTTCAAACAACTCGAGATGCTCCCCAAACTTATCCGTAACGCGGAAAATAATTTTTGGGTTTTTGTCAGTTTTATCAGTCGCGTAAAGATCCCATAAAACATAGCGCCGAATGCCGTCTTCATAGGCAATATCCACCCTCTCCTCACTGTCAAAAATCACTTCAACCACCGTCATCTTCCATCCAGATTTTTGTTTCTGGACGATGGCAGTAAGTGAGGTAACATTCGCAAAATCCGAGCCCAAAGCCTCATCGGTGCTGTCACGAAGAAGGTAAAGATTAAAAGCTAAAGTGAGCGGCTTGCTCTTCACCTTCCACAAAAAAACCGTCGAGAGATTGTCAATTGTATTATCCGGCAAATTGTGGTTACGGAAAAATTTTTCGATCTTGCGCACGAGATCTGGATATTTTTTAAAATCCTCTTTCCAGCTGTTTTGGTAGTTACGACTACCTACCGTCATTAGGCGTAAATCATCACTCGCCTGCCCATCATCGATGCGATTAAAATTTAGATTGCGCTGCCATTTGGTAACATAAGTACGGTCGATCAAAACATTATCGAGAGAAAATTTTGCCCAGTTGGTGATGTGGCCAGAGATGTAAGTCTCACGCAAGAATTTTTCTAAATCTGTTGGTGATTTGATGGAGCTTTTGCTTACCGCTAGTTTTTGTAACTCCTTATCTTTTTGTAGATCATCACTCGCTAAACTTAGAGCTGCATTGTTTGAGAGGATTGCGATCTTAACTAATTTTTTATCCGCTTTGATTTTTGGCGGCGCAAATTCGAGCAACAATCCATTGTCAGCAAAGGCTATCGCAGCAAATTCAGAAATTTCCTTGATGCGGTCAGAAGCAAAGCGGTAATTGAAGGAATCGATCTCAATCATCCGCTTCATGAAGAGCTTGTTGTCGAGCAAATTCCAAGCAGCAAAGCGAAGCGCAGCACGATTTATGTAAGTTGCCTTCTCCATAAAATCCCTGTCAGCACACACTTCAGGAGCGGCATATTGCAAGACTTCCGGACTGATTTTGAGTAAACGATAAATGAAAACCTGATCCTCTTGCAGCGAATCTGCAGCGTGCTGGAACTGTGATGGATCAAGCAATACAGCCTTTAAAATCAGATTGCGGTCTGACTTGAAGCAATCTGGAAGAGTAGAAATTGCCAGCGGATTTTTCTTAGCGACTTCGGTGAGAATCTGGTCGTAGTAAGAGGAGATGTTGCTGCAGGACTCTTGTGCAAGAGATGGTTGGGAGAGGAGAAATATTGCTACTAAAAGGAAGCAGGACTTACGCAAAACCGCTTTTGCAAAGAAATTTTTGTGGCTCGAAGGCTGCGAGGAGCGCCCGCGTCTGCGTAGCAGCGCAAGACAAAAGCTGCTTATCAAGACAACTTGTGGAGCAAGTTGCAACTCGCGCAACTTAAAAAATAAAAACTTTGCGAGTACATACGTGCGCACCGCAGCAGACGAAAAAAATAAAAATTTCGAAGCAAAAGTTAGGTTTTGCGTAAGTCCTGTCATCCGCGCAGTGATGAGATGTTCTCGATCTCAATAGTCCGATGATTACGGAAGTAGAGCAGCAGAATCGCCAAGCCAATCGCAGCTTCCGCGCCAGCAACGGTCAAAACAAAAATCGCAAAAATCTGTCCGACCAAATCATGAAGATGTGCCGAAAAAGCGACGAAGTTGATGTTCACTGCAAGCAACATCAGCTCGATTGACATCAAGAGCGAAATCACATTTTTACGATTCAAAAAAATCCCACTTACACCGATACAAAAAAGTAGTGCGGAGAGAGTGATGAAGTTATCTAGGGGAATTAGGGACATTTACATTAGTGCCCAGTGCCCGGCGCCCAGTGCCCAGGCTCCCATAAACTCTGAGCACTGAGCACTGAGCACTGAGCACTGATTCATATGATCGGTTCAAAGAATCTTGTGTCAGGATTGAAGGCCATGATCTCGCCGTTTTCCACGTCAAAATGCCAACCAAAAATACCGAGCTTGTTTTGATCAATGCGCTTATTGATGTAAGGATAAGTCAAAAGATTGCGCAGGGTGATGATGATTGATTCATGCTCGCAGGCTGACTGCTGTTCATCTGGAGTTTTGTCAGCCAGCTGTTTTTTAACCATATTACGCGCTTCTGAAGCTACAGAAAGCCAAGTCTTCATTGCTTCCGACATTCCTCTCTCACTGACGAATTTTTCTGACATCATCATCTTAATCCCATCACATTTCGCATGGCCGAGAACAATGATGTTCTGCACCTCAAGATCAGTAACTGCGTATTCGAGAGCTGACAAAATACCGGCGATGCCGCTTGTACCATATTTCGGAATGAAGCCACCAATATTGTTGATGACGTAAAGATCGCCGGGATTTGCCGCAAAAATTTCTGCTGGCGACAATCTGATGTCAGCACAAGAAATCACTAGCGTCGAAGGCTTCTGCCCCTGCTCTAGTAAATGATGAATGATATCTTTTTGTTTTGAAAAAGTTGTGGCTTTAAAGATCCGGAAACCGCTGATAAGTTTGCTGATGTCTGACATGTTAAATATTAATTCCTTCACCAACCCTCACCTTCACAACCTCAAGCGAATTCGCCTTGTCGCGCGCGGTTTGGTCGGAGACTTTTTGTTTGCGGATGAAGCGAGTCTCATCGCGTAAAGTCAACACAATTGCACCAATCATTGCCACAAAAAGCACGGCGCCAGAGAGTTGGAATGGTAGAAGAAAATCAGTGTAAAGCACATTGCCAATCGCCTTGGTATTGCTGATATCAATCGGTGTTTGGAAAAGTGTTTTTGTTTCGTAAAACTTCACTGAAGAAAACTTAATCAGCAAAAAGATTTCGGTAAAAAGGATGACGCCGACCAAGATAAAAATTGGGCGCTTGCGATTTACCTCCTGCGAGATTTGCAAATCGATGTTTAGCATCATCACTACAAACAAAAACAAAACCGCTATTGCGCCTACATAGACAATGATCAACAGCATCGCCAAAAACTCAGCATTAAGCAAAATAAACAATGCTGCCGCGTTCAAAAAAGCGAGTACCAAAAACATCACCGCATGAACCATGTTGCGCGTGGAGACGACGACAACAGCAGAGGAGATGAGGATGAAGGAAAAGAGGTAGAAGAGAAGGAGAGTGAAATTCATAAAATAAAAAAGTCGGTAGTCGGTAGTCCTTCGATATGTTTTTTGACTACCGACTATGGACTACTGACTAGCTTAGCGACATTTCCCATCCGCTTCAATGTTACCACGAAGCGCATATTCATATCGGTCGCCATTAGCGAGGAGTTTTTCTTTATTGTAATAAAGTTCCTGACGGGTTTCGGTGGCAAATTCAAAGTTTGGTGATTCAACAATCGCATCAACTGGGCAGGCCTCTTGGCACAATCCGCAGTAAATGCATTTGAGCATGTCGATGTCATATTTTGTGGTACGGCGCGAGCCATCTTCGCGCTCTTCCGCTTCAATCGTGATTGCCTGTGCCGGACAAATCGCTTCGCAAAGTTTACAAGCAATGCAGCGCTCTTCACCGTTGGGATAGCGACGTAACGCGTGCTCGCCACGAAAACGCGGACTGATTGGCCCCTTCTCGTAAGGATAGTTAATGGTTACCTTCTTTTTGAAGAAGTAGCTCAAGGTCTTTAAGTGACCGAAGAAGATTTCTTTGAGAAGGAAGGCGCGAGCGGTTTTGAGAAGTTTCATGTGTTAGTAACTTAGGTCATGCTTCGACAAGCTCAGCATGACCATGCTGTCACCCTGAGCCTGTCGAAGGGTGACATTACTTTAGGTAAACGACGTAAGCGGCAGTGCCGACAACCCAAGTCAGAGACAAAGGCAAAAATACTTTCCAACCCAAACGCATGAGTTGGTCGTAGCGGTAGCGCGGTAAGGTAGCACGCACCCAGATGAAGCAAAAAAGTAGGAAGAAGATTTTAGCGATTAGCCAAAGTGGTGCTGGGATAAAAGACAGAGACTCGTAGGGAGCCAGCCAGCCACCAAGGAAAAGGATCGAAGCCGATGCTGACATCAAGATCATGTTGGCATATTCGCCCAAGAAGAACATCGAGAATGGCATTGAGCTGTACTCCACATTGTAGCCAGCAACCAACTCAGATTCAGCTTCCGGAAGATCGAAAGGATGGCGATTAGTTTCAGCTAAGGCGGAGATAAAGAAGAGGAAGAACATCGGCAACATCGGCAAAACAAACCAATGTTCGCGCTGCGCGAGCACGATGTCGTTAAGGCGCATTGAGCCAACTAAAAGAACAACAGAGATGATGATAAGACCGATCGAAACTTCATAAGAAATCATCTGCGCGGAAGAGCGGATGGCACCAAGGAAAGCATATTTTGAGTTACTCGCCCAACCGGCGATGATGATGCCGTAAACCCCGAGGGACGAGGCGGCGAGCAAATACATGATCCCAATATTTAGATCGGCGATAACGAATTTTTCAGAGAATGGAATCACTGCCCAACCAATCAGGGCCAGGACAAAAGTGATGATCGGCGCCAGGAAAAATAAGACCTTGTTGGCATTGGTCGGGATGATGACTTCCTTAAGCATCAGCTTCAAACCATCGGCAAGCGGCTGTAGCAAGCCAAAGGGACCAACCACATTTGGACCTTTGCGCAACTGCATTGCGGCGATCACCTTACGTTCTAACAAAGTCAAAAACGCGACCGCGCCAAGCAAAGGTAGCACTATTACTAAAATCCAACCAATGGTCGGCAGGATTTTTGTCAAAAGAAGTTCGAAGATTTGTTCCATGAGATCCTTAAGGGAGGAAAAAAGAGCGCGAAAGCTATTTAGAGAATCACCACTGTCAACAAGGCCACAACCACACCAGCAGCGAGTCCAGCGAGTATGTCATCAAACATCACGCCGAAGCCATTTTTAAATTTTTTGTCGGCACGGCCAATCAACCATGGCTTTTTGATGTCGAAAAAACGGAAGAGTAAAAAGCAAAGGAGCGGATGAAAAACCAAAAGCATGTAACTCGTAAAATACTGCGCTTGCACGAATGAGTAACTCATCTGCAAGGCCAGCACCTGCCCCACCACTTCATCAAGCACAATTGTTGGGTGATCGATTTGTTTAAGTTTTTTGCTGTAAATCTCAGAAGCCTCACAACCATAAGCAAAAAGACTCACCACAAAAAATCCCCAGAAAATATTTTGGCTCAACAAAAACACATCTTGGAGATCCATCAAACCAGTCATCAACATCCAAAAAAATACCGCCGCAAAAGAGCCAACAGTGCCCGGTGCTACCGGAGATTTTCCGCAGTAAAAAAAGGTGAGGAGTAGTTCGTGAAGTTTTGTCATTAGAAGCTCCGTAAAATTTCTAAGTAAGTTTTCTGTAACTGTTCGATTTCCAAAATCTCAGAAAACTCATCGATGCGATGAGCAGTTTTATTGACGAGACCAATTTCTACAACCTCAGCGTAATCCTTGATAAATCTAGCATCAGAGGTTCCTCCACTCGTGCTTAAAACCGGTTTCTTGCCAGTAACTTTTTCAACCGATGCAACAACAAGCGGCGCTAAAAATTTTGGATCACTCAAAAAACTTTCGCCGCTCGTTTTGTAAGCGAGTTCATATTTTGCACCGAGTCCGACAGTTTTTTTACAAACATACTCAACCAATTCGATGATCGACTTAGAGCTGTGTGTATCGTTGAAACGCACGTTAAATTCTGCTTCCGCTGCGTTGGGGATGACGTTTGCGCCTAGATTTTGCGAGGTGATTGCAGTAATCTCGAGATTACTTGGATCGAAGAAGGATGTACCTTCATCAAGTTTGTGATCCTTAAGAATTTTTAGCAGATTAAGTAAAATCGTGATTGGATTTAGCGCGTTTTCTGGATAAGCGACATGGCCTTGCTTGCCAGTAATCTTAAGCTTGAAGCCAATAGAACCACGGCGTCCGACCTTGATCATCTCACCAAATCTTTGTGGATTTGTTGGCTCACCAACCAAGCAGTGGGAAATTTTTTTGCCGGATTTTTGCATCCATTCCAAAACTTTCTTTGTGCCATTCACCCCATCTGCTTCCTCGTCATTAGTGATTAGGAAGCCGATGCCAAAATCAGGATTTGGATTTTTTTCAAGGAACTCAGCAACGGCAGAAACAAAGCAGGCAATCGCGCATTTCATGTCAGCAGCACCGCGACCAAAAAGCTTTCCGTCAAAAATTTCCGCCGCGAATGGATCATGCGTCCAGGCAGACCTTTCGCCCTCACGTACCACGTCGGTGTGACCAGCAAAATACAAAGCTCGCGCACAATTTTTTGGATTTAAAACTGCATGGAGATTGTTAACTTGGTAAGAATTCGACCCGTCAAACTCCAAAAAATCACAATCAAATCCAAGATTTTTTAGGTGCGTACCTAAAGAATCTAACACCTCCAAATTCACACCACTGTAAGACGCGATGCGGATTAAATCCTGCGAAAGTTTTACTGAATCTAGCTTCATGTTAAAGAAGGGATCAGGCACAGTCGACGCCTGCGGCGCCAGAGTGCCTGACCCCATAAAAATTTGTGAACAAAGAAACTCTCTCGACCTTTTTAACTTTTACAATCCTCATCGCCGGCGCCTTGTTCCTGAGGCTCTACGGTCTTAACGACTACTACTGGAGCGAAGATGAAGCCTGGCATTTGGTTGTCGCTAGCCAACCAACTTGGCTTGATGTCATTAAATATTGCCTGCGTGAAGAAGTGCATCCACCCTTGTCCTTCCTACTTTGGCACTTCGCACTGCAGATCAGCCACAACGACATTTGGCTGCGTTTTACCTCAATTACTCCCGGAATTTTACTGATCCCATCCGCCTACATCTTCGGCCGCAACTACATCGGCAGAGCGGCTGGGCTAGCGATGGCAGCGATCTGCGCTTTTGGCGTAATGCCGGTAATCATTAGCCAAACAATTCGCGCTTACTCACTATTGATGTTGACGCTGACATGGCTTGCCATTTTCGCAAAAAAATATCGCGACGATCCTCAAGTAAAACACCTGCTCTACTACACACTCTGCGCCCTTGCGGCAGTTCTGCTGCATTATGGCGCTGCTTTCCCAATCCTAATCTTTGGCAGCTGGCTCATCATCTCTGCCATCAAAGATAAAAAGCGTTGCACGCTCTTAGTCATTCTCCACGCCTTCCTCGCCGCCATCCCCCTTGGTTACGCCTTCATCCTCAGTCATTACTACGGCTTCGCTGGAAATTACGGCTACTACCAAATCATTCCACTCAACTACCCGTTCGACTCTCTGAATTTCATCTTTGCTTTTCCGTTTGGATCAGTCCCTAGAGCAATTGGATCTACGCTATTTTTGCTTACAATCATCTTCGCTATGACGCAGCTTGTGTGTAGCAAGAAATGGCTTTTGCTCGCCATCATTTTCATCCCATTTTTTGCTCTAAGTTTCGCCGATTATTTTCGGCTCTACCCATTTTCTATCATCTACCGCAACAACCTTTTCCTCTTCCTTTCGCCACTAATTCTTTACGGATCTTTTGCCCAAATCTGTGCCGAAAAACTTCCTAAAATTTTTTGTTACGAATCGCTTTTAGCCTTACTGGTCACAGTCACATCAATCATCAGCTTTAGCCAGAATAATTTTTTCAGAACATCCGAAGAAATCGGTTGCTTCGAGTTTAACACAACCAAAGCAGACCGGAAATTATTAATGGAAAAGCTCGCCGAGAAAAATCCGCCAGAAAATATCATTGTCACGCCGAGTCACAAGCTGTGGGATCTGCGCCTTACCAGCAGCAACATTCACGACACGATTCTAACTAAAAATTTAGCTAAATTTGAGAGCGACCAAATCTCTCTTTACTACACCGCTTTCCCCGGCCGAGAAAAAAACACCACCTTTAGCACTCACGAGTACCAACTCTTTTTCCACGATTTATTTGCACATCTCAAGTCGCGCGGCGAATTTAAGAAAATAAAAACCATTACCTTCTTCGACTCCGGAATGGCCTGCGATTTTTGGACAGTAATTTTTCATCCCCTAATGATTAAGGATCCCTTCAGACTGACGGTTTTTTCTTCACAATCTGAGCAGGATCGCTTTAATTGGTTCAAAGAAAGTTACGATTTTGGCTGGAGATTGCACACTTCTAAACAAGTCCTAGACAAGTTTACATTCAAAGATGGAAAGGCTGCCTGCGGCCGAGAAATCCTGCTTCTAACCTTCACTCCAAAATTTGTTGAGGAAGAAATTCTTGGCAAAAATTTCACCGATTACCGCCCTCTCTACAAAAATATTGTGTTAAAAAGATTCGAAGAAGATGAGTAAAAAACTCCTAATCTACATCGTTGCCTACAATGCCGAGAAGCACATCAAATCGCAGGTTCTCGACCTAATCCCTTACGACCAGCTTGATGATTACGAGATTTTAGTAAGCGACGACTCATCGTCAGACAAAACCTCCGATGAAGTCGAACACTACAAAACAGCCAATCCCGACAAAAAAATTCTACTCGTCACTCAGCCAAAAAATCTTGGTTACGGCGGCAATCAAAAATTCGGCTACAACTACGTCATCAAAAATGCATTTGATGCCGTGGTGATGATCCATGGCGACGGCCAATACTCACCAACACTGATTCCGCAAATCGCCACCCCGCTTTTGGAGGATCGCTTTGATGTCATGCTCGGCTCACGCATGATTAACAAAAAATCCGCGCTCAAAGGCGGCATGCCGCTCTACAAATTCATCGGCAACATCGTCCTAACCAAAATCCAAAATCTAATCCTTGGCGTTACTCTTTCTGAGTACCACACCGGTCTTCGTGCGTACAGAATTAAGGCTTTGGAGCAAATTCCATTCTTACACAACAACAACGGATTTTCTTTCGACACCGACATCCTAATCCAAATGATCGACCAGAAAATGCGCATTGGTGAGGTCGCAATCCCAACCCATTACGGCGATGAAATCTGCCGCGTTAACAGCTGCAAATACGCCTACGAAATCATCATTTCTACCATCCTCTCTAGACTACAAAAACTTAGTCTGTGGCGGTCGAAAAAATTTACTTACTAGGGACAAGTCATGCTGAGTTTGTCGAAGCATGACGCCTGTTAACGCTACAACACTAGTCACACTTCGACAGGCTCATGGTGACTACCAACTACCAACTAAAATTCATGTTAGACATTAAACTCATCCGTGAAAATCCGGAAAAATTTGACGCGGCAATGCAGGCGCGTGGTGCCGATTTTAAGGCTGTAGAGCTACTGAAGCTCGACGAAGAAAAACGACGGAAAATTTTTGAAATGCAGGAGTTGCAAGCAAGAAGAAACAAACTCGCGCAAGAAATCGCCTTAGTAAAAAAATCGGGTGGAGATGCATCGGTTCTACTTTCAGAGTCAAAGGAGGTTAACGCCAAGCTAGCTAGTGCCGAAACTAGCAGTGAGCTTGACGAACTCCTCGCCACCATCCCCAACATCCCCGACGCCTCAGTACCACAAGGTCGTGACGAAAATGACAATCTCGAGATTACGAAATTTGGCGAGCCACGAAAATTTCCTTTTACGCCAAAAGCTCATGACGAAATCGGTGAGAAGCTTGGGATGCTTGATTTTACTCAGTCTGCCTTGATGTCCGGAGCTCGCTTTTCAACCTTAAGTGGAAAATTAGCGCAGCTCGAGCGCGCACTTTCCAACTTCATGCTCGATGTCGCGCTCGAAAATGGTTACACAGAAGTTTCGCCACCAAACATCGTCAAATCTGACGCCATGCGCTTTTCCGGTCAGCTACCAAAATTTGCTGAGGAAGCATTTTCAACAGCGGATGGTTACTGGCTAATCCCCACTTCCGAAGTCTCTCTTGTTAATCTCGTCGCCAAAAAAATATTAGCCGAAGCAGAGCTACCGCTACGCTTCACCGCCCACACCGCATGCTTTCGTCGCGAAGCTGGCTCCGCCGGCAAAGACACACGTGGCATGATCCGCCAGCATCAGTTCAAAAAAGTTGAGCTAGTTTCGATTACAACAGCTGAAGCTTCCAACGTAGAACATGAAAGGATGACCAACATCTCCTGCGAGATCTTACGCCGCCTCGAACTGCCTTTTCGCAAGATCCTACTCTGCACCGGCGACATGGGCTTCTGCTCACAAAAAACTTACGACGTTGAAGTGTGGCTGCCTTCACAAAACAAATACCGCGAGATCTCAAGCTGCTCTAACTGCGGCGACTTCCAAGCGCGACGCGGCAGCATCAAGTACAAAACAAAAGACGGAAAAACTCACTTTGCTCACACCTTAAACGGCTCCGCTCTGGCCGTGGGTCGCACCCTGATTGCGATTTTAGAAAACTACCAAAATGAAGATGGTTCGGTGTCAGTTCCAACCGCGCTGCAAAAATATTTTCCAACAAAAATCATCGCTGCTTTTTGAATTGGTGCCCGCGGGCACCAATTCATCGATTTTTTGGATCCAGTAAAATCAAGGCTTCGCGTGGGGTGTCGCGTAAAAAATGGGGAGAAGTGTTACCCAGTGCCCAAAAATTCCGAGCACTGAGCACTGGGCACAAAACTAGTAAAACTCCACCTCTCCAGTTGCCACGTTGTACATCCCACCAACCAGCACCAACTTACCGCTCTTGATCATCTCACGCACAATCTCGCTACGACGCGGAATCTCGTGCATCACTTCCTTCACATTTAGCATCGCAACTTTTTCGACGAACTCATGGTTTTTCGAGTTACGATTTTTATGTACGCTTTTTTCGGATTTGATCGCTGGCTTAATCTTGTTAAGTAAGTCAGTTAGATGTCCCATTTTTATGTCGTCACAAGCGCCAGAAATTGCCCCGCAACCGCTGTGACCTAGTACCATGATCAACTTAACGCCGATCGCCTTACAGCCAAACTCCATGCTGCCCAAAATGTCGTCATTAAGTACATTACCCGCAATGCGACAGGACAAAATATCGCCAAGCCCTTGATCAAAAATTAGCTCCACGGAAGTGCGCGAATCAATGCAGCTCAAAACAAAGGCAAAAGGATGTTGCTTGTCAGAAGTCTCATTTACTTGCTTCAGCAGATTGCGGTTCGCCTTCAGATTACCAACAAACCTTTTGTTCCCCTCTTTGAGTAACTCTACCAATTGTGTCGGTGTAAGCGCGCTTCTTTCTTGCTCGGTTATAACTGCACCGTCGGTTTTCTTAATGCGACAGATCAGCGCTACCACAACTCCAACACCTACCCCCTTCAAAAGATCGAGAG
>Ga0194121_10006831_pt1 | contig 15138 bp, 15 predicted proteins | sample TA2MahCa50mmetaG_FD_148609 | JGI IMG/M metagenome (GOLD analysis project Ga0194121, IMG submission 148609) | Freshwater microbial communities from Lake Tanganyika, Tanzania - TA2015020 Mahale Deep Cast 50m | ecosystem: Environmental > Aquatic > Freshwater > Lake | place: Tanzania: Lake... | reverse complement strand
AGTTCTCCGAGATCCTGCTGGTGGCGATCACCTTCCTGACCATCGCCTATGTGCAGTTTTCCGGTCGCCAGCTGGTCATCGACATCCTGAGCGCGCGGGCCCGCGGCCGGCTCGCTGGCGGGCTGGGCATGCTGGATGCGGTAGCGGGCCTCGCCTTCTTCGGCATCCTGCTGTGGACCAGCGCGATCGACTGGTGGGAGGCCTATCACGGCGACTTCCTGGGGCGCGGCATGCTGAAGATCCCGACCGCGCTGCCGCTCGGCTTCGTGCTGGTCGGCGCCACGCTCATGGTCGTGACCTTGCTGCTGGTGCTCGCCCATGCCGGGCGGCGGACCCTGCGGGGCGTCGCGCCGTCTGATGGCGAGGGGGGCTGAGCATGGATGCGATGAGCTACTCTCTGTTGCTGGCTGCGTTGATCTTGCTGCCGCTGATGTTCGCCGGCGTCAATGTCGGCGTCGCCCTGGGCCTGGCCGGCGTGGTCGGCTCGGCTGTGTTCACCGGGAACTGGCGTGCCGGCCTGGGCCTGCCGCTGATCCAGAGCCTCGACGTTGCCAGCTCCTACACGTTGATGGTCATTCCGCTGTTCATCGCCATGGGCACCATCGCCGGAGCGACCGGCATCACCACCGACCTGTTCGCCGCGTTCTACCGCTGGATCGGCCGCGTGCCCGGCGGGATCGCCGTCGCCACCGTCGGCACCTGCGCCGGCATGGCCTCGATCACCGGCTCCAGCCTGGCGGTCTCCGCGGCGATGGCGAAGATCGCGCTGCCCGAACTGCGTCGCTATCGCTACGACGACCGGCTTTCGCTGGGCGCGATCTCCATGGGCGGCACCCTGGCGATCATGATCCCGCCCAGCATCACACTTGTCCTGTACGCCATATTCGCCGACCAGTCGGTCGGCCAGATGCTGATCGCCGGCGTGCTGCCGGGGGTGCTGACCGCACTTCTCTACGTTGCGCTGATCGTCGTGCGCTGCGGGTTGCGGCCGAACCTGGGTCCCAAGGCACGAGCGTTCACCTGGGCGGAACGCTGGCACTCGCTGCCCGGCGTGCTGCCCTTCTTCGCCATCGTCGCGGCGATCATTCTGGGCATGCTGTTCGGCATCTGGACACCGACCGAGTCGGCCGGCGCCGGCCTGTTGCTGGTGCTGGCCATGGGCGCGCTGCGACGCCGTTTGACCTTGCGCGGCCTGATCGACGCCCTGACCGACGCGGTGATCGTCTCGGCCGCGGTGATGATGGTGGTGATCGGCTCGCTCATTTTCAGCAACTTCATCGCCCTGATCGGCGTCAGCGACATCCTGACGGAAGTGATCGCAAGCCTGAATCTGACGCCGCTCGCCTTGTTCACGCTGCTCTTCCTGGTCTACCTCATCCTGGGCATGTTCCTGGAGGCGACCAGCATCCTGGCGCTGACCGTGCCGCTCGCCTTGCCGATCGCCGTGCAGACCGGCTGGCACCCGGTCTGGTTCGGCGTCGTGCTGGTCTCGCTGATGGAGGTGGCGGCGGTGACGCCGCCCGTTGGCCTCAACCTGTTCGTGCTGAAAGCGACCGTGCCGGATACCACGCTCACCGCGATCTATACCGGCGCGGCGCCGTTCTGGTGCATGAATTTCGCCGTCATCTACCTGCTCTTCCTGTGGCCGGAGATCGCGCTCTATCTGCCACTGGCCATGGTCAAATGAACGGCCGGCCGGCGGGCTCGGCGCGGCCACTCCCGAGCGAGGCGGGCGCATGACCGTTCTGGTCACCGGCTGTGGTGGGTTCATCGGTCATGGCGTGGCAGGGGCACTGCACGCGGCCGGCCGCGACGTGCTGGGCTATGACCTGGCCGACCCGCCAGAGGGCCGACCGGGCTGGCCGATCGTGCACGGCGACCTTGCCGATGCGCATCTGCTGCATGCGACGCTGCGCCAGCACGCGGTCCGCCGGGTGTTGCATCTGGGTGCGGCGTCCGGTCCCATGGTGATGCGCGACAACCCGGCCGGCCTGTTCGCCCTCAATATCGGCGGCACGTTGAACTTGCTTGAAGCATCGCGCCAAGCAGGCGTCGAGCGTTTCGTCTTTCTGTCCTCGAATGCCGCCTACGGACCCGATGCGGGCGAACCGATCCGCGAGCAGACGCCGCTTCTGGCCAGCGAGCCCTATGGCGCCAGCAAGGTCGCCGGCGAGGCGTTGTTGCGCGCCTATCACTGGCGCTTCGGCCTGGACACCGTGGCGCTGCGCGTCGGCGTCGGCTATGGCCCCAGGCGGCGTACCGACAGCGAGCCGCGCGAGTTGTTGCACAACGCGCTCGTCGGCCGGCCGACCATCTATCCCTGGGGCATCGGCTATCGTCGCCTGTGGACCTACCTCGACGATATCGTCTCCGCCATTCTGGCGGCGCTCGATGCGCCCGCCGCGGCCATTCGCCAGCCGCTGCGCGCCTACAACATCGCGGGGCCGGAATTCGCCCCCCTCGACGCGCTGGCCGCCATCGTGCGCGATCTGGTTCCTGGCGCCGACATCCGCCTTGGCGATGGCTGGAACCCGGCCGACGTTCGGCGCGGCCCGGTCGTGCTGGAAGCGGCCCGCGGCGACCTTGGCTGGGTGCCGAAGGTTGGCGTGCGCGAGGGCTTGCAGCGTTACTGTGCCTGGCTGCGGGCCGACCTGGGAGCCTAGAAGTTCGGCCTGCGATCGGTCCGCAAGACGCTGATGCGGGTGTCTTGATGGATCGGGCGGCAGACGGGAGCATCGTAGCGCGTTCGGAGTGGGCGCCCCACCTGGCAGGCCGCCGCGGCATCCGGGCGCGGGGGCGCCAAGCCCCGCGCCCAGTTGATCCGGCAATGGCTATCTGCTTGGATGCGTTTGTCGATCGCCGTTCGGCGCCGGTCGCGGCGGTGACCTGGGGGTGGGGGATGCGGGTCGTCAGTCTGGCGGGCTTTCTGTTTGCCTTCTGGCTTGCCCTTTCCGGCCACTACACCTTGCTGTTGATCGCCGCCGGCGCGGTCTGCGCCATGCTCTGCGCGCTCGTGGGCCGGCACATGCGGGTGGCCGATCATGAAGGCCACCCGATCCATCTTTGGCGGGGCACGCTGACCTATTATCCCTGGCTGGTCTGGGAGATCGCCAAGTCGGCCTGGGCGGTGACCAAGGTCATTCTGCATCCCCGGCTGCCGATTTCGCCCACGATGACCGTGGTGCGGGCCGGCCAGCGCTCGACCGCTGGCGTTGCGACCTATGCCAATTCCATCACGCTCACCCCCGGCACCATCACCGTCGGCGTCAGCGGCAACACGCTGACCGTGCATGCGCTGATGCGCGAGGGGGCGATCGACCTGGAGGGCGGCGGCATGGACAGCCGGGTCACCCGGTTCGAGGCCACGGCATGATGTTCGCCGTCGCCGCGGCCGCCGTGCTGCTGACGCTTGGCCTCGCGGTCACGCGCGCGATCCGCGGCCCGACCGTGTTCGACCGCGTGCTGGCCGGCAATTCGGTCGGCACGCTGGCGATCCTGCTGCTGGCCGTGGTCGGCTTCCTGACCGGCCGGCCGGAATTCCTCGACATCGGCATCACCTACGGGCTGCTGAACCTGATCGGCACGCTGGCGGTGCTGAAGTTCTTCCGCCACGGCGACCTGGCCTATGACGCGAGCGAACCGAGGTGAGCGGGCTGCCGGTCATCGTCGACGCCGCCAGCTGGCTGCTGATCCTGCTCGGCTCCTTCTTCACCGTGGTCGGCGGGATCGGCCTCGTGCGCATGCCGGAATTCTACACCCGCATGCATGCGGCGAGCGTCACCGACACGCTGGGCGCCGGCTTCCTCGTGCTCGGGCTGATGCTGCAGGCCGGATTCAGCCTGGTGACCTTGAAGCTCCTGTTCCTGCTGGCATTGTTCTTTTTTGCCGGGCCGGTGGTGACGCACGCGCTGGCACAGGCCGCGTTGCACGAACGCATCCCGCCGTTGCTGGCCGAGGACCGCCGGGGCAAAGCGGGCGCCGGCGGCGAGCCTGAAGGGAGCTGACCATCGAAGCGGCCATCATCGCAGCGCTTCTGACGCTGCTCGCGGCGGTCACCCTTGCCATCGTGCGCCAGCGCAGCCTGTTCGGCGTCGTCATCCTGAGCGGCGTCTACAGCTTCCTCATGGCCAGCGTGCTGATCGTGCTCGATGCCGTCGACGTGGCGATGACCGAGGCCTCGGTCGGCGCCGGCGTCTCCACCGTGCTGCTGCTGGCAACGCTGCATCTGACCAAGACGACCGAGGCGACGTCGTTTCGCGGCACCATGATCCCGCTGTTCGTCGCGGTCGTCACCGGCGCGGCGTTGATCTGGAGCACCTTCGACCTGCCGCCCTTCGGCACCGCCGAGGCGCCGATCCACAAGCATGTTGCGCCCTACTACCTGGAGAACTCGCTGCGCGAGACGACCGTGCCCAACGTCGTCACCTCGGTGCTGGCGGACTACCGGGGCTACGACACGCTGGGCGAGACCACGGTCATCTTCACCGCCGGGATCGGCGTCATGCTGTTGCTGCGCGGCGCGCGCCGGCGCGACCGGGCGGCGGATGTCGAGGGTTCGTCGTGAGCCTCGATCTGATCCTGCGCATCGGCACCAAGCTGATCCTGCCGTTCATCCTGCTGTTCGCGCTCTATGTGCAGTTCCACGGCGAATACGGCCCCGGCGGCGGCTTCCAGGCCGGCGTCATTACCGCCGGCATGGTGATCCTGTTCGCCATCACCTTCGGTCTCCGCGCGGCCAAGCGCATCGCGCCGCAGGCCCTGGTGGAGCGGATGGTGCCGCTCGGCGTGCTGATCTTTGCCGGAACCGGCGTCCTGGGCCTGCTGCTCGGCCACAATTACCTCGACTACGGCCCGCTGGCGCACGATCCGGCGCACGGCCGCGTGCTCGGCATCTTCCTGGTCGAGGCGGGCGTGCTGGTCACCGTCTCCGGCACCATGACCGCGCTGTTCTATGCCTTCGCCGAGCGAGGGCGCTGATGCAGGCCTTTCGGCTCGTCGTCGAGTACTACAACTACTTCGTCACCATCTTCCTGATGGTCGCCGGCCTCTACGTGGTGATCGCCCGCGGCAACATGATCAAGAAGCTGGTCGGTCTGGCCATCTTCCAGACCTCGGTCTACCTGCTCTACATCACGCCCGGCAAGATTCTCGGCGGCACGGCGCCGATCCTCGACCCGGCGTTCAAGGTCTATTCCAACCCGCTGCCGCACGTGCTGATCCTGACCGCCATCGTGGTCGGCGTGGCGACGCTGGCGCTGGGCCTGGCACTGGTCGCCCGCATCAACGAGGCCTATGGCAGTATCGAAGAAGACGAGACCTTCGAACGGGACCGCGAGGCATGACGACAGTCCTGCCGCATCTGCCTGCCCTGCAGGTGGTGATCCCGTTGCTGGGCGCCGTGCTGTGCGCCCTGCTGCGCCGGCCGGCGCCGGCCTTCGGCCTGGCATTGGCGGTGAGTTGGCTGATGCCGGTGATCGCGGCGGCGCTGCTGTGGCAGGTGATCCAGGGCGGCCCGATCTCCTATCACATGGGCGGCTGGGCGCCGCCCTGGGGCATCGAGTATCGGGTCGATCTGCTGAACGGTTTCGTGCTGCTGCTGGTGGCCGCTGTCGGTGCCGCGATCATGCCGTTCGCCTGGCACAGCGTCGGCTTCGAGATCGACGAGGGCCGACGCGCCTGGTTCTATTGCATGTACCTGCTGTGCCTGGCCGGACTGCTCGGCATCGCGATCACCGGCGATGCCTTCAACGCCTTCGTGTTCCTGGAGATCTCCTCGCTTTCGAGCTACGTGCTGATCGCGCTCGGCCGCGATCGGCGGGCCTTGCTGGCCAGCTTCCAGTACCTCGTGATGGGCACCATCGGCGCCACCTTCTATGTCATCGGTGTCGGCTTCCTCTATCTGCTGACCGGCAGTCTCAACATGGTCGACATTGCCCAGCGCCTGGGGCCTGCCTGGGCCGAGCATCCGCGCGCCATCGTGGCGGCGCTGGCGTTCGTTTCGGCGGGCGTCGGCCTCAAGCTGGCGCTGTTTCCGCTGCACGTCTGGCTGCCGAATGCCTACGCCCATGCGCCGTCCTGGGTCACCGTCTTTCTCTCGGCCACGGCCACCAAGGTCGCGATCTATCTGCTGATCCGCTTCTACTTCTCGATCTTCGGCGTCGCCATCGCGTTCGACACGCTGCCGATTGCCCAGATCGTCATCGCCCTGTCGATCGCCGCCATGGTGATCGCCTCGCTGATCGCGGTGTTCGAAAGCGACGTGAAGCGCATGCTGGCCTATTCGTCGGTGGCGCAGATCGGCTACATCACGCTTGGCATCGGCCTTGCCAACCAGGCCGGCCTGACCGGCGGCCTGGTGCATGTCTTCAACCATGCGGTGATGAAGGCGGCGCTGTTCCTGGCGATCGGCGCCGTCTTCTACCGGGCGGGCACGGTCAACCTCGCGGAACTTTCCGGCATCGGCCGCAAGATGCCGGTGACGCTCGCCGTCTTCACGATCGCGGGCTTCGGCCTTGTCGGCACCCCGGGCACGGCCGGCTTCATCTCCAAGTGGTATCTGGCGCTGGGCGCCCTCGACCAGGGCTGGTGGGTGCTGGTCCTCGTGATCGTGGGCAGTTCGCTGATCGCAATGGTTTATGTCGGGCGCGTGCTCGAGATCGCCTGGCTGCGCGAGCCCACGCCCGCAATCGCACGGGCGAGCGACCCGCCGCTGCCCATGCTGCTGCCGATCCTGTTGCTGGGAGCCGCCACCATCTATTTCGGCATCGACACCCAGTGGAGCGCTGGCATCGCGGAAGCCAGCGCGCAGGCATTGCTTGGGGGCCTGCGGTGACGGCAGTGCAATCCGCCGACAGCCTCGTTCCGCTGGCCGTGCTTCTGCCGTTCGTCGGCGCCTTGCTCATTCCGCTCTTTCGCAGGCGGCCGAACCTGCGCGAAGGCGTGACGCTGCTGACGGCGACGGCGTTGTGCCTTGCCGTGTTCGGGCTGCTCGGCCCCGTTCTCGGCGGCGCCCGGCCGGAAACACAGCTCGTAGCGGTGGCGCCCGGGCTGCTGCTGGCGTTCAAGGTCGAGCCGCTGGGAATGCTGTTCGCGCTTGTGGCGTCATCGCTCTGGATCGTCAACTCGATCTATTCGATCGGCTACATGCGGGCCAACAACGAGCCGCGGCAGACCGGCTTCTATGTCTGCTTCGCCGTGGCGCTGGGCAGCACGATGGGGATCGCGTTCGCCAAGAACCTGTTCACCCTGTTCTTGTTCTATGAACTGCTGACGCTCTCGACCTATCCCTTGGTCGCGCACAAGCGGGACGCGGCGGCGATCCGCGGCGGGCGGATCTACCTGCTGCTGCTGCTGGGCAGCTCGCTGGCGCTGTTCCTGCCGGCGATCCTGGCGACTTGGGTGCTGGCCGGCACGCTCGATTTCACGCCGGGCGGCATCCTTGCCGGCAAGGCCGGCGCGCCCGTCATCGGCATGCTGCTGGCGCTCTACGTGTTTGGCATCGGCAAGGCGGCCCTGATGCCGCTGCATTTCTGGCTGCCGGCGGCGATGGTGGCACCGACGCCCGTCAGCGCGCTGTTGCATGCCGTGGCGGTGGTGAAGGCCGGTGTCTTCTGCGTCCTGAAGATAGCGGTGCTGATCTTCGGCGTGGAAACGCTGAGCGACCTGGGGCAGTCGGCATGGCTGTCAGCGGTCGCAGGCGTGACCGTCCTGGGCGCCTCGATCATCGCCCTCAGGCAAGACAACCTGAAGCGTCGGCTCGCCTATTCGACCGTCTCGCAGCTTTCCTACATCGTCCTGGGGGTGGCGATCCTTGCGCCGATCTCGATCATCGGCGCGGCCATGCATTTGGTCGCGCACGCGGTCGGCAAGATCACCCTGTTCTTCGCCGCCGGTTCGATCTATACCGCCTCGCACCTGACCGAGGTAAGCCAGCTCGATGGCATCGGTCGACGGATGCCGTGGACGATGGGCGCGTTCACGATCGGCGCGCTCGGCATGATCGGGCTGCCGCCGACCGCCGGCTTCCTCGGCAAGTGGTTCATGCTCACGGGCGCAATCGCCACCGCACACTGGTTGGCGGTCGCCATCATCGTCTTCAGCACGCTGCTCAATGCCGCCTATTTCCTGCCCATCGTATATCGCGCGTTCTTCCGCGAGTCGGCGGCAGGCGAGCATGGCGGCGAGGCACCGTGGCCGATCGTGGTGGCGCTAACCCTGACGGGGGCCGCCACGGTGGCGATGTTCTTCTTGCCCGGGCTGCCGCACGCGCTGGCACGGCTGACGATAGGGATGTGAGGCCATGCAGGACCACTGGCTAGCGCGCGACAGCACGATCAGGCGACTGTGGATCGCATTCATCGCGATCCTCGCGGCGGTCGCCTTGGTGGACCTGGCGATCGAGCATCACCCGTATTTCGGACTAGACGGCACCTTCGGCTTCGGCGCGTGGTTCGGCTCTGCAAGCTGCGTTGTGTTGATTGCCATCGCCAAGGCGCTGGGCGCCGTCCTGAAGCGGCCGGACAGCTATTACGATGAGTAGCCTCGCCGTCGTCCCGCCCGGGGTTGTCCTGATCGTAGGCGGCCTGCTGCTGCCATTCCTGGAGCAGCGGGTGCGCCGGCTGGCACTTCTGTTGTTGCCGCTGGCGACGCTTTATCTGGTCTGGCTAGTGCCGGACGGCGCCCAGCTTCACGCCCGATTCCTGGCGTATGAGCTGACGCTGCTCAAGGGCGATGCGCTGTCGCGGCTGTTTGCCACCGTGTTCGCCCTCATGGCTTTCGCGGGCGGCTTGTTCGCGCTCAACCAGGAGCGCGTGGCCGAGCTGGCTGCGGCCTATTGCTATGCGGGCAGCGCCATCGGCGTGGTCTTCGCCGGCGACCTGATCAGCGTCTTCATCTTCTGGGAGGCGATGGCGATCGGCTCCACCTTGGTGATCTGGAGCGCCGGCCCGTCGGCGCGCCGCGCGGGGCTACGCTATGCCGCGATCCACCTTCTGGGCGGCGTGCTGCTGATGGCGGGAGTGGCGGGCGAGATCGCAGCGACGGGCACGCTCGCCTTCGAGCGGATGGCGCTCGACACGTTGCCACGCGGCCTGATCCTGGCCGGCTTTCTCATCAACGTCGGAGCGCCGCCGTTGTCGGCCTGGCTGCCCGACGCCTATCCCGAGAGCTCGTGGAGCGGCATGGTGTTCCTGTCGGCTTTCACCACCAAGACCGCGGTCTATGTGCTGTTGCGCGGCTTCCCCGGGACCGAATTGCTGATTTGGATCGGTCTGTTCATGGTGTTCTATGGCATCGTCTTTGCCATCCTGGAAAACGACATGCGCCGCATCCTGGCCTACAGCATCGTGAACCAGGTTGGCTTCATGGTGACCGGCATCGGCATCGGCACGGAGATGGCGCTGAACGGCGCCACCGCTCACGCCTTCAGCCACATCATCTACAAGGCGCTGCTGCTGATGTCGGCGGGTTCGGTCTTGTACATGACCGGCAAGCGCAAATGCACCGATCTCGGCGGCTTGTTCCGCACCATGCCGCTCACCGCCGTCTGTGGCATTGTCGGCGCGCTGTCGATCTCGTCGTTTCCACTGACCTCGGGTTTCGTCTCGAAATCGATGATCGCCGAGGCGGCGGGGACACTTCGGCTTGAAGCCGTGTGGTACTTGCTGGCGGCGGCCTCGGCTGGCGTGTTCCTGCATGCCGGCATCAAGTTCCCCTGGTTCGTGTTCTTTCAGAAAGATTCCGGCCTGCGGCCGGCGGAGCCGCCGTGGAACATGCGCACGGCGATGATCCTGTTCGCCGCTCTCTGCGTTGGCTTCGGTGTTGCGCCGGGAGCACTCTATGCGCTGCTGCCGTTCCCGGTCGACTATGTGCCGTACACTGCCAGCCACGTCGTGTTCCAGTTGCAGCTCTTGCTGTTCTCCGGCCTAGCTTTCTTCCTGATGCTGGGCTGGCTCAAGCGGACGCTGACGATTACGCTCGATGTGGATTGGCTGTACCGTCGTGTGGGCATTTCGCTGGCGCAGGCATTCGACCGCGGAGTGGCGGTCGCCTGGCAAGGAGTGACGGCCGCGGCGGAGCGCGTCACCCGCGATGTCGTCAGGGCGGTGCATCGCCATCACGGGCCCGACGGCGCGCTCGCCCGCCCTTGGCCGACCGGCAGCATGGCGTTCTGGGCGACGGTCATGCTCGCCGCCTACCTCGTCCTGTCCTATTTGTGATCGCGGCGCCGCTGCTCCGGGCGGCCGAGTAGGAACAGCGGCAAGCCCGCGCCGTTCCGCGGCCGCCGGCACCGGCCGTTCCAGCCTTCCAGACCAACGACTTCAGGGTCTTGAAACGGTTGGTGCCCCTGGCCGGACTCGAACCAGCACGCTGTTGCCAGCAACAGATTTTGAGTCTGTATTTTCCAGTTTTGCCTCGTTATGACCGACCGCGCTCGATTGTCATAGTGCATTGATAAATAATGGTATTTTCCTATCCGTTGCGATATCCATTGTGACGCCTTATGTTCCCTTCTGCTTCCCCGGTGCTTCCCCGGAAGGGGCGACGGGACCGATGGCGTGGAGGTTTACCCCATGAAATTGACGCAGCGCTTCGTCGGCGGCCTGAAGCCTTCCGAACGCGAGGTATTCCATTGGGATGATGCGTTGCCGGGTTTCGGGGTCCGGATAAAACCATCCGGGGTCGCCACGTACCTGATCCAGTACCGCAACTCGTTCCGGGCGACCCGGCGCTTCGCCTTCGCCAAGACGACCGAATACAAGCTCGAAGCCGCTCGCCGGAAAGCGGCGAAGCTCCTCGGCGCGGTACGGGATGGCGCTGATCCGTCGAGCGATCGCAAGGTCAACCTGCGCGCCGACGCCACGCGCGACCTGTGCGACCGGTTCCTGTCCGACTACGCCGAGGTCCATGCCAAGCCGCGATATCTTGAAGAACAGCGGCGCATCATCGAAACCAAGATCAAGCCGGAGCTGGGGGCGAAGCCCATCCGCGCCGTGACGCGGGCCGACGTGCAGGCGTTGCACCTGAGGCTGCGCGCGACCCCGTATGAGGCCAACCGGGTGCTGGCGCTGCTGTCGGTCATGTTCAAGATGGCGGAACACTGGAAGCTGCGGGACGAAGGCACGAACCCGGCCCGCGGCATCGTTCGCTACCGCGAGAAGCGGCGCGAGCGGCTGCTGACGGATGCCGAATTGCAACGCATCTATTCCGCCATGCGCGAGGCCGAGCGCACGCGGACCGCGTCGGACAGCGTGCTGCTGGCGATCAGGCTGCTGTTCAGCACCGCTTGCCGGGCAAGCGAAATCCTGGGGCTGAAGCGGGACTTCATCGACCACGACAACGGCGATCTGGTTTGGCCCGACAGCAAGACCGGGCACATGCGGAAGCCGCTGACACGGGAAACGACCGCGCTCTTGGAAGGCGCCGAGAAGGTAGTGGGTAACCCTTATGTCTGCGTCGGTCCCGACCGTACCGGCCCGCTATCGATCTTCGCCCTGGAAGCCGCATGGCGCCGGCTGCTCAAGTCGGTCGAGGTGGAGCATTGTGGCCTGCACGCCATCCGCCACCGGGCAGCGACCGATATCGCCAATGATCCGACGATCCCGCTGCACGTCGGCATGAAGCTGACCGGCCACAAGACCCCGGCGACATACTTCCGCTATCTGCACGCGCACGCCGAACAGGCGCGCCAGGCTGCCGAGAAGGTGAGCCGGCAGCGGCAGGACATGCTGGAACGGCCGGCGGCGAAGGTGGTGACGCTCCGCGGTGCCGGGTAGGGTCACCTCGGCGCGGCTGGACATGGTCGCCGAACGGTCGGACGTCTCTGTGCCGGCTCGCCGCGCCGACCTTCCCCGCATGATCGGCTCGTAGGGCACGCGACAATGGCAGATCGAGGGAAAGGCAGCGAGACCAATGGCAGAGGCAGAAGGTCCGACGTTTTCGCCGGCATAGGCATTCGCCGCAAGGTTCAGGTTGCGGAACTCGAGAGTTTTATCGAGGATTTACAGCAGAGATACCCGCCGGACGATTCCGACACACGGGATGCGGCCCGCCTTCAGCGTGAGAATCTAAAAGCGTTGCGCAAAGCGCTGGCTCATGGGCTGAGAGCCGCGAGAGCGACACGGCGCGCCCTCGCGCGGGCTTCCCCGGACGCTGAGGCCACGCCACACGATGCGCCGCGCACGACCGGCTCCATGCGAGTTGCGCACGATCTGCGCTCCATGCGGCGTCTGGGCCGCGCGGCCAAGCGCGCGTTGGTGCAAACACGGCGCCCCCAGGGACGCCCCCGGATCGGCGATCTCGTGGAAGCAGCCCACGCATTGATCGAAAAGATCGCCGATCTGAAAGGGACGAAAAAATCCGAGGAGCTGGCCGGGCTGCGCTCCTACAAGGGACGCGGCGAAACGCTTGAGAACTTCTTGATCCAGGCTTTGCGGTCGATCGCGCCAAATGCGCCCGCCAAATCCATCGCGACGGCGATCAAGCGCGCCGCCGCGGCGGCCAGAAAGACGGACTGAAATCCCGGTTCTTTTCGGCCACCGAGTTTTGCTGACACGCGGAAAGCAGCGCCTATTGTCCAGAGCCATCGCAGCGCTTTCTCACGGTGCATCGATGGCAAAGACAATCCCCAACTCCGCTGCCGGCATTGCGTACGGCGCGGACCCCGCGGACCGGTTGATCGACGAGCACGAGGCGGCGGCCCGCCTGGGGCTGAAGGTGGCGACGCTGCGCCGCTGGCGCTGGGCGCGCAGAGGCCCGCCGTGGATCAAGGTCGGTGCGGCTGTCCGATACGCGCCGGTCGATCTGGAACATTTCATTGAAAGCGGGCGCGCCTCGCCAAGCGGCACCGGGAGCGGTGAATGAGCCCGGAAATCACGCTCATCCGAAAGGGCGGCCCGAAACCGCTCTTATCGAAGCGAATATTTCTCGACAAGCAAGGAGTTCTGCAGAGCGACGGATCGCAATGCCTGATGGCCCAGGGGACCGCGACGCGCGCCACGGCTGAAACCGCCAAAGCTCTTGCCAAGCATGTCGCGGCGTGTGGTTCCGATCAGGCCATCGTGCTGGGTTCGCTGAAGGCCGGGCTGCCCGACCACGTGATGGTCACGGTGTCACACAGGCTGAAGGACAACCCCGGCGCCATTGCCCGCTCCCGCGAGTTCATCGACTATCAGGCCGGCGCCCCCGCCTGGGCGCTTATCGACTTCGATACCAAGGGAATGCCGGTCGCCGTCGCCGCCGGCATCGAGGCGGCGGGCGGCATGTGGCCCGCGCTCCTCCGCGTAGCGCCGGGGCTGCAGCGGGCAACGCGCGTTTCACGAGCCAGCACGAGCGCGGGCCTGTACCGCAAGGATACGGGGGAGCAGCTGCCGGGCAGCGGCGGCCAACACCATTACCTCCTCGTGAAGGACGGCGGCGATATCGAACGTTTCCTGCGCGATCTGCATCATCGGTGCTGGCTGCATGGCCTGGGCTGGCATTTGATCGGCGGCGCCGGGCAGCTGCTCGATCGCTCTCTGGTCGACCGCATGGTCGCCTATGGCGAGCGGCTGTGTTTCGAAGGCGCACCGCTGATCGTGCCGCCGTTGGAGCAGGACCCGGCCAAGCGCGTTCCGGTGCCGTTCGAGGGCGAGGCGATCGATACCGAGCTGGTCGTGCCCAGGCTGACCGAGTACGAGCGCCACCGCGTCAACGACGCCAAAGCGGCCAGCGCCGAGGCCCTTGGCAAGGCCGCGGCCGAAGTTCGGATACGGCACGACCGGGTGCTCGCCGACAAGATTTCAGCCAAGCACGGCATGCCCCTGGTCTCGGCGCTGCGCCTGGTCACGGCCCGGCATCGCGGCGTGCTTCTGCCCTACCTGGAACTCGACTTCGACCATCTGGGGATGGTGTCGGTTGGCGCCGTACTTGCCGATCCCGACCGCTTCGTCGGCGAGACGCTGTCCGACCCGCTGGAAGGCGCGGACTACGGCCGCTGCAAGGCCAAGGTGATGCGGGCCGATGATGGCGGATTGTTCATCCACAGCTTCGCCCATGGTCGGGGCTTCTATCGGCTCCGGCACGACGCGCGAACGGCGAAAGCCGCAATGGCGCAGGCCCCTGCCGGCAGCGTGATCGACTACGCCATGGCGATCCTGGCGACCAGCGACATGGCGGAGGACGAAGTCGCCGACTTCGCTGCCACAGTCGCCCAGGCCGCGGAAATCGGCGTCCGGGCCGTTGTGGCGCGGATCGCCAGGGAACGGCGGGAACGGGATCAGGTCGAGCGGAAGGCCGCCATGGCTTCGGGGGCCGACGGTCGGATCATTCGGCCTCGGCCGGAACCTGACGGCGAATTGACGCCGATCGTGAATTTCCTGGACGAGCTGCTGGCGGCCGACCAACGAGAGGAGCCGCCGATGCGCGATGCATCGGGCAGCCTGGTGGAGGTGCGCGTACGCGAACCTTGGTCCCTGCACCTGCTGACCGCGGACGGCACAAACGGAGCCGCCGATGATGCCGAAGCGATGAAGGCGCCGGCCGAGCCGGGCCTGGTGCCGCTCACGCCTACCGCCGTCGAACTGCTGGTCGAGCGGTATGTGCGCTGGTCGGTGCAGAAGGAAAAGTCGAACTACTTCGGCGCTCTGCCCAGGCCGTATGTCGACGCTCTGATACAATTTTCGCCGAGCGCCATTCCCGTGGCCCGAGCGATCAACACCGCTCCGCTCGTCTCGATGTCGGCCAACGTCATCGACGGCGTCGGACTCGATCGCGACACCGGGCTCGTGCATCGGATCGATCCCGTCCTTCGGGCATGTCTGCCCGCCGCCCCCCCGACCGAACAGCATGTCCGCGACGCGGCCACTTTCCTTTTCGATGAGTGGCTGGTTGACGTGGCGCTGGACCGGGTCGGCAAGTCCGTGGCGATCATGCTGGCGATGACGTTGATCGAGCGGGCGCTTCTCCCGGAGCGGCCAGCATTTTTCGTAACCGCAGGGCAACGCGGCGGCGGCAAGACAACGCTGGTCAACATGATCGCTCTGGCGGCGCTGGGTCGCAGGGCCGCCGCTGCCGGCTGGTCCGAAAAAGCCGAGGAACGCAAAAAGGCCCTGTTCTCCTATTTGCGCCAGGGCGTCGCAATGCTGGCCTGGGACAACATCG
>Ga0194121_10006823_pt1 | contig 15143 bp, 15 predicted proteins | sample TA2MahCa50mmetaG_FD_148609 | JGI IMG/M metagenome (GOLD analysis project Ga0194121, IMG submission 148609) | Freshwater microbial communities from Lake Tanganyika, Tanzania - TA2015020 Mahale Deep Cast 50m | ecosystem: Environmental > Aquatic > Freshwater > Lake | place: Tanzania: Lake... | reverse complement strand
ATGAACTCGAATGCTGCGGCGAAATCAGCGAAAACGAACTTTTTGTAGAGCGCCCCGTCGACTTCTTGCCACTCTTGCGCCACCTGCCAACCTTAGGTTCTAAAACCTCTGGCCATTTTCAATTCCTCTGCAAGCTTGCCAAGGCCAACACTTTGATACAAAGCCTCCAACTCGGAAGTCTTCAAGCGTCTCCTTTTGCGAGCGGAGTGCCATTTTCGATACCAACGCTCAACTCGCTGCACCTGTTTCCGAATAGATGGAGGAGTCATCCAAAACGCCTTTCTCAAAGCGCTTTTGAAATCTGTGACACTCTCACTTCTCGGATCTTTGTCTACGAATCTTGCGAAGCTCTGCTCAATTGTCACTTTTTCGCTGAATGATGGACGAAGATTCTGATCTCTGCTAATCAATGTGATGAATGAGTCACAAAACTTTATCCACATTTTATTTGCAACAATTGGTGAAGGCCGACCAAGAAGTTTGATTACATGAGAAGCAAATTCGGTCTGTCCAAATACAATTGCTGTTAAAAGAAACGGATAAATCTGAAATTGAGAGAGGCTCTCCGGTGATCTGAAGTAGATTGCATCCGTTTCAACATGCAATTTGGTGCCGCGCAAGTCCGATGCAAGTGTTCTAGGAGCCCATTCTTTGAGGTCGGTGAATCTAATAAATTTGAAACCATGATCCCGCATAAATACATCGATCTCACCGAATAGTGGTTGACCGGCGTATCTTCTCTCGAAAGCAACTTCAAGCTTCACTCCTACACAGTCTTTCAGGGTTTCTTCTGCGCCTCGGAGAATTTCAAGTTCACTCCCTTGCGTATCAATTGAAAGAAAATCACATTTAGGAAGATTCTTCGACTTGATGATCTGATCAAGTGCCTCGGTGAATACTTTCTCTTCTCTCACCGTAGAAATTGCATCACCCATTACATAGTCATAATTTTCACTCTCGAGGTAATAATTCGAGTACTCAGGGGCCAACTTCAAAAGCGACGAAGTATACGGATCTCTATTCAGATGAAAAATCTGCTCTTGATTGGGCGCACCAATACAAGCATTAACCAAAAAAGTCTTACCCGTTCCTTTCTTGTTTCCATAATTGACAATCTGCTCGTTACCGTCGTCAGACGCTTCATACATCACAACTACGAACTCATGCTCCAGAGCTGGCACTATTGGAAATGACCTCGTTCCAGCTCGCCCACCAATGTGGTGAATCACAAAATTCGAATCATTCATAATGTGAAGCTAGTTGAGCGGGGCGTGGCAGGCGACGGTGCCGTGCTTGCGCGGGGTCAAGGACGGTCGATCACTGACACAAAGTGCGGCGAGCTCCGGGGAGAGCGATGATCGAATCTGGCACCTTGTGTGGAACCGACAACCCGTGGGCGGATTGGCAGGGCTGGGCAATTCGCCCTGCAACAGAATTCGTTTGCGAACTCGTTCAACTTTCGGATCAGGAATCGGCACGGCGGACAAGAGCGCCTGGGTGTACGGATGCTGCGGGTTGGCAAACACATCTCGAACCGGACCGGACTCGACGATCGAACCCAGGTACATCACAGCGATGTCGTCGGCGACATGCTGAACGACCGCAAGATCATGCGAAACAAACAGATAACTGAGTTTGAGTTTTTCCTGCAATTCGGCGAGCAAGTTGAGTACTCCGGCCCGCACACTGACGTCGAGCGCAGACACAGGTTCGTCGAGCGCAAGGATTTTCGGGTTCAGCGCAAGAGCACGCGCGATGGCGATTCGCTGACGCTGACCACCGGAGAACTCGTTCGGATATTTGCTGGCCTGCTCAGGATTCAGACCGACAAGCTGGAGCAGTTCGATGACACGCTTATCCTGCTCACTTTGTGACATGCCAAAATTCTCGAGCGGCTCGGCGATCGCATCGCCGATCGGCAGACGCGGATCGAGCGATGCGAACGGATCCTGGAACACAATTTGCAAATCTTTTCGCCTCTTCAAACGGGAAGCCTTCGACAGTTCGGCCACATCTTGACCGAGCACGGCGATCGTGCCGGCCTCGGGGGCGACCATGTTCAGAATCTCGAGCAGTGTTGTCGTCTTGCCGCAACCAGATTCGCCAACGAGCGCCAGACTGTGACCTTGGCGAAGCAGCAAGTCGACACCGTCGACCGCAAATACAGAGCCGACGCGACGACGCAGCAAAGAGCCTTTGAGCAACGGAAAAGTTTTGCGCAACCCGCGAACCTCAAGGGCAATCGCGTCACTGGTCGACGTAACGGCAACGTGCGGTGGCCCCTCCTCAAACAACTTTCCGGACTTCTGCAAATCAAAAATTTCGCTCTGTCGAACGCACGCGGTCATGCGAGTCGGAGAGATACTCAATAGTTCTGGGGTCTTTGCGGAGCACGACTCGTTCGCCGCCGGGCAACGCGGAGCGAACGCGCAACCGTCGGGCAGATTCACTGGCGAGACCGGTGCGCCCGAGATCGAGGTGAGGCGCTCACCCGAGGCGGCATCTAACCGAGGTATCGATCTAAGCAAACCGATGGTGTACGGCATCGCCGGCTGAGCGTAAACCTCGTCGACCGAACCGACTTCGACCACTTTGCCCGCGTACATGATCGCCACCCGATCGGCGATGCCCGCGACGACGCCAAGGTCGTGGGTCACCAAGACGACCGCCGCACCCGTCATGTCTCGGGCGGTTTTCAACACATCAAGAATCTGTGCCTGAACCGTGACATCTAGCGCCGTGGTCGGTTCGTCGGCGAGCAAGACTTTCGGCTCGTTGGCGATCGCAAGCGCAATCATCACGCGCTGACGCATGCCGCCCGAAAATTCGTGAGGATACGACTGCGCACGCTCGGCTGGTCGCGGAATACCGACTATTTCGAGCAACTCGATCGCGCGCTTGTTCGCCGCCTCGACTGAAATCTCTTTGTGGATCAGGAGTGCTTCGGCAATTTGGCGCCCGATGGTGTGCACGGGATTTAGCGCCGAGAGCGGGTCTTGGAAGATCATCGCGATGTCGTTGCCCCGATATTTCGACATCTGCTCGTCGGATAGCGACAGCAGGTTTACCCCGTTGTAGGCAACGGAGCCCGCGACCGTGGCGCTGTCGGGCAGCAACCCGATCACCGAAAGCGAGGTGACTGTTTTGCCTGAACCTGACTCGCCGACGATACCAAGCACCTCGCCCGCGCGAATGTCTAACGAGACATTGCGCACCGCCTGAACAATGCCGGCCTCGCTCGGAAATGTGACCGACAAGTCACGTATCTCGATCAATGATCTGCTCATGACTTGACGGTTTTCTTCACTCGCAATGATCCCGGGTCAAAAGCATCACGCAATCCGTCTCCGATGAAACTCACCGCCAAAACCGTGAGCACCAAGATCGAACCAGCGAACAAAAACAGCCACGGATACGTCAGCGCCGCGCCTGTACCCTCGGCAATTAACGTGCCCAGCGAAACATCGGGCGCGGCGACGCCGAACCCAAGATATGAAAGACCAGTTTCGGCCAGGATCGCACCACCAACATTGAGCGTGGCGGCAATGATCAAAACCGATGCCATGTTCGGTAACAAGTGTCGGAAAACTATTTTGCGAGTGGGCACGCCCATATATCGGGCCGCGCGAACGAAGTCTCTTTCACGAAGACTCATCGCCAAACCGCGCACCACGCGAGCGGTGATCATCCAGTCGAAAATGGTCAAACCCACGACCAATAGCAGCCATGTTTTGCCCTGATAAAACCGCGAGAGGATTACAAGAACCAAAAATGAGGGCAGAACCAATAGAAGGTCAACAAACCACATGATTGACCTGTCGGTGCGACCGCCCAGATAACCGGCGAATGCGCCGACAATCGCCGACAACCCCGTCGAAAATACCGCGACCAACAAACCAATTATCAGAGACTTCTGTAAACCTCTGGTTGTTTGGGCGAAAACATCGACACCGACTTGTGTCGTGCCGAACCAGTGCGACCACGATGGGCCCTTCAACAAACTTGAAAAATCGTTTTCGCTGTAGCTCCACTGACTGATGTAAGGGCCACCAAAAGCGAATACGAACATGAACGCGATGACACCAAGGCCGAAGACGGCCGTTTTGTTTCGAAAGAAGCGTCGACGAATAAGTTGACCGCGCGAGACCCTCTCGATCGCCAACTCGCCGGCAGAACTCATCAGCGTGTGCGAACCCGCGGGTCGAGTGCGGCGAGAATCACGTCAGCCAAAAACCCCGAGAACAGAACAAGGACGGCCGTGAACGTGACGAATGCACTCACCGAATTGATGTCGTTCTTGCCGACCGACGAGATGAACCACTGGCCCATGCCGTACCAGCCATAAATGGTTTCGGTGAATGCCGCACCGGCGATTAACAAACCGAAACCATAGGCAAAGAAAGTTGCCATCGGCGAGATTGCCACTCGCAGGCCGTGCTTGAAGAGCGCTTGACGCTTGGTCAGACCCTTTGCCCGCGCCGTGCGCAAGTGATCGCTGCTCAGAACATCGAGCATCGTGTTGCGTTGATACCGCGAATAAAACGAAATGCTGCCGAGCGCAATCGAAAGAGTAGGCAAAATCAAGTGTTGCAAACGGTCGCCCAGCGCGGCGAGTGCCGATCCTTGAAACTCGGGCGTGTACTCACCTTGCGTGAAGAAAAAAGTCGACCCGATGGCGTCGTTGAATTTGATGCCAAAGAACTTGAGCAAAATTGCCAAGAGAAATACTGGCGTCGACAGAATGAAATAGGCGAACAAACTGGTGCTGCGATCAAAGAACTGATACTGGCGCACGGCACTGACCACTCCGACGATCACACCGATGGTCGCCCCGATCACGGTACCGATCAACAACAGTCGAAGACTCACCCAGATTCGTCTGGTGAACTCTTCGTTCACTTGATTTTGCTCGAGATCCTCACCGAAGTCGCCCTGGACAACGTTTCCAGCCCACTTCACATAGCGGTCGATGAACGGCACTTCGTTATTGACGTTTGCACGGTTCAAAATTGCATCAATCGACTCTTTGGGAATCGGCGGATTTGCGGCCTCGAAGTTTCCCCGCGGATTCAGCGCGATGGATGCCAAGAAATAACCGAAAGTGGCGGCGATCATCACCATGACCACGAAGTTCAAGAAGCGCCGAACCACAAAACCGATCATTGGAAAACCTAGAAACCCCTGTATTTATAAGCAATTCACGTGAATTGGCAGGCTATCAGAACTCGCGCCAGCCTGAACTCTCACTGAACACCAGGTGAACAAATCGGCTTTCTGGTTGTTAGTTTATAACGGAGTTAAAACACGGGCAAAACCGTGTACATCAAAAGGGGAATAAATGAGCAAGAAAATACTTAAACGCGCTCTTGCGCTTGCTGTGGCTGGAGCAGTTGTCGCACCATTTGGTGCAGCAACTTCGGTCAGCGCTGCCAAGGATGGCGGTTCGCGTCAAATCAATGAAGTGCCGGTAGAAAAACTGAAACAGGGCGGCACCTTCCGCTTTGTTCAAGTCGACATCTGCCCGAACTTCAACACCAGCGCGATTGAAGGAAACCTCCTCAACTGCAGCCAGGTGATGAACACCATGTTGCCAACCTTTATCTACTTCGACAAGAACGCAGTTCTTCAAATCGACAAGAACTATGCGCTCGACATCAAGGCGACTCGAGTAAACGGGAAGCAAACCGTGACTTACACGCTTAATCCAGACGCGAAGTGGAACAACGGCAAGAAGATCGGTCTCGCAGACTTCGTAGGTATGTGGAACGCCCAGAAGAAAACTGGCCAGGGCTACAACATCACCTCTGTTCTCGGATACGAGAAGATTGAGTCGGTCAAGCAGGGCAAAGCCGAAAATGAAATCGTCGTGACATTCAGTGAGACATATCCTGACTGGCAACCACTCTTTGGTGCGTTGAAGCCGTTTTCACTGACTGCAACACCAACCGACTTCAACACATCATGGAAGGAAAAGCCGTTGGTCACTGCTGGTCCTTTCAAGTTCAAGGCTCTCGACAAGGTGACACGAACAATCACTGTCGAACGCGATCCGAAGTGGTGGGGTGACACGCCAGTGCTGAAAACGATCATTTTCAAGGCGTTGCCGCAGGCCGCACAAATCGACGCGTTGCTCAACGGAGAAATCGACTACATGGACGTCGGCAACGACACCAATGCTCTCAAGCGAGCCCGTGAAAACTCAAAGGTCAGCGTCCGCGTGGCGAAAGCTCCGACTCACGAACACTTCACCTTCGGTCCTGTCACGCCCGCAACTTCAGACGTTGCCGTTCGTCAGGCGATAATGCTTTCAATCGACCGTCAACAGATCGCAACCGCGATTCAAGGCGTTGTCGACCCGAAAGTCAAGCCGAACAACAACCACGTGTTCCTTGACGGAACTGCGTGCAACCAGGACAACACGGGCAATCTCGGCAAGCGTGACCTCACGGCCGCGAACAAGTTGCTCGATGGTGCTGGTTGGGTCAAGGGCTCAGATGGCATTCGCGCCAAGGGTGGCACTCGTCTCTCGGTCAAGTTGATTTACCCAAGTGGTAACGACAACCGTCGTGACACGGTGCTGCTCGCCTCGGCCATGGCCAAGGAAGCCGGCATCGAATTGGTGCCAACTTTGATTCCGTCGGCTGATTACTTCAGCAAGTACGTGCTCGTATCGAATTTTGAGATGGCGATCTTCGCTTGGGTTGGTACAAACTTCCCGATCGCGTCGGCGCCGAACATCTACAAGATCGGTTCGGCACAAAACTTCGGTCGCATCGGTAACACGACGATCGACGACTTGTTCTCAAAAGCGAATAAAATCCTCGATCTTAAGAAGCGTTGCGAACTAGCAAACCAAGCGGACAAAGAGGTCTACAAAGTTGTCCACTCGATCACGCTGTTCCAGCGCAACAACGTCGTTGCCGTGCCAAAGAATGTCGCCAACTTCGGCGCATTCGGTTTCACGTCAATCGACTGGACGAAGGTCGGCTTTACAAAGGGCAAGTAATCAGAATTTAAGTTAGAAAATGGCGGGTAGTCCGAAAGGACTACCCGCCATTTCTGTTTACTGGTTTGAGTAGGCGGCGTAGCCGGTGGCTTCGAGTTGAACGGCAAGTTCGGGGCCCGCGCTCTTGACGATGCGGCCGTTGGTCAAAATGTGCACGAAATCGGGCCTTAATTGCTCGAACAATCGGCTGTAATGCGTGATCACCAAGACACCCAGATTCATCTCACGGGTCGCGTCTTCGACGCGTTGGGCGCAGTCGCGCAACGCGTCGATATCTAGGCCCGAATCGAGTTCGTCAAGTATCGCGATTTTTGGTCGCAACACCGCAAGTTGCACTGTTTCGTTGCGCTTCTTTTCGCCGCCCGAGAAGTCGACATTCAACGCACGATCCACCAAGTCTGCAGGAAAATTGATGCGACTGGCCTCGACCGCAATCTCATGGTCGAGATCGTCTGTGCTTCGTTTGCGTGAGCCAAGGGCGGCGCTCATCGCCTCGTACAGGCGCACACCGTGCACCTCTGTCGGATATTGCATCACCAGATGCAGCCCGGCGACGGCGCGTTGCCAAGTCGGCATCGACAACACATCGACACCGTCGAGCAACACCGAACCATTGGTGATCGTGTAGCCCGGTTTACCCATCAAGGCGGCGGACAGGGTCGACTTGCCGGCACCATTCGGGCCCATCACGGCGTGCACTTCACCAGAACTGATTTTCAGCGAAACATCGTCGAGAATCTGCTTGTCGCCAACTTTCACGGCCAGGTTTTTGATTTCGAGGGTCGTCATGGTCGTGTTCTCAACTCAACTCGACGAATACTTCGCCGTTTTCGACACGAGCCACATAGACGGGCACGGGCTGGGTTGCCGGCAGCGTGTTGGGCTTGCCCGTCTCGAGACTGAACGAACTTGCGTGGCGAACGCATTCGATCTCTTTCGTGTCGCACAGCACCTCGCCCTCGGACAACGCGACATCGGCATGGCTGCACCGGTCGCCGATCGCGTAGACATCGTCGTCGATACGAACCACCGCGATCGCCCGACCGCCGACTTCGAATCGTCGCGCCTTGCCCGCGACGAGATCTTGAAGTTTGCAGATTCGCTGTTTCATGATTTTGCACCAAGAAGTTTGCGGCTGACCTGATCGCGCAGTTCGGCCACCGCCGGCAGGTTCGGCAGGCGGTCGATAACCTCGCCGAAAAATCCCAGCACGACCAGACGCTCGGCGATTTCAGGGCGAATGCCACGACTCTCGAGGTAAAAACGTTGATCTTCGTCGATCGGCCCGACGGTGCTGGCGTGACTGCACTTGACATCGTTCGTCTCGATCTCGAGGTTCGGCACGCTTTCGGCCCAAGCGCCATCAGACAGAGTCAGATTGCGATTGGTCTGAAAAGCCTCGGATTTGGTCGCGTTGTCGTGGATGCGAATCAAGCCCGTGTAGACGCTCTTGGCCGTGTCTTTGACCGCGCCTTTGAACAGCAGGTCGCTGTGGGTGCGCGGAGCGGCGTGGTCTTGCAAGGTGCGAAAGTCGTGCATCTGCTCGTCGTCGGCGAAATATAAAGCGACTTGCTGGGCGTTGGCACCCTGCCCCTCGAGTCGAACCTCGGCGCGCATTCGCGCGTAGTCGCCGCCCAGAGCCACGGTGAACAATTTCATCGACGAATCACGACCGCCGACGGCGCGCTGATAGCCGATCTGCCAGGTGTCGGCCCCGAGCTCGTTGATCGCCACATATGTGACGCGGGCCGACTGCGACGCGCGCACATCGACGACCGGCACGACAAGCGACTTGACCCCGGCCCGCGAGACGAATCTCTCAACGACCGTGATCTCAGAGTTTTCTGCGGCATCGATCACCAAGCGCGGATATGCGACGACACCCGCCTCGACCAACTCGTGGGTTATGACCACCGGATCAGCGACGACCTGATTTCGCGCCGTGCTGAGCGCGATCAACTGGGCGTGACGCAGGTTCAGATCTTCAAAAATGTCGGTTGCCGAACGCGGTGCGACGCCCGTGGTCGAAGCGACGATTTTCTTCGCCGCGCTCGAGCCCTCGACCTTCGACTCGACTTTGCCGAGCCGGTAACCATCGAGATCAAGTTCGCCGATTCGGCTGTAGCGCCAAATTTCTTCGTCGACGGTGGGCAGCGTGAGCGTCGTCATTTGCGCTTGCGCTTTTTCTTCTTGTTCTTCTTTTCTTTGAGTTCGGCGGCGATGTCTTCGGCCATGGCGTTGATGATCGCCTCGGCCTCGCCCAAAACCGAGGCGGCGGTGCCGTCTTTGACGCTTTCGGGTTCGGTGGGCGTCGCCGTCGGCACGACCGAGCCGTGCGCCCAGCCGATGTCGACCGCGCGGTGCTCGAATTTGGGGCACTGATCGGGACATCGCCATGGGGCGTCGGGCGCCAAGTCGAGCCGACATCGTCGCATCGCATCGCCGTTGGCGTAGGTGCGACTCTCAAAATGTCTGCACTCGGTGCGCATCGCCATGACCAAATTTTAATTCAGCGGCTTGTGATCAGCCGACCGAACCTTCCATTTGCAGTTCGATCAGTCGACTCCATTCGACGGCGTATTCCATCGGCAGGGTTCGGGTGACGGGCTCGATGAAGCCGTTGACGATCATGCTCATCGCCTGCTCTTGTGACAGACCGCGACTCTGAAGATAGAAAAGTTGCTCGTCGGCGATTTTCGACACGGTCGCCTCGTGGCCGATTTGCGCGTCGCGCGCGCCGACCTCCATATAGGGGAATGTGCGGCTTTCGCTCTGCTCGTCGAGAATCAACGCGTCGCACTGCACATGGCTCTTGCAGTTGCTCGCCCCCTCTTCGACCCGAACGAGACCTCGATACGCCGTGATGCCACCGTCTTTGGAGATCGACTTCGAGACGATCTTCGACGAGGTTTCTGACGCGGCGTGGATCATTTTCGCGCCGGCATCTTGGTGTTGTCCCGCCCCGGCGTAAGCCACCGACAAGACCTCGCCCGTGGCCTTTGGCCCCATCAGATAGACGCTCGGATATTTCATCGTGAGTTTCGAGCCGATGTTGCCGTCGATCCACTCCATGTGGCCCTCGGCTTCTACGCGGGCGCGCTTGGTGACCAGGTTGTAGACATTCGGCGACCAGTTTTGGATCGTCGTATAGGTGACATGCGCGCTCGGCTTGACGACGATTTCGACTACCGCCGAGTGCAGCGAATCTCGGGTGTAAACGGGCGCCGAGCAACCTTCGATGTAGTGAACCTTCGAGCCCTCGTCGGCGATGATCAGCGTGCGCTCGAACTGGCCCGCATTTTCAGAATTGATTCGGAAGTATGCCTGCAGCGGCATTTCGCACTCGACACCCGGCGGGACATAGATGAATGAACCGCCCGACCAAACCGATGTGTTGAGGGCGGCGAACTTGTTGTCGCCCGGCGGAATGACCGAACCGAAATATTGCTTGACGAGATCCGGATATTCGCGAAGCGCGGTATCCATGTCGCAGAAAAGAATGCCCTGCTTTTCGAGGTCTTCGCGATTGCGATGAAACACGACCTCGCTCTCGTATTGCGCCGTCACGCCCGCCAGATATTTGCGCTCGGCTTCGGGAATGCCCAACTTCTCGTAGGTGTTGCGCATTTCGGCGGGCAGATCTTCCCATTCGTCGACCTGCGCGGTGGCGGGCTTCAAGTAGTAATAGATGTCTTGGAAGTCGATCGTCGGCATGTTGACGGCGAACCAATCGAGCATCGGTTTGCGTTCGAAAGTTTGCAGCGAACGCAGACGCATTTTGCGCATCCACTCGGGCTCGCCTTTCCACCAAGAAATCTGCTCGACCACGCCGGTGTTGAGGCCCTTGGTCGGCTCGAACGCGTATTCGACCTCGTCGCTCCAGCCCAGTTGATACTTGGAAAGATCAAGATCAAAAGAGGTCACTTTTGCTGCTCCTCGGGGCGGATAATTAGCACTATCTGCATAGTAACAATTGAACGGCTGGATTGCTCTTTTCAGACTGGTTGTTCGACACAGATAGCGTGACGGTCTTCATGGAGCGCTTTGGTCTTGTCGGTTTGCCCAACGCGGGAAAGTCGTCTCTATACAACGCGCTGACGGGTTCTAACGCCCTGGCGGCGCCCTACCCGTTTGCGACCAAGGATCCGAATATCGGCATGGCCAAGGTTCTCGACCCGCGCCTTGACGCGCTCGCCGAGATGTCGAAAACCCAGAAGATCGTGCACGCCACCGTCGAAGTGGTGGACATCGGCGGGCTGGTCGAGGGCGCGAGCAAAGGTGAGGGTCTCGGCAACAAGTTTCTCGCCAACATTCGCGAGGTGGATGCGATCGTCTTCGTGCTTCGGGCTTTCGTCGACGACGATATTCCGGGCCCGAGCGACCCGCTCGAACATTTGCGGGTTCTCGAAATCGAATTGGCGTTGGCGGATCTCGAGTCGGTGGAGACGAAGATCAACCGAATGCAAAAAGCCGCCCGCATGGACAAATCGCTCGAGGATGAACTCGCCGCACTGAGCAAAGCGCAAGAAAACCTCTCGGAAGGCAGACCTCTATATAGGGCGACATTGAGCAAGGACGAACTCGCGCTTTTGGCGCCGCATTTTTTGCTGACGACACGACGCGTCTTGGCCGTCGTCAATGTCGCCGAAGACGACTTGGCGCGTATTCCCGAGTTTGAACAGATCGTGCGCAAAGAACTCGCCCCGCCGGGCTCTGCGAGCGCCAGCCAGGTCGAGGTGCTCGGCATGAGCGTGCAGCTCGAGGCCGAGGCGGCGCAACTCGAAACAAAAGACAGGGTCGAAATGCTCGAGGCCCTGGGGCTTGGCGAGGGCGCGTTGCCGCGCATGGTGCGATCGGCGTATCACCTGCTTGGTTTGCGGACATTCTTCACCACCGGAGAAAAAGAGACCCGCGCCTGGACATTTCACGCGGGCTCGAAAGCGCCCGAATGCGCCGGCAAGATTCACAGCGATCTGCAGCGCGGTTTTATTCGCGCCGACGTGATCGCGTGGGACGAACTGTTGCGCATCGGGTCGTGGAACAAAGCCAAGGATCTCGGCAAGATACGAGTCGAGGGCAAAGACTACGAAGTGGTCGACGGCGACACGATGGAAATCCGCCACAATACTTAATAGATATGAGTGGCGAACAGCGACTGAAGGCGGGTTGGCTGGTTTGCCAGGCACAAGTTCTTTCGAGTCTGAACATCGCCGACACTCGCGCCGCCCGCCGCCGCGGCCTCGTCGGTCAGACCGAAGTCGCCACCCCGCTGCTGATCGACTCTTGCCGGTGGATCCACACGTTCGGTGTCAAATGCGAATTGGATGTCGCGTTTCTCGACGAACAACTGCAGGTCGTGAAGACACTGCGAATGAAACCTTCGCGAATCGGTATGCCGGTGCTCAAGGCCAAGCATGTGCTTGAAGCCTCTGCGGGAACTTTCGACAACTGGGGCCTGGTCGTCGGCCACAAACTCGAGGCACGACTGACATGAGCGAACAATCGACGACCCCACCTCCCTATTCGGGCAAGGGAGTTCTGGTTCTGGTCGCAACGCCGATCGGCAATCTGGGCGACATGTCGCAGCGTGCCGTCGAAATTCTCAAGTCAGCCGACGTGATTTGTTGTGAAGACACGCGACACTCGGGAAAACTCTTGAACCATTTCGGCATCAACGGAAAAAAGTTGATCGTGATCAACGAGCACACCGAGTTCGACGCCCGCGAGCAGATCGTGTCGCTGGTCGCCGACTCGAAAACCGTCGCGCTGGTCACCGATGCGGGCATGCCGGGTATCAGCGACCCCGGCGAGCGCCTCGTCGCCGCGGTGATCGAGGCGGGTTTGCAAGTCTCGGCAATTCCGGGACCGTCGGCCCTCACGATGGCGCTGGTGACGAGTGGTCTTCCCGCTTCACGGTTCGTCTTCGAGGGCTTTCTGCCGCGCAGCGGTGTCGAGCGAACCGAACGACTGTCGGCCGCAGCGACCGAACCGCGCACGATCGTGTTCTACGAGGCGCCGCACCGACTGGCCAAGACGCTCAGCGACCTGACGACGGTTTGCGGGGCGAATCGTCGGGTGGTCGTGGCACGCGAACTGACGAAACTGCACGAAGAAATTTGGCGCGGCACACTGCAGGACGCGAACATGATGACCGCCGCCAACGAACCGCGTGGCGAATATGTGATCATTCTCGAACCGGCCAAGCCACCCGCACCACCGACGAGCGAAGAACTGATCGCGGCGATTCGGGCCGAGATCGCCAAGGGTGTGAGTCGCAAAGATTCTGCGGCTCGGGTCGCGGCTCGATTCGGCGTCGCCAAACGAACCGTCTACGAACTTGCGTTGCAGGTGCGAGAGAGCGATTAATTGTCGCTCTTCGCAGACTGCAGAACGGTTAAAATTTCTCAGTGAATAAATTTTCGGCGACGACACCTATTTATTACGTCAACGCCAAACCGCATCTCGGGCATGCGTACACAACGATCGTTGCTGACGCGGTTTGTCGCTGGCACAAACTTTGCGGCCAAGATGTGCATTTGCTTACCGGCACAGACGAACACGGCCTGAAGATTCAGCAGTTCGCCGACGCCGAGGGTGTCTCACCGAAACAATTCGTCGACCGAATCGCGCCGATGTTCGCCGACGCGTGGCGGCATTTGAACATCGATGTCAGCGACTTCATTCGCACCACCGAAGAGCGCCACAAAGTGGGCGTGCAGAAACTTCTGCAGGCCTGCTACGACGCGGGCGACATCGAGGTCGATGTTTATCGGGGTCACTACTGCGTGGCTTGCGAGGCGTATTACACGCCCGAAGAATTGGACGACGGGAAATGCAAGATCCATTCGACGAAAGCCCAGTATGTCGAGGAAGAGAATTATTTCTTTCGCCTGTCGCGCTACGAAAAAAAGTTGCTGGATTGGTACGCGGCCCACCCCGATGCGATCAAGCCAGACCATCGCGTCAACGAGGTGATCGGGTTCATCAAACAGGGTCTGCGCGATTTCTCGGTCAGCAGAAAGTCGCTGACCTGGGGCGTCGAACTGCCGTGGGACAAATCGCACGTCGCATATGTTTGGTTCGACGCGCTGGCCAACTACATCACCGCGCACGGATACGGCACCGACGACGAGCGATTCGCCGCGTCATGGCCGGTCGACTATCACTTCATCGGCAAAGACATCATTCGATTTCACTGCGTCTACTGGCCGGCGATGCTGATGTCGGCGGGTTTGGAGCCGCCGAAAGGTTGGGCCGTCGGCGGGTGGCTGTTGGTGGGCGGCGAAAAAATGTCGAAGACGACGGGAAACGTCGTGAACCCGCTGGACCTGATCGACGAAATCGGCGTGGATGGTTTTCGTTACTACGTTTTGGCCGAAACGAACTACGGCAACGACGGAGATTTCTCTTACGAGGGCCTGCTGTCGAGGTTCAATTCTGATTTGGCGAACAACTTCGGCAACCTTGCCGCGCGTGTCGCCACCGTCGTCGAAAAAAAATGCGGCGGCATGGGGCCGAGGCCGTCACAGAACAGCGAACTCGCGGCGGTCGCGGCCACGAGCGTGGCCGACACGACCAAAGAATGGCGAAATGTGCAGCCCAGTCGCGCGCTCGACGCGACCTGGTCGCTGATTCGTGCGACGAACGCATTTTTGGAGTCGCACGAGCCATGGAAGATGGAGCCGAGCAAAGAACTCGACACCGTGATGGGTGACGCGCTCGAGGCGCTGAGAATCGTGACGATTCTGGCGAGCCCGGCGATGCCCGAAACATGTCAAGAGGTTTGGCGGCGACTCGGCTTGTCGGGCGTCGTCGCCGACCAGCGCATCGGCACCGACACGCAATGGGGTCGATATCCGGGCTCGACAAAAGTGCAAAAAGGCGAACCGCTCTTCCCGCGCAAAAAGGTTTGACCGTGGCTGTCGCGAATGGCCCGACGACAGAGTGGGTCGACACGCACTGCCACGTGACCTACGAAGATATTCCTGGCGGGGCCGAGTCGGCGCTCGTGGCGGCGCGCCAAGCCGGTGTGCGGCGAATGATCACCATCGGCACAGACCTGAAAACTTCGAACGCGGCGATAGACCTTGCGAACGCGCATGACGATGTTTGGGCGACGGTCGGTCTGCATCCTCAT
>Ga0194121_10006818_pt1 | contig 15156 bp, 16 predicted proteins | sample TA2MahCa50mmetaG_FD_148609 | JGI IMG/M metagenome (GOLD analysis project Ga0194121, IMG submission 148609) | Freshwater microbial communities from Lake Tanganyika, Tanzania - TA2015020 Mahale Deep Cast 50m | ecosystem: Environmental > Aquatic > Freshwater > Lake | place: Tanzania: Lake... | reverse complement strand
GTCCCCCGGCGCAGCATCAACTACCCGCGCTTCGCTCCCACCGGAAGGAACTCCGTCCATGAATGCTCGGCTGTCCAGCCGAACGCCTTCTCCGCCTTCTTCGCGCTGATGAGCGACTGTCGCCCCGCGAGGTCCTTCGCCAGGTGCGCCAGGTCCGGCCGCATCCGCTCCACCATCGCTTTCGAATCCTCGAGCGACCACGTATCCGCGTTGTTGATGTAGTAGTCGTCGTACGGCGGAAGATCACCCCGCAGGCCGGCTTCCATGCACATCCGGAACGCGCGCACCAGATCGCGGATATCCGCGTAGCCGTTGAGCGCGCTCATCCAACGATCCGGATCCTTGTAGGTCTCGGCGTACTCCTTCATCCGCTCCGGCCGCTGCACACCGCTGGGGCGGATGCCGTACGCCTTGAGCCCGTACGCGCGCGCGTACATGTGTCCGATCTCTTCCTGGAACTGCTTGGACAGGCCGTAGGTGTCCTCGACGTCCTTGCGATGGTTCTCGTCCAGCGGCAGGTAATCGATCGGGAAGAAGGTGCCGCTCGGTCGCCACGCCTCGAAATGGCCCAGCACGCAGTTCGAGACCGACGTGACGACGACCTTCACTTTCTGCCGTCGCGCCGCCTCGAAGAGGTAGTAGGTCCCCATCGTGTTGACCTTCATCGTCTCGTCGTACGGCAGATTCGGCCCCGCGTTCGGCGGCAGAGGGTTCGGCCGCGGCAGTTCGGTCGGATAGGGGATCGCGCCCAGATGGATGATCGCGTCCGACCCGCGCACGGCGCGCTCGCAGTCCTCGACGTTGAGCAGTTCGCCCACCACGACGGGATGGTTGATGTCGTACTGAAACCGGTTCTGCCCCGGTGGCACGCGATCGAAGAGGACGAGGTCGTACTTCCCCTTCATCTCCTCGATGAGGTACTGCGCGACGTTGCCGGTACCGCCCGTGATCGTGACCCTGGTCACCCTGCTCTCTCCTCGACGCGATGGGGAATGCGCGGTGCGTTTCTACACCAGATCGCCTGGGTCCGCGACAGGACCGGCCGGGCGGAGGCTCGGAAGGCTCCTCTCCGGCAGAATCGAACCTACCTGAGCCCCGTCTCCTCCGCTTGCCTCACCACGCTCTCCAGCTGCGTCAGCAGCGCCCGCGCGCTCGCCAGGTCGATCTCCACCGCGACGCGGGCCGAGGGGCCCTGCTTCGGGTCAGCGAAGTCGAGGAGCAGCGCGTGATCGTACGGCGCGTGCACCGGGTGGTCGAACCCGATCGTCGCCTGGCTGAGTGGGAACCATCCGCTCGTGCCCTTGCCGCTGCCCTGGATCGCCGCGCTGGCCGTGATGTAGGTACACATCCTCCCACTCCTACCGCAGGTACTTCTCGAACCAGGCGACGACCTTGCTCCAGCCGTCCATCGCCTGCTGCTGCCGGTACGCCGCGCGGTCGTAATAGAAGAACCCGTGCCCGGCGTTGTCGTACCGATGGAACTCGTACACCTTGCCGTGCCTCTTCAGCTCCGCCTCGTGGCGATCGACCTGATCCGGCGGCGGGTTCTGATCCTCGTTGCCGAAGAGCCCCAGGAGCGGGACGACGAGATCCTTCGTGTAGTCGATAGGCGCGACCGGTCGCTTCGAGGTCAACTGCTCCGGAGGGGGTGCGACGCCGCCGCCCCACAGGTCGATCGCTGCGTCAAACCCGGGCGCGCGGCTGGCTGCGAGCAGGGCGTGGCGTCCGCCCGAGCAGGTGCCGACGATCCCCACTTTGCCGTTGCAGTTCGGCTGCGACTTCAGCCACACCGCGGCCGCGCCGAGATCGGCCACCACGTCGTCATCGAACAGCCCGCCATCCGCGCGCACGCGCGCGGTCACGTCGTCTGGCGTGCCATGGCCGTAGCGGCAGTACAGATCGGGTGCGATCGAAACGTAGCCGTGCTGGGCGAACCGACGCGTGAACTCGAGGTAGAACTCATCCCACCCTGGCATGTGATGCACCAGCACCACGCCCGGGAACGGGCCCGGCCCCTCCGGCCGCGCGACGTAGGCGTGGATCAGGTCGCCCTTTCCCGCGGGGTAGGTCACCACCCCCGCCTGCATGCCCATCTGCGCGTTGGTCTGAAAGTCGTTCCACATCGGTGTCCTCGGTCCTCCCGTGACCGCGCGTCCGGCTGCGCGCTCGGCCATCGTAACCTGCGCTTGCTCGACCATGGCAAGGTAGCGCTGACGCTCGTCGACCGTGCGACGCGGCGAGCCGTGCGCGTCTGGCCCCGCGAAGATGCGCGCGAACGGGCCGCCCTCTGGCCCGCGGCGGATGCCTGGCACGCCCAGCGCAATGCGTACCGGGAGATGGAGGCTGGCGCCCTGTTGCGCGGTGCCGAGGTGCCCCCGCGGTTACCGGAGGCGCTCGCTGCTCTGGTGGGCTCTCCCGGAGCCGCGACGCGACTATCCTCGCTGTCGAACGGAAGGAGGCTGCTCCCCGCGGCGAGCACCCGGACCACCGGGTAGGTCGCCTCAGGACGGAGGCCGGCGAGCGCGAGGAGAACCAGCGCGAAGGCCAGATTCCGCGAGGCCGCGGCCAGCCGGCCCGCCGCCCACGCTGCGCGAACGTCCCATCGTCACCGCGGAGCGCATCCCTGCGGCACCCGATGCGGACCCACCGCGTCCGGCCCGTCCCGCGGTGCCGCTGGCCCGCGCGACGATGCTCACGTACCGCTTCGAAAGCGTCGAGACCCCTGCCGCCGCGACCTACGGTAACGTCTACTACTTCGCCGCGACCGTTCTGGGTGAGGTGACCTACTGGGGCGTCGCCTCGCACGGCCAGGATTTCCGCTTTCCCCATCGCGACGCGCCGACGAAAGGGTGCGAGGAGTAGGAGGGCCATCTCAGCTGCCTCACAGGCGGCTCCAAGCATCCCCACCATATGCTGACCTCCGATGGACATCCTGCTCGTCGAGGATGATTCGCGCGTCGCCCGCATCGTCGGTCGTGCACTCACGGAGGCCGGACACAAGGTCGATACCTCGTTCGATGGCGGCGACGGCTGCCTTCGCGCCCGGAGCGGCGATTACGACCTGATCGTCCTTGACGTGATGCTGCCGGGAATGGACGGCTACGAGGTTGCCCGGCGCCTGCGCGGCGAGGAACAGCGCACGCCGATCCTCATGCTCACGGCGCGGGACGCCGTCGCCGACCGGGTGTACGGCCTGGACGCCGGCGCCGACGACTACCTCACCAAGCCGTTCGCGCTCGAGGAACTGCTCGCCCGCGTTCGCGCCTTGGGCCGCCGCGCCCAGCAGGCCGAGTCGAGCATCCTGCAAGTCGGCGATCTCAGCCTGGACCCGCGCCGCCACGAGGTGACCCGCGGCGGGAAGTCGATCGATCTCACCGCGCGTGAGTTCGCGCTGCTCGCCTTCCTGATGCGCCACACCGGCCGCGTCCTCGCGAAGGATCAGATCATGGACCACGTCTGGGGCTACGAGAGTGAGGCCTCCTCCAATGTCGTCGAGATCTACATCCACTACCTGCGCGAGAAGGTCGATCGCGGTTTCGGCAACCCCCTCATTCGCACGATTCGCGGCGTCGGCTATACGCTGAGGACGTGAACCCCGTGTTCGGTCCCATCCGCGGGCGGCTCGTCGCCTGGACGATGCTCGTCGTCGGGCTCATCCTCGCCCTCGCCGGGGTGGCTGTCTACGGCGCGATGTCGGCCACGCTCGTCGGCCAGGTGGACCGCTTCCTCATCACGCGGGTGGACCAGGCAATGCGCGACCCCCGTATGCTCCTGGTCGGTCTGGGCGATCCGGAGATCGTCCGTTACCGCGCGGGGGCGTTCTTCCTCGTCGTGGCCGATGACGGGCGCGTCCTCCTCAACCCGCAGCGGATCGATACCTCGGGCCTCGAACTTGCCACAGCGGTCGGTGTGCCAGGCCAGGGCGTCACCGCCGAGCTGGGCGGAGAGGAGGTCCGCCTTCTCGCCGTTCCCCTGCCCACCGAGCGGGTCGCCGCGCCCATGCGTCTGCCGCGGAAGATCATCGTTCCCGCGGAGCATTCAGCCGCGAAGCTGGGTGAAGTGGTCAAGGCGCGCATCGGCGCGCCGCCGTTCGGCATCGACGGCGTCGCCCTCGTCGTTGGGCAGAGTCTGGCCAGCGAAAGGCGCGCCCTCGAGCTGCTGTTCACCGTCCTCGGTGCGACCGCGCTGGTCGGTCTGGCGCTCGCGTTCTGCGGCGCCTGGTTCCTGGCCGGCCGCGCCCTGATCCCCATCCAGCTCGCGTTCAAGCGGCAGCAGCAGTTCACGGCAGACGCCTCGCACGAACTGCGCACGCCGCTCACCGTCATCAAGTCGGCAACCGATCTCCTTGATCGCCACCGCGAGGAGCCGCTCTCCGCCAACGCCGACCTGCTGGACGACGTGCGGAGCGAGATCGTGCGGTTGCAGCGGCTGACGAACGACCTCCTGACGCTCGCGCGCTCGGATAACGGCAGCCTCGAACTCGCGATGGCCGAAGTCGGCGTCGCGCCGCTGGTCGAGGACCTGGCCCGCCAGGTCGATCCCCTGGCGCGGGAGCGCGGCATCGACCTGCGCGCGCAGACCGAGCCCGATGCCGGTTTCGTCGAGGCCGATCCGGACCGTCTGCGCCAGGTACTGCTCATCCTCGCCGACAACGCCCTCGCGCATACCCCGCGCGGCGGCCGGGTGACGATGCGGGCGCGGAGTGACGACGGCCACTCGATCCTGGAGGTCGCCGATACTGGCCCGGGCATCCCGAAGGAGCAGATCGCGCGCGTCTTCGAGCGGTTCTATCGCGCCGAGTCGGCGCGCCATCGCGCGAGCGGCGATGGTGGCGGCGCCGGGCTCGGTCTGGCGATCGCTAGGTCCCTCGTCGACGCCCACAAGGGGGAGCTGACCCTCTTCATCCCGCCCGAAGGTGGTACGGTCGCGCGCATCCGCCTGCCCCGCGTCGGCGCGCGCTCGGTCACGACCTGGATCGAGGAATTGCCCGCACGGGTCAGCCGCCTGGCGCGAGGGCACGGCACCGGCGCGGGTTAGCGCACCTCGGTCCACCCCGGCTCGGCACCAACCAGGACCGCGGGCGTCCCGCCTGCCTGCGCCTCAGAGGCCACGCGCCGACGAGCGCACACCCCGACGGCGAAGCGAGAGAGCGACCGGGCGCAATGAGTACAACCCACGGCCACGCCCGTGCGGTCGGGGACACGGGTGGAGCGAAGCGCAGGGTGAGGGCCGGCGCGCGGGGGATGCGGCCGTCGCGGGTGACCGCCGCGACCCCGGCGGACGGGTAGAGTTGTGGCTCGAACGAGGGGGTTGCTCCCGCCGCCACCCCCGGGGAGAGCACGATGCGCCTGGGATTGACCGCGAGCACCTACCAGTACCTGTTCGCCCGCGACGGTGGCATGTTCCCCAACCGCGATTCGCTCGCCTTCAACCTGGCAGGGCAGCCCACGCCGTACTTCCTTCAGACGCCGAAGCGGATCGACCCCGGCGAGGCGCTGGATTACTACATCCAGAAGTGCGTCGCGCTCGGCATCCCGGTCGTCCACGCCTCGATCGGGAACTGGGACCCGGCCTACACCGACCGGATCAAGGGTCTTCTCCAGCGGCACCGGCTCGAACTGATGCCATCCATCAGCGGCGATTTCGTCAACACCGGCGATGCCGCGAAGCACGCGATCGAGAACGCGCAGAACCTGCTGCGCCGCTACCACGCGTTCGGCGACGTCGCGATCTCGAAATACTGCACCACGCCGATGATCCACACCCGGTTCACGACCGATCCGCCGGTCGACGAGCAACTCGATCGCATCACCGAGAACACCCGACCCGTCGCGAAGGTGGCCGCCGAGTGCGGCATCGTCCTCGCGTTCGAGAACCACCTCGACTACCGCGCCCGCGAGGTCAACCGCATCATCGAGGGCGTCAATACGCCGCACCTGCGTTTCCTCTTCGACACGGGCAACACCCTCACCGTCTGCGAGGACCCTGTGGACGCGGCGCGGGATGCCGCGAAGTACACCGTCCTCGTACACATGAAGGATCTGAAGGTCCATCCCTGGACGCCCGGGCGCGAGTTCGTCAGCGTCATGTATGCCGCGCCGCTGGGGCATGGGCACGTTAAGAACAAGGAGATCCTGGCGATCCTCCAGGCCGAGGCGCCGGACCCGAAGAACCTCTGCCTCTCGCTGGAGATGATGCCGCCGCCACCGAATGAGGATGAGGACCGGTGGGTGGACGAGAGCATCGCCTACGCGAAGCGGGAGTTCGCGGAGTACCTGGGGTAGAAGGCAATGGGAAGGGGCGTCGCAAGACGCCCCTTCCCATTGCCTGAAGGTACCGTTGTACTACCAACCTCTCCCGGGAGACGGAGAACTATCAGCGCCCCGCATGTACGGCGGCCTCTTCAATGGCCTCGCGACATTCGAAGGCGATACTTTGGGCAGATCAGCTACTCCGCCGTGCCGGCGCTTTCAGAGGGAGCCTGGACCCGCTGTTCGCATCTGCCGCTCTCCGCCCTGCGTAGTGCTTCGCTCGCCAGGCAACCCGCAGAACACCGACCCCAACTTCGCCGCGCAGGTTCTGAGGTATTACCGCTCGGTCACCTCGATCCGGTTCTCCTCCGGATCACGGAAGAAGACGAGCCGCATCTTCTGCCCATTCGGCAGCGTCGTCTCGCGGACGCCGGTGCCCTCGACCGCAATCCCGGCCGCCTGGACGCTCGCAACGATCTCATCCAGGTTCGCCACCGAGAAGCCGATGTGGTCGAGCACGCCCTTCTCGGCCGTATCCTGCGTCTCGGCACGTACGAGCTGGATGCCATCGAGCCAGACCGAGTTCGGGCGCGCCGGATCGCCGCCGCTCCGCTGGATGTTGAGGCCCATCACGTCGCGGTAGAAGGCGAGCGCCTTTTCGAGATCGCGCACACGGAGCGCGGTGTGCAGGTAGTCGGGGACGATGCGTGCTCTCACAGTCATGGCGGCAGTATATGCTCCGACCCGCGTCGCTCGGGCACCGACTCGGAACCCACGACGCGCCGCGCGGAGGTGCGGTGCCGATCGAGATCGCGCTTATGGTCGAGGGGCAGGATGGCCTGAACTGGCCTCGCTGGGCGGCGATCGCCCGGGCGGCCGAGGAGGGCGGGTTCGCCGGCCTCTATCGCTCCGACCACTTCGTCACTCACCGCGGCCCGCGCAGGGATGCGCTGGAGACCTGGGCCTCGCTTACCTGGCTGGCGACCCACACCAGGCGCATCGAATTCGGCTCGCTCGTCTCGCCCATCACGCTGCGCAACCCGGTCGTCCTCGCGCTCACCGCCGCCGCCGTCGACGACCTCTCCGGTGGTCGCCTCCAACTCGGCCTCGGCACTGGCTGGCAGGAGCGGGAGCACCGGATGTACGGCTTCGAACTACCGCCGTTCGGGCAACGATTCGATCGATTCGCCGAAGCCTTAGCGGTCATCACCGGCCTCCTCCGCTCGCCCGACCCGGTCACCCGACGCGGCGCCACGTACCGGCTCGACGATGCCGCGCTGACGCCCCGCCCCGCGCGTGCCGCCGGCCCACCGATCGTCATCGGCGGCAAGGGTCCGCGTCGGACACTGCCGCTCATCGCTCGCTACGGCGACGAGTGGAACAGCACCGGCGTGAACGTCGCCGAGTTCCGCGAACTGGGCGAAGTCCTCGACGACCTGCTCCGCGCCGGCGGGCGCGATCCGCGGTCCGTCCGCCGCTCGCTCATGACGACCGTCGTCTGGGGCGCGAACGAGGCGGATCTGGCGCGGCGGCTGGGCAATCGCGACGCGCGGGAGATGTACGCTCGGAACCGCTTCGTCGGCACCACGGAGCGGATCGTCGATCAACTGCGGCCCTGGGATGAATCGGGACTCGACCGGGTGATGCTGCGCTGGGAAAACTTCGACGATGCCGACGGGATCCGACGGATGGGCGAAGCATTGAACCAGGCGCTGGGCCGATGAGCGGGGGCGCGTTGAGGGTCGGATTCTGCGTACCCCCCTTCTCGATGCCGGGCGCGGCGTTCTTTCGTACTCCGGGCTGGACAGACCTGGACGGGCGGGTAGCGGTGGATGCCGCCGTCGAGGCCGAACGGCTCGGCTACGACGCGCTCTGGATGGCCGACCACATCATGCATGGGCACGATGGCGCGATCCTCGAAGGCTGGACCGCGCTCAGCGTCATCGCCGGGCGGACGACGCGCGCCCGTCTCGGCACGATCCATCTCGCCCAGGCGTTCCGCCACCCGGGGCTCATCGCCAAGATGGTCGCCACGCTCGACCACCTCAGCGGCGGACGGGTCAGCCTCTTCTACGACTGGGGGTTCGTCGATCGCGAACTCGATGCCTACGGGATGGAGCGGCCGGCTCCGGAAGAGATCGCCGTGCGGGTCGACGACGGCGTCGGCCTGATCCGCGCGCTCTGGGAGAGCGAGGGACCCGTCGATTACCGGGGACCGCGGTTCACCACCCGGGGCGCGATCTGCCGCCCCGCGCCCGTGCAGAAGCCCATGCCGATCTGGCTGGGCGAGGCGCGCGACGACGCCTGGTGCGATGTCGTGGCTCGGCGGGCCGACGGCTGGAACACCGCGCCGGTCAGTCCGGCCCGCCTCCAGGAGAAACTCAGCCGCGTCCACGCCGCTTGCGGCCGGGTTGGCCGGGACCGGGCCTCGCTGCCCATCTCGCTGGAGATCCAGATCCTCGTCGCGCCGACCGAACGCGAGGTGGGAGACCGCCTGCGCGCGATCGCCGCGCTGGCCGATCCGACCGGGCGCCCAGCGCACCCGGGCGCTTCAGCCTGGCTCGCCCGCGGCACAGGATCCCCCGCCGACACGATCGATGATTGGCTCATCGGCACCCCAGCGCGCGTGTCGGAACAGATCGCTACCTACCGCGCCCTCGGCGTCGAAGAGTTGATGCTCTGGTTCATCGACTTCCCCTCGCGGGAGGGGATGCGCCTCTTCGCCCGCGAGATCCTTCCGGAGGTCCGACGATGACCGCGCGCCCCCGCGTCCTCCTCTGCGCCGCGACCCGCATCCGCGAGCGGTACGTCACCGAGCCCGACCTGATCAGGTTGAGCGCGTTCGCCGACTTCTCCGCGGTCGCCTCGGAGGGCGCGCAGCGTCCCGGCGGGACAGGGTGGGAATGGGGCGGGCCCAGCGAGGATCCGGCCGACCGCGCCCGCCTGCTCGGCGCAATTGGAGATGCCGACGCGCTGATCGTCTGCCACGGCGCGCCCCGCGTCGATGAGGAGATCCTGGCCACGGCGTCGCGCCTGCGCCTGATCGGCGAACTTGAGGGGGATCGGTTCGCGAACCGGATCGACGTCGCGGCGGCGGCGGCGCGGGGTATTCGCGTGACCGATACGACGCACGGGTCGAGCCTGCCCGTCGCCGAGTGGGCGCTTGGCCTCATCCTCGTCGGCCTGCGGAACGCCGGGGCGCACTTTCGGCGTCTCGCCTCCGGGGAGGGATACCGCACGCACGAACGGCCGGAGGAGGACCCGGGCTGGCGGTTCAGCGAACTGACCGGCGCGCGGGTGGGCCTCGTCGGCCTGGGACACATCGGCCGGCGGCTGAACGAACTGCTCCGACCGTTCCGCTGCGACGTGTCGGTTCACGACCCGTACGTCGCCAAGGAGGTCGCCCTCGCCTGCGGGGTGCGCCTGACCTCGCTGGAACGGGTCCTGGCCGAGAACGACGTTGTCGTCTGCTGCGCGCCGATCACACCGCGAACGCATCGCATGCTCGGCGCGGCGCAACTCGACCTGCTCCGACCGGATAGCGTTTTCGTCAACGTCTCGCGCGGCGCGATCGTCGACCCCGACGCGCTCATCGTGCGGGCGAAGCGCGGCGACGGCGTGCGGATCGCGATCGATGTCTTCGATCCCGAGCCGATTCCCCCGGAGAGCGAGATCCGCCGCCTGCCGAATGTGTTCGTCACGCCGCACATCGCCAGTTTCAGCAGGCTCTGCGGGCCGCGGTTCTTCACCTTCATGGTCGACGAACTGGAGCGATTCTTCCGCGGCGACGAGACGATGTTCGACATCACGCCGCGCGTGCTGGCGAACCGCCGGGGTACGCCGCCCGGTTAGCGAAATGCGGGCGCGGAGAACCAGTCTATTCTGCGCCGGGAGCTTCCACCGTGAGTCCGACGCCGCGCGCGGCCGCACCCTGGCGCTGGTCGTACGTGATGAATCGCTCCAGTCGCGGCCCCAGGCTCAGCGCGGCCCCGAGGCGGTGCCCACAACCACGTACGATTTGCCGGGATGGCACGCATCACCACGTTCGGTCCGGTCGATCCGCGGGCGCTGGCCCAATTGGGGCGGTGCGCCGAAGAGGCCGCGCGCGCCGTCCTCTGCGCCGACCACCACGCCGGGTACAGCCAGCCGATCGGCGGCGCGATCGGGTACACGCGCCATATCAGCCCGAGCGGCGTCGGCTACGACATCGGCTGCGGCAACAAAGCCGTCCTCACCGACCTCCGCGCCGACCAGCTCCCTCGCGGCACGATTGCGGATTGGATGGATCGCATCGGGCGGGAGGTGCCGTTCGGCATCGGCCGGACGATCGCGCGCCGGATCGATCATCCGGTTTTGGACGCGATCGCCCGCGCTCCGTTCCGTCCTCAGCGGACGCTCGCGCAACTGGCCGCCAGTCAGCTGGGTACAGTGGGAGCCGGCAACCATTACGTCGATCTCTTCCGCGACGAGGCGGGACGGATCTGGGTGGGCGTTCACTTCGGCTCCCGTGGCTTCGGTCACCGGACGGCCAGCGGGTTTCTCTCGCTCGCGCGCGGTCGCGCGTTCGATGCGCCGGGCTCCGAAGGCGGGATGGACGCCTCGCCGACTCTCCTCGACGTGGCTGGCGAGCTTGGCCAGGAGTACCTCGCGGCGATGGAACTCGCCGGTGCCTATGCCCACGCCGGCCGAGATCTGGTCTGCGCGCAGGTGCTGGAGATCCTCGGTGCGCGGGCGACGGACGAGGTGCACAACCACCACAACTTCGCCTGGCGGGAGCGGCACGAGGGGATCGACCTCTGGGTCGTCCGCAAAGGGTGCACCCCGGCCTTCCCCGGCCAGCGTGGCTTCGTGGGCGGATCGATGGGTGACATCAGTGTGATCCTCGAAGGAGTTGCCGGGCCCCTCAGCGAAGAGGCTCTCCATACGACCGTTCACGGCGCGGGTCGGGTGATGAGTCGGACCCAGGCGGCCGGGAAGTCGAAGTGGGTCCGCGACCCGGCGACGGGCCGGAAGATGCCGCGCCGCGTCGGCAAGGGCGCGATCGACTGGGATGCCACCCGCGCCGATCTTCGCGCCCGTGGGATCGAGTTGCGCGGCGCCGACGCGGACGAGGCGCCAGGAGCCTACCGCCGCCTGCCTGAGGTGCTGGCACACCACGCCGGCACGATCCGGATCCTCCACACGTTGATGCCTCTTGGCGTGGCGATGGCGGGTCCGGACATAGAGGATCCGTACAGGGATTGAGATTCGGGGGCGAAGCCCCCGAATCCCCTGCTGCGGTTCGCCCTGCGTCTACACCGCCACCGGCCGCAGCAACCCCAGTTCCACGTCGATCTCCCGCTGGTATGGGTCGGCCCGGCCGGAGATCATCTCCTCGGTCGTGACCGGCCGGCCCAGGCGCCCCGCCTCGAACGGCGCGTAGTTCAGCGCCAGCGCCCGCCGGGCGGTGTCGCCATCCACTTCCGGCTTCGCGCCGGTGAGGACGCAGGTGCCGAGTTCGTGGTATTCGAGCGCCATGATCCGCGCGTCGGTCTCGTTGAACTCGAAGCTATAGGTCCACACCCGCTCGCCGCCCCACAGCTCGGCCGCGAGCGGGTTGAGGCGGTAGCTCGGCGCGTGGTCGAGGATCGCCTCGTTCTCGATCGTCACGCCGCCATCGAGATGCAAAACGAGGGGTCGCCCGTTCCGATCGCCGGGACTGACGAGCGATCCAGCCGAGCCGTAGACGACCCGCTGGTGCATCGGCCGCCCGTGACCGGCGTGGTCGTGGATCCACTGACAGATCGCGCCGCTCTGGAAGGTGATCATCGCGTAGAGCGCATCGTCACCGGTTGCCTCGATCTGATCGGGGAACTGATTCTGGTACATCGCGTAGAAGCCGCCCGGTCCCGTGCCGTGGGGGTTGTGCCGGATCTTCTCGTGGAGGCGCGACTCGCCCCAGACGGTTCGGACATCTCCCATGTAGTAGCGGATGATGTCGGCTTCATGGACGCCGGCATCGATCGGCATCGAGGCGCTCCGCTTCTGGTAGCGCCAGGGCGTCATGAACATCTGATTCGATCCGCCGATGGAGGTCTCGATCATCAGTCGCGGCGTGCCGACCGCGCCATCGGTGAGGAGCGCCCGGGCAAGGCGGTTGATGGGATCGCGCCGGTAGTTCTCCGCGATGGACAGGGTGCGGTTGACCCGTCGGGCGGTATCGATCATGAGCGCCGCGCCGCGCAGCGTCACCGCGATCGGCTTCTCACACATCACGTGGAGGCCCAACTCCAGGCACTTCGTCGCCACTGAGTGGTGCGTGCCCGAGTCGGTAGTCACCGAGGCGGCGCGCAGATCGCCGCCCATCTCGCGAGTCATCGTCTCGACGTCGGAGTACACGCGTGGGCGGGCCCCCAGGAGGTCCTTCGCCTCGTCGGCCAGTCGCCCCGCGCTCGCCGCCACAGGGTCGCAGACCGCGACCATCTCCATGTTTTGCATCGAGCTCTGGTAGAGCTTGGCCATCCCGCGCAGGTGGCGGCGCCCCATCCCGCCACAGCCGACCGCCGCGTAAGTCACCCGCTCGCCCGCCACGTTCCGCTCCTGTCCCGCGCCCGTCGGATCCCGCGGGCGAGATCCCATCTTACCGGACGCGGCGGCCCCTCCCGGCAAGTCTCCTCATCGGCGCGGTCCCGCCCAGCGGCCGAACTCGCCCGCGAGCCAGACCCGGAACGCGGGGTCGGCGAGGTATCGGAAGTGATGCTCGATCGACTCGGCGAAGAACGGCTGCACGAGCGGGTCGCGGTCGATGATGCGTGTCCTCGCCAGCCAGGTGTCGCGGAGCACGTACTCCCACCAGAGGGCGACCGCCTCTTCGCACTCCTCCGGCGCCAGCGTGACGTGCTCGCCGTAGGCGGCAAGGTACGGCTCGACGAGAGGGGTCTCCCCGAGGAACAGGCTGAACGTGATCGTCCGCGCGACCTCGAGGGCGCGGGGCAGCGTGCGGACCATGTCCCAGTCGACGACCGCGGTGATCCGACCCGCCTCGTCGACGAGGATGTTCCGCTCGTGGTAGTCGCCGTGAATCGGCTGTGTGCCGACCAGCGTCGGCTGGAGTGGCGGCCGCCCGCGCTCCGCTTCCAGCAGCGCCAGATGCCGATCGAGGTACTCCACGATGATGGTACGATCCGTCGCGGTCAGATCGACCTCGCTCAGGCGCGCATGGCAGTCGCGCAGATCCGCGTCTGGGTTCTCCGAAGGCATCACGTGGGCGAAGCTCGGCAGCTCCGGATCGTCGTACCGTGCCAGGGTCGCGTGGAGCCGTCCGTGCATGTCGCCCATCGCCGCGGCCTGCTCGGGAGTGACGGCGCCGCGTTCCAGCGAGCGTCCAGGCAGCCACGGGAAGAGCGCGACGATCCTCCCCTCGACCTCGAGCAGGGTCTCGCCCTGGTCATCGCGGAGCGGAGGATGGACGGGCAACCGCTGCGCCGCCGCCCAGTGGATCACGCGGTGCTCGCGTCGGAGCCGCTCCCAGGTGCGGTTGGGTCGGTGGATGCGCACGAAGATCGGCCCCGCGGAGGTCTCGGCGCGGTAGTTCTCATTCCGGACCGACCCGACGACCGGGATCGGCGAGCCGATCAGGTCGAGCCCGAATGCGGCGAGGGCCGCCTGGACGCTGGCGATCCGCCTACTCCCACACCCAGCGCGTGGCCGTCTCCATCGTCAGCCAGGCGAGGGCTTTGCGCGGGGTCAGCCGGCGCATGCCCGTCCCCGTCTCGGGGCGATAGTTGAAGGCGGTGTACTTCGCCGCCATCTGTTCGGCGAGGCGCGCGAAGATCGCCGGGTCCATCTCCTCGACGATGTCGATCGGCCCCTCGACGATCGCGACGTCGTCGCCGCCCTGGCTATCCAGATGCACCACCGCGTAGGGTGACCTGGCAAGGTTGCGAAACGTGCCGTTCTCCGGGCTGCCTTCGAGGTAGAGGAGGTCGTCGATCCACCCACCCCAGATCGGCCGAGCGTACGGGCGGCTGGATCTTGTCACGGTCGAGACCCAGTAGACCCGAGCCACCATCATTCGTTGGCGCAGGTGATCGAGGGCGAACGTGTCGCCTTTGAAGGCGGCGACGTACCCCTCTGGAAACCGCGGGCGCTCGACGCGAACCTGATGCACGGTGGAGGACTGTAATTCCGTAGCGCAACAGCAAGTGGAGGCAGCGCGTTGACCTGATTGGTGTCCTACGATGCGCACACGTACGAGAGGGAGGTACACGTCCGCATGGCCACGATCTTCATCCGACACCGCGTCACCGATTACGGCCGCTGGCGCCGAGCCTACGATGATTTCGACGCCGAGCGCCGCGGCATGGGCGTCACCGGTCAGGCCGTGTACCAGCTTGCTGGCGATCCGAACGACCTCACCGTCTCGCACGATTTCGCGACCATCGAGAGCGCGCGGGCGTTCGCGGCGAGCGGCCGACTGCGCGAGGTGAACCAGATGTCAGGCGCTGAGGCAACGCCGGACATCTGGTTCACCGAGCGGACCTGAGCCGAGGGTCAGGTCTAGCGGCCGCGATCAGCCGAGCGCGAGTATCTCCGGCATGAGGAAGAGCGCTCCCAGTGGCGGCACGGTCAGGCGAAGGCGCCAGGGGTGGGCGTGGAGAGGCTCGTCCCGGGTGTGGACGCCGCCCAGATTGCCCATTCCCGACCCGCCGTAGATTGTCGCGTCGGTATTGAGCAGTTCGCGCCAGTGGCCGGCGCGGGGGACGCCGACCTCGTAGTCATATCGCGGCACGGGCGTGAAGTTGGCGACGCAGATCACCGGCGCCGCGTAGGCTGGATCCCAGCGAACGAGGCTGACCACGCTCGATTCGACGTCGTTGCAGTCGATCCAGGCCGTTCCCTCGCGCGCGAGTTCCTGCAGGTGGAG
>Ga0194121_10006812_pt1 | contig 15162 bp, 12 predicted proteins | sample TA2MahCa50mmetaG_FD_148609 | JGI IMG/M metagenome (GOLD analysis project Ga0194121, IMG submission 148609) | Freshwater microbial communities from Lake Tanganyika, Tanzania - TA2015020 Mahale Deep Cast 50m | ecosystem: Environmental > Aquatic > Freshwater > Lake | place: Tanzania: Lake... | reverse complement strand
CGCGCTCTACTGGTTCGCCCGCATGCTCGATGGCGGCGAGGATCCCAAATACATTGCCCGCCGGCTGGTGCGGTTCGCCGTCGAGGATGTCGGCATGGCCGACCCCAATGCGCTCACCCAGACGCTCGCCGCGTGGGACACTTACGATCGGCTGGGCTCGCCCGAAGGCGAGCTGGCGATCGCGCAAGCCGTGATCTATCTCGGCACCGCACCCAAGTCGAACGCCGGCTACGTGGCGTTCAGCGGTGCCAAGCAGGCCGCCAAGCAGCACGGCTCGCTGACGCCGCCGATGCACATCCTGAACGCACCGACCCGTCTCATGAAGGAGATCGGCTACGGCAAAGGCTACGAGTACGACCACGATGCCGAAGACGGCTTCTCCGGCCAGAACTACTTCCCCGACGGCATGGCGCGCGAGGAGTTCTATCGTCCGGTCGAGCGCGGCTTCGAACGCGAGATCGTGAAGCGAGTGGAGTACTGGAAGAAGTTGCGCGCCAAGAAGCGCTAGAGCGGAATGAGATGAAGTGGAACCGCTTGCGGTTCCACTTCATCTCATTCGCGCGCAGCGGTGTTGCGTGTTGCAGCAGGCACTATGAGTTCAGCTGATTCCAGCTGAACTCATAATGTTCTAAGGCCGCGCCATTGCCCGCACGACCCGGCGGTCGCGGCCATAGACGTCGTCGCGGAAGATCGCGGCGCCATCGCTGTCGATCGTCACCGTGCGGTAGGTGACGTAGAGCGTGATCGGCTCGGGGAAGCTGTAGTGCGCCTGCTGGCCCGCGGCGATCACCTGGCGCACGCGCTCCTTGTCGAAGCCGCTCTTGCCGGCGAACGCCTTCTCGACGAAGTCGAGCGGGTTCTGCAGGCGGATGCAGCCATGGCTGAAGTTGCGGCTGCCTTCGGTGAACAGCCAGCGACTGGCCGTGTCGTGCATGTAGATCCCGTACTTGTTGGGGAACGGAAAGAAGATGTAACCCAGCGCATTGGCGGCCCCCGGCTCCTGACGGATGCGGTAGGGGAAGGCCTTGGGATGGATCGAGTCCCAGTCGACGGCGGCGGGGTCGATCTCGGTGTCGTCGGTCCAGTTGGCGAAGATCTTGAAACCGGAAGCCTGCAGCGCATGGGGATTGCGTCGCAGCATCGGCAGGTATTCCTCGCCCGAGATCGACTGCGGCACCGTCCAGTAAGGGTTGGTCTGGAAGCCGCGCATGGTCGATTGGATCTCCGGCGTCGGGTCCTTGGGCGTGCCGACGATCACCAAGCTCTGGAAGACCGGCTTGCCATTGTCGACGAAGACCATCGAGTAGTCGCCGGCATTGACCATGACGTGGCGGTTGCCGAGGTCTTCCGGCAGCCAGCGCCGGCGCTCCAGATTGGCGACGATCTGCTCGATGCGGTCGTCGATCGTGGTGTTGAGCGATTGCGTCGTCTTGGCGCCGATCACGCCGTCGACCGTGAGACCCTTGATTTCCTGATAGGCTTTGACCACGACCACCAGCGGCTCGTCGTAGAACTCGGGCGCGACGCCGGTCGCCGGTTCGGGCACGACGAGATCGAGCTCCGCCAGACGCTTGCGCAGCAGCGGCACGCGCGGGTCGGTCATGCCGGGCTTCAGCAGATTGCCGTCGGGCAGAGGCGTGAACGCCGCCTTGCCGCGCTTTTCGCGCCAGGCGGCCAGCGCCTTCTGCAGGGCCGGATAGTCGCCCTTGGGTGGCAGGCCGGCGAGCCAGGCCGTGAAGTCGGGGGCTTCGGCCGCCGCCTTCAGGATCTCCGCGCGCTCGACCTTGCGCTGGATGATGTCGATTTCCTTGTCGACGCGGTTGGCGCGGACGCGCCCCGTCGATACGTCGCCGGCATAGGCGACCAAGGCCGTCGTCAGCAGCACCTCGGTCGCGGCGGGATCGGCGCCTGACGCCAGCGCCTTCTCGACCTCGGCCACGCCGTACCATTTGGCATCGAGCCCATGGTCGGTCGCCGCGCGCAGGGTCGCGAGCAATGTCTCGGCGCGCGCCTTGGCGGCGCCTGAGCCGGTCCAAAGAGCCTCATTGGCGGAGGAGGGGAGGGAGCCCAGGAAGGGCAGGAAACACGCCAGAAACGCGGCGAGAAAACGAGCTCGAATCACTTGTCGAGTATAGCAACCGAAGCGCGATTCGTCCATGGATCGACAAATCCGTGGTGCCGCAAAAAGCCGAGCAAGTCGGCAGTTGCCCGACGCTTGAGGTCGGCCGTGCCACCGCCCGCCCGTGCGCCCTTGGTGACGCAATGCCGTCGCGCCCAGGCCTGGTACTCGGGTTCGCTCATTGCCCGGCCGGCGGCGACGACGAAATGCCGGCCGTCGTCTTCGATGAAGTTGCGGCAGCACGACCAGTTCTCGGCGTCCTTGATGTCGAACACCGGCCCCAGCGACTCCCAACCGTGATGGGCGTTGCCGTAGACCTTGACCTTGATGCGGTCGTTGCCGGCGGCGCGCATTCGTTGGGCGTACTCCACGGCCAGCGGTGCCGGCGTGTAGTCGTCGCGCGCCGCCAGCATGAAGAACATCGGCCGGCCGCAGGTCGTGGCATCGCGATGCTGGGTGGTGGCGCCGGGACAGATCGCGACGTGGAGGTCGAACAGGTGCGGGAAGCCGCCGCGCCAGCGCTGGCGAACGGCGACGGCCGCGTTGAGGGCGGCTCCGCCACCTTTGGAGACACCCATGACGCCGATGCGCGCTGGATCGATCCGCCGGTCGGCGCGCAACAAGGCGAGCGCGGCGAAGGCATCGCCCTCCATCTGCGCCGCCGAGACCAGCGACTGGTCGGCCACGGTGCGACGCACGCCGCGGCCGGTGAAGCTGTCGACGATCAGGGCGGCGATGCCGGCCTCGTTCAGGGCTTGGGCATAGAAATGCTCGCGATGACGTTGCACGCCAGCGCTGCTGGTCAGGATCACCATGCAGGCGGCCAGCCGGTCGGCCGATGGCCGATGCAGGCTCGCACTCACGCGCGCCGGCCGGCTAGCGGCCGGATGGTCGAAGGTCAGGGTGTCGAAGACAAGCTGCTCCATGGACCCTCTCTAGCTTGTCCCGTAGGTTGGCCGCCATGACTGCCAGCGCCCGAGTCCAGACCCGCGCCGTCGCCGACGACGAGGCCGGCCTCAGGCTCGATCGCTGGTTCCAGCGCCACTTCCCGGAGTTGGGCCATGGCGCCCTACAGAAGCTGCTGCGGACCGGCCAGGTCCGGCTCGACGGCAGGCGCGCGGAGGGCAAGGATCGGGTCGAGCCGGGTCAGACCATCCGCCTGCCGCCGGGCGTCACGGTGGCGCCGCCGGCCAAGCCGCGGGCGATCCCGACCGTGTCCGACCGCGACGCCGCGGCGATCCGCCAATTGGTGATCCACAAGGACGACCAGGTCATCGTGCTGAACAAGCCGCCCGGCCTCGCAGTTCAAGGCGGTACGGGCACCGAACGACACGTCGATGGCATGCTCGATGCCTTGCGGTTCGGCGCCGCGGAGCGGCCACGGCTGGTCCACCGCCTGGACAAGGACACGTCCGGCCTGCTGCTGATCGCGCGGACCACCCTGGCGGCGCGGCGGCTCGGCGAGTCGTTCCGTGACCGCGAGACCGAGAAGCTCTACTGGGCGGTCGTGGTCGGCGTGCCGCCGCGGTCGGAGGGGGCGATTGACCTGCCGCTCGCCAAGCGGCCCGGTGCGCGCGACCGCGAGCTGATGCAGGTCGATACCGAGGCCGGCCAGAAGGCGCTCACCCATTTCAGGGTGCTCGATCGCGCCGACAAGCGAGCTGCTCTGCTCGCGCTCTGGCCACGCACCGGCCGGACCCATCAGCTCCGCGTGCATTGTGCGGCGATCGGCTGTCCGATCCTGGGCGACGGCAAATATGGCGGTGAGGACGCGCTGCTGGCCGCGGTATCGGACGCTCGCCGCCTGCATCTCCATGCGCGCCGCCTGGTGCTGCCGCACCCGTCGGGCAAGGGCCGCCTGGCGATCGATGCACAGCCGCCGCCTCACTTCCGTCGAACGGTCGAGGCATTCGGCTTCTCGATCGACGACATTTGAGCGAGAATCGCCCGGAATGCGTGTCCCCTGGAAGCGGCTGTCCTGGATCGTGGCCGCGGCAATCCCGATTGCCGCCGTTGCCGGCATCGTGTGGGTTGGCACCCGCGATCTGTCGCGCTTCCAGAGCCGGCTGACCGAGCAGGTGCGCAAGGTGACCGGCCGCGAGCTCGCCGCCCGCGGGCCGTTGTCGGTCAAGCTCGGCCTGCAGCCGGCGATGGTCGCCGAGGGCGTCACGCTGTCGAACGCCGCGTGGGGGTCGCGGCCCGATCTTGCGCGCGTGCGCAAGGTCACCCTGTTTCTCGATCCTGCCTCGCTGTTCCTGGGCGAGGTGAAGGTCGGCCGCGTCGTGCTGGAAGGCGCCGATATCCTGGTCGAGCGCAACGACGTGGGCGACACCAACCTCGACATGCTGCCGCCGCCCGACGGCTCGGGCCCGCATCCCGGTGAGAACCGCTCGTTGCGCCTGCGTACCAGCCCGGCCTTCCCCTGGATCGGCACCATCGAGGTCCGCGACTCGGTGCTCACCGTTGCCGACGGTGCCGGCCGGCCACCGGTGGCGATCGAGATCGCCGCGGCCACCTTCAAGTCGCCGGCGCCCAACCAACCGCTGCAGCTCGACGGCCGGTTCGCCGCGCCGCGGGCGGCTGTCCTGCAGCTTGCCGGTACGGCCGGATCATTCGACGGCTGGATGCGCGGACTGCCGGGCAACATCGACCTGCAGGGCGGCTTCGGCGACGGCAAGATCGCCATCAAGGGCAGCGTCGCAGCCAAGGGCACCAGCCTGCAGATCACCTCCTCGGGCCCGGACATCTCCGTCTTCGGTCCCTACATCCGCCTACCCGTTCCAGCCGGCGGACCTTACGTGCTCAACGTCAAAGCCGGCACGCAACGCAACAGCTTCAAGGTCGAGGTCAGCACGCTCAAAGTCGGCTCGAACGAGCTGGTCGGCGAGGCGCTGTTCCGGGTCGACCGCAAGGGAACGCCTACCGTCGCCATCAATGCCGACCTGGCGCGCCTCGATCTCGGTGACCTGAAAGCGCCACCCTCAACAGCCGCCCCGACGGCAGCTGGGCCGGCCGCGCCGCCGCGCCTGGTGCCGACCATGCCGTTCGCGGCGACCTGGCTCGGCCGGTCGAGCGTGTCGGTGTCGGTGCGACTGGGCGAGATCATGGGATTGGGCAGCAAGGTGCAGAACGCCTCGGTCACGCTCAACGCCAGCGATACCCGCTTTGCCCTGCGGGCGGCGGCGACGGTCGGTGGCGGCTCGGCCGGCTTCGATCTGGTCTACGATCCGACCGGCCGTATCGGTCAGGCGACGCTGACGGCGTCCGCCAACAAGGTGTCGTTGGCCGACCTCACGACGCTACTGGGATTCGACCTTGGCCTGCGCGACGCCGTGGGCGACATCGATCTCCGCCTGCGCGGCGGCGGGCGCACCACGCGCGACGCGCTGAACGCCGCCAGCGGCTCGATCGAGATCGCCGTCACCAAAGGCGCCTGGCCGCGCGGCCCGCTGGCGAGTTGGCCGGCCGAGACGCAGCGGCTTCTGGGTGGCGATGGCGGTGGCGTGCCGTTCAATTGCATTGCCGGCCGTTTCGATGTCACCGGCGGCGTTGCCTACCTGCGTCGTCTGGTGGTCGACACGCCGCGCACCACCATGGTGGGCGGCGGCTTCGTGCATCTGCGCACCGAGGGCTTCGAGTTCATCCTGGCGCCCGAAGCGCGCGACAATCAGAACGCCGGCCTCGCCGTGCCGCTGCGGCTGAAGGGCGGCAGTGGCCGCGAGACGGCGAGTGCGCTCGAGCCCAACTTGGGGCGCCTGATCATCCCTGCCGGCGTGGTGCCGAGCCTCGGTGCTCAGGTCAACCAGGCGGCGCGCCAGCCCGCCGCCAATCCCTGCGCTTTGGTCGCCCCGCGCGTCGAGGGTCTGCGGCCGGGCCTCAGGGCCCAGATGCCGGTGCCGTCGGCCGATCTGAGGCAGCGGCCGGGGCGGCCGCAAGCCCAGACTGCGGGGCCGCAGCGCGGTCAGCAGCGTTGAAGCGGACTTGGTCGCGCTTGTCGTCGGGCTCCCTGGACGTGTAAGGCCTCGCCTCGATGAAGCGCTTCTACAAGGAGACATCGGTCGAGTCGGCCGAGGATGGCTATTGCGTCCTGCTCGACGGCAAGCCCATGCGCACGCCGGCCAAGGCGGTGCTGGTCGTGCCGACCCGAGCGCTGGCCGAGGCGATCGCCGCCGAGTGGCGGACCGTCCCCGAGAAGGCCGATATCAACGTCGCGCATCTGGCGCTCACTCGGCTTGCCGCGACCGGCCTCGACCGCGTCGCCGGCCAGCGCGCCCGGGTGATCGAGGATACCGCCAAGTATGGCGGCTCGGATATGCTGTGCTATCGCGCCGGCGAGCCCGAGACCCTTGCCAGGCGTCAGCTGGAGACGTGGCAGCCGCTGCTCGACTGGGCCTCGGAGCGCTACGGTGCGCGTCTCGCTGTCGTCGAGGGGACAGCCTTCGTGCCGCAGCCGGCCGATTCGACGGCCAGGCTGCAGGCTGCGGTGGCCGCACACGGCGACCTGGCGTTGTCGGCGCTCTACAATCTCACGCACATTGCGGGCTCGCTGGTGATCGCCCTGGCCGTCGCCGAGGGGCGGCTGTCGGCGGAAGCGGCCTTTGCGGCGGCGCAGCTCGACGAGCTCTACCAGATCGAGCGCTGGGGCGACGATCCGATCGCCGCCAAGCGGCATGAAGGCATCAGGCACGACATCGCGGCTGCAGCGCGTTTCCTAGCGCTGCTCGAGGCCCGGCGATTGAAAGGATGACCATGCAGGCAAGTGCGAAATTCCGCGACACTTTGGCGAGCAAGGGGTTGGTCGAGGCGATGGCTGCGCACAGTCCATTGTCGGCCATGCTGGCGGCGGAGGCCGGCTTCGATGCCATCTGGGCGTCGGGCTTCGAGCTTTCGGCGCTGTACGGTGTGCCGGACGTGAGCATCGTGTCGATGACCCAGCATCTCGACATGACCCGCGCCATGGCCGAACGCTCGGGCCTGCCGGTGGTCGCCGACATCGACACCGGCTTCGGCAACGCCATCAATGTGCTCTATGTCGTCGAGCAGTACGAGCGCGCCGGCGTCGCGGCGATCGTCATGGAAGACAAGAGCTTCCCCAAGGTCACCAGCCTGATCGCCGGTGGCCGGCAGGAGATGGTCCGTGTCGAGGAATTCCAGGGCAAGATCGAGGCGGCACGCGCAGCCCGCAAGAACAAAAACCTGGTGCTGGTCGCGCGCACCGAAGCGCTGATCGCGGGGCTCGGCCAGGACGAAGCGCTTAAGCGTGCGCGCGCCTACGAAGCGGCCGGCGCCGACATGATCCTGGTCCATTCCAAGCAGAAGACGCCGGACGAGATCGAGGCGTTCGTGAAGGCGTGGGACGGCAAGGCGCCGATCGCGCTGGTGCCGACCGCTTATCCGCAGATGACGGTGGCGCGGGTGCGCGAGCTGAAGAAAATTGGCCTGCTGATCTGGGGCAACCATGCCATTCGGGCCTCGGTCGGCGCGATGCGCAGGACCTTTGCCCAGATCCGCAAGGATGGTGGCATCCACGGCGTCGAAGCGGCCATCGCCACGGTCGAGGACGTGTTCGATTTGCAGGGCATGGCCAAGGTCAAGGACGACGAGAAACGATTCCTGCGCTGACCGGGACGACTGGACGCAGGGCCGCGAATCGCGGAAAACGAAACGCCACGGGCCGGAGAGAGCAATGCAGGACATGTTGGACCAACTCGAGCGCCGCCGCGCAGCGGCGCACCTCGGCGGCGGGCAACGCCGCGTCGAGGCGCAGCATGCCAAGGGCAAGCTGACGGCGCGCGAGCGCATCGATGCCTTGCTCGATCCGGGCTCGTTCGAGGAATACGACATGTTCGTCGAGCATCGCTCGATCGACTTCGGCATGGCGAACCAGAAGGTGCCGGGCGACGGTGTGGTGACCGGCCAAGGCACGATCAACGGCCGGCTGGTCTATGTCTTCAGCCAGGACTTCACCGTGTTCGGGGGCGCCCTGTCGGCCATGCATGCCGCCAAGATCTGCAAGATCATGGACATGGCGATGAAGGTCGGCGCGCCGGTGCTCGGCCTGAACGACTCGGGCGGCGCGCGCATCCAGGAGGGAGTCGATTCGCTCGCCGGCTACGCCGACGTCTTCCAGCGCAACGTGCTCGCCTCGGGCGTCATCCCGCAGATCTCGATGGTCATGGGCCCCTGCGCCGGCGGTGCGGTCTATTCGCCCGCCATGACCGACTTCATCTTCATGGTGAAGGGCAGCTCCTACATGTTCGTGACCGGCCCCGACGTGGTGAAGACCGTCACCCACGAGACGGTGACCCAGGAGGAACTGGGTGGCGCGCTCACCCATACCCAGAAGTCGGGCGTGTCCGATCTCGCCTTCGAGAACGACGTCGAGGCGCTGCTGCAGCTCCGCCGCTTCGTCGATTTCCTGCCGTCGAACAACCGCGAGAAGGCGCCGGTGCGGCCGACCCACGATCCGGTCGATCGTGCCGATTTGTCGCTCGACACGCTGGTGCCGGACAATCCCAACAAGCCGTACGACATCAAGGAGCTGATCCTGAAGGTCGCCGACGAGGGCGACTTCTTCGAATTGTCGCCGGAATGGGCGGGCAACATCGTGGTCGGTTTCGGCCGCATGGCCGGCCGCACCGTGGGCTTCGTCGCCAACCAGCCGATGGTGCTGGCTGGCTGTCTCGACATCGACAGCTCGCGCAAGGGCGCGCGCTTCGTGCGCTTCTGCGATGCCTTCAACATCCCGATCGTGACCTTCGTCGACGTGCCGGGCTTCCTGCCGGGCACCACCCAGGAGTTCGGCGGCATCATCAAGCACGGCGCCAAGCTGCTCTATGCCTATGCCGAGGCGACGGTACCCAAGGTCACCGTCATCACCCGCAAGGCCTATGGCGGCGCCTACGACGTCATGGCTTCCAAGCATTTGCGCGGCGACGTGAACTACGCCTGGCCGGGAGCGGAGATCGCCGTCATGGGCGCCAAGGGGGCGGTCGAGATCATCTTCCGCTCCGACATCGGCGATGCCGCCAAGATCGCCAAGCGCACCGAGGAGTACCGCGAGAAGTTCGCCAATCCCTTCGTCGCCGCCAATCGCGGCTTCATCGACGATGTGATCATGCCGCACGACACGCGTCGCCGCGTCTGTCGCGCGCTCGCCACGCTCGAGAACAAGAAGCTCGACAATCCGTGGCGCAAGCACGGCAACATTCCGCTGTGACGAGGCCTCGATGAGCCTGTCGTCCGAGGAACGCCTGCGCCGTGGCCGCATCGTGCGCAAGCACGTGATCGTGGCGCTGCTGACGCTCCTGGTGCTGATTGCCGTCAACGCCATCTTCACCAGCCGCTATCCGTGGTGGCTGTGGGTGCTGATGGCCTGGATGCCGCTGATCGCCGGCCACACGGCCTGGGCGATGGGCCTGTTCGATCGCGATAGAAAGGAATCCTGAGCATGGCCGCCAAGAAGAAGGTCGCGAAGAAGAAGGTCGTGGCCAAGAAGGCCGCAAAGGCCAAGCCGACGCCGAACACCAGGGCGGCAAGCGGCCATCCGCTGTTCGACAAGATCCTGATCGCCAATCGCGGCGAGATCGCCTGCCGGGTCATCCGCACCTGCAAGCGGCTCGGCATCAAGACGGTCGCGGTCTACTCCGAGGCCGACGCCGATGCGCTGCATGTGCGCGAAGCCGACGAGACGGTGTTCATCGGCCCGCCGCCCTCGACCCAATCCTATCTCCTGGTCGACAAGATCGTCGAGGCCTGCCGCAAGACCGGTGCGCAGGCGGTCCATCCGGGTTACGGCTTTCTCTCGGAGAAGCAGGAATTCCAGAAGGCGCTCGCCAAGGCCGGCATCGTCTTCATCGGGCCCGACGCTTTCGCCATCCACGCCATGGGCGACAAGATCGAGTCCAAGAAGCTCGCCCAGAAGGCCGGCGTCAGCACCGTACCCGGTTGGCTGCATGCCCTGAAGGATGCCGACGAGGCAGTGAAGATCGCCCGCCAAGTCGGCTATCCGGTGATGATCAAGGCCTCGGCCGGCGGCGGCGGCAAGGGCATGCGCATCGCCTACACCGACGCCGAGGCGCGCGAGGGCTTCAGCTCGGCGACCAACGAGGCCAAAGCCTCGTTCGCCGACGACCGCGTGTTCATCGAGAAATACGTCGAGGAGCCGCGCCACATCGAGATCCAGCTCATCGCCGACGGCAAGGGCAACTGCCTCTACCTGTGGGAACGCGAGTGCTCGATCCAGCGCCGCCACCAGAAGGTGATCGAGGAGGCGCCGAGTCCGTTTCTCGACGCCAAGACGCGCAAGGCAATGGGCGAGCAGGCGGTCGCGCTCGCCAAGGCCGTCAAGTACAAGAGTGCCGGCACCGTCGAGTTCATCGTCGACAAGAACCGCAAGTTCTACTTTCTCGAGATGAACACCCGCCTGCAGGTCGAGCATCCGGTGACCGAGCTGATCACCGGCCTCGACCTGGTCGAGCTGATGATCCGCGTCGCCGCCGGCGAGCGCCTGCCGCTCGAGCAGAAGGACGTGAAGTTGAACGGTTGGGCGGTCGAGGCCCGCCTCTACGCCGAGGATCCGTTCCGCAACTTCCTGCCGTCGACCGGCCGCCTCGTGAAGTATCGCGAGCCCAAGCCCGGTCCCGACGTGCGCGTCGACACCGGCGTCTACGAAGGCGGCGAGATCTCGATGTTCTACGATCCGATGATCGCCAAGCTCTGCACCTACGGCAAGACGCGGCTCGACGCCATCGAGCGCATGCGCCGCGCCCTCGACGAGTTCTACGTCCGCGGCGTGTCGCACAACGTGCCGTTCCTCGCTGCACTGATGGCCCATCCGCGCTTCCGCGCCGGCAAGCTCACCACCAACTTCATCGCCGAGGAATTCAAGGGCGGATTCACGGCGGCGCACCTGCCGCCGCGCGATCCGGCGCTGCTCGCCGCCGCCGCCGCGGTGGCCGACCGCATCAAGGGCGCGCGCGCAGGGGCCGTCGAGGACAGCCGCGTCGTCCTGCTCAATCGCAAACCCGTCGGCGTCACGATCGGCGGCGATGACACGGGCTACCACGTCGAGGTCGGCGACCGGCGGCTGGCGGTCGAGACCGATTGGTCGCCGGGCGATGCGCTGATGCATGCCACGGTCGACAAGCAGTCGGCGGTGATCCAGATCGACGCCATGGACTCGGGTTGGCGACTCATCAACGAAGGCGGCCAAGCCGAAGCGCTGGTGCTGACGCCGCGCCAGGCCGAGCTCTATGCTCTGATGCCGGTCAAGGCCGCGCCCGACACCTCGAAGTTCCTGCTCTCCCCGATGCCCGGCCTGCTCGCCTCGGTGGCGGTGAACGAAGGCCAGGAGGTCAAGGCGGGCGAGGCGCTGGCCGTGGTCGAGGCGATGAAGATGGAGAACGTGCTGCGCGCGGCGCGCGACGGTACGGTCAAGACCCTGCATGCCAAGGCGGGTGACAGCCTGCGCGTCGACCAGAAGATCATCGAGTTCGCCTGAACCGATGGCGCTGCAGGCCCGCCTCACCATCAGCGGCCGCGTGCAGGGTGTCGGCTATCGCGACTGGACGATCGCAACGGCGCGCCGGCTCGGGCTCGCGGGTTGGGTGCGCAACCGTGCCGACGGCTCGGTCGAGGCGCTGATCGTCGGCGAGGACGAGGCGGTCGGCACCATGATCGACGCCTGCCGCCGTGGGCCTGCGATGGCCCGCGTCGATGCCGTCGACGTCGAGCCCGTCGATCTCGACGTGCTACCGCTGGGTTTTGCCCAATTGCCGACAGCGTGAGCGTTGGCCAAAACTGCCAATTGGCATAGGCTGTGCTCATGGCTACGACAATGAACGTGGCGATATCGCCGGAGCTCAAAGCCCATGTCGACCGGCAGGTCGCCGAGGGCAGCTACGCCTCGTCGAGCGAGTATGTGCGCGATTTGATTCGTCAGGACCGGCGGCGCAAGGCCGAGCAACGACTGGCGGCACTCGTGCAGGAGGGCTTGGAGAGCCCGCTGGAGCCGCCCGATCCGGCCTACTGGCAGAAGCGTCGGCAAGCCCTGCGGCGGTCGATCGCAAAGCGGCGGTGAAGGTCGTCGAACGGGTACGGGCGACCCAAGACATCGACGAGCACGCCGCCTACATCGCCGCACGCAATCCGCGGGCCGCCTACCGATTTCTCCGGATGGTCGAGGAGACTTTCGGTCTGCTTGGACGTCACCCGTTCGTCGACTCACGTCGTCTCGACCATATCGTGGCGGGACTGCGCGCTTTTCCCGTCAACACTGCCTTCCTACATCGTGCTCTACTTCGTGTCCCAAGGAAGAGTGCAGATCGTGCGCCTCGTTCGCGCTGCGCGGGACCTTGAAGGGTTGCTCAACGAGCCGGACCGGAAGCCGACTGAAGCATTGCAAGTTCAGCTGGAATCAGCTGGCCGCACAATGCCTGGGAAACCGCTGTCGAGACCTGCGCGGTTGCCTCCAGGTCGGACGGCAAATACCTCCTCGAACGCCGCCGCCAGCGCCGCGTCGAGGTCGGGCATGGTCACCGGCAGGCCGAGATCGACCAGCGACGTGACGCCGTGATCGGCGATGCCGCAGGGCACGATGCCGGCATAGTGCGCCAGATCGGGCTCGAGATTGATCGACAGGCCGTGGAACGACACCCAGTGGCGGATGCGCACGCCGATCGCCGCGATCTTGTCCTCGCGCCGGCTGCCGTCGGGCAGCGGCGGCTTGTCGGGCCGCGTCACCCAGACGCCGACCCGGCCGGCGCGCCGTTCGCCTGTCACGCCGAAGCGGGCGAGCGTGGCGATGGTCCAGTCCTCCAAGGCCGCCACGTAGCGGCGCACGTCGAGGCGGCGGGCGGCGAGGTCGAGCAGCACGTAGGCCACGCGCTGGCCCGGCCCGTGATAGGTGAACTGCCCACCGCGGCCGGTGCGGTGGACGGGAAGGCGCGCCGGCTCGAGCAGATCGTGCGGCTTGGCGCTGGTGCCGCCGGTGTAGAGAGCCGGATGCTCCAGCAGCCAGACCAGTTCGCGCGCCCGGCCGGCGCGGATGTCGGCGACGCGCGCCTCCATCGCGGCCAGCGCCTCCTGATAGGGCACGAGGCCGTCGGAAATGCGCCATTCCGGCTTGTCCATTGTGGCAAAATCGGCGCTTCCGGGAGCGAGTTCAAGTTGCCTTGCCACTCGGGGGTCTATTTGGTATCCCCCGCCGCATCTGACCGGCGCGGCCATGGCGGAATTGGTAGACGCGCTAGCTTGAGGTGCTAGTGCCGCGAGGCGTGGAAGTTCGAGTCTTCTTGGCCGCACCAAACTCGCCGGTCCGATCGAAAAGGTGACGTAGCCGCCCGTTGGAAGACCAATTGGCGGCCCTTTTTGTTTGAGAGCCTTTGCCGAGGTGGAGACTGGGAGGCGAGCGTGACGGACGAACTCACCGAAAGCGCGCTCCGCTATCATCGCCTGCCGCGGCCCGGCAAGACCGAGGTCGTGCCGACCAAGCCGCTCGCCACCCAGCGCGATCTCTCGCTCGCCTATTCGCCGGGCGTCGCCGCCGCCTGCAACGAGATCGTGCGCGATCCCGCCACGGCGGCCGAGTTGACTGGCCGCGCCAACTTGGTGGCGGTGGTGACCAACGGCACCGCCGTGCTCGGCCTGGGCGCGATCGGCCCGCTGGCCGCCAAGCCGGTGATGGAAGGCAAGGGCGTGCTGTTCAAGAAGTTCGCCGGCATCGACGTCTTCGACATCGAGCTGGCCGAAACCGACCAGGAGCGGCTGGTCGAGGTCGTGGCGGCGCTGGAACCGACCTTCGGCGGCATCAACCTCGAGGACATCAAGGCGCCGGAGTGCTTCTACGTCGAGCAGAAGCTGCGCGAGCGCCTCAGCATACCGGTGTTCCACGACGACCAGCACGGCACGGCGATCATCGTCGGTGCGGCGGTGCTGAACGGCTTGTCGCTGGTCGGCAAGGACATCGCCAAGGTCAAGCTGGTCGTCTCCGGCGCCGGTGCCGCGGCGCTGTCGTGCCTCGGCCTGCTCGAGAAGCTCGGCCTGCCGCGCGACAACATGTGGGTGACCGACATCAAGGGCGTGGTGTGGAAGGGCCGCACCGAGCTGATGGACCCGTGGAAGGAACGCTATGCGCGCGACACCTCGGCGCGCAGCCTCGGCGAAGTGATCGAGCGCGCCGACATCTTCCTCGGCCTGTCGGCGGGCGGCGTGCTGAAGAAGGACATGGCGGCCCGCATGGCGGCCAAGCCGCTGATCCTGGCGCTCGCCAATCCCGACCCGGAGATCACGCCGGAGGAGGTGGCCCACGTGCGCAGCGACGCCATCGTCGCCACCGGCCGCAGCGACTACCCCAACCAGGTCAACAACGTCCTGTGCTTTCCCTACATCTTTCGCGGCGCGCTCGACGTCGGCGCCCGCACGGTCAACGACGACATGAAGATCGCCTGCGTGCGCGCGCTGGCGGCGCTCGCCCACAAGGAGCCGTCCGAGGTCGTGGCACGCGCCTTCGGTTCGCAGACCGGCGGCTTTGGCGCCGAGCAGATCATCCCCAAGCCGTTCGATCCGCGTCTGATCGTCGAGCTGGCGCCGGCCGTCGCCCGCGCCGCCATGGACTCCGGCGTGGCATCGCGGCCGATCGCCGACTTCGAGGCCTACCGCCAGCAACTCAGCCAGTTCGTTTTCAAGTCCGGCCTGGTCATGCGGCCGGTGTTCGAGCAGGCGCGGCGCCGGCCCAAGCGGGTGATCTTCAGCGCCGGCGAGGATGACCGTGTGCTGCGCGCCGTGCAGATCATCCTCGACGAGGGTGTCGCCGAGCCGGTGCTGATCGGCCGGCCCGAGGTGGTGCGCCGGCGCGCCGAGCGGCTCGGCCTGCGCTTCCAGCCCGGCGTCGACGCCGTGCTGATCGATCCGTCCAACGACCCGCGCTACGATCGTTACTGGAGCGCCTACCATCGGCTGATGGAGCGGCGCGGCGTCACCGAGCCCACGGCGCGCAACCTGGTGCGTTCCAGCCCGACCTTGATCGCGGCCCTCGCAGTGCA
>Ga0194121_10006799_pt1 | contig 15185 bp, 20 predicted proteins | sample TA2MahCa50mmetaG_FD_148609 | JGI IMG/M metagenome (GOLD analysis project Ga0194121, IMG submission 148609) | Freshwater microbial communities from Lake Tanganyika, Tanzania - TA2015020 Mahale Deep Cast 50m | ecosystem: Environmental > Aquatic > Freshwater > Lake | place: Tanzania: Lake... | reverse complement strand
TTAAGGTTCTTGTACCCCAGGAAGTGGGGGAATTTAAGCCTCTGGACATGGTGTAAGACTTACCTCCTAAATGGAACACAAGCGACTGTGGGTGAAAGAGGAAGCCCCGACCCTTTAGGGTCGTGGGTACTTCAGTTGTGTCTACTCGGATGCCAAGAAGGTATACATTGTGCCGTTCCCAGAAGAAGACCCCGGCGATATGACTTCTCTGCCTTTGCTGAATGGTATTGCCGATTTCCAAGAACTCTAGGTCACAAAGGAAGATTTCCTTCATCGAAACGCCCTCCGGGTTTAATGACACAACTCTCTCATTGTGCCACCAAACCCGGAGATGTAAAGTTTAGATTAAAGAACAGCTTCCGCCAGCGCAAGCCCACTCCCTGGTTACTGAGGTTTCGTCGTTTTCCTCAGTCATTAGGCTGTAGTCAACCTCTTTATACTCACGCTGCAAGTCTAGCCAGGTCTTCCAGTTATTGACATCCTTCAAGCAGTACGTCATCTGGCGAAGGTCGTTATTGAAGTAACGCTCAGCAAACTGCTTTGCCCGGCGAATCCAATCTACTTTTAGCAAATAGAGGTTTTCGCCTTCTAGTTGGTCCTCAATATACAACTGTGGGCCGGGCGGCGTAATCGGCTTGCCTAGTCCCATTACCGCTTCACAGGCTTCCCATAAATTCTCCTCAAAAGCCTTCAAACCATCGACAATAAGACCACTAGCCATAATGCTGCCATCGCCGTAAGTAGCAACTATCTCCCGAGGCGTAAAAACTGCACACATCGGGGCTTGCGGGTAGTCCTTGTCGCCAGAAATAGGCAGTAAGCTAATGCCGCCAAAGAACTTACGATTCTCGTAAATGAAGTTAGCAACTTCGTCCCACTCATCTGGACGGACGTTGATGGTGTTACTTACATTATGGGTAAGCCACGGTGCCGCACAGCGGTCCTTAACCTTGCCAGACGTTACCCAATTCTGCTGAGTAAGCTTCACGTATTCTAGCAACTTGATGGCGTCCAGGTCATTCTTTACTTTTGCACCGTCTGGAACCTCGATGCAGAAGGTAACGATTTCGTCGGTGCCGTTAGCGGACCAAACGCTTTTTTCTACCGCATGGTCATTGAACTCCTTGAAGAACTGTAAAGGAGCTTCCATCGTGTTGCCCTGCACACGCCTGAAATAGCGTTTTGCGTGGTGAGGGTGGATGCCACTAGCGGTGCCAAGAACACAAGAGGTAGTTCCGGCTGGCTTAATACAAGTAGCCCTGGCGGTAGGGTTAATACCTAGTTTAGGAGCAACCTTCTCATTAACGTCGATGACTAACTTAGCCATCTCTCTTTGGAGCTTGGGGTCGAAAAGAACGTCTGGATTGTCCATCATCCCGGTGATGGAAACGCCCAAAAGTGCCTCCCGACGAGCAATCTCCTCAGACACCTTGCCCAGGTACTCAAAGCTGGTGTAGCCTGCCTGTAGACTTCCCAGAATGGCACCCGCTCTGGCGGCTTTCTCCCAATCCTCTCTGGTTTTAATTTTGCGACCATTGATTTCGCACAAGTTACAAAAAGCCCAACCCGAAACACCGTCTTCATCCTGTGGATACAAATTGATTTCAACGCAGGGGTTGAACATAGACTCTGTGGAATCAGCCCACACGAAGCCCGGCTCGCCGAACTCCTGCACCGACTTCATCAAATTCTTGAACTCGGCCTTAGTAGTCTTCTCACGTAAAAGAAGGGCCGAATTGTTGCTACGACCCCTCTGTGGATTTTCCGTAAACCAGTTGCCTGTCTTTGCAGTCACCATTAGCTGGTCATCTGGGCTGAAAATGCAAATGGTGGCGGAACGGCGCACGCCGCCACTAAGGACTGCATCGCTAGCATGCATCACGATGTCGTAAGCATCAATAGGACGCAAACGAGTTAGTCCGCTCTTGATACGTTCTTCCAATAGGTTACGAATCAATTCCAATGCTTTACGAAGCGGCTCAGGTCCAGGAGCCTTACCACTACCTGACGAAATAGAAGAACCGGCTGGACGAATCAATGTATAGTCGAATTCAACCCTGCATCCCTCATAACCAGGGAATTCTGGATGCGGGAAATAAGAAGCGAGAAGTACACCAAGGGCGTCCGACCAACCCTCGATACTATCGGGAATGAGAAACCGCTTTACGGTGGCGTTATCTCTTAGGCCAATAATGCGTTGTTTCTTGATGCTAGAATGAAACTCTGGCAGCTTGGCAATATGGTGTTTTTGAACAGAAAAACCCACGCCGCAACCACAAAGGAGGAGCCAAAAAGCCTCTTGGAAGAAACGAACACGGTCACAGTAACTTACGGTGCAGTTATAGGCTCTAGCGTTCTTTTTGAGTACGGGTTTGCCGCCGAACTGTAGGCATCGTTGAGAGCCTAACACCCGGCGTTGACGGACCATCTCAAAGGCATAATCAATGTCATCTTTCAGGTCGGGGAAGGCTGCAATGCGTGCAGCATACTTCTCCAAATGCATTGCTTTCACTCGTTCGCAGGCTTCATTCCATGTTTCTCTTCGCTTTGCTTCTTTGTTGTATCTAGCGTATTTGCTGATGTATGTGTACTCTTGCAGGGCCTTAATCGACATCTCTTTTTTCCTTCCATCATGTGCTGGGCATGTATCTAAGTGGCATTAAGTTTTTTTTGAACTATTAGTTTGAAGAAAAAAGATATTAACAAAACCCCGTCAAAAACACAAGGTTATTGCACCATCTTTGTAACTTCGTCCTTCATTTCAAGCTGGATAGTATCACAACCGTCTAACATTTGCAGCAGGACAGGGTTGTGGTCAATAACAAAGACTTGTTTGTCTTTAGCTAGTTCACAAACCATGCGGTAGATACCTTCTACCCCCACTTCGTCCATGTTCATTGTAACCTCGTCAAGCCACACAACTGACGGGGATGCACCGCTGTTTAATTCTCTGATGTAAGCAAAAGATTGAGAGATAGTCAGGTTCAAACGACGACGCTGCCCTCCAGACATCCCATGATAAACATAAGGACGCCCCTTGAAAGGATAACGGTCAATCTTCTCTTCCAGCTTATTATCGAACTCTAACCTAATACGACTGTCGATGAGGTACTGTAACCAGTAAGCCACCCTGGAGTTAAGAGCGGGAATAATGCCATCAATCACGTACTTCCTAATGCCGTTATCGCCAAACGCCTTAACCCAAAAGTCGTAATAGGGAATCTCTGCTTCTGCTGTGTCCAACTCAGTCTTCTTAGTATCGCATTCTTTCTGCTTATCAACAAGCTCTTTTTGTATCGTGACTAGTATCTCCTTGAAAGGAGAATTGCCAATTTCTGTCTCCTTGGTCACAATCTGCTGTTTCAATTCGCCAATCTGGTTTTCTAACAACATCTGCAAGGCACTTGTATCAGGAGCCTTCACACGGGCTAACTGACTGATACGGGCCTGTGCCTTAGTAACCTCGGCCTCGAATGACTCTATACGAGTCTGAACTTGCTGAGACATATCCGTCAGCTTCTTGAGTAACGCCCTTGTTTCATCAAGTTGCTGTTTTTCATGTTGTACAGCGGCTTCTAGTTCTTTCTTCCTAGCTGTTTCAGCCGCCACAATCTCGGTGGACTTCAAAAGTATCTTGCCGGACTTGGTTTCATCGACGCTGCCCTCACAAGTAGGGCATTCTTTAAGTCCGTCCTTCTTGATGCTGTCCACAATCTTTTTATGCTTAGCGATGGTTGCAACACAGTCGGCCAATACGTCGTTAGCGTCACGATACTGTCTTGCGAAGATGGCCTCTGTGTCCGTTACCTTGCTGCATTTTGGCTTAACTTCTTCCATGACGGCGACGAGGTTGGCTTTTTGTTCCTTGTATTCAGGAATCTTCTCAGTAAGTTCTGCAATTTCAGCCTGAGCTTCTCGATAAGCTTTGAGCGCACCGTCCCCGTCACTTTCACTCAGTTCCTTCTCTTTTTTCTCCAAAGAAGACTTGAGGACAGTTGCCTCTTTCTTCTTAGCGGCCAGCCACTCTGTCTCCTGGGTTTCTACCTTGGTAACTCTCTGCTTACCAGAGGCCAGTTCCACAAGCAGGTGGTCGTAGTCTTTGGCCAACAGCTTAATGTCGTCCTTGAAGGACTTGAGTGCTTCTTTAGCACTTTCGACATAGCCACGATACTTGTCGAGAGAAAGTAGATTTTCAACAATCTCCCTCTTGGTAGGACCATCACACTCCAGGAAACAACTTGAAATATCATCAGTGAAGATGAAGATATTGACGAACGCCTCATAGCTGAGGCCGATAATGCTTTCGATGAGTTCCTGTGTAGCGGGCATACCGCCCTTAGTAATTTCGTTCTCCTTGGTCCAGTCTCCTTCGGCACTCTTCCACAGTCGAAGGGTGCCGCTATCAGTCTTGCCTTTGCGGGTACGAGTGCGGACGACCCGGTATTCATCCCACTGGAACTCTACCGATAGCTCCTTGCCGGTCTGGAAGTTGATGATGTCGGAATGAGAGAGCTTTTTCGGCTTCTTGATGGTCTTGCCAAACAGCGCATAGACAACGATTTCCGGCAACGACGACTTACCGACGCCGTTGCTGGCGGCTTTGCCGTTCTCATCCACTACGTCAAGGTTCTGGCTCTGGACGACTACAATAGGGCCATATTCCTCAAACTTCAACTCGATGCCTTCCGGCCCGAAGCAGAGAAAGTTACTAGCCTTGGCGTACTTGAATTTCAGTTGCCGCATGAAGAGTTCTCCGATTGAAGTTGGCAAATCTTCTTGCCGATGCCGAGCAACTTTTCACGGTCAAGTGTGCCCAGGTCTACTTGTTGCTTAACCCACTGCTCCAGCATTTCGTCTTCCTTGTACAAAATAGCCTTCGCATCCTTAACGTCTTGTTCTTTGACCTTCTTCTGCACCGGCAGAAGTTCCAAACAAGCAGGACTTTCTTTCTGCAATTCCTTACGAAGTTCGATAACACCACTGGTCGCCAAGTCCTCAGCGTCCACTTCCAGTCTAATGAAGTTACCTTTGAGCGGGAACTTGTCGGCGTCCTTGGCGGGCACGATAAGGTGCTGAGGGCTGAACGTATTACGGACGTACTCCTTGTCGCCATTAGCGGGGTCGTAGACGATGATATGTTTGTGCTGGAACGCTTCGCCGAAGTTAAGTTGCAGGGTGGACCCGACGTACTCAACTTGGGAATTTAGTTTCTGTTCGCCATGATAGTGACCCAAGAAAGTTTGGTCCCAATGGGCGAAGGCAGTTACATCCACGAACACCATTTCGCCGTCATGCTCAATCAATACGTCAGACCTAGTGTTGTGCAAGGTATTGAGTTGCGCACCGTGGACGGCAAGATGTGCCACAAGAGTCTTGTGGCCTTTACCTTTTCGTCGCTTGAGTTCTTGCAGATGTTCTAAGGGGCGAGTTGTAAAAGGCAGGAAGTCGATAACACTACCCGCAATTTCAATGGAGGAAGGCTTTTCGACAACCACAACGCCCGGCAGGGCAGAAAGAGCCTTGGTACTGCTAACATCCCATCGGTCATGATACCAAAGGTCATGATTGCCGAGGAGAAGATAAAGGTTGATGTCGCCGCCTGCAAGACGTTTCTCAAGGATTTCAAAGGTGCGATAGTAGGTCAAAACGTCAATCTTCTGGCGGTCCTGGAACAAGTCACCAGCAAAAACGATATTCTTGATGTCTTTATCGGCAGCGGTCTGAAACACCCAATCCAGGGCTTCCAAGCAATCGTCTAGCCTTTCTAGGCTTTTTCGATGTGGATGTATGTGTAGGTCAGAAAAAATCAGTATGCTACTCATTAGATGGCCTCCATTCAAGGATGTATGGTTGCTTGCCGTGCTTAAATTCAATATAATGCAAGATATTGCACAGTTTGCACAGTATCTCCAAGTCATCAATAGACCTATGGCCATCTAAAATGGATTTGTAGAACCTTTGGTTTTTACGGGAAACTTCGGCCAAACCCCCACAATTAACATGGTTTATTTCGAGAAGCTCAAATTTATCACAGCCGCATCTGTTACAAACTAGTTTTCCTCTTCCTACAACCGTCAAAACTTTCTCACGAAACAAACGATTGTGTCTTCTCCAATGATACTCATAGTTGTCGGGGCATCTTGTCTTCCACTCGGAGTATGACTGTTTCATGCAATCTTTGCATCGGCTTTGTTTTCCGTCTGGACTGATTTTTCTATTGGAAAAGCAGTCCAGCCTTAGAACCTTGTTACATTTGCTGTACATCTTGTTCATCAGGTAGATGATACAAGAAGACCAAAAGATTTCAAGTCGAAGTTACATCTTTACAAAGCAGGCATATATACCTTGACATGGAAAACTTTAGAGAATGGCTTGCATTACAAGAATTTGGACTGCCTGATTGGGTTACGCACTCAAGCAAGTTACGACGACTTAACATCGCCCATTCCTAAGACTTTCTCAAGTACATCCCATACATTAGGCCCTTTGAGCTTCATTGCTGCCGTACCGCCAGCGGCCCCAGGAGGGGCACCCATTGGAGGACCACCCATCGGAGGCCCGCCCATGCCGCCACCCATCGGGGGCAAACCGCCGCCACCAGGAGGAGCGCCGGGAGGCCCACCGGGCGGCAGACCAGCGGGAGCAGCTATACCAGGAGGAGCGCCGGGAGGCCCACCGGGCAGAGGAGCTTCATTCAACAGGCGTTTTTGTACATATTCAGTGAATCGTCGCATGATGTTATATAGCCAACTCGACTTCAAACCACTTTGAGCCATCTTGGTGATACAAGGTCACAACCCCTGCCTTCAAGACCACAAAGGTAAACTCCACTAGTGCGCTAGGCTCATGACTCAGTTCCCGCAAAGAGACAACAGGGCTTTCTTTCCAGCGATGTCCTTTCCTGGGGGAGAACGCCAAAGAAACCACTATTGTATCCCCTTCACGAGCATTGACTTTCGTTAGGTTATCGTGATGACTTAGGTGTATCATTTTCGGTATCCTCCCTAGAGATAACATCAGCAACTTGCGATAAACGTAAGCAAGCATTTTCCTCCTTGAAAAACTGCTTTTATATACCTGAGCTAGCTATATTAAGGGATGGATACTTTAAGTGTTGGTCCCCTGACTGTAGAGTTTCACAGGACCGTAAGAGTGGCCGAAGACAAGCTAAGCAACCTACCTCCTAGTCTTGGCACATTGCCGATTTACCTCAATGACTTTCAAACGAAGCATGTGCTTCCCGAGGAAATTTATTGCTTTTTGGCCCTGCATGATAAAGAGGCCATGTGGTTAAACTTCCGCACCGACCTCCCGGTAGCTGTTATGGTGGGAGCGGGCGGCATTAACGCCCTCAACGGCGAGCCGATGGGGGAGGAGCTTAAAGAAGGCAATTACTTAGTATCACCGCCGCAGCCGTGGCTAGATGGCTGGAAGGCTGAGGACGGGTCCATCTACCAGTTTGTGGCCACCCCCTATCAGAAGGGGGATGGACTGTCGGTAGGGGAACAGATGCTAGGGGAGCAGGCGTCTAGTGAGTTAGAAATCATCGTCTTTGAATCAAAAGACCCCAACCTCATTATGCTGGAGAAGCCAGCCGAGATGTGTGGCGGCGATGCCTATGAGCCTTGCACCACCTACGTTGACGACTTGGAGGCCAGTTTCCATTCCAAGACAGCAATGAACGACGAAGGCTACTGGATACCGACGATGGGAATTGGCAAGGGCGGGAAGATTGGCCAGAAGATATATCCTGACCCGTATGGGCTAGAAGCATGGAAGCCAGGGTATGCCTCGAAAATTAAAGTTGCGGTGGTGAACTCGGTCCAGTACGCCGAGATGACAAATTCTGAGATGCCACCCATGCCCAGGTCGGTGGAAGAGTATATCGGTATGTGGTATGGTGTTAAGGATAAAGAGATGGGAGACGTGAAAGGGACTGATTCTTTCGACAAATTGAAGTTTTCCACGCAAGTTTAGGTAATAACCGGCTATATAGGATAGCACCAGTCTCTATCTAATCATCAAGGAACCCATGAAACTAGTTTACGCATTGCTTGCAGCGGCTGCACTATGTCTTGCACCTGCTGTCGCCTCGGCCCATCATCACCATTATCGACATCACCACCACCAGGTTGTCCGTGTCGTCAGTCCAGTAGTGGTACGCACCGTAGTACCGCCAGTAGTGGTAGTTCGACCGGCAGCAGTCGTCGTAACTACTGTTTTCAGGCACGGTTACGTCGTTCCGCATGTCCATCGCCACCATCTGGCGCTGATTGTTCGATAAATCCACTTGACAAAACAGAAACGTGGAGTATGATAGTGTTAACCTGAGTGGGAGTCAACACCCTCCCCAAAGTTTACTATCGTGGTGTTGACAGGTCGTTCAACTGGACCTCTGGTTGACGAAACCCTCTTTATGGAAGGCTTGACCTTCCAGCATCACACACCCACTTAAAGTGGGGGTGACTCCCATCAGGTTTTTTTCTTCTGTTTGTTATCTGGAAGCCGTCGCCATGACGATTCACGTTGCAAAGCGTGTCCAGACGCTACAGTATCTGGAAGAAAAAACGAGGACACCTGCATATAATACTGTTACCCGCTGAACGTGGGAACATTATTTCAGGAGTATTTAATCGTGGTTACGTTCTCCGCAAGCCGACTGTCCTATTATTCGTCATTATCACTCTCGTTGCGTCTTAGCGACGACGGAGGGGGAAGCGTGTAGGCTATGCGGCAAAAGGGTTGAGGCCCGGCTAGCACCACGCTACGCCGGGCCTCTTTCTTTTGGTAGACACTATTTTAGTGTAGGCAACTAACCAAAAGGAGAAACAAATGCCTACACTAGCAGACTTGGCCTTCACGAAGGAAGGCAACAGATGGGTATGTCGGTCGCCGTTCAAAGTAATTCCGGCTACCCACCCAATGACAGTATCCAAGCACTACAAGGTCAGGATGGATGATGGCCGGGTTTACGATGGAGCGTTTACCGGATACTGTTATACGAAGGAAAGTTTGGATAGCCCGTTATGCAGGGTCTACTTGGAGTTTGACATTGCACTAGGGCATATCGCCTTGGAAGAAGTTGACGTTGCAGGCTTGGTTCAAACGTCGCCAGTTGTTATGATGCCACCAAGACCAACGCTGGTCCAGGAGGCAGACGGAACAAAGAAGGTCACGAAGAAGAAAGCGGCAAAGAAGACTACTGCCAAGAAAAAGTGATGGAAGGTTTGGTACATTGGCAAGTCCAACGGTCTTGAAAACCGTCGCACCTGAAAGGGTGCTGTCAGTTCGACTCTGACACCTTCCGCTCTGGAGTAACTTGTGGTAGAATACACAATTACAAAAGGCAGCAAGCATCACAACAGAAGGTGTGGCTTCTGTAATGGAAGGATGGACACCAGGGAGAAAGTTTACGTTGGACCCGGAGTATTTTGAAGGCAAATTGCCAATGATATTCCATCCTCAGTGTCATGCGGCCTGGATAAAACGAGGGCGTAAGTCCTTAGAGGAACGGTCATGAGGATTATATCGCCTTTCCATGATTACTACGATGTGGTTCAGTCCCAAGGGCAGGACCACTCACTAATCTACCAGAGGCGAGAGCGGACGATAACACCGAAGAAGTATCCCTTCCCGGTGATGCATCGGTGGTGGCGGCACTATCCTGGGGATTTGAGCCTCTACCAAAAGATAATCGGGTTCTGCGGCAAGATATACCCGGTTTTCTATCTGGAAGCCGTCGCCATGACGATTCACGTTGCAAAGCGTGTCCAGACGCTACAGTATCTGGAAGTTGGCTGAGTAAAGGTGACGTTAGGAAGACGGCCTTTAACCTTGAAGATGTTGACAAGTTCGTCAACGAAAACTTCAAGGAGCATGAGATAGAAGGCTACAACCTGAAAAGTAGTAGCCGGGGACACTGGCGACGGTACAGGACTAGTAAGCACTGGCCGCATGAGTACAGCCGACAGAAGTTGGAAGCCGTCGCCATGACGATTCACGTTGCAAAGCGTGTCCAGACGCTACAGTATCTGGAAGTTTGACAATGTGGAGAAGCAAAAAGAAAAGCATCGTGAACTTTTCGAGCAGGAGCGGTGTCCTATCTTTGTGGCCGAAAGCCATGAGACTGATAGGATAACTTGGAAGGCAGTCGGGACGATAACCTTCAATCCTTGCTTGAAAGATTATGACTTCATGAGGGTCTTCGACCCTTACCAGGCTTTCCAAGAAATATCCATGTTCATGGGAAATCTGGCAGAACCCCGCAAGCCGATTCCGGCCATTGACGATAAAACGATGGCCGAAATCAAGGGGTTCGACAAGTGGAGTTTTAGGAAGCCTCCGAAAACGGCGTAAGCCGTACTAGAAGGCTTCATGGAGTGGTTGGTACATTGGCAAGTCCGCTCGGTTGGAAGCCGAGTCAGCATCGAAAGATGCTGTGTGGGTTCGACTCCCACCTGCTCCGCTTAGGATAGGTAAGGCATGTGATGGTCACAGCACTTACAGTTACAAGTGGTATAACTCATGTGATTGTGGTCACAACACTTACAAGGACAAGGCTTGACCAAGAGAGACAAGCCGACGATAACCAACACAATGATGATTGCGACGAGAACTTCCATAACAGGTATCTAGCATGAAAAGAGACAGATTCTGCTGTGCCTGCGGGAAGTTCAAGCAAAATAAGTTCTTTATTGATGAAGAACATAGATACTGCAAGAGTTGCGAAGGCAAGAAGCCAGAACTCAAGAAATGGAGGATGGTTGACGGTAGAGTGATTAAACAGAGCTAGTGAGTTGCAACCGTTCCCCTCAAGAAAGTGAGCGGGCAACCAGAAATGCTAAGGTTGTAACCACTAGTTTCCGTGGTATTGGGTGCTGACGGCAAAATCCGTCTCCCCTCAAACGGTACATAACTGGATGTGATTGTCCTTTATGGAGTACCGGCACCCGTGAGGAAGGTAGGTGACTGTTGGTTCGTCACGCTAGTCTCGAAAACTAGTGGCCCTTAACTGTGGTCCGGTTGGGTTCGATTCCCCCACCTTCCGCTCCCGCAAGGGATGGAGACGAGTCCCGGAGAATCCTAACTCTGGACGGGCTTGACCCGGAAACAAATGAGAAATGGTAGTGTTACTCTATAATAGAGTATGAACACTACCAAATACACGAAAGAGTTGTTGGAAGCTGGTGACACCGTAAAGCTTGCCCAACTCAGTTAAGGTTGCAAAGCGTGTCCAGACGCTACAGTATCTGGAAGTTAGAACAGGCGGTCAGCGAGAGTATAACATTTGCTGAGGTACTACGCAGACTAGGGAAGAAATGGTCTGGTGGACAACAGCAAAATATCAAGAAATGGATTAAGAGGTATGAAATAGATACCTCACATTTCTTGGGGCAGGCCGCTAACAAGGGTAAGAAAAGCACCAATAGAAAACATTGGTCAGAAATTCTTATGAGGAGTTGCAAAGCGTGTCCAGACGCTACAGTATCTGGAAGTTACTCTTGACGAAAGCAAAGACTGGAGAGAAAAACCATTTTTGCTTCGCAGGGCGTTGCTTGAGTCAGGAAGACCTTATGAATGTGCCGAATGCAAGCAGGGAGACACCTGGAGAGGTAAGAAACTAATTCTCCAGGTCAACCACAAAGACGGCAACTGGAAAGACAATAGGCTAGAAAACGTTGAGTTTTTATGTCCTAACTGTCACGCAACAACCGAAGGATGGTCAGGTAACAAAGGCGGAACAGAACTAACAAGTAGAAATGCTTGGTTTCGTGAACGCCGAAAAAAGGTCCAGGTGGCGGAATAGGCATACGCCTCCGGTTGAGGGCCGGAGGCCCGCAAGGGCGTGTGGGTTCAAGTCCCACCCTGGACACTGAGGGAACAATGATGTTAAAGTGGGAACCTGGCGAACGAATAGTTGACGAATATACTGCTTGTGCTGACAACAAGAAGTATAGAAACGAATGGGAGGTTGTTGCCAGAGGCAGAATCAAAGTCATAGAATGTGACCCGCATTTTGGTTCTTATGAGGAGTTGCAAAGCGTGTCCAGACGCTACAGTATCTGGAAGTTATCTTAATGTTGGTCAAGAATATGACTTAGCTCCACATGAGCCAGCGTCGTACTCAGAGCTTTGGGAAATTCCGACCGAAAGCACTAAAAGGCCAGACTCAAGTTCCCAAGTTCTGCTGTACGATTGGAAAGACGAAGCACCTGGAATGGAAGGTAGGTAACTGTTGGTTCGTTACGCTAGTCTACTAAACTAGTGGCCCTTAACGGGGTCCGGTTGGGTTCGATTCCCCCACCTTCCGCTTATGAAAGAAGAATGGATTTGGAACGACGTAGACAGAGGGAGGAAAGCAAGTTAGAATGTTAGTTGACAGCCAGCCCTGTACGCAAAATGGCAAAGCGGGCTACCTCAAAAGTAGTTGTCTCCCCGAGCGGGAAACTGTCGGTTCGAGTCCGACCAGGGCTATTATGAAACCATGCCGTCGTTGCCGTGGGTCTGGAATTGACCCCGACCTTGAGTTTAGATACACCTGCGGTGGACATAACAGCAGGGACTGCAAAGATTGTTTTGGCGAAGGATGTAAAAATGAGCAAGCAAGTATTCTATCGGCAATGCCGAATGCGAAAGGACTACAAGAGACGAAAACGGAGTTTGGGACAACGGTTGGGTTGTCACCGAGGCTAGTAGTCATCGCCGGGAAGAACCGCCTGACATTCACAAAGAAATCAGGGGACACCGGAAGTCTACAGGGGATTCGTTGCCAAAATGAAGTCACCGTTAGATTACGAATGGCAATACGGGCCGCTACCACCAGTGGAAGATGTACCATACGACTGTATGATAATCCTCTGGTCGGGTGAACACATTGGTTTGGTCTACCCTTGGGGTGATAGCCTGAATCCGTTAAGGTGGAGTAATGGCCACCCAATGTGGGGAAAAGGTTCTCCTACAGGCTGGTGGACTTGGTACAAGAAAGGTGGTGAGAAGCCACGACCCCAGAAGTGAAGACTTGGGCGGAAAAGTACGAAAGGCCCGAACAACTGGCGCATGTAAAATCATGCGAGCAGTGTCAGAAGACTCAAGACCTGGAAATGGCTCAGTCCTGCAATTCCAGGCTTAGGGCTAGAGATATGAAGGACTACAGTAATGATTACTGTGACAAGGGTAAGGAAACCTTGAAGGCATTATATGCCATGTATGAGAGAGATGGAGGGTAGGTAGCTGTTGGGCTTGCAGGACCATTTCCTAGTTACTATACTAGGGTATGAGAAAAGCAAACACAACCTGCCGAGTTTGTAACAAAGGCATCTACAGAAGGCCGTTCGAGCTTGAGTCCTATGGTTGCAACGTGTACTGTTCCAAAAAGTGCATGTATGCAGATAGAGCTTTGATTAAAACCTGCCCGGTGTGCAGGTTGAACTTCAAGGCAAAGCCGAAGCAAACTTACTGTAGCAAGCAATGTTCTGGCAAAACTACCAGAAATCGCTTGGGAACGAAGAAAGGATACAGAAAGCAGAAGAATCTCACGGAGATTCGACTAGAAGAGTTGAGACGGGTGTTTGATTTCAAAACCTGCATGGTGCAAGGTTGTAACTACGATAGAACATTTGACATTCACAGACTTGTACCAGGAAAGGATGGCGGGCAATACACTATAGGCAATATGTATGCCATTTGTCCTAACCATCACGCTGAATGTCATAGAGGGTTAATTTGGTTCACTAAGATTAGTGACTACGAATTAGCCGCTCACGAAATGGAAGCGACTGCAAGTGGCTATGCTACCCGGTTTGCTAAACCGGCAGGGACTTAAATGTACCCTTGCGAGTTCGACTCTCGCCGCTTCCGCTTATGCCTACGATGTCGCTTTTAGTGACTAGTGGCATAATAAGCTGGCCTATGTAAATCGTCCGAAAACCATAGTGCATAAAACCTCAGCACTCTAATTGTGGGGGAAAGCGGCAGGAGGACGACCCGCTTGGCCAGCCGAAACTTGTGAAAGACTGCCGCTTATGGGTGGTGTTCCACACGCTTGTCTGTAAAACAAGTGCCATTAACTGTGTGGTGGACGGCGAAAGGTTCAATTCCTTCACTACCCACTCAGTCTTTGGGGTCTTCATGCTAAATAATGCATGAAGAATTTCAAAGACTGGTACTTCCTAGAAGATTTGGCAGCAGGAGTACAAGCAGACGTTAAGGCAGCTTTACCGCCTGGAGTTACCGTTCCTCCGGTGTTCCACAACATTGAAGCTGCAAAGATGGCCTTATCATTGCCTAACGGCACTGTTATAGCCTTCGATTTCGACCAAACGCTCACTAGCACAACAGTTATGCTAGTGGACGGCAAGATGGAGGAACATGGTTCAGGGGAACCATACGGCGAAGTAATCAACCACTTGTTCACCCATAACAAGTTGGGTCACAAGGTTATAGTGATTACGGCCAGGGTGGTAGGGGCACAGTTAAATGACCCCGCTCACCCACACAAGATTTCTTGCGAGGAGTTTGTGCAACAGCACAACCTGCCGATACAAGCAATCAAGTATTCGGGAAAAGCCGTTGACCCGACGACCGGCAAGAAAACGGCGGTCCCAAAAGGACCGATGATGAAAGAAATGAGTGCCCAAGCTCTTTACGACGACAACGCCAATATGGTAGCATCAGCACATGCTATCGGAGCCTTGGGTGTCTTGGTGAAGAAAAAGATAGTCGCTGCACCGAAACCGGCTGCTGTTCAAACAGGAGGACAAGGTTTGGCGTGGGACTGGACGATTAGGTAAGAATGGGTCTACTGCCAAGTGGGATTGGAGCCTGACTGTAAATCAGGTGCGCTACGCTAGGAGGTTCGATTCCTTATAGGCCCACTTTCCGGTATAATGCCGGAATGTACAAGAACAGCAAAAAACAAGGTGATGCCGGACTCGGTGTTGCAATCGGTTGGTACGCCACCAAAGGCACAACAGTTTGTCTTCCTCTAACAGACAGTCAATCTTATGACTTAATTGCTGACGAGGATGACAAGTTGAAAAAGGTGCAGGTTAAGACTAGCACCTACCAACGTAGAGGCAGATTTGTTGTAGGATTGAAGCCAAAGACCAGGGCGATAAGGGCTGGTGGCGATTGCTAGACGCAACAGGCTATATGCTCACCTTTGGTGTGCTGGCTTACTACTTTTG
>Ga0194121_10006788_pt1 | contig 15201 bp, 15 predicted proteins | sample TA2MahCa50mmetaG_FD_148609 | JGI IMG/M metagenome (GOLD analysis project Ga0194121, IMG submission 148609) | Freshwater microbial communities from Lake Tanganyika, Tanzania - TA2015020 Mahale Deep Cast 50m | ecosystem: Environmental > Aquatic > Freshwater > Lake | place: Tanzania: Lake... | reverse complement strand
CCGCCGAGAAGCTGCCCGGGTAGCGCGGCGATCTGCTGCACGACGTCGCCGGTGAGCGCCCACGCGTGGCCGAACGCCTGCGGCAGGCCGCCGGTCATCGGCGCCGTGGCGTCGACGAGCACGATCCCGAGGGGCCCCTCGCCCTCCGGCGGACGCCGGCGCGCCTCGATCCGCACGGGCGGCACGCGCTGGCCGCCGCGCTCGAGGACGATCGTGAGGATCTGCCCGCGGTGCGCGCGCGTGTACCGGACGAGCTCCTGGGAGTCCTCGATCGGGGCGCCGTCGACCTCTCGGACGATGTCGTCCTTCCGGATCCCGGCCTCCTCGGCCGGCGACCCCGCCTTCACCTCGACGATGCGCACCTCCCCGGTCGCGACCGGGCCGCCGAAGAGGAACGAGCCCGTGAGGACGACGAGCGCGAGCAGGGCGTTCATCACGACGCCGGCGACGAGCACGATGGCCTGCGCCCACCACGGCTTCGAGGTGAACGAGCCGGGCTCGCCCTCACCGGCCTGGCGGACGGCGAAGTCGTCCTGGCCGAGGATGCGCACGAAGCCGCCGAACGGGATGGCGTTCACGCTGTAGTCGATCCCGGCGTGCCGGACGGCGAAGAGGCGCGGGGGGAAGCCGAACGCGAACTCGAGCACCTTCATCCCGAGCAGCCGCGCGGTGAGGTAGTGGCCGAGCTCGTGGACGGCGATGATCAGCGTGAACGTGAGGAGGAAGAGGAGCAGCGTGCGGACGTCGGTGAAGATCTGCATCTAGCCGAGCGCCACCGCGGCGTCGCTCAGCGCGAGGCGGGCGGCGCGGTCGATCGCGTGTATCTCGGCGAGCGACGGCGCGGCGCCACCGTCCGGGCCGCGCGCGATAGCGGCCCCGCGGCGCAGCACGTCCGCGATCCCGCCGAACGGCAGCTCACCGGATAGGAACCGCTCGACCGCGACCTCGTCCGCCGCGGAGACCCCGATGAGGGCTCGCGTGTCGCCGCTGCGGGCGGCCGAGAGGACGACGTCGAACGACGGGTAGCGCCGCGTGTCCGGCGCGCCGCGGAAGCCGAGCTGCAGCGGCCGCTCGAGGTCGAGGCGCCGCGCCGGGCTGGGCGCGTGCTCCCACAGGAGCGCGTACTGGATGGGGAGGCGCATGTCCGGCTCGGCGAGCTGGGCGATGACGCTGCCATCGACGAGCTCGACGAGCGCGTGCACGACGCTCTCGGGATGGATGACGACGCCGATGCGCTCGTACGGCACCCCGTACAGCCAGTGCGCCTCGATGACCTCGTACGCCTTGTTCACGAGCGTCGCCGAGTCCACCGTCACCTTCGGGCCCATCCGCCACGTCGGGTGCCGCAGCGCGCGCTCCGGGGTGACCGCGGCGAGCTCGTCGAGCGGCAGGTCGCGGAACGGCCCGCCGCTCGCGGTGAGCGTGATGCGCGCGACGCGGCTCGGGTCGACGCCCGCGAGGCACTGCCAGAGCGCGCAGTGCTCGCTGTCGATCGGGCGGAGCCGGTCGCCGGCCCCGCCGCAGAGGTACCGCACGAGGTGACCGCCGACGACGAGCACCTCCTTGTTCGCGAGCGCCACACGCTTCCCCGCCTCGAGCGCCGCGATCGTCGCGTCGAGCCCGGCCACGCCGGGCGTCGCGACGAGGACGAGGTCGACGTCGTCAGCCGTCGCGAGCGCGACGAGATCGTCGCCGCGATGCCCCGCGCGCGTGACGCGCAGCCGGTCCGGGTGCGCCTGCACGACCTCGAGGGCCTGCCGCCCGATCGAGCCCGTCGAACCCAGGATCGCCAGGCGGGTCACGGCCATGCGGTCATCATCCCAGACCTCGCGCGACGAGGGACGCGACGTAGACGAGGGGCGCCACGAGCAGCAGGCTGTCGATGCGGTCGAGCGCTCCGCCGTGCCCCGGGATCAGGCGTCCCGAGTCCTTCACGCCCGCGGCGCGCTTCACCGCCGACTCGGCGAGGTCGCCCGCGAGCGCGGCCGGGCCGGACAGAGCGGCGACGATAGCGATCCCGGCCGGCGACATCTCGTACGCCGACCCGAAGGCGGCCGCGGCGAGCGCGGCCGCGGCGAAGCCGCCGAGCGTGCCTTCCCACGTCTTGCCGGGGCTGATCCGCGGCGCGAGACGGCGACGGCCGAGCGTCGAGCCGACGAGATACGCCGCGACGTCCGACGCCCACGTGACGACGAGGGCGAGGAGCGCCCAGCGGCCGTGCGTGATGCCCAGTAAGCTGCCGCGCTCCCCCGCCCACGCGAACTGCAGGTTCATCAGCGCGGCGATCCCGATCGCGACATAGAGGCCGCCGGCCACGAGGCCGATGAGCAGCGCCCCGCCGTGCAGGGAGCGCCGCAGGAGCCGGGTGAGCTCGAGATAGCCGAGGATCCCCAGCGTGACGACGAGCGGGACCCAGAGCGGCCAGACCGGGAGCAGGGCGGCCAGGAGCAGCCCGGCGTACGCCGCGCCGCTGATCGCGCGGACGCCGAGCTGCGGGATCACCGCCCGAACCGGCGCTCGCGGGACGCGTACGAGGCGATCGCGCTGTCGAGGTCGGCCACGCTGAAGTCCGGCCAGAGCACCGGCGTGGCCCACATCTCCGCGTACGCGACCTGCCACAGCAGGAAGTTCGAGACGCGCAGCTCGCCGCCGGTGCGGATGAGGAGGTCGGGGTCGGGGATGTCCGGCGCGTAGAGGCGCCGTGCGATCGCGGCCTCGTCGACCGCGTCGGCCGCCACGCCGTCGCGCACGACGGCGCGCACGGCGTCCACGATCTCCGCGCGCCCGCCGTAGTTGAAGGCGATCGTCATCGTGTCCGTCCCGCCCTCGGTGGCGCGCACGGCGCCGGCGATCGCCCGCTGCAGGCGCTCGGAGAGGTCGTCGAGACGGCCGATGACGCGCAGGCGGACGCGGTCGCGGACGAGCGAGTCGGTCTCGCGGAGGATCGTCTCCTCGAGGAGGCGCATGAGCGCCTCGACCTCGGCGGGCTCGCGCTTCCAGTTCTCCGTGGAGAACGAGTAGAGGGTCAGGTAGCGGACCCCGCGCTCGCGGGCGTGCCGGAGCGTGCGGCGGATGGTCTCGACCCCGGCGCGGTGGCCGGCGATCGCCGGCAGGTGGCGCCGGCGCGCCCAGCGGCGGTTGCCGTCCATGACGATCGCGACGTGCTGCGGGACCGTGTCGGTCACCGTCAGACGGAGACGATCTCCTTCTCCTTCGCCTTCCCGATCTCGTCACACTCCAGGATGTACCGGTCGGTCAGCTGCTGGAGCTGGTGCTCGAGCCGCCTGAGCTCGTCCGCGGAGATCCCCGAGTCCTTCTCCTTCTTCCGCATCTCGTCGTGCGCGTGGCGGCGGAGCGTGCGGATCTCGACCCGGCCCTCCTCCACCTTCTTGTGCAGGAGCTTCACGAGATCCTTGCGTCGCTCCTCGGTGAGCGCCGGGATCGGCAGCCGGATGACCTGCCCGTCGTTGCTCGGGGTGAGGGCGAGGTCGCTCGCGAGGATGGCCTTCTCGATCGGCCGGAGGAGGTTGCGGTCGTACGGCTGGATCTGGATGAGCCGCGGCTCGGGCGCGTTGATCTGCGCGAGCTGGATGAGCGGCGTCGGCGATCCGTAGGCCTCGACCTGCAGGCCCTCGACGAGGGCCGGCGCGGCCCGCCCGGTGCGGATGGCCGTCAGCTCGTGGCGGAGCGCCTCGATCGCCTTCTTCATGCGTGCCTCGGTCTGCGGGATGATCGGCGCGAGGAGGGCGTCCGTCATCTCAGGCGTGCACCAGCGTACCGATGCGCTCGCCGAGGACGGCCCGCCGCATGGAGCCGGCGGCGGAGACGTCGAAGACGAGGATCTCGATGTCGCGCTCGGCCGCGAGCGCCGCCGCGGTCCGGTCCATGACCGCGAGCTTCTTCTCGAGCATCTCCTGGTACGTGAGCTTCGCGTACTTGCGGGCGCTCGGGACGACGCGCGGATCGGCGTCGTAGACGCCGTCCACCTTGTTCTTCCCCATGAGGATCACCTCCGCGTCGATCTCGGCGGCGCGCAGCGTCGCCGCCGTGTCGCTCGTGAAGAAGGGGTTGCCTGTGCCGGCGGCGAACACGACGACGCGCCCCTTCTCGAGGTGCCGGATCGCCCGCAGCCGGATGTAGGGCTCGGCGACGGCGCGGATCTCGATGGCCGACTGGACGCGCGCGGGGACGCCGATCGCCTGCAGCTGCGAGCTGAGCGCGAGGGCGTTGATGACCATGGCGAGCATGCCCATGTAGTGGGCCGTCGCCTCCTCGATCCCCTGCTCCGCCACCGCCGCGCCGCGCATGAAGTTCCCGCCGCCGATGACGACGGCGGTCTGGACGCCGAGCTCGTGGATCGAGCGGATCTCCCCCGCGAGGTAGCGCGTGTACTGCGGGCTGATCCCGTAGCTCTGGTCGCCCTGGAGCGCCTCGCCGCTCAGCTTCAGCAGCACGCGCTTGTACTTGGGCGCTTCCACCTCTGGTACGGAGCCTACGACCGGCGTGTGAGCGTCGTGATCACGCCGCCGATCCGAGCTGGAAGCGGGCGAAGCGGCGGACCCGGACGTTCTCGCCGGTGGACGCGGCGAGCGCGGTCACGAGGTCGTTGATCGTCTTCGTGTTGTCGCGGATGTAGGGCTGCCGCAGCAGGACCGCGGCCTCGAGCGCCTTCTTCTCGTCGCCGTGCTCCTTCACGAGCTCGGCCTTCGTCTCGCGCGTCAGCTCGTCCTCGGAGACGACGACCGGCGACATCGCCGCGACCTGCATGGCGATGCTGCGCGCGAGCTGGCGGAACTCCTCGCCGCGGGCGACGAAATCCGTCTCGCTGTTCAGCTCGACGATCGCGCCGATCTTCCCGCCGGCGTGGATGTACGCCTCGACGACGCCCTCGCGCGCTTCCTTGCCCGCGCGCTTCGCCGCCGCGGCCAGGCCCTTCTGCCGGAGGAGCTCCTTGGCCTTCTCGAAGTCGCCGCGCGTCTCCTCGAGCGCCTTCTTGCAGTCCATGACCCCGGCGCCGGTCTCGGCGCGCAGCCGCCGTACGTCCTTCGCGCTGGATGCTGTGGTGCTCTGTGTCATGCCTCTGCCCTCTTCACGGTCTCGTCGTTCGCGGCGGGGGCGGCGGGGGCGGCGTCGGCCGGCTCGCCCTCGGCGGCGGCGGCGGCCGCCGTCTCCTGTTCGCTGTACCCGCCGATCGGGTACTCCTCTTCCTCTTCCGGCTCGTACACGCGCGGCGTCCGGCGCGCGCGCGGGAGGCCGACCTCGGGGCCCGCGGCGGGCGCGTAGCCCATCTCCTCCGGCGAAGCGGTCTCCTTGCGGCCGGCGTCGAACTCGGCGCGGCCCTCGATGATCGCGTCCGCGACCTTCTGGCAGATGAGCTTCACCGCGCGGATCGCGTCGTCGTTCGCGGGGATGATCACGTCGATGAGGTCGGGGTCGCAGTTCGTGTCGACCATCGCGATGACGGGGATCTCGAGGCGGCGCGCCTCGTCCACGGCGATTTGCTCGCGGTGCGGGTCGACGACGAAGACCGCCGTCGGCGGCCGCTTCATCTCGCGGGCGCCGGAGAAGAAGCGCTCGAGCTGGCTGAGCTCGTCCTCGAGCACCTGAGCGTCCTTCTTCGGCAGGGCCGCGAAGTCGCCGCGCTCCTTGCGCTCCGAGAGGTCGTTCAGGCGGTCGATCCGCTTGCGGATCGTGACGAAGTTCGTGAGGAACCCGCCGAGCCAGCGCTGGTCCACGTACGGCATGCCCGCGCGCTTCGCCTCCTCGGCGATCGACTCCTGGGCCTGCTTCTTGGTCCCGACGAAGAGGACCTGCCCGCCGCTCGCCGCCAGGTCGCGGACGAACGCGTAGGCCTCCTCGATCCTCGTGAGGGTCTGCTGGAGATCGATGATGTGGATCCCGTTGCGCTCCATGAAGATGAAGCGCTTCATCTTCGGGTTCCACCGGCGGGCCTGGTGCCCGAAATGGACGCCGGACTCCAGGAGCTGCTTCATCGTGACGACGGCCACGTAGGTCTCTCCCTTGTGCCTCCGCCGTGCGCCGCTCGCTTGACCACTCGGGTGGGGACCAGGGAGTCGGCACGGCGTGCGAAGTACCGAGGTGCGCTCGGTCCAGGAACGATTCTACCCCTTCGGTCGGGCCTGGACCCCTCCACGTGCCCGCGGACGTGTGGGACCGCCTCGTCGAGGCGGCCCACGAGGTCGTCGGCCGGAGGCGCCGCAGGAGCGCGTGAGGCGCGCCGGCCGGCGGCGAAGGAAGAGGCCGCTGGGCTGACCGGCGGCCTCTGTCGCTCCAGCGGAAGGCGCGCGCTACGTGAGGCTGTTGCCGATGTTGCTGAAGATGTTCTGCAGCTGACCGCGAAGGAAGATCATTGCGACGATGACCGCGATGGCGATGACGGCAATGATGAGTGCGTACTCGACGAGAGCCTGGCCTTCGTCGTCACGGACGAACTCGAGCACCCATCTCACCTCCTTCCGTCGAGATCGAGCAGGGTCTCTTCCTGGTCGCTCGGCCGGAAGTCTAGTACGCACGACCGGGCGCGGACGTCAGGCCGGAGGCCCCTACCGAAAGTCCGGGTGACCCCGCCGGAGGATCTGGTCGCGGAGGGTCTCGAGCGGCGTCCGGGGACGGGACCGGCCATTCCGCACGCTTTCGGGCAGGCGCTGGGCGAGGCGATCGCGGAGCTCCTCGAGGCTGCAGCCGAAGATCTCGCCGGATGTCTCGAATTCGGCCCGAAGCCGCAGGAAGCCGAACTGCTCGTGCCTTGACACGTCGAGCCCGCGGCAGAGCTCGTCGAGGAGCAGGTAGTAGCGCTGCGCCGCCTCGGGCGGCAGCCCCGTGAGCCACGCGTCGAGCGCGCGCGCCTGACGCTCGTCCATCGTGGTGGGAGCCTAGCGGTCTCCCGGCGCGCGGACCGAGGCGAAGACGAGGTCGAGCACCGGGCCCGAGCGAGGATTCAGTCCGAGCGAGGGTCGGAATAGGAGGCGACGTGGTCCGCGATCGCGTCGCGCGGCACTCGCCGTACCCGCACGTCGGGGAGCGACGCGATGAACGTCGGGCCGTAGTCGCGCTCGATGACGCGCCGGTCCATGAGCACGACGGCCCCGCGGTCGGTGCGCGTCCGGAGGAGCCGGCCGAAGCCCTGCCGCAGGCGCAGGGCGGCCTGCGGCAGCTGGAACTCGCGGAACGGGTCGTCGTACCGCTCGCTGCGGCCCGCGACGAGCGGGTCGTCCGGGACGGCGAACGGGAGCTTCGCGATGACGACGCAGCGGAGGATGTCGCCGGGCAGGTCGACGCCCTCCCAGAACGACTGCGTCCCGAGGAGCACCGCGCCGCCCTGTGTGAACCGCTCGACGATCGCGCGGCGCGAGGCGCCGGCGCCCTGGACGAGCACGGCGATGCCGTCGTCCTCGAGCGGCGCGAGCAGCCGCCCCACCTCGCGCACAGCGCTGTGCGACGTGAAGAGCGCGAGCGTCCGCCCGCCGATGGCCCGGGCGATCTCCTCGACGGTGAGCGCGACGTCCATCGCGAAGCCGGGGCTCCCCGGGTAGCTCACGTCCGTCGGCACGATGAGGACCGACCGGCCCGCGTGGTCGAACGACGAGCCGAGGACGAGCGTCGCCGCGACGTCGCGGATCCCGAGGCGGCCGAGGGTGAACCCGAGCGACCCGGCCACCGCCATCGTCGCCGACGTCATCGTCACGGAGCGGTAGCGCTCCACGAGCGCCCGGCGCAGCGTCGCGCCGACGTGCTCCGGCGCGACGTACAGCCCCGTGCTTCCGTCCGCCCGCGCGGCGATCCACGCGATGTCGTCGCCGCGCACCTCGTGGATCCCGCGCGCGATCGCGATGCGCGTGCCGAGGACCTCCGTCGCCGCCCCCGCGAGCTCGTCGCGCTCGTCCTCCTCGTCCGCTCCGTCGCCGGCAGCGAGGCGATCGCACTCGTGGAGGATCGCGCTGAGCGCGTCGCTGAGGCGCTCCGCCGCGAGCTCCACCGGCAGCCAGCGCTCGTCGCTCGAGCGGATCGCCGCCGTGATGCGCAGGCGGTCGTCGCCGCCCCTCACCGGCAGGAGCGCGGCGAGCGCGCCGAACGTCTCCGCGGAGCGCCCGCGCGCCGCCTCCACCGCGCTACACAGCGCCTCGGCGCGCGGCGCGCGCTCGTCCTTCAGCGCCGCGACGACGAGCGGCGAGCGCGCCACGCGGTCGAGGTCGCGGCGCAGCCGGTCGCCCTCGAGGCGGTACCCGAACACGTCCGAGGCGACGTCCTCGAGGTGGTGCGCCTCGTCGACGACAGCGTGCTCCGCTTCCGGCAGCAGCGTCCGCTGCATCCGCGCGTCGTGCAGCAGCAGCGCGTGGTTCACGACGAGGATCTCCGCGTTCGCCGCGCGCTCGCGCGCGCGCTGCAGGTAGCAGCCGCCGCTGACGCGCGCGCAGCGCCGCCCGTCGCACGTCTCGTCGTCCGCGGAGATGCGCGGCCACAGCGCGCCCTCGGGGCCCATGAGGTTGAGCTCCGACCGGTCGCCGGTGTCGGTGAGGGTGCGCCAGACGAGCGTCTTCAGCGCGAGCCGCACCTCTTCGCGCGTCGCGGCGTCGCCGCGGAAGGCCTGCCAGCGGCGCGGGCAGAGGTAGTTCGATCGCCCCTTCAGGATCGCGACCGGGACGCTCGTCCCGAGCGCGGACTGGAGCGCGGGCAGGTCCTTGCGCACGAGCTGCTCCTGCAGCGGGAGCGTGTGCGTGCTCACGACGACGCGCTCCCCCATCGCCGCGCGGCGCAGCGCGGGGACGAGGTACGCGAGCGACTTCCCGGTGCCGGTACCCGCCTCGGCGACGAGCACGCCGCCGCCGTCCATCGTCGCGTCGATCGCCTCGGCGAGCTGCCGCTGCTCGGGACGCTCCTCGAAGCCGGACACGCTCCCGCGCAGGAGCGCGAACGGGTCGCCCATCGGTGGCGGCGGGCCCGCATCGGCGGCCGGGCCCGCGCGCGGCCGCGAACCGTCGTCGAGAGAGAACGATGTTGGCGTGGGAGGGCCGTCGCCACCCGAACGGTCCGGATCGTCACCCGCAGGCCCGACCCGCCATCCGTTCTCGAGCGACGACGGTGAGAAGGCCGCCGGAGCGGGCCCGGCCCAGGAGGACCGCAGCGCCCGCTCGAAGAACGACGCATAGGCGCGTCCGAGCGCAGCCGCCTGCGCGCAGCACTCCTCGAGCACGAGCGGCGGGAGGTCGCGGGCGCGGCGGGACAGGGCCGACATCACCGCGGCGCACGTGAGCGCGTCGTCGAGCGCGCGGTGCGCCGCTTCGGGGACGACCCCCTCGTCCGCCGCGAGCCGCTGGAGCGCGTACGAGGGCGCGCCCGGGAGGAGGATCGACGCGAGCTCCGCCGTGTCCAGGCGCGGCAGGGGCGGCAGCCCGGCGGCCTCGAGGAAGGCCGCGTCGAAGCCCACGTTGTGGCCGACGAGCGTCGCGCCGCCGCCGAGGAAGCCGCGGAGCGCCGCAATCGCAGCGTCGACCGTGGGGGCGCCGCCGAGGTCGGCGTCGCGGATGCCGGTGATGCGCGTGACGGCGCCGCCGACCGGGCGGCCCGGATCGACGAAGGTGACGAAGCGGTCGGCCGGGACGAGCGCGCCGTCGGCGGCCGGGCCGAGGCGCACGGCCCCGATCTCGATGATGCGTTCGGACGACGGGTCGAAGCCCGTCGTCTCGAGGTCGATCGCGATGAGCTGTTCCGCGGGCCGCTCTTCTAGCCGCGGACCCGGGCGCGCGCCCCGGGTCCCGGTCGTGTTCGCGGCGAGTCTAGGCGCGCGCTAGGGGTAGATCCCCCGCGTGAGCGTCGCGTCGGCGACGCGCGCCACGGCGAGCATGTACGCCGCGGTCCGCATGTCCACCTTGTGCTTCCTCGCGAGGTCGAGGACGTCGTTGAACGACTTCACCATGACCTCCTTCAGGCGCGCGTTGATGGTGGCCTCGCGCCAGAAGAGGTTCTGGAGGTCCTGCACCCACTCGAAGTACGAGACCGTGACGCCGCCGGCGTTGCACAGGATGTCCGGGATGACCATGACGCCGCGGTAGTGGAGGATGCGGTCGGCCTCGGGGCTCGTCGGGCCGTTCGCGGCCTCCGCGACGATCTTCGCCTTGATGCTGCCGGCGTTGCGCGCGCCGATCTGGTTCTCGATCGCCGCGGGGACGAGGATGTCGCAGTCGAGCTCGAGGAGCTCCGTGTTCGTGACGCGCTCCGCGCCGGGCAGGCCCTGGACGCGGCCGGTCTCGCGCTTGAACGCGTCGACCTTCGCGGCGTCGAGGCCCTTCGCGTTGAAGATCCCGCCGCTCGTGTCGGACACGGCGATGACGGTGGCGCCGAGCTCGGACATGAGCCTCGCCGAGTACATGCCGGCGTTGCCGTACCCCTGCACGACGACGCGCGCGCCGTCGAGGTCGAGGCCCATCGTCTTCGCCGCCTCGATGATCGTGTACACCGCGCCGCGCGCGGTGGCCTCGCTGCGACCCTCGCTGCCGCCGATCGAGAGCGGCTTCCCGGTGACGACGGCGGGGACGGTGTGGCCGGCGTGCATGGAGAACGTGTCCATGATCCAGGCCATCGTCTGCGCGTTCGTGTTCACGTCGGGCGCCGGGATGTCCCGGTCGGGGCCGATGAGGAGCGAGATCTCCGTCGTGTAGCGGCGGGTGAGGGTCTCGAGCTGCTGCTGGGTCATCTGCTTCGGGTCGCAGACCACGCCGCCCTTCGCGCCGCCGTACGGGATGCCGACGACCGCGCACTTCCACGTCATCCACATGGCGAGCGCCTTCACCTCGTTCAGGGTGACCGACGGGTGGTAGCGGATCCCGCCCTTGCCCGGGCCGCGCGAGGTGTTGTGCTGGACGCGGTAGCCGGTGAACACCTTCACCACGCCGTCCTGCATGCGCACCGGGAAGTGGACCGTGAGCTCGCGCTGGCACTCGCGCAGGATCCCGCGCATGTTCGGGTCGAGGTGGAGCTTGTCCGCGGCGATGTCGAACTGCTCGCAGGCGACCTGCCACGGGTCGCTCTGGGTGTGATCGATGACGGCGGCGGTGGACTGCGTCAACGTCTCCCTGCTTCTCGGATCTTCTCGACGACCACCCAACTCTCGTTGCTCGAGCCGGGACTGTACGTGCTGTTCTGGTCCTTCAGGACCACGCGCCTGAATCCTTGCTCCTGGAGCGTCTCGCGCCAGGACCGAAGGTCACGGGAGCGGTATGCCGTGAGGCGCACGTTGCGGCTCGGCCGCAGCACGCCCTCGAGGTGCCTCTTCCGCTCGAGGAGCGGGACGCCGAGGAACGACTCCCCGTCGACCTCGATGAGGTCGAACGCGGCGAAGATCGTGCGCGGCGAGGCCTGCCGCACGAAGGCGTTCCCCTCCGGATCGACCTCGAGCTCGTGCTCCTCCTCGAAGTCGGTCACGAGGACGCCGTCGAGGATGGCCGTCCCGCACATCGCCTCGCTGGAGATGGCGTCGTACAGCTCGCGCGGCCCCTCCACCGGGCCGCCGTAGCCCACGAAGTGCGGCTCGGGATGGCCCACGCGCACGAGGACGCGTTCGCCCGACCACTCCGGTTCGAGGATGTGCCCGGCCGGCTCGGTCCGCTCCCTCGCGAAGCGAGCCCGCTGCGGCGCCAGCTCCGCCCCCACGAAAGTATTCACTGCTCCTGCGCGACCAGCGTAGATGCTGCGAGGTGCCCTCTTGACATCGTGAACGGATGTTCTATCTTGCCTCTCCCATGGCGGTCGCGACGGCCTTCTTCCGACCGGCCCCGGTGGCCACCTCATCGCGCAGCGCGGCGGCGAGGCCCGCCGCGGGGGAGCCACGCGCCTTGAGCGCTGTGCCGTGGCGCCTCCCGCCGCGCGTCCATGTCCCGGTGGTACGACGCAAGCGCCGCACCATGGCGCTACCGCTGAGCGGTCTCCCCCTCTCCGGCCCCGCGCGTCATGCCCACGAGCGGTGACAGGAGGCTCGTGAACTCCGTCGGGATCACGAACTTCGTCGAAGGCGAGGCGCCGAGCTGGCGGAGCGCGTCGAGGTACTGGAGGGTCATCGTCCGCACGTCGGCGTGACCCGCGGCTTCGTTGATCTTGTCGAGCGCGAGCGAGAAGCCCTCGGCGCGCAGGAGCTGAGCCTGCCGCTGGCCCTCGGCCTTCAGGATCTCGGACTGCTTCTCGCCCTCCGCGACGAGGATCGCGGACTGCTTCTGCCCCTCCGCCTCGAGGATCGCCGCGCGGCGGTTCCGCTCGGCGGACATCTGCCGGTTCATGGCGTCCTGGATGTCCCGCGGCGGCGTGATCTCGCGGATCTCGACCGTCGTCACCTTCACGCCCCAGCGCTGGGTGACGTCGTCGAGCTTCACGCGCAGGATCTCGTTGATCTGCTCGCGCTTGGCGAGCACGTCGTCGAGCGGGATGTCGCCGATGACGGCGCGCAGCGTCGTCGTCGCGATGCCCTGGACCGCGGTGCGGAAGTTCTGGACCCTGAGGACGGAGTCCGCCGCGTCGACGACCTTCTGGTAGATGAGGAAGTCGATGCTGATCGGCGCGTTGTCCTTCGTGATCGTCGTCTGCTGGGGGATCTCGACGACGAACTCGCGCAGGTCGACGAGGAGCGCGTTCTGTATGGGCGGCGGGAAGAGGAAGATGAGCCCCGGGCCGAACGTGCCCTGATAGCGCCCGAACGCGAGCACGACGAGGCGCTGGTACTCCGGGACGATGTGAACGACCGTCCGGATGATCGAGACCGCGATGACGCCGAGGACGAGGAAAAGTACGATCTGCTCCAGCACTGGATCCACCCCTATTCGTAGCCGGGCGTCAGCCCGGCGTGGTCGCCCGTAGGCCTATCGCTCTGTGGTGCGCGCGACGATGAGCTTGACGCCATCGATACGCGTGACGCTGATGGCCTCCCCCTCCCTGAGCGGACCCGAGTCGCTCGTTGCGCTCCAGTCCTCGCCCGCGACGTGGACGATGCCCGACGGCGCCATGTCGGTCTTCGCGACGCCGACGCTGCCCACGACGATCGAGGCGCCGCTCGCCGTGGGCAAGCGCAGGTAACGGTACGACGCGCGCGCGAGGACGATGAAGAACAGCGCGCTCGAGCCGGCGACGAGCGCGATGGTGAGCGGCGGGATCGCCAGCTGCACCCCGGGAAGCGTCGGGCGTCCGGGCGGGAACAGGATGAGCGCGCCGATCACCATCGCGGCGACGCCGCCGGCGGTGAGGATCCCGTGGCTCGGCACCCAGGCCTCCGCCACGAACAGCAGCACGGCGAACACGAGGAGGGCCAGCCCGGCGGCGTTCGCGTCCAGCGTCCCGAAGGCGAAGAGTGCGAGCAGGATCGCGATGACGCCGACGACCCCGGGGAAGATGAGGCTCGGGTTCGAGAGCTCGAAGATGAGCCCGTACGTCCCGATCGTGAAGAGCAGGATGGCGACCGTCGGGTCCGTGATCGCGTGCAGCACCCGCTCGAGCGGGCTGAAGGGGTGCTCCTCAACGTCGCGGCCGTTCACGCGGCGCAGCACCTCGCCGAGGTCGGCGGCGATGCCGTCGACGACCCGGAGGCTCACGGCCTCTTCCGCCGTGACGCTCACGCTCTTGCGCACGGCCTCCTCCGCCCAGTCGGCGTTCCGGCTGCGCGCCTGCGCGATGTTGCGGATCTGCGCCGCGGCGTCGTTCTCGGCCTTCGCGCGCATGTCGCCCTGGATGTCCTCGCCCGACGAGGCGACGGGGTGCGCCGCGCCGATGTTCGTGGCCGGGGCCATGAGCGCGACGTGCGCCGCGAGCGTGATGAACGTGCCCGCCGACGCCGCGCGCGCCCCGGAGGGAGAGACCCAGACGACCACCGGGACCTTCGAGCCGAGCATGCGCTGCGTGATCTTCGTCGTCGCGTCGAGCGTCCCGCCGGGCGTGTCCACCGAGAGGACGACCGCCCGCACCCCGCGCTGCTCGCCGTCGGTGATGAGCCGGTCGACGTAGCGCGCGGTCACCGGGTTGATCACGCCCTCGATGCGCCCGACGAGGACGCGCTCGCTGTCCGCCACCTGCGCGGCGGCGCCGCCGCCGAGACCGAGCGCCACGCAGAGGACGGCGAGGAGGCGAGCGACGCGACGCCCGCTCATGGACCGAGCGTAATCGCAGGGCTAGGGCGCGAGGAGCGGCCGCCAGGTGCCGAGGGCCATGCTGAAGAGGCTCGCGCCCGCCGCAATGGCGATCCCACCGGCCAGGATCGCGCGGTCGCGGCCGTCGAACGGCCGCGCGCGCGCGATCGTGCGGCACGGCCGCCGCCCGAAGCCGCGGGCGTCCATGGCGAGCGCTAGCCGCGTCGCCCGGCGGATCGCGCCCACGAGGAGCGCGAAGGTGAGCGGCTGGAACGACGAGAGGCGGTCGGCGAGCCCGCGCTCCGCCTCGATGCCCCGGGCGCGCCGGGCCATCGCCAGCGTCTGCCACTCCTGGCCGAAGATCGGCGCGAGGCGCCACGCCGCGAGCGCGCCGACGACGAAGCGCGGCGGCGCGCGCACGTGCTGGACGAGCGCGTCGGCGAGGTCGGTGGGATCGATCGTGAGGACGGCGAGGAGGCCCGCGACGGCGATCCCGATGAGCCGCAGCGCGACGGCGATCCCGGCGATGACCCCGCGCGCATCGGCCGCGAAGAGCGCGTTGATGACGGCGATCGCCGCCGCGGCGCTGGCGAGCGGCGCGACGCGCCGCAGGAACGCGGCGGGGCGGAGACCCGTGAGCGGGAAGCTGGCGACGAGCGCCGCGAGGACGACGGCCGCCGTCACCGCGTCCACCGTGATGAAGAGCGCGAGCATGAGCGCGGCCGCGCTGCCGAGCTTCGCGAGCGGGTGCGCACCACCGAGCGGGGACGCCGTATCGACCTCGAGCGGCGTGGCGAGCCTCATGCGAGCGCGACGGTCCGGTCCGCGACGGCGTCGGCGAGCGGCGCGTCGTGGGTGCTGAACGCGATCGCCGCGCCGCGGACCTTCTCCTCGCCGAGGATGCGGGCGACCTCGTCGAAGGTGCGGCGGTCCTGCCCGTACGTGGGCTCGTCGAGGACGAGCGCGCGCGGCAGGGCCGCGAGCGCGCCCGCGAGCCCGAGGCGGCGCTTCTCGCCGCCCGACAGCGTGTACGGGTTCGCGTCCGCGAGCGCGCCCAGGCCGAGCCGCTCGAGGAGCTGCG
>Ga0194121_10006786_pt1 | contig 15204 bp, 16 predicted proteins | sample TA2MahCa50mmetaG_FD_148609 | JGI IMG/M metagenome (GOLD analysis project Ga0194121, IMG submission 148609) | Freshwater microbial communities from Lake Tanganyika, Tanzania - TA2015020 Mahale Deep Cast 50m | ecosystem: Environmental > Aquatic > Freshwater > Lake | place: Tanzania: Lake... | reverse complement strand
GTCGACCGTGACGAGGCGGGCCCCGTTGGCGGCCAGCGCGTGCGAGGCCTGGCGGCCGATCCCCTGGCCGGCGCCGATGACGATGAAGCGGCGGCCGTCGAGACGGAGGCGGTTCGCGTAGTCGGGTACCGGCGTGTCGTCGAGCCGTGTCATGGGGCCACCTCGGGTGATGTCGCGGATCGGAGCGGGCGACGGCGGAGTTGCGGGTCGGGCGAGAAAGTAGGGTCCGACCGGCCGCACCGTCCAGCCGCGCCGCGGACGCACGGTGCACCGAAGGGGGGATCCATGATCACGCCGGCCGACGTGTCGCTCGAAGGCCAGGTCGCCATCGTGACCGGCGGTGCGCGGGGGATCGGCCGGGCGATCGCCCTCGGCCTCGCCGCGTTCGGGGCGGAGGTCGCGGTGTGCGACCGTGACGCGGCGAACCAGGCGGAGACGGTCGGGCAGCTCGAAGCCCTGGGCCGCTCCCCCGTCGCCGCCATCGCCGACGTACGCGATCCCGATGCGGTGACCGGGTTCGTGCAGCAGGTCGTCGACGCGCACGGGCGGGTCGACATCCTCGTCAACAACGCCGCCGGCACGTTCTACGCGCACTTCGCCGACACGAGCCCGAAGGGCGTGGCGACGATGGTCGACGAGAACTTCCTCAGCGTCACCCACTGCATCCGGGCGGTGCTGCCGGTGATGCCCGACGGCGGGTCCATCGTCAACGTCACCTCGATCGAGGGGCACCGGGCGGCGCCCGGGTTCGGCGTCTACGCCGCGATGAAGGCCGCGGTCACGAGCCTCACCAAGACGCTCAGCCTCGAGCTCGCGCCCCGGCGGATCCGGGTCAACGCCATCGCCCCCGACGCGATCCGCACCCCCGGCGACCACGCCCTGGCCGAGTCGGCCACCCAGGGCGACCCCATGGCCTACGGACGCAAGGTGCCGCTCGACTGGGGTGAGACCGACGACTGCGCCGGCGCCGCCGTCTACCTGTCCTCGCGGCTTGCCAAGTGGGTCACCGGCACCACGATCCACGTCGACGGCGGCGCGTTCGCGTCGTCGGGCTGGATCCGCCGCGAGGACGGCACCTACGAGCCGTGACCGTCCTGCACGAGCGGCGCGCTCCGTGACCGGCGCCGCCCGTCTCGGCCCGGACGAGCTCCAGGCGCGCGACGGGTTCGAGATCGCGTCACCCGAGATCGAGGCGTCGCTGCCCGGTCCCGCTCCCGGGGAGCTGATCCCCGAGCCGGGCGAACGCACCCACCCGTTCCGCGCGCTCCATCACCGCCAGTTCGCACTGCTGTTCGCGTCGTCGACGATCGGTGACATCGGGTACTGGATCTCGTTCGTCGCCCTCCAGGCCTACATGGCCGACCGCACCGACAAGTCGGCGAGCTGGCTGGGGATCCTGTTCTTCGCCAACTTCATCCCGATGATGATCTTCGCCCCGCTGGCCGGGGCGGCCGCCGACCGCATGGACCGCCGGCGCCTCCTGGTGGCGATCCGCAGCACGGTCGCGGGCATCGCCACGCTCATGGCCGTGCTCATCGCCATGGACCTCGCCACCCCGTGGGTGGTGGTCGTGATGGCCTTCGGCCTCGGCACGATGTACGGGTTCCTCGGGCCCACGCAGTCGGCGGCGGTGGCCAACACGGTTCCGGCCGAGGACCTCCTCAGCGCGGTCTCGATGGCATCGGCCGGGAACAACTTCTGCCGGGTCGCGGGACCCGCACTCGGCGCGCCGATCCTCGCGCTCGGCGGCGCGGGGTGGTCGTTCGCGGTGTACGCCGCCACGAGCGCGATCGTCGCGGTGATGCTCCTCCCGGTCCGCCTGCGCTCCACCCTCGACCACCACACCGACCGGGGCGCCTGGCGCCGCATCAAGGACGGGCTGCGGCACGCCAAGGAGCGACCGCCGGCGCTCACGGCGCTCGCCACGATGAGCGTGTTCTCGGTCTTCGGCGGTGCGCAGATCGCGCTCTACCCGCTGTTCGCCAACGAGGTGCACGACAAGCCGACGCAGGCGTTCACCGCGATCGTCGTGTGCTCCGGCATCGGCGCGGTGCTCGGCGCGATGGGCACCGCGCTGCGCCGCACGGTCCCGGGCATCCGGGCTTCCCTCGGCTGGCTCGTCGGGTTCTCGGTCATGTCGATGGGCTTCGCGCTCGCGCCGTCCTGGTACGGCGCGCTGGCCTGCGCCATCTTCGTCGGCTTCTGCTACTTCTCGATGACGACGGCGCTCAACACGATGCTCCAGCACCTGGCCGACGACGACAAGCGCGGGCGGATCATGTCGCTGTTCGTCGTCACCTGGGGTGGGCTCATCCCCGTGGGCGCGATCTGGATGGGCGCGGTCGCCGACGCGACCAGCGCGCCGTTCGTCGTGGTGCTCGGAGCGAGCGTGTGCCTCGTGTTCGCGTTGGCGATGCTGGCGCGCCCGACGACGCTCAGCACTTCGGGTCGCTCCGCTCGCTGACCCCGACCACCGCTCACCGCGGTGGGACGCTCGCTGCGCTCAGCACTCCGGGTCGCTCCGCTCGCTGACCCGACCACCGCGACGCGGGCCACCAAGTCTCGCCGCGGTGGGACGCTCGCTGCGCTCAGCTGTCGATGGAGCCGCTGAGGTACGCCGCCTCGAGCGCGCCGGCGACCTCCTCGGGCTTCCCGGTGAGCTGCACCTTGCCCGAGAGCATGATCGACGCGACGTCGGCCACGCCGAGCACCTGGTGGGCGAACTGCTCGACCACCACGATCGACAGGCCCTGGGCCGCGATCCGGCGCACGACGTCGTAGAGGTCCTCGACGATCAACGGGGCGAGCCCCATCGACAGCTCGTCGAGCAGGAGCACCGCCGGATCGGTCGCCAGCGCCCGAGCCATGGCCAGCATCTGCTGCTCACCACCCGAGAGCGTGCCCGCGAGCTGCTTGCGCCGCTCCGCGAGGCGGGGGAACTGGGCGAACGCCCGCTCGGTGACGTCCTTGAACGACGTGCCCGAGTAGGTGGCCATTCGCAGGTTCTCGGTGACCGTGAGGTTGGGGAACACGCCCCGACCCTCCGGCACCAGGCAGAGCCCCTGGCGGGCGAGTGCGTCGGGCCCGGCCTTCCCGATCGGGGTGCCGTCGAAGCGGACCTCGCCCGAGTTGGGCCGGATCTGGCCACTCGCCACCCGCAGCGTCGTCGTCTTGCCCGCACCGTTGGGCCCGAGCAGGGCGTGGACCTCGCCCTTGCGCAGGGTGAGGTCCACCCCGAACAGCACGTCGATCGTCCCGTAGCCGGCCTGGACGTCGACCAGCTCGAGCGCCGCGGGAGCGCTGCCGTCGGGCGCCACCCTGGACGGCCGGACGTGCGCGCCCGTCACGCCGTCGCGGGCCACGGCCTCCGCGAGCGTCTTGGTGTCGGCGAGCGCGTCGGCGTCGGTGATCTCGGCCTCGAGCTCCGCGTCGTGGCCCCCCAGGTAGGCGGCCCGCACGGCGCGGTCGCCCTGGATCGCCGCCGGGTCGCCCGCGGCGATGACCCGGCCGAAGTCGAGCACGTGGATGTGCGTGCAGGCACCCATCACGAAGCGCATGTCGTGCTCGACGAGGAGCACGCCCAGACCGGTGGCCGCGAGGCGGGTGAGCAGCTCGCCCAGCTCGCTCGTCTCCACCTCGTTGAGCCCCGCGGAGGGCTCGTCGAGGAGGAGGAGGCGGGGACGGGCCGCGAGCGCCCGGGCCACCTCGACGAGGCGGGAGGTGCCCGTGGGCAGGGAGTCGACCCGCTCCCCCTGCACGGCCCCCAACCCGACCAGCTCGATGATCTCGTCGGTCACGTCCTTCGGCGACGAGCCGTCGCGCGACCACGACCTGCGCATCTCGGCCGCGACGAGGACGTTCTCGCGCACGGTCAGGGTGCCGAAGGTCTCCAGGCGCTGGAACGTGCGGGCCATGCCCAGGCGGGCTCGCTTGTGGGGCCGGACGCCGGTGATGTCCCGGCCGTCGAAGGCGACCGTGCCGGAGTCGGGTGGCTGGAGGCCGGTGATCACGTTGAACAGCGTGGTCTTGCCCGCACCATTGGGACCGATGAGTCCGGTGACCGCGCCGGCCTCGACGTCGAAGTCGACACCGTCGAGGGCCTGCACGCCACCGAAGCGGAGCGTGACGTCGCGCACCTCGAGGAGGGCCACCGTCACGCACCTCCCCCGGCCACCGTGAGCGGTGGCCGATCACCCGATGGCTCCTGATCGGGCGGCTCCTCGGGTGCGACGGCTGCCGCGGCCTTCTCGGCCTTCTTGCGCTTCTTCTCGTCGAGGTCGTTCGACACCTGCACCACCACGCCGTCCGGTTCGCGGCCGATGCCGATGCCGGCGAGGCCCGGACCGATCCGCTGCCAGTAGACGAGCCACTGGTTGAGCGTCGGGTAGGTGCGGGCCGGGAACAGCTCGACCAGCCAGGCGAAGGACTGGAGAGCGAAGCCGCCGAACAGCACGCCGCTCACGAGCGACACGCCGCCGACCACTGCGAGGAGGAGGATCGGGAGACCCTTGAGCATCTCGAAGTCGGGCGTCGACGCCGAGCCGAGGTAGGCGCCGTTGAGCGCCCCGGCGAAGCCCGCGATGGCGGCCGACAGCGCGAACACCGCCAGCTTGGTGCCGAACAGGTTCACCCCGAGCGTCGCCGACGCGGCCGGGCTGTCACGCAGCGCGATGAGGCGGCGGCCGTACTGGCTGCGGCGCAGCGCGACGACGGCGAGCCCCACCACGCAGAAGCACGCGGTCGCGAACAGCAGCATCGCCGCGTCTTCGCTGAACCTGACGCCGAGCAGCGTGAAGGGCTCGTCGAGGCCGAACCCGAAGAGGCGGATCGGCGGGATGCGCTTGCCGCCGGTGCCGAACACGTCCTCCTGCTCGAAGAACAGCTGCTGGCCCAGGATGGCGAAGGCCATCGTGGCCAGGGCCAGGTACAGGCCCTGCAATCGCAGGGCCGGCAAGGCGACGAGCAACCCGAACGGGATCGCGAGCAGCGCGGCGACGATGATCCCCCACACGGCGCCGTTGCCTCCCGGGATGATCCACCATCCGTCGGGACTGCCGGCGACCTTGAACATCGCGAATGCGCCGACTCCCGCGAACGTGATCTGCGCGAGGGAGATCTGCCCCGACCAGCCGGTGAGCGGGACCAGCGACAGCATGAGCAGCGCGTAGAGGACCACGAGCGTGAGGTTCCGGACACCGATCCGATCCCAGTACGCCGCGTTGACGAGCATGAAGGCGAAGAGGACGCCCATCCCGAGCGCGGCGCGCTTCATGCTCGGGACCTTGGGTGTGATCTTGCTGCTGAGCTGGCGTCCCTCGATGCGGGCCTGCGGGATGAAGAGCAGCGCGATGAACAGGATGACCGTCGGGATCACGAAGAACGGGTCACCGGCGGTGAACTCCCCGGGCCCCACCTTGGTCCAGTCGAGGAAGTTCGACTGGAACGCGATCGCGATGCCGATGATCATGCCGCCGATGTAGGTCCACGGGAGGCTCTTGAGCCGGCCGATGATGGCGGCGGCGAACGCGTTGACGATGAAGAGCGTGAGCGTCTCCACGCTGAGGTTGCTCAGCTCCTCGGCGAGGAAGATCCCCGCGAGCGCGGCCATCGAGGTGCCGAGGGCCCAGGCGAACGACGAGGTCAGACCGGGGCGAGCGCCGTTGAGAGCGGCAAGCTCGCGCTGGTCGACCACCGCACGCATCGCGACGCCGAGGCGGGTTCGGTAGAGGACGAGCCGCATGATGACGGCCAGCAGCAGGCCCGTCACGATGGTGATGAAGCGGAACCACGGCACGAACGTGTCGCCGATGTTGAAGCCCTCGGTGCCGTAGAAGGTCGGGATGCTGCGCGAGGTGGTGGGCTCCCAGATGCTCACGGCGAGGCCCATCAGCGCCACCATGAGACCGATGGTGACCACGAGCTTGGCCACGAGCGGCGCAGTGGACAGCCGCCGCATCAGCACCCGCTCGATGAGCGCACCGAACAGCGGGGCGAAGATCAGCACCGTGACGAGGACGGCCGGGATCGCCGGCACGCCCCAGTCGACCTTGAGCGTCCAGTACACGAAGGCACAGAACATGCCCATCGCGCCCTGGGCGAAGTTGAACACGCCCGACGTCGTGTAGGTGACGACCAGCCCCGACGCCGCGATGGCGTAGATCGAGCCGATCGTCACCCCGACCACGAGCGTCCGCAGCAGGTTGTCGAACGTGATGGTGGACGTCCACGACTGGCCGGCCACCTCGCGCCACCCGCCGATGACCACCCAACCCACGAGGAGCGCGACGAGGAGCGCTCCGATCACCGTCGGAAGGTTCTGACGTGACCGGAGTCGCTCCATCGTCGTGCTCACCCGCTCGTCGCTCCTCGGACCCTGGGCGCCGGGATCAGTTCAGGTCCAGCTTGATGCTGTAGAGGTCCTTCTTGTTGCACTCGAAGGTGCCGGCCTTCTTCGGGAAGACCCGGACGAACTTGCCGCCCTTGACCTGGTTCAGCACGTAGCACTCCGAGGGCACGCGGGCACCGGCGTCACGAGGCGCCAGCATCCCGTCGGCGTCGAAGTCGCCGAGGTCCGGCGCCGCCGCGAGCAACGCGGCCCGGGTGAGCCCGTTGTTGCCCTCGGCCTCGACGACGCTGTTCACGACGTCGCGGAACTGGACGCCCGACGCCCAGGCCTGCGTCGAGAAGCCGTCGGCCTTGTCCGCACCGATGTACTTGATGAAGTTGTTCAGCATCGGGTTCGACTTCGTCTCGTCGAACGGCAGGAAGCTGGTCCAGACGTACAGCCCCTCGGTCTCGGGGGTGGCGAGGATGTCCTTGTCGTAGCACTGCAGCGAGCAGTCCCACACCTTGACGGTGTTGACCCCCTGGAGCTTCGCCTCCTTCATGAGGGCGATCATCCCGGCTTCGTTCCCGCCGTGACGCGCGTAGGTCGACTGGCTGTCCTTCATCGACTGCACGAACGGCGTGTAGGCGGACTGCTGGGCCCGCGCCGAGACGTCGAACGTCGCGTCCTGCTTGATCCCGGCTTCCTGCTGGGCCGTGAACGCCGGGATCTGGGAGTTCTTGGCCGACTTCAGGTCGGACGGGTACAGGAAGAGACCGTGGAGCGCGTTCTTCCCGAACTTCTTCAGGTAGTAGTTCGTCGCCCCGAGGGCGCCGCGGTAGGACTGCGGCTTCGCGTCCTTCGTGGCACAGTCGAGGGTCGACGGGTTGATCGGGTACGACACCGGCGAGCACTGGTGCGCGACCTCGGTGGTGGTGAACGGGAAGTCGGGGAGGCCGGTTGCGGCACCCTTCGCGTCCTTGCACCCCACCAGGTCGTCCACGTTGTTCACGAACAGCGCCGACGTCCCGATGATCGCGAAGTTCTTCTGGCACGCCTCGATGATCGCGTTGCGGGCCTTGTTGGCGTCGAGCGCGGAGTCGTAGGCGTCGATGACGATCTTGCGGCCCGCGAGCCCGCCCTCCTTCTCGTTCATGTACTTCGCCCAGGCCTGCACGCCATCGACCGAGCCCTGGAACAGACCCGGCGCCAGCGAGCTCCCGGTGTCGGCGATCACGCCGATGCGGATCTCGGTCGGCGTGATGCCGACGTCGGAGGCGGTCAGGGCTTCCTTGGCATTGCCCCCACCGCTCTGGGCCGAGGCCGTACCGACCGACACCGCACCCACCAGAGCAACCGCGCAGAGCGCGGACACCCAACCAAATCGCCTCACAGTTCCCCCCTCGGTTGACGTTCTCGGCTGACCCGAGACGAGTGCATCATCCCAGGCGCGGCCCGCGGTCTGTACGCGACGAGAACGCGTTTCAACGGATCCTTCCGGCAAGTGTCTAGCAAGGTCGCGTCGAGGTTCGCACCCTGACGCCGACGTCAGCGAACGCCCGCCGCCCCGGGCGGCTCAGACCGGGAAGAAGAGACCGAGCACGAAGGCGGCCGCGCCGACCGCCGCGGTGCCGAGGGCGACGGGGAGCAGATCGCCCGGCCGCGCCGGCCGCCGGGCGAGGCCCGGAGCCCGCCGGTGGTGGGCCTGCCAGGCGCCGAGGAGCCACACCACGCCGCCGAGCACGAGGATCACGGTCCCGATCCCGATGCGGGCGGGGATCGGATCGCCCACGGTCATGCCCCGGACGACGACGACACCGCAGCCCAGCAGCGCGAGGCCGCTGCGGTTCCAGGCCAGGTCGGTGCGCTCCGATGCGAGCCCGGGGTCGACCGAGTCGGCGTCGAACGACGCTCCCGAGCCGGCGCCGGCCACGGTCAGTCGATCCCTTCCCAGAGGACCAGCACGAACCCGACCACGGCCACCACCGACACCACGATCGCGACGAGCCGGGGCAGGAACGACGGAGGCAGCGGACGACCCCACCGCATCGCCTGCTCGTTGCGCTGCCAGTGCGTGTAGCTGAACAGCGCGATCAGGACGCCCAGGCTGATCATCGGGAGCCCGATGAGTCGGCGACCGAACGGGAGGTCGAACTTCGGGAAGAGCTGGGTGACCACCAGGCCCGCGGTGATGAGCCCGAGCGCGGTCCGGATCCACGCGAGGAATGTGCGCTCGTTCGCGTACGAGAACCGGGGGTCGGGCTCCCGTTCGACCGGCGCGGCAGCGGGGGTCGGGGTGGGATCGGTCGGCCCCTCGGCGGGATCCGACGGCTCGGGCGTCGTCATCTGTCCAAGTCTGCCTCGGCCCGATACATTTCGCACCGATGGCACGGGACGCGACCGAGACCCGCGAGCGGCTGCTGCGCGCCGGCGAGCACCTGTTCGCCCGCCACGGGATCGACGGCGTGCGCGTCCGCGAGATCAATCAGCTCGCCCGCCAGCGCAACTCGTCGGCCCTGCACTACCACTTCGGATCCCGCGACGGGCTCCTCGAGGCGATCCTCGACCTGCACCGGGCGCCGATCGAGGCCCAGCGGGCCGCGATGCTCGACGCGCTCGACGCGCAACCCGAGGCCCTCGACATCCGCGCCGTGGTCGAGACGATCGTCGTGCCCCTCACCGGCGAGCTCGCCACCGAGTCGGGGCGCGACTACCTGCGCATCCTCCCCCAGGTGAGCCCGCGCCGGAGCCTCCCCGCCGGGAAGATCCCCGACACCTTCGGCCCCGACGGAATCCGCCGGTCGCTGCGCCTCGCCCACGGTTGCCTGCCTCACCTCGACCCGGTCCGTCGCGAGGACCGGCTCGCCAACGTCATGGACTTCACGACCTACGCCGCGTCGCACCGGGCCCACGACATCGAGATGGGGGCGCCGTTGCGCCTGCCCGAGGAGCAGTTCATCGGCAACCTCGTCGACATGTCGGTCGGCGCGCTGCGGGCGCCGATCGGTGACGCCGGCACGCGCTCCCCCACGTCCCGATGACCGACCCGGCGCGGCCGGCGGGCGGGGTCGCGGACCGCGGTCGCGACGCGCACGACGAGGCCCGCGTCAACGCGCGCATCGACCAGCTCCTCGCCGAGCACACCCCGGGCGACACGGTCGCGTTCAAGGGCGCGATGTACGACCTCGGGCTCGCGAACGTGTCGTTCACGGATGGCTTCGGGGGCCTCGGCGTCGCGCCCGGGCTCCAGCGCGTCGTCACCCGGCGAGTCGTCGCGGCCGGTGGGCCATTCCCGACGGTGAGCATCGGGCTCGGCATGGGCGCGCCCACGGTCGCCGAGCACGGCACCGACGCGCAGAAGGCCAGGTGGCTGCGTCCGCTCTTCACGGGCGAGGAGGTCTGGTGCCAGCTCTTCTCGGAGCCCGGCGCGGGCTCCGACGTCGCCAGCCTGTCGACCTCGGCCGTGCGCGACGGCGACGAGTGGATCGTCAACGGCCAGAAGGTGTGGACGAGCCTCGCCCACGAGTCGCGCTGGGGGATGCTCGTGGCCCGCACCGACCCCGACGTGCCCAAGCACCGTGGCCTCACGTACTTCATCTGCGACATGCACGCGCCGGGCGTCGACGTCCGACCGCTGCGCCAGATGACCGGCCAGGCGGAGTTCAACGAGGTCTACCTGACCGACGTGCGGATCCCCGACGCCCACCGCATCGGCGACGTCGGCGACGGCTGGCGCATCTCGCTCACGACCCTGATGAACGAGCGCGTCGCCATCGGTGGTGGGTCGTTCGCCCGCAAGTCGCCCATCGACTGGGCGATCGAGTGCTACCGGGAGCGCGGCGGCGACGGGGTGGCCCGCGACGAGATCGTTCGGATGTGGGTGCTGGCCCGGGTGCTCGGGCTCACTGTCCAGCGCGCCGGCGACCTCGCCCGCGGCGGCACGCCCGGACCCGAAGGCTCCGTCGCCAAGCTGCTCGCCGCCGAGTACAACAAGGCCGCGTTCTCGCTGGCGATGAACCTCGCCGGCCCCGAGGCCACCCTGTACCCGTCGGGATACGAGATGGACCGCAGCAAGGACGCCTTCGGCTACCAGTCGGTGCAGGAGTGGTTCCTGCGCTGCCGGGCCAACTCGATCGAGGGCGGCACCTCCGAGGTGATGCGCAACATCCTCGGGGAGCGGGTGCTCGGGCTCCCGGGCGACGTGCGGGTCGACAAGGAGATCCCGTGGCGGGAGGTCCCCCGCTCCTGACGCCTGGGTTAGCGTCGTCGTCGTGACCGTGCTGGAGGTCGTCGACGAGTCGCCCGAGACGCTGGCCGCGTGGATGGACGCGCAGGGCTGGGGCGACGGACTGCCCGTGGTGGCCCCGACGGAGGCACGCGTCGACGCCATGCTCGCGGCGTGGGGCGGCGACGCCGACGAGGTCGTCGCCGTGCTCGCCCCGCGCGACGGCGAGGCCACCCCGCGCGCGATCGCGGCCAACGCGGTGATGGCGGGATGTGGCCCCGACGTGCTCCCGGTGCTGGTCGCCGCGGTGCGGGCCCTGGGCCACGAAGAGGTCAACCTGCGCGGGGTGCAGGCGACCACGCACCCGGTCGCGCCGCTGCTCGTGGTGCACGGCGACGCGGTGGCCCGCCACGGGTTCAACCCCGGGCTCGGGACCTTCGGACCCGGCAACCGGGCCAACGCGACCGTGGGCCGGGCGCTGCGCTTCGTGCTGCTCCACGTCGGGGGCGGTCGCCCGGGGGAGGGCGACGCGTCGACCCAGGGGCAGCCGTCGAAGTACACGTACTGCATCGCCGAGCACGCGGCCGCGAGCCCGTGGGGCGCGTACCACCACGCCCGGGGGCTCGACGCGCCGAGCGCGGTGACCGTGCACTGCGGCGAGAACCCGCACAACTTCCACGACATGGAGTCGGAGACGCCCGAGCCGATCCTCGCAAAGGCCGCGTCGGCGATGGCCACCCTCGGCGTCAACAACGCGCCGATCAGCCAGGGCGAGTGGTTCGTCGTGCTGTGCCCCGAGCACGCGGCGACCATCGCCGGCCGGGGCTGGACGCGCCGCGACGTGCAGCAGTTCCTCTACGACACCGCCCGTCTGCCTGCGGGGCGGCTGCGCGCCGCGTTCGCCGGCCGGGTCTGGCCGGAGTGGATGGAGGCAACCCACGACGACGCGCTCGTACCGATGACCGAGTCGGTCGACAACATCTCCGTACTGGTGGCCGGGGGCGCCGGCAAGCACTCGTGCGTCGTGCCGAGCTGGGGGATGACCCGAAGCGTCACGGTGCCGGTCGACTACCCGAGCGACGCCCGATGACGATCCGGCTGGTCTCGCCCGAGGGCCGGGTCCACGAGCCGCGTGCGCCGTTGGCCCCGGCGGTCCCGGACCTCGCCGGGCTGCGCCTCGCCGTGCTCGACAACGGCAAGCCCCACGCGGGCCGCCTCATGACCGAGATCGCTCGGCGGATCGCGGCGCGCACCGATGCCGAGCTGGCGCTCGTGGTCGCGAAGGGCACCGCGGCGACCCCGGCCGAACCCGAGATCCTCCAGCAGCTCGAGGTGGCCGACCTGGTCCTCACCGGATCGGCCGACTGAGGGTCGTGTACGTCGTGGAGTGTCCACGACCTCGTCCAGCTCGAAGCCACCGGTCGCCCGACGGTGGTGATCGCCACCACCGCCTTCGAGGTGCTCGCCCGGACGGTCGCCGCCCGCGCCCACCTGCCCGATGCCCGCATCGCGGTGATCGAACACCCGCTCGGCGCGATCACCGACGCCGAGGTGCTCGCGCGTGCCGAGTCCGTGGTCGACGACGTGATCGCGCTGTTCACCGCCGCACCGGCACCCGGCGGTGCGCCCGACGCGACAGGATGACGCCATGCAGGCAGTGAAGAGCACCGAGGACGGCGTCCGCGTCGTCGCGGTCGACGACCCCGATCCCACCGGCGACGAGGTCGTCGTCGAGATGCGCTCGGCGAGCGTGTGCGGGAGCGACCTCCACCTCGCCGGCTTCGGCCCGCTCCCCGCCGTGATGGGCCACGAGTTCGCCGGCATCCTCGCCGACGGCACGCCCGTCGCGGTCGACCCCAACGCGCCGTGCGGCGCCTGCGACCTGTGCACCGAGGGGAAGACCCATCTGTGCCGGAACCTCGCCATCCTCGGCGTCACCCGCGACGGCGGCATGGCCGAGCGGGTGCGGGTCCACCCGAGCCAGCTGGTGCGCCTCCCCGCCGGCGTGGCCCCCGAGCAGGCGTGCCTGGTCGAGCCACTCGCCGTCGCGGTGCACGGCATGGGGCTCGCCGGGGTCGGCGGAGGCTCCCGGTTGGCGGTGGTCGGTGCCGGCAGCATCGGTCTCGCCGCGGTGGCGGCCGCGACGGGCGCGGGGGCCGAGGTGCACCTCGAGGCCCGCCACGACGCCCAGCGCGCGGCGGGCGAGCGGCTCGGGGCGACCGGCCCGGCGGAGGGCGAGTACGACCTCGTGATAGAGGCGGCCGGCTCCCAGAGCGCGGTCGACCGGGCGGTGCAGCTCCTACGGCCCGGGGGGACCGTGGTGTTCCTCTCGACGTTCTGGGACCCGCTCACCATGCCCGGGCACGCGGTGGCCCTGAAGGAGGCGACGTTCAAGTGGTCGTTCACCTACGGCCACCACGCCGCGGGGCGCGACGTGGAGGTCGCGGCGGCGCTGCTCGCCCGCCGGCCGGAGATCGCCGACACCATGATCACCCACCGCTTCCCGCTCGCCGACGCGACCGAGGCCTTCCGCGTCGCCGCCGACCGCGCCCACGGCACGATCAAGGTCCTACTGGAGCCCGCATGAGCATCGACCTGGGGCTGGGCGGGAAGCACGCGCTGGTCACGGGCGCGGGGATCGGGATCGGGCGTGCCACCGCGATCTGGCTCGCGCGCGCCGGGTGCCACGTGACGGTGGCCGACGTCGACGCCGCCGCGCTCGCCGAGGCGGCCAGCGCGACCGCGGTCGAGGGCGCCGAGGTGCACACGATCGTGGCCGACCTCCGCGACCCCGATGCCGTGCGGCACATGGTCGCCGGCGCCGAAGGCGCGCTCGGACCGCTCGCGGTCGCGGTCAACAACGTCGGCTCGATGGGGGGTCGGGTGCCCACCCGCTTCCTCGACGCCGACGACGAGTGGCTGCGCGGCATCGTCGAGCTGAACCTGCTCGTGACCATGTACTGCTGCCAGGCCGAGGCCCGGGCCATGGTGGCGTCGGGCACGCCGGGCGTGATCGTCAACGTCAGCTCGGGCGAGTCGACCCGACCGTCGCTGCGCATGGCGCCCTACGGCGCGGCCAAGGCCGGCATCAACAGCCTCACCGGCACGCTGGCGGTGGAGCTCGGCGCGCACGGGATCCGGGTGGTGGCGGTCGCGCCGGGGACCACGCTGACCCCGGTGGTGGCCGCCGCGTTCGACGACGCGACGGTGGAGCGGCTCGTCGCAGCCCATCCGCTGGGACGCCTCACCGAGCCCGACGATCTCGCCCGCACCATCGTCGCGGTCGCCTCCGACCTCGGCGGCGCCGTGACCGGCAGCCTCGTCTTCGGCGACAACGGCGCCCACCTCGCCCGCAACCGGCCGGCGTTCTGATCGCCGGACGCGGCGGTCTAGGGTTCGGGCCATGACCCTCTCGTCCTCCCCCACCGGACTCGACCAGGGCCTCGACGCGGTCCGCGTGTTCCTCGGCCCCGACGGCGCCGACGTCACCCCGACGGAGTGGGACGCGGGGTCGGGCCGCCTGGCCCTGCGGCTCGAGCTCGCGGGGGCCGAGTGCCCGGAGTGCGTCATCCCCCAGCCCATGCTCGGCGAGCTGATGCTCGGGGCGATCCAGGAGCACGCGCCGGAGGTGCAGGCCGTCGACCTCGACGACCCCCGCGAGTCCGACCCCACCGCTGCCGCGCACTGACATGACCGACCTCACCGGCAAGGTCGCGCTGGTGACCGGCGCGGCGTCGGGCATCGGTGCCGCGAGCGCGCGTCACCTCGCCGCCCGGGGGGCGACCGTCGTCGCGTGCGATCTCTCGGAGGTCGGGGTGCGCACCATCGCCGAGGAGATCGGGGGCACCGCCGCGGTGCTCGACGTGTCCGACGTCGACGCGTGGGAACGCCTGCTCACCGACGTGTCCGACGACTACGGCGCCATCCACTTCGCCCACCTCAACGCGGGGATCCCCACCACCCGCCACCCGTACTCGCTCCTCGACGTGACCGTGGCGCAGTACCGCCGGGTGATGGGCGTCAACCTCGACGGCGTGCTGCTCCCCACCCTGGGCATCGCCCGCCTCATGCGCGACCACCCCCACGGCGCGGCGATCGTCGCCACCGCGTCGCTCGCGGGCCTGGGCCCGTACTACGACGACCCGTTCTACGCCGCCACGAAGCACGCGGTCGTCGCCTTCGTGCGCAGCGCCGCGCCCCAGCTGGCCCAGGCGGGAATCCGGATCCATGCGATCTGCCCCGGCGGCGTGCAGACGGCCCTGATCGACGACTTCATGCGTGAGCAGATCGCCGCGCGCGGCGCGCAGATGCTCGATCCGGCCGAGGTCGCCGAGGCCGTCGGTGGCCTCCTCACGGAGGAGCAGACGGGGCAGGTGCGGGTGATCGTCAAGGGCAAGGGCGTGCAGGACGCGCACTTCCACGACGCGCTCATGCCCCCGCCCCCGCGGTGAGCGGCGAGGCCCTCCACCAGACCGTCGTCGTCGTGGTGCACGGCCCCGTCGGGCCCGCCGGGCCCCGGGCGGCGGGCCTGTACGACGCCGCGGTGCTGCGGCCCCACCCGGAGGAGCCGTCCCCCCACCCCGACGCGGTCGGCGCGGTGGTCGTGGCCCACCTCGACCCCGACGTCGAGCCCCGTCCCGAGGAGTGGTTCGAC
>Ga0194121_10006781_pt1 | contig 15216 bp, 15 predicted proteins | sample TA2MahCa50mmetaG_FD_148609 | JGI IMG/M metagenome (GOLD analysis project Ga0194121, IMG submission 148609) | Freshwater microbial communities from Lake Tanganyika, Tanzania - TA2015020 Mahale Deep Cast 50m | ecosystem: Environmental > Aquatic > Freshwater > Lake | place: Tanzania: Lake... | reverse complement strand
TCATCGGGGGGCTTCCAATAAAGCCCGCGACAAACTGGTTCTGCGGTTGATTGTACACTTCCATCGGCGGGCCGACTTGCTGAATAAAACCGTTTCGCATGACCACGATGCGGTCGCCCATGGTCATGGCTTCGACCTGGTCATGCGTGACGTAGATCATCGTCGCGTCGAGACGATCGTGCAGCTTGATGAGCTCCGCCCGCATGTTGACGCGCAGTTTGGCGTCCAGGTTACTCAATGGCTCATCAAAGAGAAACACTTCCGGCTGCCGAACAATGGCCCGTCCTACTGCCACGCGTTGCCGCTGGCCACCGGAGAGCTGCTTCGGTTTACGATCGAGGAGATCGGCAATCCCCAAAATATCGGCCGCCGCTTTGACGCGACGGTCAATTTCGTCACGTGGGGTGCGCCGCAGTTTGAGCGAAAACGCCATATTTTTGTAAACGGTCATATGCGGATAGAGGGCGTAGTTTTGAAATACCATGGCAATGTTGCGGTCTTTGGGAGGGACATCGTTGACCAGACGATCCCCAATAAAAATTTCCCCTTCGGAAATGTCTTCCAGACCTGCAACCATACGTAACGTTGTGGTCTTCCCACACCCTGAGGGACCAACCAAGACTACGAATTCTTTATCCTGGATGTCGAGATTTACGCTGTTCACCGCGATGACATCCTCGGAGAACTTTTTTACCAGGTTGCGCAAAGTCACCTGCGCCATTGACGGTCCCTCCTCATGGCATCTGCCCAGGCGTCATTAACGGATTAGATACTAACCCATACGTTTGGCGCGGCGATTGTGTCATACCTCCCCTCATGTGTCAAGGGAGCCCCAACGACAGCGCGCAAAAGCTACGCTCATGGAGGCAAGGGGGCTCTCCCATGCTCCGTAGCTAGCGCCTGGGTTCAGCGCCGCTGCAACGTCGCCACACATTCAATGTGATAGGTTTGCGAAAACATATCCACCGGCTGCACTTGCATGGTGCGATAACCCAGGTCATGTAGGAGGCGGAGATCGCGCGCCAGCGTCGGTGGACTGCAGGAGACATAGACCAGGCGTGGGACGCGCATCAAAGCCAGGGCCTGCAGGGCGGCGGGACGACAGCCGGCGCGTGGTGGATCTAGCACTGCGACGTCTGCCCGGATGCCTTCGGCCAGATAGCGTTGCACAATGCGTTCGACCTTGCCGGTGCGAAACTGGCAATTGTGCACGCCCAGGGCGGCGGCCTGTTGCATCGCCAGCAAGGTGGCCTGGCGATGCACTTCCACCGCGTGTACGGTGGCGCAATACGGTGCCAGGGTCAATGCAATGGTCCCGCCCCCGCTATACAGATCAAACACTACTTCCTGGCCGTGCAGCGCAGCCGCCTCCTGCACCAGGGTATAGAGATGCTCCATCTGGACGGTGTTTACCTGGAAAAACGCCTGGGGTTCGAGGCGAAACCGCCAGGCGCCGACCTGCTCGTGAATAGCCTGGGCTCCAGCGATTGTACTGGTCGTGCCCGCAAACAGACCTGGGGTTTGTCGCGTCTTGACGTGTAACAGCAGCCCGGTAATCAGCGCCTGCAGGTGCTCCCAGAGCTGTTGCTGCACCGTCTGCGCGAGGGGGGCATGCACAAAAAGGGTGACCAGGACCTCGCCGGTACGCTGACCAACCTGTACCTGCACCTGGTGCAGCACCCGCTGCAGGGCTGGCAACGTCGCCGTCAGGCTCCGGAGGCGCGCCAGCACAGCGTCAGCACGGGGATCATTGATCAGACACTGCGGTACATCCAGAATGCCCTCGCCATGCCGTGCCACCAGCCCCAGCGCGCCCCGTGTGGCATCGTAGTGATAGAGCACTTTGTTGCGATAGCCCAGGGGCACTGGACTCGCCAGGGCAGGTACCACGGGGATATCAGGCAGCTTGCCAATACGGGCCAGCGCTTCCTGTACTTGTGTGGTTTTGTGAGCGAGTTGCTGCGCATAACTCAGATGCTGCAGGTGGCATCCCCCACACAGGTCGTACAAAGCACAGGGGGGTGGCACGCGCCAGGGTGAGGCTTGCTGGAGAGCCTGGACTTCGCCAAAGGCGTAGCGTTGGTGTGTTTCGGTGAGGCGTACGTCCACGACGTCTCCTGGGGCCGTGCGTGGTACCATGACGGCCAGGCCATCGAGATAGCCTACCCCGTAACCGCCGTGCCCAAGCCGCTCAATAGTCATGGTACCGCCAGCGAGCGCTGGCTGGACGGCCTGAGGAGTTTGGGATATCTTCCTGCCGTACCGGGCCATGACCTTCTCCTCTCTGAAAGGGTCGTACGCATGTGGTTCCCCGTGGTGAATGCGACCGCCTATGCGGTCGCCATGGCGTATCTCGAGTCGACGATCGTTGTCTACCTGCGCCGTCTGTACTACCCCCGAGGCTTTGATTTTCCCCTGATCATCATTGACACGCCAACGCTCCTGCTCGAACTGGGGCGTGAAGCCGCCACCATCGTGATGCTCGCGACCGTGGGCATCGCTGCGGGACGCACCAGTGTTGGTAAGTTCGCCTATTTTCTGTACATGTTTGGCGTCTGGGATATTTTTTATTACGTCTGGCTCAAGGTCTTTCTTGACTGGCCTGCCTCGCTGTTGACCTGGGATGTGCTTTTTCTCATCCCTGTCCCCTGGGTAGGCCCGGCGTTGGCTCCTGTCACCGTGGCCGTGACCATGATGGGCATGGGGCTGATCTTGCTCCGCCTTGAGCAGCGCGGTCCAGTACGGCGAGCTGGCAGCCTCCTGTGGCTCAGTCAGGTGGTCGCATCGCTTATGATCATCGTTTCCTTCACGATGGACGTTGTGCCCCGCCTCCCCGACCAGGGTGCCCTGTTGGCGCAATGGACTCCAGCAGTCTATCGCTGGTGGATGCTGGGACTCGGCCAGTGCCTTGCTCTCAGTACCTTTGGCGTCTGGGCCTGGCGTGCGGCAACTATGCCTGCGTCCCCCAACGCGCCCGCAGGCTCTGATGATTGAGTTGCAGCCATTGCAAGGCAATAATCGGTGCAGCAGAGCGAATATGGCCTGCCTGTAACTGTGCGATGGCTTCCGCCATGGGCAGTACCAGAACGCGGATATCTTCCACTTCCTCTGCCAGTCCGTGAATGCCACCGAGCCCGGTGGCATTCACTTTGCCACAGAACAGCGAAATGCGCTCAGATGTCCCGCCTGGACTGACAAAATACTCACAAATATGCACCAGCTCCTGCAGATGGCAGTTGGCCTCTTCCACGGCCTCACGCCGCGCCACGGCTTCCGGGCTTTCTTCCGGTTTATCAATGATACCTGCAACAATTTCCATGAGCCAGGGATCCCCAGGGGCCCCCAGAGCTCCAATACGAAACTGCTCGACCAGCACGACCTCGTCACGGACAGGATCGTACGGGAGCACTGCCGCGGCATGCCCACGCTCAAACAGCTCCCGGCTGATCTCCCGACTCCAGCCACCCCGGTAGAGGTGATGCCGCAAGCGATACCGTTCGATCCGGAAAAACCCGTCGTAACATACTGTTTTGTCTAGAATTTCTACCCTGGGATCTGGCATGGATGATGTCCTGTCGTCGCCATGACGTTTCGTGTACGAGGGGCATCGAGGGCGTGCGCAGCGGGGTCCACAGCACGCTGCGCATGTCAGCGTACCGCCTCGGCATCAAACGCCGTACCAGTGTGGAACGTGCTCTCGTTGGGCAGCATGCCCCCTCCCATGGACTGCCCTGGCGTGCCATGACGCGAGACTAATAGGTAGCCCGCCCTCCAGAGAGATCAAAGACCCCTCCAGTACTGAAAGAGCAGTCCTCCGAGGCCAGCCAGGCTGCCATAGCTGCCACTTCTTCAATGGCACCGAAGCGCCCCATCGGGATCTTGGAGAGCATATATTGCACATGCTCTGGAGTCATTTGCTGCAAGAGTTCCGTCTCCACCACAGCGGGAGCGATGCAATTCACCAGAATGCCACTCTGCGCCAGCTCCTTCCCCAGCGACTTGGTGAGGCCGATGACCCCGGCTTTGGAGGCGCTATAGGCCGAGGCATTGGGGTTGCCTTCTTTGCCAGCCACGGACGCCAGGTTGACAATGCGACCATAGCCATGGGGCACCATGTGTGGCACTATGGCCCGGCAACAGAGAAAGACCCCGATCAGATTGACGGCTATCACCTGTTGCCATGCGTCTATCGGATAGTGCCAGACAGGAAGATTTGGCCCAGAGATACCGGCGTTATTCACCAGAATGTCAATACGGCCGCATGCCGCCAGGGTCGCCTGAGTACCAGCGTCCACTGCCGCCGGGTCCGTGACGTTGACCACCGCCGTATGGACCTTGCCCAGGCTGGTGCACGCCTGGGCCGCAGCCGTTACCCCACTATGGTCCATGTCCCACAGGCACACCGTCGCCCCAGAGGCCAGCAGGCGTTGGGCAATACCATAACCAATACCTCGGGCTGCGCCGGTGACCACGGCGGTACGACCGTGCAAGTCAATGCTGTTCACGTGGCCATCCTTTCTCGCTTGGCAACCATGATGTCTGCTCCTGTGACCTGCGTATAGAGCACGTACACCCCAACGGATAAGGTAAGCGTGATGTTTTGACAACCTGAACGCTTTCCTCATCATCGATCACTATGGAAGTTGCCTGAGATGCGTTGGGCACAACCGTCAGTGGCATCGATTATCTCCTCATGCCACTGACACAGACGGCCTGGGTCAGGTAAGCCAGGACGCCGCCAGACTGGCCGCCTCGGCATAGACCAGGCGAATCGAGACACCCTGCTCTTTTGCCAGGCGCTTGCAGACTTCGTACTCCGGGGCTGCCTGCACCATGCGGCCATCGAGCACCCCACACTTGACCGGGACCACGCCATAGCGGGTGTCCACCTGGCGGTGGAAGCGGTCCAGCTTGTGGCGCCAGACTTCGTGCACCCGCACCCCGAAGGTCGAGGTCTCTTGCAGCATCAGCCGGGCGAGCTGCGGGGCGGCGGGCAGAGGGGCAAGCACGGTTAAGGTATTGGCTGGACGCTGTTTTTTCATATAGAGCGGGGTCAACGTGACATCGAGCGCCCCATGTGCAAACAGCCGTTCAGCCACGAATTCATAGAACTCGGGGTTCATGTCATCGATGTTTGCTTCAAGCACGGCAATGCGTTCCGCTGCCGCAGGGCCCGCCGTCTCGCCCAGCAACGCTTGCAGGCGGCGTGCTGTCGCCTCTGGTGCCGCGCCGAGCACCTGGCCATAGCCGGTACCAATCATGGTCATATCGGGCAAGGGGCCAAACTGGGTGGCACACGTCGTGAGTATGGCGGCGCCAACCACGGTCGTGCACTCTGCATCTGCAGGGATACCGCGACTGCAGATTGGTACGCCACGGCTGAGTTCCGCGGTGAGGGGATGTGGGAGCGGCAAGCGTCCCTGCGTACTGTCGAGCACGCCCGTACCCAGTGGGAGCGGTGCTGCGATGACCTGCTCAATCCCTAACTCCTCCAAGGCTCCAACAACAGCACTCCCCAGATAGAGGACTTCCAGGGCAATCTCTGCATACTGGGCGCAGGCGGTCTCCTCGGCAACGCCGTGGACACGCGTAATGGCAGTACGTAAACGCTGCAACATGGCGCGCACACGTGGGGTAACCGATGCAGGCGTCAGGCTCTGTTCCAGGGCTGTCCATCCCTGGGACGGCAAGCCAGCGGAGGCGTGTGAGGCCGTCCAGTCCACCTGCGTGGCAGCCGTGGCCCCAGCCGTGACCCGCGTACACTCGATCTCTATGGCAGGCAGAGACAGCTCCTGCCACGTCTGCTGTACACGCGTCAGCGAGGCCCCGGCATCGAGCAATGCCCCCAGCAGTAGCGGTCCTGTCACCCCCTCATACCCATGCACATAGGCGGTACGCATACTCACAGCTCCTGTCAAGAGGCGGGTAGAACATCGTCGGCTGGCTCGCCAATGCGGTTAATGCTATGCGCCACATACCCCGCCCCGAATCCGTTATCAATGTTCACCACCGCGATGCCAGACGCACAGCTATTCAGCATCGCCAATAACGGTGCTAGGCCGTGGAAATGCGCGCCATACCCGACACTCGTGGGCACAGCAATAACAGGCTTATCCACCAGGCCGCCGACCACGCTAGGGAGGGCGCCCTCCATGCCCGCCACCACCACCAGCACACGGGCAGCCGCCAGCAGGGCATATTGGTCCAGTAGACGGTGCAGCCCGGCAACACCAACGTCATACACTGTCTGTACCGTGCTCCCAAGCGCCTGTGCCGTCACCACTGCTTCTTCCGCGACAGGGAGGTCTGACGTCCCTGCCGCTGCCACTAAGACCACCCCTTGCGTCGTACGTTGCGGATGCTGGCGTACCACAACGGTGCGCGCCAGCGCATTGTACTCGCCTTGAGGGGACAGGCTCAGGAGCGCCTCAGCCGCTTGTGGAGAGAGGCGTGTGGCCAGCAGGTCACTGCCGTGACGGAGAATACGCTCACCAATGAGCCGCACCTGCTCTACCGTTTTGCCCTCACCGTAAATCACTTCTGGGGCTCCTTGGCGCAGGCTCCGATGGTGATCGACCCGGGCAAAGCCCAGATCTTCATACGGCAGGAAACGGAGCTGCTCTAGTCCGGCTGCCGGTGTGACCTTCCCTTCTGCAATGTGGTGTAGCAGCATGGCTAACTGCTCACGATTCATAAGACACGCCCCTTCGCAATCCTAACGATCCTCATGTTTCAAGGTCCGCTGCATCAATGCAGCGACGGCTTCATGCGGTGTAATATGGCCCTGCAGCAAGGCATAGACTTTTGCGGCGATAGGCATTTCGACGTGATATTGCTCCCCCAGGGCGACCGCTGCACTCGCCGTGGTCACGCCCTCTGCGACCATATGCATCTGGGCCAGGATATCCGGCAATTTCTTCCCCTGTCCCAACTGCACCCCCACCGCATAATTCCGGCTCAGGGGTCCGGTGCAGGTCAGCACCAGGTCGCCCATGCCCGACAGGCCCGCAAAGGTCAACGGACGCGCCCCCATGGCGATGCCCAGAGACGTCATCTCCGCAAGACCACGCGTAATCAGCGCCGCCCGAGTATTGTACCCGAGCTGTAGGCCGTCGCAGACACCAGCCGCAATGGCCATGACATTTTTCAGAGCCCCACCGAGTTCAACGCCGAGTACATCGGTGTTGGTGTACACGCGAAAGGTGGCAGTACTGAAGAGCTGCTGCACTGCCGCAGCCACCGCCTCACGTGCCGCAGCGACCACGGCAACGGTTGGGGTCCCCTGGAGCACTTCACGGGCAAACGTTGGACCAGACAATACGGCAATGTCCATGGAAGGCTTGGAGACCAGCGTTGTCTGGAGCACCTGAGACATGGTATGCAAGGAACCTGCCTCGATACCTTTCGTTGCGCTAATCAGCAGAGCATGCCCCGGCAAGTTGGGGCTCAGCATGCCCCACACCGTGCGTACGGCATGCGACGGTACCACCGAGACAAACGTATGCGTTGCCTGTGCTATTGTGTTGAAATCAGCCGTAGGCGTGATCCGCGTATGCAGCGGTACGCCAGGTAAATACGCCGCATTGGTACGCTCCAGGCGCAAGCGTTGCGCAAGCGCTGGCGAGCGTGCCCACAGCAGGACTTCATGCCCTTTCGACGCCAGCAGATGCGCCAGGGCCGTGCCCCATGATCCCGCACCAATCACTGCAACACGCGTTAGTGAGTGATCGTCTGTCATACCGCTCACTCTCCTGTTTCCTCTGTTGCCCATGCCCGTGCACGCCGTACCGCTTCTTGCCAACCACGATAGAGCCGGGCTCGACGCTCCGCTGGCATCTGCGGTGTATACGTCCGTGCCAGCCGCCAATTGGCGGCAATCTGCGCCTGGTCTTCCCAATAGCCCACTGCCAGTCCCGCTAGATAGGCCGCCCCGAGAGCGGTGGTTTCCAGAACCTCTGGGCGCTGCACGGGCACCTGGAGCATATCGCTTTGAAACTGCATTGCCAGGTCATTCGCAGCAGCCCCTCCGTCGACCCGCACTACCGAGACCGGCACCCCTGCCGCGGCAACCATGCTATTGACTACGTCACACGTCTGATAGGCCATGGCCTCCAGAGCCGCCCGCACCACATGCGCCCGGTTTGTGCCACGGGTCAGGCCAATGAGCAGCCCTCGGGCGTACATGTCCCAGTAGGGTGCCCCCAGGCCCGTGAAGGCTGGCACAAGATACACCCCGTGCGTGTCCGGAACGCTGGCTGCCAGCGTCTCGCTCTCCGCGGCATTGTGTAAAAGCTGCAATTCGTCCCGTAACCACTGGATGGCCGATCCTGTTGAAAAGATGCTTCCCTCCAGGGCATACGTCACCGTTCCCTGCAGTCCCCAGGCAATGGTACTGAGCAAGCCGTGGGTCGCAGGTGCAGGCTGGGTACCACTCTGCATGAGCACAAAGGAGCCCGTACCATAGGTATTTTTCACGGCGCCCGGGGTAAAGCACGCCTGCCCAAAGAGTGCTCCTTGCTGGTCGCCTATCATCCCGCCAATTGGAATGGGCACTCCCTCAAAATGCGCCGGGGCTGTGGTTCCAAACACGCCACTGGAATCACGCACCTCAGGGAGCAGGCTGGTAGGAATCCCCAGTGCCTGGAGAATCTCAGAATCCCAGCTCCGCGTGTGGATATATTGTACAGCATTGTCCGCGCTGCATTTGAATAATCCGTACAGTGAACACGTCCGCCGCTTAGCTGATAGAGCAACCACGTGTCCACCGTCCCAAAAGCCAGCTCACCTCGCTGTGCCCGCGCCCGTGCTCCAGCAACATGGTCCAGGAGCCACTGCACTTTTGTCGCCGAAAAGTAGGCATCGAGCACCAGGCCGGTACGCTGCTGGATCTCGCGGTCCCAACCCTGGCTCCGCAGGGCTTCGACCAGAGGGGCCGTACGGCGGCATTGCCAGACGATGGCAGGATAAATCGGCTCACCACTCTGTCGATCCCAGATGAGGGTGGTTTCTCGCTGATTCGTAATGCCCAGCGCTGCGACCTGGGTCGGTCGGACTCCCGCCTCTTGCAGAACACGCTGGGCAGTGCTCCGTTGGGAGTGCCACAGATCGGCCGGATCGTGCTCCACCCATCCTGGCTGCGGATAGTGTTGAGGGAAGGGCTGACTCACCTGGTGTACAGCCCGTCCTGCATGGTCAAACAACAGCGCACGTGAACTACTCGTACCCTGATCGAGTGCGAGAATGTAAGTCTCAGTCATAAGCATCGTATCGTCATGGGGTTACGAAAGCGAGGCATAAATACGTATGCTAATCTCGCTATCGGGCATATCCGCAGGAAACGGATGATAAGGGGCTGCCCGCTTGACTGCTCGCAAGAGTGCCTGGTCCACGGCCGGATATCCTGACGACCGCAGCAAGACGGTTTCTGCGAGTTGACCGTCACGTCGTACTGTAAAACCCACAATAGGCACGCCAATAGCGCCATGGTCAGGCGTCAGTGGGGGCACACTAAAAACGAGCTCGATTTTGCGTTGCATACCAAGCAAATATGAGGTGTGTTTGAAGCCAAATGACGAAATCGAGCGATACTTCCCACCTTCTCCATCACCACGTCCCTCTCCTGCACGTTCCGGTCCACGCTCAAACACCCCGGGAGCGTCAAAGGACGGCAAACGCTTTTCTAAACGGGCAAAATGCTCGTCCAGGCCTTGCTTCGTCCCTCCAGATGGCCTGCCGGCACCCTCGCGCGCCTGCGAGTCACGCTGCACCATGGCCAGTTCTTGCTGCACGGTAAGGCGAAAACGCCGTTGCTCCTCGGGGGTGAGCGGCCGCGTCGACGGTGGAGCAGAAGCAGACGGCGGTGCTGGCGTCTCAGCACGACGTCGGCTCTCAGGCAGTGCACTGGGGGCGGCGGGAGGTGTTGGTCGGGCAGACGGAGTACTGGCTGGCGGGGTGCTCTCTTCCTGACGAGGCGCTTCTGCCAGGGCGCGGGGCGCTTCGGGCAGACGGGGGGCTGCCTTCGCCTGGGCTGGCGGAGGACTAGAGGGTGCTTCGGGCCGCCGTTTTTCCTCCACAGGGGCTTTCGGAGCAGCCGGCGGTACGGGACGAGGTGCTGGCACTGGTTTTGTCTGAGGTATGGGGACGGGCGGTTTCGGAGTTGGCACAACTTCGCTCTTGAGCTGTGGCGCTGGTGGCCTGGGGGACGCCACGCCAGCACCGGCTGGTGGCGTTACCGTTGTTCTGGGCGGTGCCGGCGCTGTCGCCGGAGGGGCTGGGGATGCAGGCGCAGGAGTCGCCTCTAAAGCTGCCTCTGGCGGGTTAGGTTTCCCCGTGCTGTAACGCTCTGGCAAGGGAATTTCCGGGGGCATAGCCCGTGGTTGTTCGCCCGAAGGTTTTCTTGTCCCGCCTTCGCCTGGGCCAATATCCTGCGCTTTGCTGTCATAGCGTGAGATGAGGCGTGCGTCATCAGGCCGCTCTTCGCGCACAGGTTTGGGCAGATCAACTACCGTACCACCTCGTTGCGGAGGCGGCGTCGTGACTTTTGGAGGTGTGGGCTCAGCCTGTCGCGGTGCTGGTGGTGGCTTGGGCGCTTCAGGTTGGGGCTTCCGGGCTGGTGCCGGTGCCTCGGGGAGTGGACGGATACGCTCGGGAATCCGGGCGGTCTGGGCAGGAGGCAAGGACGGCGCTGGGGCTGCCTCAAAAAGGCGGACAGCAATTGGGGCTTCCGTGGGTGGAGACGGCGAAGGCGTGTGTTCTGACAACGAGAGGAAGCGCAATACACCGAGTCCAAGCAGATGCACCAGGAGTGAGAGCAAGAGCGCACGCGGGAGGCGAGACTGGTTCATGCATGTCCACGATGTTAAAAGGCTGAGGTTTCAGACCGAGGGATTATCTATGCAGCAGGCGCGAAGCAGCAATTTAGATGGCCTCTTCACCATGTTCCCCTGTCCGAATACGCACGATATCATCCACGGGGAGAACAAAAATTTTGCCATCACCAATCCGACCAGTGTGGGCAGCCGTCATAATGGCATCAATAATATCGTCCACCTGTTCTTCTGGTGCCAGGATCTCCAGCTTGGTTTTTGGCAAAAAGTCCACAACATATTCTGCCCCACGGTACAGCTCTGTGTGCCCCTTTTGGCGTCCAAAACCTTTGACTTCTGTAACCGTGAGTCCCTGCACCCCCACAGCGTTGAGGCGATCTTTGACTTCGCCAAGCTTGAAGGGTTTGATAATGGCTTCAATACGTTTCATCATCGTCGTTGCCCTTCTCCATAGGAGCATGCTCACGGTTAGACGCGGAGGCGTTGCAGTGCCCGATACCCAATATCACGGCGGTAATGTACCCCAGACCACTGAATCTGTGCTGCTGCGTCATACACCTGTGTAATGGCCGATGCCAGCGAAGATGCGCGTGTGGTCACACCCAGTACCCGCCCACCATGCGTCACCAGCCGTCCGTCCTGTATAGCCGTCCCGGCATGAAACACCCAGGTATCCTCTTGGCCAGTGAGCTCTTCCAGGCCCATAATAGGATCCCCTGTGGCGTACGTCGCAGGATACCCCGCGGCGGTCAGCACCACGCACACGGCGGCATCGTCGCCATAGTCAGCCTTCAGGTTGCCCAAATGGCCTTGGGCGACACCATCCAGCAGTGGCAACAGATCGTTACGCAACCGGACGAGCAAGGGCTGGGTCTCTGGGTCACCGAAACGCGCATTAAATTCCACCACATAAGGCCGGTCTTCTACAATCATCAAGCCAGCATAGAGGACCCCACGATATGGCATGCCACGTGCAGCCATCCCGTGCACCGTCGGTTCAATGATTTCCGCCATGATACGTTGATACAAAGCTGCCGTCAGGACTGGAGCAGGCGAGTAGGCTCCCATGCCGCCAGTGTTGGGCCCACTATCACCGTCGTAGATACGCTTGTGATCCTGGGCCGTGGCCAGCGGAAGAATGGTCTCACCATCGACCAGCACCTGAAACGATACTTCCTCGCCCTCTAAAAATTCCTCCAGGACTACGCGACTGCCAGCCGCGCCGAACACACGGTCGCACATGGCTTCCTGGACGGCTTGCAGGGCTGCCTCGCGAGTGTGGCAGACCGTGACGCCTTTGCCAGCAGCGAGGCCATCGGCTTTCACCACGAGTGGGGCTTCACGCCAGCGAATGTAGTCCTGTGCGGCGGTAGCATCGTCAAAAATAGCGGCTTCCGCAGTGGGGATACCTGCTTCCCACATAAATTTTTTCGCAAATGCTTTGCTCGTTTCAAGTTGGGCTGCGGCCTGACTGGGACCAAAGACGCGCAGACGCGTTGTCGCAAAGGCATCTGCAATGCCCAGGGACAGCGGCAATTCCGGGCCTACCACCGTTAAGTCAATCTGTTGCTCTGTGGCAAAACGCTGTAACCCAACGATATCATCCACCGCAATAGGCACGGATTCAGCCAGGTGCTGACTGCCAGCATTGCCAGGAGCACAGTAGAGCTTGCGGACATGGGGGCTCTGGGCGAGCTTCCACACCAGGGCATGTTCACGGCCTCCGCTGCCAATTACCAAGACTTTCACGCCTGTCCCCTTTATGTCTCCCTGTTGGGCTCCAATGCTCCTACACTGTACCGTACAATGCTGGTGAGCACAATTGCTGCAGTTTCCGTGCGCAGCAAGTGCGGTCCCAGGCTGACTGTGCGAAAACCATACGACCGGGCCAGCTCGACTTCCGCGACCGTGAGTCCTCCTTCCGGGCCGATGATCAGCACGATAGGGCTTTGCCCATCGAGACTACTCAACACCTGCCGGACGCTGTGTTGCCGTTCTTCTTCCCAGCAGAGGATTTTGACTGGCGCACTCGCATAGTGCGCACAAAATGCCGTGAGCCCCAGCGGCGGTTGCACCTCCAGTAACGTCTGGCGCCCACACTGACGGGCCGCAGCTGCGGCAATGCGCTGCCAGCGGGCCAGCTTCCCTGCCATACGCGCTGGCACTTCACGGACCACCGTACGCGCTGTATACAATGGCACCAGCGTGGTGAGACCGAGCTCCGAACACTTTTCGACAATGACATCCATCTTGGTGCCTTTGGGGTACGCCTGGCCTAGGACACAGGGATGAGCCGCGGGGGAGACATGTGGTAGCCAGGTCAGTGGCTCGCCCCAGACCTGCGTGGCCGTCACCTGGCTTAAGCGTAGGAGGCATTCCTGGCCTGTGCCATCAAACGCCGCAATTTCATCACCAACCCGTAGGCGGAGCACATGCATGACATAGTGGGCCAGGGAGGAGGGGAGCATCACAGGGGACGCATGTAAGGTGCCGGCAGGGACACAAATGCGATGCCTGCTCATGCTGTGGTCACCGTGGAGTTGCCGCGGAGTCGGCCGCGGGTGCACGCCGCAGGGCCAGCGCCAGCCAGCCCTCTTCAACGTCTTGGCCTTGCACCACCAGCCCGGCGTGCTGGGCGGCAAGACGCATCGTCCCTTCTTGGGAAACCAGGAGACCAGACACGATGACTGTCCCGCCAGGCGCCAGATGCCGGATGACAGACGGGAGCATTTCGACGAGAGGACCGAGGTAGATATTCGCTACGATACAGGGGAAGACCCCTGTTGCGCGCTGCCATGAGCCGTGCAGAAAGTGTGCACGGTCCTGGAGATGATTTAACTGGGCGTTCTGGACTGCTACCGCAATGGCCTGGGCATCAACGTCTACCCCCAGAGCGTGCTGCCAGCCCAGCTGGAGTGCCGCCAGACTGAGGACTCCTGAACCGCAGCCAATATCCAACAGGCTTGCGCCCTGGAAAGCAGGGGCGAAAGACGTCAACATCTTCAGGCATAGGTGAGTGCTGGGATGCGTCCCAGTACCAAACGCGGCTCCAGGATTGAGCGTCAAACCAACCAGATGCGGAGGCAACGGCTCTTGCTCCCAGGGCGGACGAATCATGAGCCGATTCCCAATACAGAGGGGATGAAAAAACTGCTGCCATTGGGTCAGATAGCTTATATCACGTAACGGACGGCCGTATAAAGCTGCGCCAGGGGTTGCTCCAGTGTAGGTATCCAGCCACTGTTGCAAAGCAGCCAGATGATAGGACAAGGTCTCATCCTGGGGGAGCGCTCCCTGCAAAACTGTCCAGGCAGCGAGCTGTGGATCGAGCATCACGCAGGGATCGTGCTGTGGGAGGAGCAACGCTTGCTCGTGGAAGACAACCCCACTGGAACCCAGGCTGTGCAAATACTCACTTGCCGCATCACTCAACGAGTCCGGGACACGGAGATACACTTCCCACCATGGCGTGCTGGGTGAAGGCACCGTACTCATTGCCGGAGCCTTTAGCGCTGCGTCAAAATTTTGCTCACGATATTGGCCGTATGATCGACAATGGCCATGATACGTGGGTATACCATCCGTTTGGGCCCTACGACGCCAAGGACACCGAGCGTGCGATTGTCATAACTATACGTGTGCGTGACAAAACTACACTCGCGAACATCTTTGAAGGGGGTCTCAGAACCCAGCACAACATGCACCCCTGACTCGTCTAAACACTTGTCGAGTAAGGCAATGAGTCGACTTTTTTCTTCAAACGCTTTGAACAGTTCTTTCAGCTGCTCAAGATTGGAAGCAAATTCAGGCTGATCCATGATATTGGAGGTACCACCCAGATAGATATCACTCTCGCCTTCCGAGGTCTCCCCAAACGTTTTCACACCAACACTGAGTGCCTGTTGTGAGAGGGTATCATAGCGGGCTTTTTCCTCCGTCATACGATCGAGGACCTGCTGCCGGATGGTCCGGAGAGGCTGGCCGGAAAATTCGTGATTCAGATAGTTCGAAATCTGGTGCAGCTCATCCTGCGTGATTTCTTCGTCAAGGCTAATGAGCTTGTTATGGACCATGCCTGATTCCATGACAAAAATCGCTAACACTTGACGACCACGAATTTTGACAAATTCAATGCGCTTAAAGATCGTAATGGCAAAGATATGCAAGACCACGCCGGCGTAGCGCGTGATTTCTGAGAGCAGGCGTGAAGTGGCGGCCATGACCTCATCTACTTCCCCATTATAGGGAACATAGCGCTGAGAAATCAGGGCAGATTCTTCCTCACTGAGGGTGTCAAGACTGTGCAAATGATCGACATAGAAGCGATAGCCGTGATCAGTAGGCATCCGTCCAGCGGAGGTATGGGGCTGCTCAAGAAATCCCATGTCTT
>Ga0194121_10006778_pt1 | contig 15220 bp, 12 predicted proteins | sample TA2MahCa50mmetaG_FD_148609 | JGI IMG/M metagenome (GOLD analysis project Ga0194121, IMG submission 148609) | Freshwater microbial communities from Lake Tanganyika, Tanzania - TA2015020 Mahale Deep Cast 50m | ecosystem: Environmental > Aquatic > Freshwater > Lake | place: Tanzania: Lake... | reverse complement strand
AAAAAGAAGGCACAATTCTTATCGACATGGCCGCGCGGCTTGGGTTGGCGCCGCGGGTTGTGACGATCGACACGGGCCGTTTGCCGGCCGAGACTTTACGGATGATCGATAGCGTGGAAGCGCGTTATGGGTTGCCGGTCGACGTGCTGCGGCCGGCCGAATCCGAAGTTGAGACGATGGTGACGCGGTTCGGCTCCGAACTGTTCCGCGAGTCGGTGGCACAGCGCAAGCTCTGCTGCCAGGTGCGCAAGGTGCGGACGCTTGACCGTTTCTTACCCGAAGTGGACGCCTATGCCGTGGGCTTGCGGCGCGGGCAATCGGAATCGCGAGAAAACGTCGAGCAGATCGATGGCGCGAAAATCTCGCCGCTGGCCGCTTGGAACGCAAGCGATGTCGAGGAGTACCTCGTCAAGCACAATGTGCCCGTTCATCCGTTGTACGCGCAAGGTTACACGACGATCGGTTGCGCGCCGTGCTCGCGCGCAGTCCGTGATGGCGAGCAGTTGCGGGCGGGCCGCTGGTGGTGGGAGGTCGAAGGCGATAAGGAGTGCGGCCTGCACTTTTCGCCGGAAGGAAAGATGGAGCGCACGGTCGACGTGCTGCTTCGCGACGTGATAGGAACGAATGCATAAGGGATTTGCACTGTGGTTCACCGGGCTGTCGGGATCCGGGAAGTCGACGTTGTCGGAACGGATTCACAAACGGCTGGTTCGGGCCGGCGCACGCGTGGAGTTGCTTGACGGCGACGAAGTACGCACGCACTTGTCGAAGGGTCTGGGCTTTTCGAAGGAGGATCGCGACACCAACGTGCGGCGCATCGGCTTCGTGGCCGAGTTGCTGGCGCGGAATGGCGTGATCGCGATTACGGCGGCGATCAGCCCGTATAAAGAGACACGCGACATCGTTCGGTCGCGGATCGGCGAGTTTGTCGAGATCTTCATGGACTGCCCGATTTCCGTGCTCGCCGAGCGCGACGTGAAGGGGCTGTACAAGAAGGCGCTGGCGGGTGAGATTCCGCACTTCACCGGTGTGTCCGATCCCTACGAGGCGCCCGTGAATCCAGAGCTGCGCGTCGATTCCTCGAGCGAAAAAATCGCCGTCAGTGAAGAACGCGTGTGGCAGTTATTGAAAGACCGCGGACTGATTCCGCTATCCTGGTAATTGGTAGATTTACACTCGCACACTGACGCCTCCGACGGCACCGATACGCCCGAACAGATAGTCGACAACGCGCTGGCCGCCGGGCTGCATGCACTTGCGATTACCGATCATGACACGCTGGCCGGCCACGACGCCGCGCTGCCCTATGCCAAGGAGCGGGGGCTCGATCTGCTCTGCGGCATCGAACTAAGCACAAAGTTCAAGAACAAGACGGTGCATCTACTCGGTTACTTTCCATTGCGCGATCCCGGCCCCTCATTTCGCGAATGGTTGACGAGCTTGCAGGCGAAGCGCAGGGATCGAAACGTTCGCCTGGCGGCGCGGCTGCAGTCGATGAACGTCGACGTCACGATTGAAGAGGTCGAAGCGATTGGAAGGAGCATGGCCGGGCGGCCGCACTTCGCGCGCATCCTGGTGCGGAAGGGTTACGTCGCGACGTCGCAGGAGGCCTTCGACCGTTACATCGCCGAAAGCGGCGCGGCGTTCGTCGAGCGCGATGAAGTGCCGCTGGACGAGGGTATCGCCCGTATGCGCGCGGCCGGCGGCAAACCCGTTTTGGCGCATCCGGTGCGGCTCGGCAAGCGTGTCGAGATGGAAGAACGCGCGTGGATCACCGAAGCCGCGGCGCTTGGACTTGCCGGGATGGAAGTTCAGCACTCCGACCACAACGCCGCGGCGGCCGCCAAGTACGGAGCGCTGGCGGCGACGCTTGGCCTGCTGCCGACGGGCGGCTCCGATTACCACGGCACGTTCAAGCCGAATATTCGGCTGGGCTCGGGGATCAACGGGAATGTGCGCGTGCCGCTTGCGTGGTTGGAAAGCCTGCGGCGGTAATTTGATCCACATCGGCCGCCGATGCGCTAGCATACATAACGGCGCGGGTAATCCGCCCGAGGAGAGATATGTCCCACGCAAAACCGAATCGCCGCCAGATGCTGGAGCTTTGCATTTCGCGCGGTCTGCTTGCCGGCGGCGCCGCGATGTCGCAGGCGCAACTGCTCGCATTCTGGCAAAACGCCGAAGCGCAGTCGCATAAGCCGACCTCCGCCGAGGTGCTCGGACCCTTCTATCGGAAAGGTGCGCCCGACGTCAAGAACCTGCGCGCGGCGGGTGATCCCGGTCTTCCCCTCAAGGTCTCCGGCCATGTGATGAATACGAAGGGCCAACTTGTTGAAGGCGCCAAGGTCGACCTCTGGCACGCCGATCACAACGGCCTCTATGACACGCGAGGCTACAAGTATCGTACGCAGCTTAAGCCCGACGCCAAGGGCGTTTACGCGGTCGATACGGTGATGCCGGGCCACTACTCGGACCGCCCGGCGCAGCATATCCACTACTTGATTTCCGCGCCCGGCCACAAGACGCTCATCACACAGGTCTACTTCGCCACCGATCCGTTCTTTGAAGGAAACCCGGAGAAAAATTGGAACAAGCGCGGCATCGCGGCGAACAAGGAACTGGTGCTTCCGGTCAAGCTGTTCGAAACCGGCCCCAGCACGGAAGTGACCTTCGACATCATTCTCGAAAAGGCCTAGTCATGCGCAAATTACTCATCGCCGCCGCGGCGCTTTCGCTTGCGGCGCAGAACTCCTTTGATCGCACGATCGCGGCCGACGCCGCGCCCGGCGAACTCTTCTTCTCCGCCGACGGCAAGACGATCACCGCGCTGTGCCGCGACAGCCACGTGCGGACGTGGGATGTGGCCACCGGCAAGGTTGCCGTCGATAAAGCCGTCACCGCGGGCACGACGCTGGTTTCGGCGACGCGCGCGATTGAACGCGCCGACCGCACCACCGTGCGTGTCTGGGACCTCACCTCCGACACGCAGCTGCGGCTCATCAACGGCGCTCCGCAGGGCCGCACCGTGATTTCGGCCAATGGCAAGTCGCTGGCGGTGGCCTCGGTCGCCGACCGCAAAGTCCGAATCATCGACGTGGCCAGCGGGAAGGAAAAACACGCTCTGGCAGACGGCATCGGCGGCGCGGCCGAGGTCGTCTTTTCGCCGGACGGCGAACTGCTTGTCAGCGCGAATTACGACAACGATGTGCGCGTGTGGAAGACTGGTTCCGGCGAACTCGTGAAGAAGGTGGAAGAGTTGACCGGCGCGATGTTTGCAGGTGAGTTCACGCCCGACGGCAAACAGCTTGTGATGGCGGGCCTGGACGAGACGGTCTATTTCTGGGACGCGAAAACGTTTCAGCCGGCGCGGTCGCTAAAGGGGCATGGCGAAACGATTTCGGCGCTGGCGATTTCGCCCGACGGCAAGATGCTGGTGACGGGCGGGTTCGATGTCGTGACCACGCGGAACCCGGTGAAGGTGGCGCTGTGGGACCTGACTTCGGGCAAGGTCGTTAAGACGATGCGCTCGCCGCACCGTGTTGTTTCGCTGGCGTTTTCGCCCGACGGAAAGTGGATTGCGATGACATCTGGCGAGAAGGAAATCAATTTGTGGAAGACGGGGAACTGAGCCGCGTCTAAACCGTGATTCTCTCGCTGACATCAAAGGTTCGGCCTGCCACCGACCTCGGTTTCCTGCTGCACAAAAACCCGGCCAATACGCATCGCGCCGAATTGTCGTTCGGCGCCGCCACCGTCTTTTATTCCGAAGTGTCGGAGGAGAAGTGTACCGCGTGTTTGTTGCTCGAGATCAGTCCCGTCGAACTTGTACGCGGCGCGCGGCAACTTGAAGACTACGTCAATGATCGCCCGTACGTCGCTTCGTCCTACATGAGCGTGGCGATCGGGCGGGTTTTCGGCACGGCGCTCGCCGGTAACTGCGCGAAGCGGCCTGAATTGGTCGACCTTAAAATGCCGCTGACCGCCCGGCTTCCCGTCGTACGGGCACGCGGCCCTGAACTCCTTACACGCATTTTCGAGCCGCTCGGATATGTCGTTACCGCTGAGCCGATACCGCTCGACGAGACCAATCCGGCTTGGGGTCTCAGTCCCTATTTCCGTCTCACGCTTGAAACGACGGCCACCGTGCACGATGTGCTCTCGCACCTTTATGTACTTTTGCCCGTCATTGATGAAGAGAAGCACTACTTCATCGGCGCCGACGAAGTCGCCAAGCTGCTCCGTCACGGCGAAGGCTGGCTGGCGACTCACCCCGAACGCGAACTGATCGTCAAGCGATACTTGCGCAGAAGCGCCTCCTTGGTGAGTCAGGCGCTTGAGCAGTTCGAAGGCGAATCGAATACCGAGAAGGAGCTTGAGCGCCCGATTACGCTGCATACGGAGAGGGTCTCGATTGTTGGCGAACGGTTGAGGGCGCTCGGCGCGAAGTCGGTAATCGACCTTGGCTGCGGCGAGGGCAAGCTGCTGCGTCGCCTGCTGGCCGACCGTGCTTTTGACCGCGTCGCCGGAATGGATGTAAGCCACCGCTCGCTGGAACTGGCGGCGGAGCGCCTTCGACTGGACCGCATGAACGACCGGCAGCGCGAGCGCATTCAGCTCTTTCAGGGATCTCTGCTCTACCGCGACAAACGGCTCGAAGGCTTTGATGCCGCCGCGCTGGTCGAAGTGATCGAACACATGGATGTTCCGCGTCTCGCCGCGATGGAGCGTGTGGTCTTCGAGTTCGCCCGGCCTCGGCATGTGCTCGTCACAACGCCAAACAAAGAGTACAACGTTCTCTTTCCGACCCTGCCACCAGACCGCATGCGGCACAACGATCACCGCTTCGAATGGACGTGCGCCGAGTTCGCCACCTGGGCCGATCGAACCGCGACGCGCTTTGGATACCGCGTGACCGTCGAGCCGCTCGGACCTCTGCACGAGACACATGGCGCGCCCTCGCAACTGGCGGTGTTCTCGTTATGAGAAGAATCGAAGTCCCGGAACTCGCCGTGGTCGCGATGGTCGGCGTTTCTGGCTCCGGTAAGTCGACGTTCGCGCGGGCTCACTTCAAGGCGACCGAAATTCTCTCTTCGGATCACTACCGGGGTATCGTCAGCGATGATGAGACCGATCAATCGGCCTCGGGCGACGCCTTCGACGCGCTCTACTTCTTTCTTGGAAAAAGGTTGACGCGTGCGAAGCTCACCGTAGTCGATGCCACGAACGTGCGGTTCGAAGACCGTAAGAAGCTGATCGAATACGCGCGAAAGTTCCACTGCTTCGCTGTCGCGATTGTCGTCGACGCACCTGAACGGATCTGCCACGAGCGCAACGCCACCCGGCCCGACCGGCAGTTCGGACCGCAAGTCATTCATCGCCAGCACGCCGAGTTGCGGCGGAGCATCCGTAATCTTGAGCGCGAGGGATTCCGATACGTCCACATCGTGAAACCGGAAGACGAGATCGAAATCGTCCGAACGCCTTCGTGGAACAACAAAAGACACGCGAGCGGGCCTTTCGACATCATCGGCGATGTCCACGGCTGCGCGCCCGAACTGCGGCAACTGCTTGCCACACTCGGCTACGAGCGCTCCGCGGCGGCGCAGGCCGAATCTCCTTGGGGCGACGAATTCTGGCGGCATCCAGAGGGCCGCCGTGCGGTTTTCGTAGGCGATCTTGTCGACCGCGGCCCCGCGATCCTAGACGCGGTTCGCATCGTCCGCAACATGATGCGTGACGGTGCGGCGTTCTGTGTTGCGGGAAACCACGACGTCAAACTCGTGCGCTGGCTGCGCGGCAAAAAGTTGCAAATTAAGCACGGTTTGCAGCGGTCGATCGATGAGATCGAAACGCTCGATGCCGCCGATCGCGTCCGGCTCGCCTCGTTCCTCGATTCGCTCTTGAGTCACTACGTTTTCGATGGCGGGAAGCTGGTCGTCGCGCATGCCGGGTTGCGCGAAGAGATGCACGGACGCACCAGCGGAGGTGTGCGGGAGTTCTGCCTGTACGGCGAAACCACGGGCGAGACCGACGAGTTCGGCCTGCCCGTCCGCTACAACTGGGCCGCCGAGTATCGAGGCCGCGCGACGGTTGTCTACGGGCACACGCCGGTCCCTGAGCCGCAGTGGCTGAACAATACCGCCAACATCGATACGGGCGCTGTTTTCGGCGGCGCGCTGACTGCGCTTCGATACCCGGAACGCGAGTTCGTCTCAGTCCCCGCCGCGCGAGTCTACGCCGAACCGGTGCGCGCTATCAAGCCGATTGAGCCCGATCGCGGCGATGTGCTCGATCTCGCCGACGTTACGGGGAAACGCTTTGTCGAAACGCGTTTGGCGCGCAATGTCACGATCCGCGAAGAGAACTCGATCGACGCTCTCGAAGTGATGAGCCGGTTCGCCACCGATCCGCACTGGCTGATCTATCTGCCGCCAACAATGTCGCCTTGCGAAACGTCGACGCGGCCGGACTATCTGGAGTATCCCACCGAGGCGTTCGAGTATTTCCGCCGTAACGAAGTGCGCCGCGTGATTTGCGAAGAGAAGCACATGGGATCGCGCGCCGTGGTTGTCGTGTGCCGCGATGCCGACGCCGCGCGCCGGCGATTTGGCGTGATCGACGGCAAGCACGGTGTTTGCTACACCCGGACCGGGCGGCCCTTTTTCCCGGCGGACAACGATGAGAGCGGGCTTGTCGCCCGTGTGCAATCGGCGCTGACGAAGGCCGGTTTCTGGGAGGAATTTCAGTCCGACTGGTTTTGTCTCGACTGTGAGTTAATGCCGTGGTCGGCCAAGGCGCGCGAGTTGATTCTCCAACAATACGCGGCCGTTGGAGAGGCCGGCGAGGCCGCGCTTTCAGAGGTGGCGGGTCTGCGGCCCGAATTCGCCCGGCGTCTCCAACTTGTGCGGCAGTATCGCGAAGCGTACCGCCGCTACTGCTGGCCGGTGACATCTCTTGACGACTACAAACTCGCGCCGTTTCATCTGCTGGCGAGCGAGGGTCGTGTGCACGTCGACAAAACGAATCTCTGGCACATGGAAACGTTGCGCCGCTTGGCCGCAAACGATCCCCAGCTTACCGCGACGCGCTACGTCGAGGTCGATGTGGACGCGCCGGAGGCCGCCTGCAAATGGTGGGAAGAACTAACTTCGCAAGGCGGCGAGGGGATGGTGATCAAGCCGCTGGAGTTTATTGCAAAGGGTCCGAAAGGTCTTGTACAGCCGGCGTTGAAATGCCGGGGGCGCGAGTACTTAAGAATTATCTACGGCCCGGAGTGCACGGCCGAGGATCAGCTCGAACGGCTGCGCGCACGCGCTCTTGGCGGCAAGCGGTCCCTGGCGATGCGTGAGTTCGCGCTGGGTGTGGAAGCGCTGGAGAGGTTTGTCTCCAAAGAGCCGCTCCGCCGAGTTCACGAGTGCGTGTTCGGCGGGCTCGCTCTGGAAAGTGAAGCGGTCGACCCGAGGCTTTGATCCCAGCCGCGCCTTAATGGCTGCCGGCGGGCACCTTTTGAGGAACCGGTGTCCTGTTCTTCAGCGCATAGGTGTTCATCAACTCGGTCCACTCGACGTGGACTTGCCCGCCGCGTTGCCGGCGGATCTTTTCCCAATCGGACAACGCGTCGACGGCGGCGTGGTCGACGTAGTTCAATTGCTTCAGGTGCACGTAAATCTCGGCGGCGTTGGGGAGTTCGTCGAGCGCGTCGGTGAAGCGCGGAAGATTGACAAAGCTGGCCGAGCCTTCGAAGATGACGTCGACGCGGTCGGAGACCGGATCGTGATCGACGCGCACATCAAGCCGCGAGATCGCCCACATCACTTTGACGAGCGACAGTAGGATGCCAACAACAATGCCGGTCAACAGGCTCGACGAGATGATGGTCCCCATCGTGATCACGGCGATCGCAACGATCGGCCACCCGTAGGTTCTTAGCCGGACGAGTTCTCCGAAATTCAGGAGTTTGATGCCGGTGAATACGAGTATCGCGGCCAGACAGGCGGTGGGCACCGTCTGTAAGACGCCCGGGAAAACCAGAGCCAGGATCATGAGCCAAAGACCGTGGAGGATCGCCGATACACGCGTCTTGGCGCCCGCATTGACGTTAGCCGCCGAACGCACAATGACGCCCGTCATCGGCAGCGCTCCGAGCATTCCGCAGAGCGAATTCCCGATGCCCTGCGAGAGAAGTTCGCGGTCGTAGTTCGTCTTTTGCCGGCCGGCCGCCATCTTATCTACCGCCGCGGCCGAGAGCAGCGTTTCGGCGCTGGCGATGAAGGCGAGCGCGAACGCTTCACCGAGTATTTCACCGTTGAAAAGGCCGGCAAGGCCCGGAAGGTTGGTCCACGTTACGGCTTCCAGCAGATTGCCGGGCAGCTTGACGTAGTGGATATGCATCTGGCCGGCTTGCGCGAGGGTTGTGCCGACAAGGACGGCTGCCAACGCCGCGGGAACTGTTCTCAAACGGCCCTTTGCGAGAAAGGCCCAGCCGGCCATGACCCCCAGCGTTACGAAGCCGACGATGGCGGCCAAGTGATGGTCGTGGTCGGTGTCTTCAAACAACAATGCGATCGCTTCCGGGAATGCGGCGAGATTGGCCAGGCCGCCCGCCTTCGGTACGTGATCGACCATGACGTGGAACTGCGCGGCAAAGATCAGCGCGCCGATGCCTGCGAGCATGCCGTGGATAACGGCCGGTGAGATGGCGCGGAACATCTGGCCCACGCGCAGCAGGCCGGAGGCGACTTGAATCACGCCCGCCAAGAGCACGATCGGACCCAGCATCGCGACACCGTGCTCCTGAATCATCTGAAACACAATGACCGATAGTCCCGCGGCCGGTCCGCTGACTTGCAGCGGACAGCCGGAGAAACTCGCAACGACGATGCCGCCGATGATGCCTGTGATCAGCCCGAGCGCCGGTGGGACTCCGGACGCGATGGCGATACCCATGCAGAGAGGAAGGGCGACAAGGAAAACGACAACGGACGCCAGCGCGTCGGATGCGAGTGTATCGGTCTTCATGGTTAGCGGCTCCCGACGGTCTCGTAGACCTGCTCAAGTGGGGCGAACTGTTCCGAATCCGCCGACCAGGCATCCACCTTGCCGGTGTGCAATTGAAGGACCCAGCTGTGGATGTTCAGAGTCCTTCCAGCCATGGCCGCGGCGACGGACGGGTGCGTGCGGAGATTGTCAAGTTGTGCGAGGACATTCTGGCGGGCCAGTTCCATCACCTTCTCTTCTTCGTCCATGTGGGAACAAACGTGCTCGACCACGGCGCGGGCCCGCTCGCCGTATCCGAGCCACGATGCGACACTCTTCATCGACGCGACCTTTTCCGGATGCAGGAGGCCGCGCATGACGCCGCAGTCGGAATGGCCGCAGACGACGATGTCGGTCACTTTGAGGGCGCGGACGGCGTATTCTACCGTCGCGGAAACGCCGCCGGTGTGATCGCCGTGCGCGGGTACGATATTACCCGCGTTGCGGCAAATAAACAGTTCACCGGGTTCGGCTTGAAACAGCAGCTCCGGAGTGATCCGGCTGTCGGCGCAGGTGATGAACAAAATGCGCGGCGCCTGGCCGCGCTCCAGCTTCGCGAACTGCTGCACGCGTTCCGGATACACTTCTTCACGAAATTTGCGGTAACTCACAATGATTCTTTCCATGGGTTCTCCTCATGAGTCAATGGGTGCGAACGGTACTCGCCGGACCGTTCCGGGGAAAAGACCGAAATTTGATTTAGGCGATCAGTCCGGGAGGAGGCCGGGCGAAAAACGTATCGACTTGGAGCGCCGCGAGCGCGCGAGGTTGAGATGGCGCCGCGATCAATGCGGCGTGAAGCGCCAGCGGCCCCTTAGCCGGGGCTTGTGCGATTTCGGCCGGAGGCGGATCGGCCGCTTTCGACGTCTTGACAAACGCACTTCGCAGCGAAACCGGCTCTTGCGAGATACCGGTGACAATCCGGTGGCGCGGGCAGCGTGAGACGCGAGACCGCTGGGTGTTACGGGCGGCACGGTCGGGCGAGACTCCGCCAGGCAATGCGCCGAGGAACGTCAGCGAAAGACACAACGACACCAGGCCGAGGCACACACGTTTGGCTTGGTGAAGCGGGCTCACATATTAAGAATTGCATACATGTTGCCGGTCAGGCAATTTCGATCGTGTGATCGAACGGCGTGAGGCCCGTGAGAAACAGCGACGGGCCTTCAAGTCGCGGCTTGGCGCCTCGGACATCGAGATAGGTATGCGCGGCCGCGCCTGGGCCGATCTTTATGGTCTCGCCGCCGAGAGTGAACGACGCATAGCCATGTTTGAGCAGCCAGGCGTCCTTCGGCGATCCGAGTTTTTCGGCGCCGGTGATCGTGCCGCCTTCGCGCAAATTGATTTCGATCGTGACTGGGACTTCGTCGGTGCCTGCCGCTTCGATGCGTACCTTCGCGCCGCGCGGCGTTTCGGTGACGGTGGCTTTGTAGCGCATGTGACAAACTTCGGTCCGTTCGCGCTCGTGGCGCGTGGAGTCGAAATCTTCGCTCGAGATTTTGCGGGTTGGCTGGAACGGTTGGTAGTAGCCGGCGTCGAGTTCCTGCATCAGTTCGAACGTCGATCCGCGCTGTGTCATCGAACGGGCGACGAACTGACCCTTGCCGAAGAACGCGGAGGAGAAGCGAATCGCGTTGATGACAGCGGCGCCTCGGCGGAAGGTGAAGAAGCGGTCCTTATCGCGCAGAACGCTGATGCTGACCGGCCCTCGGCGGATGCGCCCGATTCCGATTGACGGAAACAGCCTGACATAGTCCGAAGGGGGCGCCTGCGGTTCCGGCAAAGCGGTGGTGAGTTCCGGTTGCCAGAGCAAGTTGGCGAATGAGCCGTAGACAGGTTCCAGTTGCCGCGCGAGGTGCGCGTAGACACGGTTGCGATCCTTCCACGCGAGGTAGGCGAGCGGGAACCAGTGGTAGTACATCGTGCCGCGGATATTGGCGTCCTGGCGGCGCGAGATTTCGGTGACGATCTCGCCGTCGGCGTGCAACAGATACATCGACGCGTCGAGATTGCGGCGCACGTAGTCGAGATACTCGGGCCGGTTCATCCACTCGGCGACGTAGGTGAGCGCGCGGTTGACGACGCCGTTGTAGACGGTGGTCGAGCGCTCCGTGTAGTGGCCGTCGGCGTCGATATCGATGCCTTCGGCGAGCCACTGCCCGGCGCGTGCTGAGTATTTCGGGACACCGTAGAGTTTGTGCAGACCGGCCAGCGCCGCACTCGCCACCCAGCGATGATTGGGTGTATGCATGCCGCCTCGGACGAGTCCGTCGCCCGCTTTTTCAATCGCCGGCAGCAGCCACTTCTCGAACTCCGGGAACCCGTGTTTGCGAGCGTTCAACACATCGAGGCAGATGGCCTGCATGATGAACGCCGTGTCGGGCGGGGAGTTGAAATTAGTGAATGGCAGGTTCCAGTTGCCGTCCTTGGTTTGGAGGCGCGCGAAGGCTTGCGCGGCAAGTTCCATCCGCTCGGCCAGCAGCGGTTTTTTGAAGTGGCGCGACTGCGGCAGCAGATAGCCGATGAGAAAGCTGGACAACAGATCGGTTGGCCCGGAGCCGAAGTAGAGGCCGTCGGCGCCTTCGTAGCTGCCGTAATACTTGTGATTCTTGTCGAGGATCTGGCGTTTGAGCAGCGAGTCGATCGAAGCGTCGGCTTTGTCGATGCGGTCTTGCGGGAAGTTGGGCAGCGGCGGCGTCTGCGCGGCCGCGGACAAGGCGGCCGAGGCGGTGATCATTTCGCGCCGGTTCATTTCTGTTGGGAGCGGAACGCTTCGCGCGCCTGCTTCATGATCGGCCCGTAGACGAGCTTGTCAAACGGCGGACAACCGGCGGGGAACTGGCCCAGAGGATGGTTTTTCTGTCGCATCAGGAACGTGCAGTAGGTGAGCGTCTTGCAAACACGGATCTCGTCAAGCGATCCCTTTTCGAGCGCGTCTACAGCGAAGTCGGGATAGGAAAGTGTGCCCCGGCCGAGTCCGAAGATACGGATGCGGCCCGTTTCGATGTTGCGCGCGGCGGCGTTGAGCGCGTAGATCTGCAACCACGAATAGCCGGTACCGACCATGGGCAGATCCGGGAACGCCTGCTGCAGTTCGCCGGAGATGCGGAAGTGGCGGTCGACGCCGGTGAGCGGATGCTCGGGCATTTCGTAGTTGCCTTCGTCGGGCTTTTCAAACGGCCGGCCGATGTGAGGGTTGTAATAGGGGCAGCCGATCGAAACGTTGAGCAGTTGCACGCCCCAGTCCTTGAACCAGCCGATGGCTTGCTTCACTTCGCTGAGTTCTTCGCGCAGCGGGTCGTTGGGATCGACGCCCCATCCGTGCGGGTAAGGCGTTGTGTAAGGCAGCGGCTCGCCGTTCGAAGACGTGTCGGACTTCTTGTAAGGCACCGAGTCGAAGCAGCCGAGGCGCATGGCGATCAGCATCTTCGAGCCGAACTCGTTCTTGATTTTGCCGATGACGTTGCGGATCAGGCGGGTGCGATTTTCAAGCGAACCGCCGTAGCGGCCTTCGCGCAGCTTGGCGCCCATCAATTCGGCAAGCAGATAGCCGTGTGTGACCTTGAGATCGATGGCGCGGAAGCCGGCTTGCCAGACGAGTTTGGCGGCGTCGACGAACTGGTCTTCGAGCCGTTCCAACTCGTCGTCGCCGATGACCGGCTGGTCGGCGCGCGTGGCGGTTTTGGCGTCGATGAGCGGGTTGTGATAGGCGATGATGCGCTCGGGGTAGGAGTAGCGGCCCGAGTGCGTGAGTTGCACGGGAATCAGCAGGTCGTCGATTGTGCCGAAGCGGTCGCGGTGGATCTGTTCGATCTCTTCGCGCAGCTTGTCGTAAGCGGCGACATTGCCGTTGTGAATCCACAACTGGCGCGAGTTGGCGCGCCCGTCCTTGCGCACCGCGGTGGCTTCAAACCAGATGAGCTTCGAGCCGCCGGCGGCGAAGCGGTGGTAGCGGCGAATCGTGAGTTCGTCGGGGTTGCCGTCGAGATCGGCATCGCAGCCTTCCATGGGATGGACGGCCATCGAATTACCGAGTGTGACGAAATTGCCGATCGGAACTTTGCGCCCGAGTAACTGCTTTATTTTTTCCGTGTCCGATTCAAAGCGGACAAATTCCGTGAGCCGGTCAGCGTCCTGCTGGAGCTGATCCAGACTCTTGTAGTGGAAGTGCTTCATCTTTCTTTCCGTGCGCGGGGAGCATCATCACGGCGACGGCGCCCAGCGCGGCCATGGCAAATACTATGTTAAGCGCGGTGGAGTAGCTGCCGGTCTGCTGGCGGATTTGGGAGACCACATACGGGAACCAGGTTTGGCCGATAGTGTCGGCGGGGAGAATGATCGCCATGGCGCGGGCCAGCGTGTTGACACCGAACTGCTCGGCGGCCATGAGCGGGATCAGCATGTAGTCGGCGCCCATGCCGAAGCCGAACAGGATGGCGAAAATGTAAACGTATTCGGGGGACTCGGGGCGGACAAGGAAAAGCAAGGGGATGGTGCCGGCGACCAGGAAGTAGGTGACCACCATAACCAGTTTTTTCGAGAAGCGGTCGGCGAGGTAGCCCATGACGAGGCGGCCGAGTGTTGAAGAAATGAGAATGTAGAATGTCGCGTCGCCGGAAAGTGTGTTGAGCGTGGTTTGATCGGTGAAGCCCTGTTCCTTGAAGACGAATTTCATGTGCTGGTTGATCGACCCGATCGACCCGATCGAGCAAAGGCTGCCGATCATGAGGAACCAGAACGCGGCTTGGCGGAGCAGGTAGCGGGTGTCGCGCGGCGGGGCGGGTGTTTCGTCCTTGGCGACGGGCAGGCCGTCGGGAGTCTGGCCCATCTCGGACGGTTTGTCGCGCATGACGAAGAAGGCGATTGGAACGACGAGTAGGACGATGGCGCCGGTCCAGACGAGCGCGCTTTGGAAGTTCGATCCTTCGGTCAGCGGCTTGGCGATGAACTTTTGCGAGATGCCGCCGAAGACGCCGACGCCGAGGTACGTCGCAGCCATGGCTTTGCCGCGGTGGCGTTTGAACCACTGCGAAATGATGACTTGGTGCGGGATCGGGCCGGAGAAGATGTAGCCGACGACGTAGATAAACCAGGTGGCGTAGTAGACCCATAAACTGCCGCCCATGGTTCCGAACCCGATAAAGGCGAGAGCCGTAAAGGCCGCGCCCGCCATCATCAGCTTGCGGGGGCTGAAGCGATGCATGAACATCGGGCCGACCCAGAGGGTCAGCGTGGCGGCGAGTGGAAAGCCGAGTGTGATGTCGGGACGGGACCAGCCGAATGTCTTTTCGTAGTAGTCGTAGTAGAACGGCATGCCGTAGTAGGGAATGCCGACGGCGAGACCAAACGTGAAGAAGGCGGCGATCGAAATCCACCAGCCGTAGAACTTGGATTCAGTTTGCGCGGTGCTCATGAGGGTTCCGGAAAGAACACTCTGTTATATCATGACCCGCGCGGGCGTGATCACTCCGGGGAATTGCCGCGGGGCGTTTTCGGCTTGGCGGCGTACATGGCCTGGTCGGCGCGGCGAAAAAGATCCGCGGCCGATTCGCCGGTTCTGTATTCGACGACGCCGGCCGAAGCGCGGAGCGGAAGCGTTACAGATTTGCCGTCGACATAGAACTCGTATCGTGTGCTGAGGCGCGAGGCGATTTGTTGCGCGCGCTTGAGCGCGTCTTTCAGTTCGCAATCGAAGAGAACGAAAAATTCGTCGCCGCCCCAGCGGGCGACGACATCGCCGGGTCGAACCTGTTCGTTCAAGATGTGCGCGAAGAGCTTGAGGACCTGATCGCCGCAGTCGGAATGGCCGCAGACGACGATGTCGGTCACTTTAAGAGCGCGGACGGCGTATTCGACCGTCGCGGAAACGCCGCCGGTGTGATCGCCGTGCGCGGGGACGATGTCGCCCGCGTTACGGCAAATGAACAGTTCGCCGGGTTCGGCTTGAAACAGTAGCTCCGGAGTGATCCGGCTGTCGGCACAGGTGATGAACAAAACGCGCGGCGCCTGGCCGCGCTCTAGCTTTGCAAACTGCTCCGCGCGTTCCGGATACACTTCTTCTCGGAACTTGCGGTATCCCGCAATAAGTCTTTCCATGGGTTCTTCTCATGAGTCAATACGTGCGAGCGGTTCTCGACGAACCGTTCCGGGGGAATGGACCGAAATCTGACTTAGGCGATAAGTC
>Ga0194121_10006777_pt1 | contig 15220 bp, 10 predicted proteins | sample TA2MahCa50mmetaG_FD_148609 | JGI IMG/M metagenome (GOLD analysis project Ga0194121, IMG submission 148609) | Freshwater microbial communities from Lake Tanganyika, Tanzania - TA2015020 Mahale Deep Cast 50m | ecosystem: Environmental > Aquatic > Freshwater > Lake | place: Tanzania: Lake... | reverse complement strand
ATCACGGTCGGCATAGTCTTGTGCAATAGCCTCGCGCAGGGCCACCAGACCAATGGCAGAGGTGTAGTGAATACGGCCCTCGGCAAGCGCTTGGGCAGCCGCCTGCACTACCGGGGCAGGCGCCGGAAAGTCGGGCTCACCCACCACCATGCTTACCACCGGCGGGGCATCTTTGGGCCGGCGCTCGGCGCGGCCCATGATCTCCATGACATAAAACGGTCGAATCGCCTCAGCACGGGCAGAGGCCAGCGCAAGACGAGACATTAGGCCGCCTCGCGCGCCGCCTTACGGCGCTCGTGCTCTACGAGATAGCGCTTACGCAGGCGAATGCTCTTGGGCGTAATCTCCACCAGCTCGTCATCGGCAATAAACTCCACGGCCTTCTCAAGGGTGAGCTGTATGGGGGTTACCAGGTCGATATGCTCGTCTTTGCCCGAGGCCCGCACATTGGTGAGCTTCTTCTCTTTTACTGGATTGACCACCAGATCGTTATCTCGGGAGTGAATGCCAATAATCATGCCCTCATACAAGACATCGCCAGGGGAGACAAACATTCGGCCACGCTCTTGCAGTTTCCATAAGGCATAGGCCACTGCCTGGCCATCGTCTTGGGAGACCAAGACCCCATTGCGTCGCTCGGACAACTCGCCCTTGTAGGCCCCATAGCTATCAAAGATATGGCTCATAAGACCGGTACCACGGGTCATGGTGAGAAAGTCGCCCTGAAAGCCAATGAGCCCGCGCGCCGGAATACGGTACTCCAGCCGCACGCGGCCTTTCTCATCGGGCACCATGTCAAGCAGATCGCCCTTGCGCAGGCCCAGGGTCTCCATGACTGGGCCCTGATGCTCCTGCTCGACATCCACCGTAAGCATCTCGTAGGGCTCAAGCCGCTCGCCCTGCGCGTCTTCTTTAAAGACCACGCGCGGCCGAGATACGGCCAGCTCATAGCCCTCGCGCCGCATATTTTCTAACAGAATAGTGAGGTGCAGTTCGCCACGGCCGGAGACTTTGAAGCTGTCGGTGTCAGACCCGAACTCTACGCGTAGCGCTACATTGGCCTTTAGCTCACGTTCGAGACGCTCGCGAATCTGACGGCTGGTAACAAACTTTCCTTCGCGTCCGGCTAGGGGAGAGCTATTGACCATGAAGTTCATCGACAGCGTGGGCTCGTCCACCTTCAGCATTTCAAAGGGCTCTACCGTGCCGGGGTCGCAGACCGAAGTGCCGATATTAAGCGCATCAATGCCATTGATAAGAACGATATCGCCGGCCTCTGCCTCGTCAACCGTCTCACGCTCCAGGCCTTTAAACTTCAAGACCTGGTTCACCCGGGCCTTCATGGGGGTGCCTTCGGGCCCGTCTTGAATCACCACCTCTTGCAGTGGCTTGATCCGGCCACGGGCCACCCGGCCAATTCCAATCTTACCCACATAGCTGCTGTAGTCTAGTGAGCAGATCTGAAGGCGTAGAGGCCCTTCGCTATCGTCATCGCGCACAGGCACATACTTGAGCACCGACTTAAACAGGGGGCGCATATCGGTGCCCAGCGTGGCATGGCTGAGGCTGGCAACGCCTTGTAGGGCAGAGGCATAGACCACCGGAAAATCCAGCTGCTCTTCGGTGGCGCCCAGCTTATCGAAGAGGTCGAAGGTCTGGCTTACCACCCAGTCGGGGCGCGCACCCGGACGGTCAATTTTGTTGACCACCACAATGGGCTTGAGCCCCTGGGCAAGCGCCTTGCGGGTAACAAAACGCGTTTGTGGCATGGGGCCCTCGACGGCATCAACGAGTAGCAATACACCATCGACCATGGAGAGCACACGCTCCACCTCGCCGCCAAAGTCTGCGTGTCCGGGGGTATCAACAATGTTGATATGGGTACCCTCGTACTCCACCGCACAGTTCTTGGCAAGAATGGTAATGCCGCGCTCTTTTTCAAGGTCGTTGGAATCCATAACCCGTTCGTTGACGGCCTGGTGGGCACGAAAGGTGCCCGACTGCTGTAAGAGCTTATCAACCAAGGTGGTCTTACCGTGGTCAACGTGGGCAATGATGGCAATGTTGCGCAGCTGGCGCATATTAAGAATCTCCAAGAGATGAAATGGCGGAAGGGTCGGAGGCAACAAGCCGTTTCGGGCGCAGTATTCCCAATGAAAAATGCGCCACCCCCAGAAAACGCTGCTGTGCATCTTTAATACGAATAGCCTGGCCTTCGGGCGGCTGCGGCATGGCCAAGCTACACGCCAGCTGCCTGCCGTGCAGAAAATCTTGCGACTGCTGGTCTGTGAGCGCGAGCTCAGGCCAGTGGGCAATCAGGGCATCAACAGGCAGCAGCAGCCTATCCAAGGCGGGCAGGTTGCGCGACTCTTGGGCTGTGTCGTTAGCCTGCTGGGGCGAGGAATGCTGGGCGGCAAAGGCATCCAGGGTATCAAGGCAGACCATATCAGCCTCCGTGAAGGCTGACAGACCGGTACGGCGAAGCCCCGTAAGATACCCGCCGCAGCCAAGCCGTTGGCCAATAGTCTCAGCCAGGGTACGAATATAGGTTCCCTTGCTACACCGCACCGTAACCGTGAGATCGGGGCTATTCCAGGCGTCAAGCCTAATCTCGTGGACTACGATCTCTCGGCCCTCGCGGGCGATCGACCTGCCCTCGCGGGCATAGGCATACAAGGGGCGGCCCTGATGCTTCAGGGCAGAGTACATCGGAGGAATCTGTATCTGAGGGCCGAGGCACCCATGCAGCACGGCCTCAACTGATTCGCGTGTGCACGACACCGGCTGCGGCTGCGATAACTGCCCCTCGGCATCTCCCGTATCGCTGGTCTGCCCCAGACGAATCTGGGCGCGGTACGACTTATCCGCATCGAGCCCCGCCTGCGCAAACTTAGTGGCATCTCCGAGAAGAATCGGCAGCATACCGCTGGCCATGGGGTCTAGGGTTCCACCGTGCCCAGCCTTCTGGGCGCGAAACATCCCTTTGATGCGTCCCAGTACCTTGGTAGACGAAGGGCCCACAGGCTTATCGACCAAGAGCACGCCATGCACCGCACGGCGTACCATCTTTTTAAAAGGGTTGGGCGCCATGGTCACAGTACTAGGACGTTTGAACGCCAGAGCCCGGCAGACTATCAGGGCTGGCTGAACCCGTGTGGCCAGTCGCGCTGTCAGGCCCAGATTCGGAGAGGTCACTCAGGCGGGCGGCATGGTCTATCAGCTGGCTGAGTGCCGCCCCACGTGCCACCGAGTCGTCAAGTACAAAGTGCAGTTCGGGCGTCTGGTGAATCTGCAGCAGTCGTCCGAGTCGCCCTCGTAAGAATCCGCGACTCGCGGCAAGGCCAGCCGCCGAGCGCTGCCGCTGCTCTTCCGAGTCGGGCAGAACAGAATAAAAGACCTTGGCATGCGAATAGTCTGGGCTCACCTCAACCTCAGTGATGGTCACCATGCCAATGCGCGGATCTTTCACCTCTGTCATCAGCAAGACAGCAAGGTCTTTTTGAATCTGATCGGCCACGCGAAACCCGCGGCCGATCGCGGCGCTAGAGCGTTCGGGCGATTTCCTGGATCTCGAAGACTTCAAGCTGATCTCCTTCCTGAATGTCATCGTAGTTCTTCAGGGTCAGGCCGCATTCAAAGCCCTCTTTGACTTCCTTGGCATCGTCCTTAAACCGCTTAAGCGAATCAAGCTCACCCGTCCAGATAACGACGTTATCGCGCAGCAGGCGCACCTGGGCTCCGCGGCGGACAATTCCCTCGAGCACCATACAGCCTGCAATATTGCCCAGACGCGAGACCTTAAAGACTTGCCGAATCTCGACCAGGCCAAGCACCTGCTCGCGTCTTTCGGGCGCGAGCATGCCCTGCATGGCGTTCTTCACATCATCGACAGCGTCGTAAATAATGGTGTAGTACCGAAGGTCAATACCGTTTGCCTCGGCAAGCTTACGAGACGACTGGTCTGCACGCACATTAAACCCAATAACAACAGCCTTAGAGGCTATGGCAAGGTTGATATCAGACTCGGTAATGGCACCTACGGCCGCGTGCACCACGTTCACCCGCACCTCATCGGTAGAGAGCTTCTGCATCGCGGTCGAGATGGCCTCTTGGGAGCCCTGCACATCGGCCTTGACAATAAGCGACAAGACCTTTGCACCCTCACCCATGTTTTCAAACATGTTCTCAAGTTTGGCGGCCTGCTGCTTTGCCAGACGTACATCACGAAACTTGCCCTGACGAAACAGGGCAATCTCGCGCGCCTTGCGCTCATCGCCCAGAACGATCATCTCGTCCCCCGCATGCGGAACTTCGGTAAGGCCCAGGATTTCGGCGGGAATAGACGGGCCCGCATCATCAATCTGTCGCCCGGTTTCATTAAGCATTGCCCGCACCCGACCGAAGGCACTTCCCGCAAGAATAATGTCGCCTTTCTTTAGCGTGCCAGACTGCACCAGCACAGTAGCGACTGGGCCTCGGCCCTTATCAATCCGCGCCTCGATAACCAGGCCCTTGGCCATGGCAGCAACCGGCGCCTTGAGCTCGAGCACCTCGGCCTGCAACAGCACATTCTCAAGCAGCATCTCAATGCCCTGCCCGGTCTTTGCAGACACCGGAATGAAGGGCGACTCGCCACCGAACTCCTCGGGAATTACCTCTTCTGCCACGAGTTCGCTCTTGACACGATCGGGGTTGGCCTCTGGCTTATCGATTTTATTCAGCGCCACGACAATCGGCACGCCCGCGGCCTTGGCATGCGAAATGGCCTCTTTGGTCTGCGGCATAACGCCATCGTCGGCAGCGACCACCAGAATAACGATGTCGGTGGCATTAGCGCCCCGCGCCCGCATGGCCGTAAACGCCTCGTGACCCGGGGTATCTAAGAAGGTAATCACACCGCGCGGCGTCTGCACATGATAGGCACCGATATGCTGGGTAATTCCACCGGCCTCTGCATCGGCCACTTTGGTGCGACGAATGGTGTCGAGCAAGGAGGTCTTTCCGTGGTCGACGTGGCCCATGATGGTGACCACCGGGGGACGGGGTATCGACTCTTCGTCCTGGCTCGCCGTCTCTGCCGCCTCAACAAGCAGCGCCTCAGGGTCATCGAGTTTGGCGGCAATTGCCTTATGGCCCATTTCTTCCACCACAATCATGGCCGTTTCCTGGTCGAGCACCTGATTGATGGTAACCATCTGGCCCATCTGCATGAGTGTCTTGACCACCTCCGCGCCCTTAACAGACATCTTGTGGGCGAGGTCTGCCACGGTAATGGTTTCGGGGATATGCACCTCGCGCACAATGGGCTCTGTGGGCGCCACAAAGCTGGAGGCCGACTGCTCCGCGTTGCTACTGGCACGCTGCTTCGATCGTGGCCCACCTCGCCAGTTTGCTGTGCCACCGGTAATATCGCCACGGGTCTTCAGGGCACGGCGCTTCTGGGCATCTTCTTGCCAGGTGGATGACAGCTGGGACGACTTGACCGACTTTTCGGATTTTTTGTCTTTCGGCTTATCCGCATCGGCCTCTGCCCCCGGCTTTTTGGCCGGCTTTGACAGCGTCATGGTGCCCGGGGTTTCGGCAGGCTTCTCGGGCTTGGCAGGCTCTGGTGCCTTAGCGGTGGCGGCCAGCTTTCCGGTGCGCGCTGCGGTCATTAGGCGGTTAATTGCCGCGACCTCATCTTCCACCGCCTTGCGGGCGTCGGTAGCCTTATCGGCTGCGGCCTCAACCGCCGTAACCTTACGCACACGCGATTTTTTCGGCGCCCCAGAGGCGTCTTCGGTTGTAGCCGCCGCAGGTGTTTCGGCGCCTGCCATGCCCACATCCGCCGGGGCCTCTGGCATACCGGGCTGGCTGGAAGCAAGGGCCTGGGCTGCTGCCGCCTCTTCGTCACGCTGGCGTGCGAGCCGGGTCTCTTCCTGGCGGGCAAGAAGCTCCTGTTGGCGACGGGCCTCCGCCTCTCGGCGTGCCAGTTCATCTTCGGAAATAACCGGCGGCGCCTCAGCGGCTGGTGCTTCAACAGCCTCGGACTCCTCGCGCTTTACAAAGACGCGCTTCTTGCGGACCTCCACCTGAATCGTGCGGGACTTGCCCGAAGGGTCGGCCTGACGAATCTCAGAGGTCTGGCGCTTTGTGATGGTGATCTTTTTGCGAGGTGTGTCTTGGGCGCCACCATGGGCCTTTCGCAACGCCTCAAGCAGTCGCTCCTTATCGGCCTCGGATAGGCTATCGGAGCCTGAGGACTTCTTTACCCCCGCCGCCTTGAGCTGCTCAATCAGGACATCGACTGTGAGCTTTAGCTCGGCAGCGAAACTCTCTACATTGTTAGCGGCCATCGACGGATACACCTCCTGAAGTCTGGGCGTCTGACGCGTCATCAAACCAATGGGCACGGGCCTTTACGATGAGCTCTGCAGCCTGTGCATCACTCAGGCCAGTAATCTCGGTGAGCTCATCGGTGGCAAGCTCCGCCAGGTCGTCGCGGGAAAAAATCTTGGCATCGGCAAGCTTAGCTGCGATATCGTGGCTCATGCCCTCGAGTTCGAGCAGGTCTGCCGCTGTGGTCTCAAGCTTTTCTTCTTTGACGATGGCCTCGGTAAGCAGCGCATTACGGGCCCGGGTACGAAGCTCGTTTACGGTGTCTTCATCAAGGGCCTCAATCTGCATCATCTCGGCAATGGGCACATAGGCGACTTCCTCAAGACTGGAGAATCCTTCTTCCACCAAGAGTTCTGCCACCTCGGAATCAACATCGAGCTTTTGCATAAATGTGGCCAGTAGCGCCTGACGCTCTTGTTCCGCACGCGCAGTGGACTCGTCAGAGGTCATGATATTGATCTGCCAGCCCGTGAGCTCTGATGCCAGACGTACGTTCTGGCCACCACGGCCAATGGCAACGGCCAGCTCTGACTCATCGACCACCACATCCATGGCATGGCGCTCTTCATCCACCAGTATGGAAGAGACATTGGCCGGAGCCAGGGCACCGATCACGAACTGGGCAGGGTCGTCGGACCACAACACAATATCTACCCGCTCTCCTGCGAGCTCGTGGGTGACTGCCTGAACACGGCTTCCGCGCACACCCACACAGGTGCCAATAGGGTCGATACGACGGTCAGTCGTAAAGACACCAATCTTGGCGCGCACTCCTGGGTCTCGGGCGGCTGACTTGATCTGCATGAGCCCTTGTTCAATCTCGGGAACCTCAAGCTCAAAGAGCTTCATGATGAACTCAGGCGCGGTGCGAGAGAGAATAATCTGCGGCCCTCGGGGCGTGCGGTCTACCCGAAGCATGTAGGCACGCACCCGGTCTCCCGGACGCAGGTTTTCTTTGGGAATCATCTGGTCGCGTGGCAGTCGCGCCTCGATCTTGCCGGCCTCAACAATCACGTCGCCCCGCTCAAGACGTTTTACCGTGCCGTTGATAATCAGTTCGCCACGCTCGAGAAAGTCTTTGAGAATCTGCTCGCGCTCGGCCTCGCGAATCTTCTGCAGAATGACCTGCTTGGCCGCCTGGGCACCAATGCGGCCAAAGGGAACAGCCTCCATATCTTCTTCTATGAAGTCTCCCACCTCGATATCGTCTATCTGCTTTCTGGCCTCAGACAGAATGATTTGTAGGTCATGGTCTTCGAGCTCGCCATCGGGCACGACTAGCCAGCGACGAAAGGCCTCGTAGTCGCCACTGTCGCGGTCGATGGCCACGCGGACATCAACCTCGTCGGAGAACTGCTTCTTGGTAGCGGAGGCCAAGGCTGACTCAATAGACTGAAACACGATCTCACGATCGACGTTTTTTTCACGCGCCAGTGCATCGGCCAACAACAGAATCTCTCGGCTCATCGCCTTTTCTCCTTAAACGAAATCTCAGGCACAAGCCTTGCCTGGTCTACATCAGAAACCAAAAACGTCAATGCCAAGGGGGAGCCATCGGCCCCCGAAAAGACAAGCTGGCAGGTCGGGTCAGACTCAGAAGCCCCTGATACCTGATACCGGCCTTGAAAATTCTTTCGGCCCTCTACCGGCTGGCGAAGCTTGAGTTTGATCTCCTGCCCCGCAAACCGAAGAAAATGGGCGGGGCGCGATAGCCGCCGATCCAGGCCCGGCGAGGAAACCTCCAGGCGTTCAAAATGAATTCCTTCTACCGGCAGTTCATGCACCAACTGGTTGGAAAGCCGCTCACAGTCTTCGACCGCCACACCAGCAGACTCGGGGCCAATGCCGGTGGCCCCCGGAAGGTCGATGTACACCCGCAGCAGACCGCCTGCGGTCTGCTCCAGGTCTACGAGTTCCAGTCCGAGGTCTCGGGCTGTTGCCTCGATGACCCGCCAGTGCTTCTCAAGCATGAATCGCCCCAAACATCCAAAAAAAATGGGCTCGGTGTGAGCCCATTTCTTTTGAGAAAAAGTCTCGTGGCAGTCCATCGAAACCCCTTCCTAAGGCGTCAAGCGCAGACGCCTAGCCACTGAAACACTAAGACGCCAAGACTATTTACGCTAAGGAGGTTACGCGGAGAAACACAATGCGCGGTGAGCCGATGCCATGCCACAGCAAAAATCGAGAGTGTATCGGCCTAGTGGCCTAAAATCAAGGACTAAAATCAATGGCTTAAGGCTAGGGAGCGCGCTTGCGGGCGGGCCTGGACTTCGCGCCCGGACCCGCAGGGCGCGCGCCCGGCCGAGGGCCCTTGGGCACGCCCTGGCGCTGCGGGGCCGACAGCGAGGGCCCGGAAGGCTTGGCGGTTCCCCAGGTGGTCTGCAGCGGATTGGGTTTCTTGCTGGTAGCGCGCTTTTTCACCGGCCCTGCCAGGTGAGAAAGGTGGGCATCTGGGCTTGACGGCTGCCATTCATCGGCATGGCTATGGTCTTCGTGCAGGTCATCGGGGCCTTCAAGCGCCTCCTGCTGCGGGTCACGGCGGGCATAGGGGGCATAGGGGGCATAAGGGGCCGGACGACCGGAGGCCATCGGCCCCGAGATGCCTACTGCGGAAGGCGCTGAAGACCCCCCGGGTTGCTGGCCGCCGGGCTTTGGCCTCTGGCGGTTACTGCGCCCCTTTTTGACAGGCGCCCCCGACCGCGGCTTGAGCCCCACTGAAGCCATAAGCTGCTCCACCAGGGAGGGATCCAGATCGGCAGACTGGCCACGCTTTAGGCTCGGCGGCAGGCCTACCAGCCCATAACGAATGCGGATCAGGCGGCTTACCGTGAGCCCAACTGCCTCGAACATGCGCCGCACCTCGCGGTTTCGCCCTTCTCGAATAACCACCCGCAGCCAGCGGTTTGCGCCTTCGCCTCCGGCAGGCTCAATGCGTTCAAACTTTGCCAGGCCGTCGGACAGGGGAATTCCCTCGAGCAAGGGCTGCAGGGTCTCTTGGGTGAACTCGCCAAATACCCGAACCGCATACTCACGTTCCACCTCAGAACGTGGGTGCATCAGGCGGTTGGCCAGCTCGCCGGAAGTGGTAAAGAGCAAAAGCCCCTCGGTGCTGACATCAAGACGTCCAACCGTAATCCAACGACCCACTTTGGCGGGCGGCAGTCGCTTAAATACTGTCACGCGCTGCTGGGGGTCTGACTTTGTAACAATCTCGCCGGCTGGCTTGTGGTAGGCCAGCACCCGCACAGGCGGAGGGGCAACACGCACACGAATCGGCTTGCCATTGACCTTCACCTGGTCCGAATGGGTAATGCGCTGACCAATATGTGCGGGGGTGCCATTTACAGAAACGCGGCCTGCAAGAATCATCTCTTCCATTTCACGGCGCGAGCCTATGCCCGCGTCGGCGAGTACCTTGTGAAGCTTCGGCGGGTCGTAATCAATGCCGGGGGAACGTCGTGTCAGAGGGGGTGATGCAATCGCGGCATCAGACAAAAACGGAATGGGCTCTGCCGGCTCTGCAAACGCATCTGAATTGGCAAGGTCTTGGTGGGATTCGGTTGAAGTCTGGTTGGTTTGATCCTCGGATGACGCGTCGTCGGTGTTGGCTAACGAGGTCTGTGATTCAGAAGCGGGCTCTTCTTCTACAGAGGACTCCTCTATGGCAGAGGATTGATCAAACGGTGGGGCATCGTGTCTACGCATCATATTTCCTGTGAGGCCTGCAAGAGCATATGGGATGCGGCCTCTGACCATCCCTCTTCAAGCGGGGGGAGTTCTTCGAGTGACCGCAGACCGAGGTCATCGAGAAACTGACGGGTGGTGCCATACAACGCTGGGCGTCCGGGGGCATCGCGATGACCAATCACCTCGACCCAGCCGCGTTCTTCCAGGGTCTTCATTACCGTGGAGGCCACGACAACCCCGCGAATATCTTCAATATCATTGCGCGTGACTGGCTGACGATAGGCCACAATGGCCAGGGTTTCCAGTGCCGCACGGGAATACTTCGGCGGCTTTTCCGAACGCAGCCTATCAAGGTACTCGTGCAGTTCGGGCCGGGACTGAAACCGCCAGCCAGAGGCCAAGGGCAATAGTTCGAGGCCACGATCGCTCCAGTCACGACGTAGGTCGTCGAGAAGCAGCCGAATGGTCTCGTCATCGAGGTCTTCTGCAAAAAGCCGTTTGAGCACCGCAATAGGTAATGGATCTGCGCTGGTGAGCAAAGCGGCCTCGAGCACTTTTTTTGCTTGAGCCGTGTTCATGTCTCGCTACGGGGTGTGGCGGGTTTGGCGGAGAGAGGGGGATTCGAACCCCCGATAGGCTATTAACCTATACACGCTTTCCAGGCGTGCGACTTAAACCACTCATCCATCTCTCCGCAGAGCCGGCCCCCGCAGACCCACCAAGGGTCAACGGGCAGGCCGACAAAGCTGGGCAAGTGTAACAGTCACATCGCCTGGGGGCAAAAACTCAGCCTGGGCTATGAGGCCTGCTTTAACTGATCAAGAATTGCAGGGTTCTCAAGGGTAGAGACATCCTGGGTAATTTCTTCCCCTTTGGCCAGGATGCGCAAAAGCCTGCGCATGATCTTGCCAGACCGGGTCTTGGGCAGGTTATCGCCAAACCGAATCTCCTTGGGCTTGGCGATCGGGCCAATTTCTTTGCCCACCCAGTTGCGCAGCTCGGTGGCAAGGGCCTTGGCCTGATCGCCCGAGGGGCGTGCCCGCTTGAGCACCACGAAGGCCACAATTGCCTCGCCCGTGGTGTCATCTGGGCGGCCCACCACCGCGGCCTCGGCCACTAGGGCGTTCGAGACAAGGGCCGACTCAATTTCCATGGTGCCCATGCGATGGCCCGATACATTGAGCACGTCATCGATGCGGCCCATGATGGTGAAGTAGCCAGTGTCTTTGTCGCGAATGGAGCCATCACCGGCAAGATACAAACGGCCACCAAGTTCACCGGGGTAATAGGCCTTTTTGAACCGATCGGGGTCCCCCCAAATCGTACGAATCATCGAGGGCCAGGGCTTCTTAATGACTAAAATTCCCCCTTGTCCATTGGGCAGGTCGTTACCGGTTTCATCAACGATGGCCGCCTGAATACCCGGAAACGGCAGTGTGCACGACCCCGGCACCAAGGGCGTGGCGCCCGGCATGGGGGTGATCACATGACCACCGGTTTCTGTCTGCCAGAAGGTATCAACAATGGGGCAGCGGCCTCCACCGATATTGTTGTGGTACCACATCCAGGCCTCGGGGTTGATGGGCTCACCCACCGACCCCAGCAGGCGAAGCGAACTGAGGTTGTAGTTCTTCGGATGGGTCTGCGGCGTTGTTTCGGCTGACTTAATCAGAGACCGAATGGCCGTGGGCGCGGTGTAAAAGATCGTGACCTTGTGGTCTTGCACCATCTTCCAGAACCGGCCCGCATCGGGATAGGTAGGAATGCCTTCAAAGACAATCTGCGTGCCACCGCAGGCCAAGGGGCCATAGGCGATATAGGTGTGACCGGTAACCCAGCCGATATCGGCCGTACACCAGTAGACATCGTCGGCCCGCAGGTCGAAGGTGAACTGCATGGTGAGAATTGCGTGCAGCAGATATCCGCCGGTGGAATGCTGCACACCCTTGGGCTTACCCGTGGAGCCCGAGGTATACAAAATAAAGAGCGGGTGCTCTGCCTCCACCCACTCAGGCTCACAGCTACTAGACTGGCCCTTCATGGCCTCGTCCATATAAATATCGCGGCCGGCCTTCATGGGAATGGCTCCACCGGTGCGGCGGTAGACAATCACGTGACGAACGTGATCGCATCCGCCCAGGGCAAATGCCTCGTCGACCGCAGGCTTTAGCGGAATCTTCTTCCCACCACGGCACTGCTCGTCGGCCGCGATGATGAGGGTGGCACCGGCATCGATAACCCGCTCCTGCAGGCTCTTGGCGGAAAAACCGCCAAAGACCACCGAGTGAATCACGCCAAGCCGGGCGCAGGCCTGCATGGCCAGCACGCCCTCAATAGACATTGGCATGTAAATGAGTGCCCGGTCGCCCTTTTTATAGCCCATGCTCTTAATGGCATTGGCGAGCTGACAGACCTGGCTATGCAGCTGCCGATAGGTGGCCTTCACCACCGAGCCGTCATCGGCCTCGAAGATAATGGCAACCTTGTCGGCATTGCCGTTCTCAAGATTCTTATCCAGGCAGTTGTAAGAAGCATTTAACAGGCCATCGTCGAACCATTTGTAGAACGGGGCATTGGATTCGTCGAGCGCCCGGGTAAAGGGCTTTTTCCAGACGATCTCGCTGCGGGCAAACTTCGCCCAGTACTCGGCGTAATCGGTCTCCGCGTCTTTGCACATGGCGTTGTAGGCAGCCATGCTGGAAATACGCGCCTTTGCGGCAAATTCTTTGGGGGGATCAAAGACACGGTTCTCGTGCATGACCGATTCGATCTGGCTTGACGACATACAGGCCTCCTCCTGTTGGATAATAAGAACTGTCGGGTGGCCTACAAGCCACTCTTGTTGGCCTAAATTTACGCCAAATCTCGGTCACTGTCCTTCATGAAGAGTGACTTTGATCAAAAAAGGAGTTGTTATGCGCCAGATTCGCCAAGCCGACTTTATCCAGAGTATTGCCGATGCCTTTCAGTTTATTAGCTATTACCACCCGCTTGACTTTGTGAAGGCACTCGGCGCCGCCTACGACCGGGAGCAGAATCCTGCCGCCCGAGATGCCATCGCCCAGATTCTGGCCAACAGCCGTATGAGCGCCGAAGGCCACCGACCGATCTGCCAGGACACGGGCATTGCAACGGTATTTTTAAAGGTTGGCATGCAGGTGCAGTGGGCCGACGCCACCATGAGCCTTGCCGATATGGTGAATGAGGGTGTGCGCCGGGCCTATAGGGACAGCGCCAACCCGCTCAGAGCATCGGTGCTTGCCAACCCCGCGGGGGGCCGCAAAAATACCAAAGACAACACCCCGGCGGTGATTCACATGGAGATTGTTGTTGGCGATACGGTCGACGTTATATGTGCGGCCAAGGGTGGGGGCAGCGAGGCCAAGGCCAAGCTGGGCATGCTGAACCCCAGCGATTCGGTTATCGACTGGATTGTCAAAACCGTACCGAGCATGGGTGCGGGCTGGTGCCCCCCCGGCATTCTGGGCGTGGGCATTGGCGGAACACCCGAGAAGGCTGCGCTGCTGGCCAAAGAGTCGCTCATGGATGCAGTGGACATGCCAGAACTTCTGGCCCGCGGCCCGCAGACCGAACTCGAAAAACTGCGGGTCGAGATCTACGAGAAGGTGAATGCCCTGGGTATTGGTGCCCAGGGCCTCGGGGGGCTCACCACAGTGCTTGATGTCAAGATCATGGACTACCCCACCCACGCGGCAAACCTGCCAGTGGCGCTCATTCCCAACTGCGCGGCCACGCGGCATGTTCACTTCACCCTCGATGGCTCTGGCCCGGCCCATCTGCAGGCCCCACGGCTCGAAGACTGGCCCGATGTCTCGTGGACGGCAGACACTCAGAAGTCGCAGCGGGTGGACCTCGACAGCCTCACCCCAGAGCAGGTGGCGGCATGGAAGCCTGGTCAAACCCTTTTGCTCAACGGCAAACTGCTCACCGGCCGCGATGCGGCCCACAAGCGCATCTGCGACATGCTGGCCAAAGGTGAGTCACTTCCAGTGAGCTTTAAGAACCGGGTGATCTATTACGTGGGCCCGGTTGACCCGGTGGGGAATGAGGCGGTAGGCCCTGCGGGCCCCACCACTGCCACCCGCATGGACAAGTTCACCGAAACGATGCTCGCCCAGACGGGCCTTATTGCCATGGTGGGAAAGGCCGAGCGCGGGCCGGTGGCCATCGAAGCCATTCGCAAGCACAAGTCGGCCTACCTTATGGCGGTTGGCGGCGCGGCCTACCTGGTCAGCAAGGCCATCCGTTCTGCCCGCGTGGTGGGCTTTGAAGACCTGGGCATGGAGGCCATCTACGAGTTTGAGGTGCAAGATATGCCGGTCACCGTGGGCGTTGACAGTCTGGGTCAGTCGGTACACGAAATGGGGCCGGCGGAATGGAAGGTACGCATCGAAAAAATGAAGAAGGTGGCCTAAGCAATCGCGAGGCGACGACCGTCATGTGCTAGACCGGCCTTCAGTGTCAGCGCATGCTGAGGGCCTCAGTAGCAATCGCTTAAACGCTGGGAGCATTTCGCTCGGGCCCTGCAGGAGATTCGCGACTCCACCTTCGTTCCGTCGCAAATAACCCCTGCAGTCCCTCGGGCTACGCACCGCAAATAGCTGCCGAATATCACCACAAAGCGCAGCTGCCGCGCCAAGAACGAAGGGCCGGGGAGCACATGAACGGGCGGCCGACGAGCGTTGCGAATGCCGCGAGGAGGCGACCGGTCATGGGCTAGACCGGCCCTGCGAGGGAGTAGAATCTCGCTTTCATTCTTTCATCCGAAATTATTGCCCCACCATGGCCAAATCCTCGATCGAAAAAGTAGTGCTCGCCTATTCCGGCGGGCTCGATACCTCGGTTATTTTGAAGTGGCTGCAAGACCACTATCACTGCGAAGTGATTACCTTTACTGCCGATATCGGCCAAGGCGAAGAGCTTGCGCCCGCCCGCGAGAAGGCCAAAAAGTTTGGTGTTAAAAAGATCTACATCGAAGACCTGCGCGAGGAGTTCGTGCGCGACTTTGTGTTTCCCATGTTTCGTGCCAATACCGTTTATGAGGGCGAGTATCTGCTGGGTACTTCGATCGCACGGCCGCTCATTGCCAAGCATCTGGTAGAGGTCGCCAAAAAAGAGAATGCCGATGCCATCT
>Ga0194121_10006773_pt1 | contig 15224 bp, 12 predicted proteins | sample TA2MahCa50mmetaG_FD_148609 | JGI IMG/M metagenome (GOLD analysis project Ga0194121, IMG submission 148609) | Freshwater microbial communities from Lake Tanganyika, Tanzania - TA2015020 Mahale Deep Cast 50m | ecosystem: Environmental > Aquatic > Freshwater > Lake | place: Tanzania: Lake... | reverse complement strand
GCGATGGTCAGCAATGCGGCCGCCAAAGCGCGCGCACCTTTCTGGTAGCTCATCGTCGATACTTCCCTCATTTCGGTCTGCCTGGCGAGTACACCAGACTAGCACGATTCAGGGACGATTCGGCCATCGCGGTTCGGCGAGGAGAATTGCGCAGAACGACTACGACAAAAAAACAAGCCCGGCGACAATCGCACGCCCCGGGGGGCTGCATATCGGTCGATTGCGCTGCGACGGACGCTGCTGCTCGGCGGTTAAGCCTTCCGCGAGCGTCGGCGTCGAACTATTCTTCCGTCAATTAGGAGCGGATAGCCCGCTCCAATGGGAAATGTCGGATTCGATATTTCCGGCTTGAGGAGAGCACATGAACAGCACCTCGCCCCGTCAGGACAGCGTCACGACGATGCTCGCCCGCGAGATGGCGGAGACACCGAGCACCGCGGTGCCGCGGTCGGCGATCAACGCCATCGAGCGGCTGGCTATCGACCACACCGGTATCGCCTACATGGGCGCGGCCTTCACCGGCAAGGGCCTGCACGCCTACGCCCTCGATCTGGGCGGCCGTCCGGACGCAATTCTGATCGGCCATGGCGCACGGGTCCCGGCCGAGCTTGCCGCCGGGTTGAACGCTCAGTTCTGCCATGTCACCGACTTTCACGAGACCGGTCCCGGCCTGCATGTCGGGCCGCTGTGCTGGCACGTCGCGTTCGCCATAGGCCAGCGTGTTCACGCCTCCGGACGCGACGTGCTGGCAGCGGCGGCGCTCGGCTACGTGCTGTGCGGCCGCTTTCACTTTGCCCGCACCGCCGACTCGAGCGTGCCGCAGCAGTGCATTGTTGCGGCGGCGATCGCCTCGCGGTTGTTGGGCCACGACACCGCGACGACGGCGCGCTCGATCAGCTTGGCCGCCGAGCTGCCTTATCGGCCGCTCGTGTACTTCCTCGCCGCCAAGGTGCCCAAACGCATCACGCCGTTCGGCTCGACCGGCTTTTGCACCCGGGCGGGCGTCCAGGCGGCGCTGTGGGCGGAACACGGCGTCGAAAGCGTGCCCGACGAGGTCGACCAATGGATGGCGGGTTACGACCGCGCCATCCTGCTGCAACAGCCGACGCCCTACCACTGGGTCGACGGCCAGATGGAGTTGAAGCCCTGGGTCTGCAGCCGGCACAGCCAGGCAGGCATCCAGTCGGTCGTCGACCTGGTGCGCGAGCACGCGATCGATCCGCGCAGCGTGACCGCGGTCAAGCTCCGGTTGTCCGGCATGTACGTCATCCCGCACCAGTTCGAACCATCACCCGATACCTATATGCAGGCGACCCTCTCGACCCAGTGGGCGGTGGCGATGGTTCTGCAGCGCATTCCGCCCGGCCCCCGGTGGGTGAACGCCGAGCGCCTGGCCGACCCGTTTAGCCGCGAACTCGCGCGCCGGGTCGCGATTGAAGAGGATCCCGCGTGGACGCGGGCCTACAAGGAGTTGCGTTGGTTCGAGATCGGCGGTGCCGCCGAGATTGTGGCGGGCGGCAAAACGTTCCGGCGCGGCTACACCATCGCCGAAACCTATGGCAGCCCCGGCGTCGACATGACCGACGCCATGGTCGAGGAGAAGTTCCTCGAATGCACCTCACTCTCGATGAGCGCCGAACGAGCCCGCAAGCTGTTGGCCGGCACCCGACGCATCGCCGAGTTCGCCGACATCAACGAACTTGTAGCGTTGATGTAGCCTGCGAGACGCAACTCCGATTCGGCCGCGCAAAGCGGGCACGAGCGGGGAAGAGAAGCCCCTGCGACACTCCGCCCCGGAAGAGCTCGAGAACACCCGGCGGGTCGAGGAGGCGCCGCCTACGTCAACGCGCGGCCCGCGAGGTGGTTGCTTGAAGGCGCAGAACAGGTAGTGACGACGCACACCGCGCGGCGCCCATCACGACCGGCCACTTGCCATTCTTGACGAAGACAAACTTGGACGTGAAAGGAACTCAGACCGGGCGCCCGGTCCACCCTGCCGATCAAACCGCGTACCTCACCTTCTGGCGGTCGAGCCAGCGACGCATCGCCTGCCAATCCTTGCGGTTGGTATCGGCGCGGAACTTCTCGAACTGTCGTGTCGCGCGCGCCAAAACCTCGATCGGTGGTGTCGCAAGGTCAGTTCCGGTCGCTTCCGCAAGGAGCTGCGCGCGGCAGGCCTTTTCGAGATCGTCGGTAATGGCGAACGCTTCGGCGATATCTTCGCCACCGACAAGAACGCCGTGATTTCTCATGAACACGATTTTGTTGTCGTCGCCAAATGCCCGCGCCAGATTGGCGAGCTCCGATTCACCGAATTCGAACCCGTCGAAGTCGAGATAGGCGATTCGATCGAGCCATTGGATGGCCGGCTGGTTCACGGGAAGCAAGCCATGCGTCAACGACGCAACCGCCATCGTGGCCTGCGAATGGTGGTGCAGCACGCAGTTCACATCACGGCGCCGGTCGAACACGGTCGCGTGCAGCACGTAGGCGCCCGGTGTGGGAAGCGGGTTGTTGTCAAGCTTCTTCCCTTGTCGATCGATCTTGAGCAGGTTCGACGCCGTGATTTCGTCGAACGAGACCCCGCGCGGGTTGATGAGCAGTTGGTCAGCGGCCCCCGGGACTCGCGCGGCGATCGCGGCACCGACGGTCGAGCGCCGCTCGTAGATGCCAAGCAAATCACAGGCGCGGAAGCAGGCCGCGAGATCAACCCTCGTCTCCCATTCTCGACGATGGATGATTCCCTTGAGCGAGCGCCGCTTGGTTCGAACGTTTGCCGCCACGGGTTTCTTCATGCTTGGTTTGATTGGATCAACTCTGAGTTCGATGTGCCTAGCCCGTAACCCAACGGCATCCGCGGACACGCCAAAGCGGTCCAGGTTTTTCTCGGATCAGAGCGAGGGCTTCGTCGCGCTGAGCCACTAAACGTGTCAGTAGTGTTTGGTGACTCCGGCCCGCCGCGCCGCCTCCCGACCTCAATTTTCCAAGGTCATGCTTTCGTAATGGATCACTTTGTTCCAGTTCTTGTAGCCACGAACCCTCTTGGAGATGCCGGTAACGTCCAAACCTTCGAAGGTATACAGCGCCAACGCCTCCTCACTCGACCGCTTCATCAGCTCCTGCAACAGAGCTCTGCGCTTTGCCGGATCCATCTCTTTTTCCTGCGCGGCAAGCAACTCGTTGAGGGCAGGGATACAGACCATTCCGATCGGCAGCCTGCAGCCGTCGTAGACTGAGAAGGGTATCGCGGCATCCATGACCGGAGAGTGAAACATCGCGAATGACGTGAGGTCGCCGTTCCATTTCTGCTGATTGAACAGCCGTGCTCGCTCGGCAAACGGAACGACCACCACCTCGGTCTTGATCCCGACCTTGCCAAGGTCCTCGGACACAACTTGCAGCAGCTCTCGGCCACCGAGCAGACCCACGGCCGTCTCCATGGTGACGGAGAATCCGTTGGGGTACCCGGCCTCCGTTAGCAACTGCTTTGCTTTTGCCGGATCGTACGGGTAGGGCAAGACACTCGGATTGTAGCCGTTCGTCGATGGAATAGCCGGCTGACCCGCAGGTCTGGCCAAGCCTTTGAACAAATTCTGCGCCAACGAATCGCGGTTGAGAGCATAGTTGGCCGCTTGTCGCACGCGTCGGTCAGAAAACGGTGCCTTGCCGCTCCACTTGTTGGCGAAGTCCTTGGTGAACAGAGCAACAGCGTCAACAAATGGCGCACCCTCCACAGCCGCCGTGTGTCCTGATGCCTTGATGCGAGCGACGTCTTCGGGGGCGAGATTGTGCGCCATGTCGGTCTGCCCGGATACGATCGCTGCCAACCGGCTCGCTGGCTCCGGCACTTCGACGATATACAGGTTCTTGATCTTTGCCGGACGCCAGCTCTTCTCGTAAACAGTCGCCTGCATCTCCTGGTCGGTCCAGTTGACAACCTTGTAAGGGCCCGACGTGACGGGCTTGGCACCATAATTCGCCCGCCCCATGTCGTTGAAGGCCACCATGTCCGCGACGTAGAACGCCGCGAACTTCGCCACGAGCAGCGGATCTGGTTCGGGAGTCACAAATTCCACCGTGTGCGAATCGACGGCCCGGTAACTCGCCAACTTCATGTTTCGCATTATTCCAGATGCTTTGCCCGCCTCTGTCGTGTGCAGGTAGTCGAAAATCTTGACGACATTTGCAGCATCGTTCTTGCGACCAGACGTAAACTCGACGTCCTTTCGGAACGTCACGCGCCAAGTCGTGGGATTCATGACCTCCCACTTTTCGGCAGCAAACGGCAATATCTGTGCTTTGTCGTCGATGCGGACAAACGAATCAAAGATGCCTTCCCACCAGTACATGCTGGGAAAGATGTAGAAGATGGTATAAATATCGCCGCGCGACGGAGCTTTCGAATGCATGGCGACGCGTAGGGTATCCTTCGCATCCTGAGCGAGCACGGGTGCCGTTGTCATTGCCCACCCGGCAGCGATTGTCGCTCCTAACGACCACACAGCTTTCCGCCAAGTCATCACGACCTCCCTAATGAAACTCGGGTGAGAGTCAATCGTAGGCCCACGACTATCGAGAACGCTCCCGTCTGTAATCGTGAGCCTAGTTCGGATGGTCGTCAACGCTTGCAATGCGATCGTTTGTGCCGCTCAGGTGTTCCGAATCGAGAGTCCTTGGTTGCACCTCAGCAAAACTCAGCCTCCACCGAGGCTTCCGCTTGCCCTACATCGACAATTTCGCCTATTCGGCGGCGGCGCGGTTGTCGCCCCACTTCAGCCTCGTCTGGCCAAGTAGGCGGCCGAAGGTGATGGCGGGCAGCACCGACATGCCGCTGAGGTAGGTCGCGCCCGACAGCCGTGCCTTGCCGAGTACTTCGCCGGTGGCGTAGAGGTTCGGAATCGGCTTGCTCTTCGTGTCGAGCACCCGAAAGTCCGCGTCGATGTCAAGCCCGCCCGGGCTCAGCACCGCATAGCCCACCGTCTTGATGGCGTAATACGGGCCACGGTTGATCGGACGCGGCAGCGATTCACGGCCGAGCTTGTCCTTCTTCGCCTCCACGCCCTGGTTGAACTCTTCCACCGTCTTCTTCAGTCCGGCCGCGTCGACGCCGGCCCTTTTCGCCAACTCGTCGAGCGTGTCCGCCGCGAAGTAGGACGGGTGGTTGTTGAACAGCGTCTTCATGTGCTCGCGCTCGATCTCGCTATGGAAGTTCGGCGCGTTCTGGCGAATGCCTTCGTCGAAGACGACCCACATTTCCACGTTCTTCTGTTTCAGCAGCGCGTGTTCACGGTTGTCGACGCTCGGGTGGTCTTCGCGCATGAAGCGCTCACCCTTGTGGTTGACGAAGATTTCCCACGGCTGGCGGAAATGCGGGTTCAGGATCAGGCCGCCGCGGGCGGACAGTGGATCATTGGGGTTCTGAAGAATGCCGCCTGTAGAGCACAGAAATCGGTCCCCGCCGTCTACCCTGGCGCCCACGGAGCGGGCCGCGATGATGCCCTCACCCCGCGAGTATGGATTGCAATAGGAGCGCAGCGGATAGTTTGGTGTCAGTTCCTTCCACAAAGCAGGATTTGCCGCATAACCCCCGGTCGCCAGCACGACGTTCTTGCCAAACACCTCGGCCTTCCCGCCGTCGCGTGCCTGGACCTCGACGCCCACCACGGCGCCGTTCTCGGTCAGCAGCTTGGTCATTTTGGTCTGCAGCGACAGGGTGACGGTGCCGCGACCGATCTGCTCGTCGAGCAGCGGCTGCATCACCTCGAGCACCGAGGTGCCGCCGTTCACGCCCCAGGCATACCGACGCACGCGGTGCGGCTCATGGCCCCAACCGGCGACCGGCGCAAAAGGCACGAGGTCGAGGCCGTTGTCGCACAGCCAGTCGAAGCTATCTGCGGCATGACCGATCGCGATGCGCGTCAGGACGGGGTGGACCTCGCCCTTGGAGATTCTCAGGCAGTCATCCCAATGCCAATCAGGATGGTCCTCGATACCCAATCGCTTCTGCAGCTTGGTTCCGGCGGCCGTCATTTGACCGGATGACCAGTGTAGGGTTCCACCCACACGATCATCCGCCTCGATCAACAGGACGTTCGCCCCGCGCTGACCGGCGAAGATGGCCGTAGGGATGCCGCCCGTGCCCGCGCCCACCACAATCACGTCAAACATGTCGTCCATTGTCTTTTTCCTTGTCGTTTTCGCTGAACCTTGTGCGTGGCAGACAGCGGAACTGCCGACGCGCCATGTCGTCGAACTGGGGAAAGATGGTTTTTTCGTTTGACAATCTGCCAGACTCCCCCGTTTCTACACAACGGAATCGCAAACAGCATCGGCCCTTCATCCTCGCCGCTTTGGTGCGGATCGGCCCCGCAGGGCAAATTCGGTGGCCCGGCAAAGGACTCAGAAAATGGTTCCCCGTCGTTCTATCGCCTTTGCGGCACATGTCGGCGGCCTCACGCTGCGGTCCGCTGTGGCGAGCCTCACGTCGGTCGGAAGCGCCCGCGCCGCGGGCCCCGAGGACACCCTGCCGATTGGCGTGCCCTCGAAGGCGCCAACGCGTGGAAACCCCTTCATGGCCGCCACGGTCCCATTCAGCTTCTGGGATGCTTGGCTGTAGTTCGCAACCCGCAATAAGCTGGAGCGCACGCTCGTACTCGAATTTCGATCAGCACCAACCGCTATCTACCGAGACCGCCATGAACAAAGAAGTCTCCGAAATCATGTTCGCGCAGGCGAACCGAAGCGTGGAGGGTCGGCACCGTCGGTGGCTCCTGGCTCGACATCCGCTCGGGCGCGCTACGCGTGACGACTTTCTCTACGTGGAAGACACCGTTCCGATGCCTCCACCGGGCAAGTATCTCGCGAGAGTTATCTGGCTTTCGATCGATCCCAAGCAGCGTCTGCTGATGAATCCAACGCCGCGCAATGTCGAGCTGCTGCCGCTGTACGGCGTCATGTACGGCTATGCCGTCGGCGAGGTGCTGGTCTCGAACCAACCGTCGTTCAAGGCTGGAGACATCGTCAACGACATCCTGGGGTGGCAGAGCCACTCCATTTCTGATGGCACTGGCCACTACGTGAACAATCCGCGTGGCACGCGGAAGCTCAATCCAGCCCACGGCCCGATCTCAACCGGCGTCGGTGTGCTCGGCCATGGCGGCCTAACGGCGTATTTTTCCGTCATGAGGGAGCTGAAACCCCGGTCAGGGGAAACCATGCTCGTGTCCACCGCTGCCGGAAATGTTGGCCAGGTCGCAGGACAAATCGGCAAAATTCTGGGTTGCCGAGTCATCGGTCTGACGAGCACCGACGAGAAATGTCGGGTTGTTGTCGAGGAGTTTGGCTACGACGCCTGCATCAACTACAAGACCGAACCCGACCTGCGGAAGGCGATCCGCCGCGAGGCGCCCAACGGCGTAGACATGTATGTCGACAATGTCGGCGGCTGGATCGCGGAAGCGGCTTCCAAAACCCTGAATGCCAACGCCCGCGTCTCGATCATCGGTATCATGACCCAATACAACGCGGTCGTTGGCAACAAGCCGTGGACCTGGCCGGAAGCACAGGTTCGTTCGCAGTTCATAATCCACGACTACCATCGCGAGTTCGATGCCGGAACCGAAGCTCTGGCGGCGTGGCTCCAACAGGGCAAGCTGCGTTATCGCGAAGACATCATCGAAGGTCTAGAGAACGCTCCGGATGCGCTTATCGACCTTCAGGCGGGTGGCAATATCGGCAAGCGCATTGTGCGTGTCGGCGCCAACCCACCAGGAATTGCCTAACCCGGCCCTTGGTCACGTCCTATTGGCACCCCTGAGACAGGCCTCGCCGGTTTGATACAGCTGCGCCTGATAGATCAACATCGCGTGCGGAGTTTGGGAACCTGGGCCTGCCACTGATTGGGACCATGCAGACTCGTTCCCGCCCGCACCTCCCGGTCGTCAGGGCCAAGCTCGGGACCGACGATGAAGGAGTCACTGAGATAACGAGCCCTCGGCCAGCGAGGCGTGCCGCTCGCTATCTGCCCCTGCCGCGTACGGAGCTGGCTGCCGACTTGCCGGCGAGACGCCCGAGTGTCGTCGCCATCATCAGGCCGACGCCCGACAGGTAGCCCCAACTCGCGGGTCCCGAAAGCCCCCGCGCGGCGCCGCCGCCGGCGAACAGGTTGGGGAACGGTCGGCCATCGGGCCGCAGAACCCGCGCTTTGGCATCCACGACGAGACCGCCCTGGGTGTGAAACAATGCGCCCGTGACCCGCACCGCGTAGTAGGGCGGCTTCAACCGCCGGTGCGAGGAAAAGTCGCGCCCGAACGGATCCTTTTGCTTGCCGTCGATCGCCGCACCCAGTTCTTTCACGGTGCGCTCGAGCGCCTCGACTGGCAGCTTGGTGGCTCGGGCAAGCGCTGCGACGGATGATGCTTTCTCGAAGATGCCGGCGTCGATGGCGCTGCGATAGCGGATGAAGGGCAGTAACGCGGCATGCCCATGGCGGTCGTGGATGCTCCAGGCAATGTGGCCGGGTTGGGCCCTGATGTCGGGAGCCTGTTCGGAGTAGCCGCGGGACTCGTCGGAAAAGCGTTCGCCGTTCGTGTTGACTTGGAAGCCGCCGCCGACAAGGCACAGCATCCACATCGAGATTCGCGACGGCCAGGCAACCGAACCCAGACCTTGATAACTGCCGAGGTCCGCGATCGCGGCGCCGAGCGCTTCGCCCCAAGCGATGGCATCGCCCTTGTTGCCCTGGTGACCGAACGACGGCGCGCCGGCCATCTCAGGGACGTGGCGACGGATCATCGCAGCGCTGCCTTCGAATCCGGAACACGCGAGCACGAGCGCACCACATCCGATGCGGTGTCGACGCTGCTTCTTCTTGTATGCGACGCCACGAACGCGCCCCGTTGACGTTACGTAGAGGTCGACGGCCGTGGCACCGGTGATCAACGACACGCCGGCATCGCGCGCCGCCTTAACCAGCAGCTGCTCGAACTCCGCCCCGGACGTGCCCACCGTTTCGGATCGTAGCGCGTGGGCGCGCAGCACGCTCTGGCCGGGATAGGGGACGTGGTCCAGGGTGAGGGGTATGCGATGGCGCCTGACAAGCCAATTGACCGTGGGGCCCGACGCACGCGCCATCGCGAGCGCCATGCCTGGATCCGTTTCGCCGCGCGCCTTGGCGAGGATCTCGTCGGCGAACAACCGCGGGCTGTCATGAATTCCGCGCTGACGCTGGATATCGGTGCAGGCGCCGGCGATCTCGCCACCCGAGATGCCGGTGCCGCCCCTTGGAGTGCGGTCACGTTCGAGGACGGTGACCTCGACGCCGCGTTCGCGCGCAGCGAGCGCCGCACACAGCCCGCAGGCGCCGGCGCCGATGACCAGCACTGGCGCTCGACGCGGGAATGAGATGCCACCGGCACGACGAACGGGCACGCGGTAATATAGGCACGCCCACCGAGACGAGCAAACGCAGAAGACAACGGTCTCCGCGTCGACGGAGCGTCGTCCATCGCGACATAGAAAAAGGGCCGCCCGGGTGGGCGGCCCCAAAAGAGAAGAGCGCCTAAAGAGTCAGTTCTTGACCTGCGCCGCGATCTGGCTGCACTGCTCGATAACTTGGTTGCCGAGTTCCTTGCAGCGATCCAACCAAGCCTGAATGAGGGCGTTCGCAATCTGACGCCGCTCACCCTCCGGGAACGACGGCAGTTCTTGCATCTTCCCCTCGCTGACCAGCCACTTGACCGCCTCCGTTTCACCCTTGTGAAGGCGCCAAGCGGCGATGCTCTCGACGTACATCTCATCGCCAACGTCCCTCAAGATTTTCTTGATATCCTCGGGAACCTTCGCCCATTCGCTCTCGTGTATCCCAATGATGTTCGGGGCCGCGTTGGTGATGTTCATCACCGGCGTCAGGTACTTCGTCACCTCGAAGAGCGATGTCGATCTGATGTACTGGGCTGACAGCGTCGTGGCGTCGACGACGCCAGTCCGAAGCGCGAGGTAGAGTTCGGAGAAAGGTGGCGACGATTGCGCCGAAACGCCGAGGCTCTTCCACGCCGCGAGACCGATCGGCTCGCCGTGACGGAGTTTGATCTTCTTGAGATCGTCAATCGTACGCATCGGGTTCTTGCTCACGACGAAGAGCAAGGTATCTGGATCAAGCGCGAAACCGGTACGCGTGACGACCTCGATTCCCCATTCCTTGTAGATGCCCTTGGAAAGGTCGTACTGCAGATCCGCGATCTTCAGGTTGTCCTCTTGTCTGAGCAGACCCCCGTGCGGAACGAACGCCGTCAGCCGCGGCTCGTCCCGCGCCATCATGGTGGGGTAAATGTGCATCGCCGGCATCGCGCGCTGCTTCATGAGCCGCAGTGCGTCGGCCGGCAAGAAATTGAGATTGGTGACCGGAACCACTCTGATGTTGACCCGACCCTTGGTTCGGTCGGCCACGCGTTTTGCGTACTCCTCCAACATCTTGGTGCCGTCGTCGTTGGCACCGACCAGACTGCCCATAGTCCAATTTATGTCCGCAGCCGCGGCCGGAACCGGGCCACTGAAACCAACGGCGAGCGCTACCGCCGCCGCAATCAGTCTCAGACTCATAGTCCCCCTCCCGTTGTGCTTGGCTTACGCCGACACATATCCACCAACGATAATCGTATGTGCCGACGATACCGGTCAAGAGTCCCCGGCAAAAAGGCGCGGGAGGAACAGCACGATGTCCGGGACCAGAGTAACTAAGGCCAGCCCCCCCAGGAAGAGCACCCAGTACGGGACGCAGGCCCGGGCGACCTCACCGAGCGTGCCCCGGGCAATCGCCATCAGGACGAACAGGTTGAAGCCGAGCGGCGGCGTGAGCATGCCGATCTCCATCAACATCACCAAGACGATTCCGAACCACACCGGGTCGTAGCCGAGCCCGATTACGAGGGGGAAGATGATCGGCAGGGTAATGAGGAGCATGCCCAAACCGTCGAGCACGCAGCCGAGCGCGAAGTACAGAAGATAAACCAAGATCAGCAGAGCCCAGCCTGGTATGCCGCTCTGCGCGACGAATCGCGCGACTGCCTCGGGCATCCCGGTGATCGCCGTGGCCTGGGTCAAGATGATGCTCGACACGATGATCAGCATCAGCGAACCGAAGGTCACGGCCGTGGCGCGCAACGCGCGCCACACCGTTTTCACGCTCAACTCACGATAGAGCGCCGCCAAGATCATCACGGTAGCCACACCGAGCGCAGCAGACTCCGTCGCCGTCGCCAGACCAAGGAAGATGGTGCCGAGGATCGCGAACACCAGGACCAGGAACGGCCACGCCTGCAGCATCGCCATGAATGCCGCTCGGGCCGATACCAGGGTTCCGCCTGCGGGGACCGTCCACGGCGAGAGCCGGGTACTAATCCCGATGTAAATCATGAAGATCGCGGCCATCATCAGGCCCGGCAGGATGCCGCCCAGGAACAGGCTGCCGATCGACACGTTCATTAGCGAGCCGTAGATGACCATCATGACCGAGGGCGGGATCAACATCCCGAGGGCGCCGGCGCCGGCGATGCTGCCGATGAGGGGGCGGCGGTCGTAGCCCCGGCCTTCCAACTCGCGGAAAGCGATCGCGCCCACGGCAGCCGCGGTCGCCATCGACGAGCCGGAGATCGCGCTGAACGCCGTGCATGTGCCGACGTTGGACTGCAACAGTTTGCCGGGCAGGCGTTCGAACGTCGGCGACAACGCTCCGTAAATCCGCTGTGCGAGGCCCGATTGGCTGAGGAGTTCGCCCAGTAAGATGAACATCGGTACGGCAACGAGCGTCTCGCTGGAAAAGACATTCCAAATCGCATTGGCGATAATCGACGTATTGCCGCCGAACTCGAAAAATATCACCGTAAAGCCGATGCTCGCGAGCATCGGTCCCAGCATGCTGCCGGTAAAAAGGCAGAGCGCCAGGACGCCTGCAACGAAAAGAAGGGTGACCATGGGTCAGCTCACCGGAATTTTGTTGTCGGGGTCTGCGAGACGCCGTTGCGTCATGCGAACGGGCCGCCCAGTCAGGACGGCGTGAACGTCGACCAGTACGCGCGCCGCCATCGCGAGCATCAGAATCCCGACGGACAGGGGGATGACCGCCATCCAGGGCCAAAGCGCGAACTCCATGATCAGGCTGCGCGAGCCGAGTTCGAAACTCAGCTTGGTGAACCGCCAGGTTTCCCACAGCACGATCGACAGCACAGCGATCGCGAAGGCGTGACCGGCGATGAGCGCCCAGCCTTGCACCCGCTGGGGCAGCACGTGCCAAAGGAGCTCGACGCGGATTTGGCGGTCGGATAGGAAGCCATCGGTCGCCGACATGAACGCGATGACAACGAAGAGAAGGCTTCCGACTTCTTGGGTGATCGGGATCGGGCTTCCGATAACGTACCGCTGGACGCTACTGGTGACGAGCAAGACGGCGGCTGCCGCGACGGCCAAACTTGCTACGAGGTTTTTGATCGTCCCGATGGCGGCGAGGAACTTCTCAACCCGGTCTGCTATCCTACCAAACGTCTCCATGACGGCGTCTCCCCTTCATCGAACTGTGCTGCCATGAACATGGCAGTCGCCGAAAAAAACATGCCTGCGCCACGGTTCATCACGACGCCGTCAGCCCGCCATCGACCACGATTTCCGCGCCGGTGATGTAACTCCCGGCATCGGATGCGAGGAGGAGGAGCGCACCGTCGAGTTCCTCGAGCCGCGCCGGACGCCGCATCGGGATTCGTTCGATGAAGCCGCTGGCGCGCTCGCTCCCGAGAAACCCTTCGGTCATCTCGGTTGGGAATAGGCCCGGCGCGATGGCATTGACGCGAATTCTGTTGGGCGCAAGTTCGTTCGCGAGCGCACGCGTCAGGTGCGACAGCGCTGCTTTGGCCGCGACGTACGCGGGCACCAATGGCGCGGTGCGAATCGCGCCGTAGGACGTCACGTTGACGATGCTGCCCCCGCCCGCAGGCAACGAATCGGACCGCGCCGCCATGCGTTGGGCCACCGCTTGCGCGGCGTGCCAAGCGCCAGTGAGATCAACGTCGATGACCTTGTTCCAGGCCTCTGCGGCAAAGGTGAGCGCCGGTCCGCGCTCAACGATGCCCGCGTTGTTGAGAAGGACGTCGATCGGCGCAAGGTCGCGCTCGATCCTATCGACCGCGGCGCTAACCGCCGCCGCGTCGGTCACGTCAACGGCTACTGCCAAGGCCTCGCCGCCATCGGCCGCGATCTCCCGTGCCAGCGCGTCGAGTTCGGCTCTCCGGCGCGCGACAAGGGCGACCCGCGCGCCGGCTTCGGCAAAGAGGTGGGCGGCGTGCCGCCCGAGACCCGATGACGCCCCCGTCACGAGGACGCAACGGCCGGTAAGGCGCATTTTTTCGCAAATCGCGCTCATCTCCGATTCTCAGTCTGCCGGTTTTGACACCCCAAGTCATGGGGAATAGACTTTTTTGCGACGACTTGGCCCGGCCTCGCGACGACTTGGCCCGGCCTCGCGACGACTTGGCCCGGCCTTGCGAAGACTTGACCCGGCCTCGCGAAGACCTGACCTGGCAAGTCTCGCTCTCTTTGGGGGAAACACATGAAGAATCGAACGACCAAGTCTGCGTTGCTCGGTGCGGCCACACTATTGAGCGCGGCGGTGTTCGTGCCGGCGGCGGCGCAGGATGCAAAGGACACGCTCCGCGTCGCAATGTACCAGAACGCGACGACGCTCGGTGATGTCTACGGTTTCAACTATGTATGGCCGCACATGTACTGGTGGGAGGGTTCCTACGATTCGTTCGTGCGCATTGACGACAAGGGCCAGGTTCTGTCGTTTGCGGCGGAGAAGTGGGAGAATCTCAATCCGACCACGTGGCGGGTGACCTTCCGAAAAGACATCACGTTTTGGAGCGGCCGCAAGAACGATGCCGCCAACGTCGTCAAGGCATTTGACTATCTGACGTCCGAGGCCGGCAAGGCCGCGGGGATCATGCGCAGCATGAAGATCGCGAGCTACAAGGCGATCGATTCCCACACCGTCGAGTTCGTGACGCGCGACCCCGACCCGATGTTCCACTCCAAGTTGGCGGCGTTCTATGTGGTGGACATGACCGCGTTCACCGAACTGGGTGTGAAGAACTTCGCCGTCAAGCCGGTTGCTTCCGGTCCATTCAAGATCCTGAGCTGGACGGACCAGGAACAAGTTTCGACCGCCTTCGACCAGAGCTGGCGGCCGGCCAAAGTGAAGAACATGAGAATTCTCAATGTGCCGGAAGCGCCAACGCGATTGGCCGCGCTCGAATCCGGGCAGGTCGATCTCGTGTTTAATCTGGGGCCCGACGATGTTCCGCGAGTGCGTGCGGCCGGCCATGCGGCGGCCATCGAGGTATCGCCGTATTCCGATGCGATCCAAATGTTCACGATCGACTTCGCCAAGAAGTGGGGAGGTAAGCCGCCGTTCGCCGATCGGCGCGTTCGCCAGGCGGCAAACTATGCGGTCAACAAAGAGGCGATGACGAAACAGTTGCTTGGCGGGCTCGCCAAACCGGTTGGCCAACCCGCGTTTTCGACAATTTTTGGCTACAACCCGGACGTCAAGCCCTATCCATACGATCCGGTGAAGGCGAAGCAGCTGCTGGCGGAAGCCGGCTACCCCAATGGGTTCTCCACGCTCATGCAGACCAGGACGGTTACCGGCGCGGCGAGTAGTGTCCTTCAGGTCATTGCCGCCGACCTCGCCAAGGTGGGTATCAATGTCGAGGTCCAGGTGATGCCATATGCCGAGATTCAAAAAATGGTCATCGGCAGCAGTTGGAATGGAGACATGACCTCGCAGGGGTTTTTCTTCTCTCCGATGCAGGATGCGTCCATCAACTTCGACGTCTATGGTTGCGAAACGGTCCGTCCGACGACGGTCTGTATCCCCGAGCTCACGCAGTTGATTCGGGACCAAGCCAAGGAGATGGACGTCAAGAAACGGCAGGCTCTGCTGCAGGAGCTGATGAAGCGCTCACACGAAGAGGCGTTGGCGCTGTTCCTGTTCGAAGGATTTGACGTTACGGGTGTTGCGAAGCGCGTCAAGGGTTACAAGAACTGGAACAAGGTCATCCACTACGAGAACATGTCGGTGGACGGCTAGGAGTTGGTGGCGGGATCGCGGAGAGCCGATACCGAACCGGGGCGGGCCACGCCGGCACGCCGTTGTTCGCCCCTGATTGATATCGGCG
>Ga0194121_10006772_pt1 | contig 15226 bp, 12 predicted proteins | sample TA2MahCa50mmetaG_FD_148609 | JGI IMG/M metagenome (GOLD analysis project Ga0194121, IMG submission 148609) | Freshwater microbial communities from Lake Tanganyika, Tanzania - TA2015020 Mahale Deep Cast 50m | ecosystem: Environmental > Aquatic > Freshwater > Lake | place: Tanzania: Lake... | reverse complement strand
TCCGGTGGCGCGTTCGCCGCCGCCGCCCGGAACCAGAGCGCGCGCGGACCGGCCTTCAGCGTCGCCGACTGGCGATCGAGCGCGTCGAGGAACACGGCGGCGCGCGCCGCCGCGCGCTGCTCGGCGTTCGGCGTCAGGCCGAGCGACCACGCGATCCACCAACCGCCGAGCACGAGCACCGGCAGCGCCACGACGGCGAGCTGCCACCAGCGCCGGCCGCCGCCGGCGCGACCGCCCTCGGCGCGCGCGAGCCGGCCGGCGTCGACCAGCGGCCGCAGCGCGGTGTCGATGCGGTCGAGGTCGTCGAGCAACTCGCGCGGCGTCTGGTAGCGCAGCGCCGGGTCCTTGGCGAGCAGCTTGCGGATCACCAGCGACATCTCCTCGGACAGGCCGGGGTTGATCGCGAGCGGCGACACCGGCGCCTCGTTCATGACGCTGGTCAGCACCTCGGCGAGCGTCTCACCCTGGAACGGCGGCACGCCGGTCGCCATATGGTAGAGCGTCGCGCCGAGCGAGTAGAGGTCGCTGCGGACGTCGGCGGTCTCCGGGTCGCGTGCCTGCTCCGGCGCGATGTAGTAGGGCGTGCCGAGCGTGGCGCCGTCGCGCGTCAGCGAGGCGTCGGTCGGCCCCTTGGCGAGGCCGAGGTCGGTCAGCTTCACGTTGCCGGCGGCGTCGATCAGGATGTTGCCGGGCTTCACGTCGCGATGGATGACGCCGCGCTGCCAGGCATGGTCGAGCGCGCGCGCGACCTGGCGCGCGACCTGGCGGACCCACTCCTCGCTGAACATCCCCCACTCGCCGAGCAGGCTGCGCAGCGAGCGCCCCTCGACGTACTCCATGACGAAGTAGTGGTAGCCGCCCTCCTCGCCGAGGTCGTGGCCGGTGACGATGTTCGGGTGATTGAGCGCGGCGACGAGCCGGGCCTCGCGCCGCAAGCGCTCGACGTAGCGCGCGTCGCTCGCCAGCGAGGGCTTCAGCACCTTGAGCGCAACGACGCGGCCGAGGCGCTTGTGCTGCGCCTTCCACACGGTGCCCATCGCGCCGGCGCCGACGCGCTCGAGGATCTCGTAGTCGGAGAACGGCTGAGCCAGCGTCATTGGCTCACCCGTCCGCGTCCGGCGCCGGCGGCTTGCCGGTCGGCCGGCCTTCGCCATCGAGCGCGTACTTGTCGAGCTTGCGCTGCAGGGCGAAGCGCGACAAGCCGAGCAACTCGGCGGCGCGACTCTTGTTGCCCTGCGCGCGTGCGAAGGCCCTCTGGATCTCGCGCACCTCGAGGTCGCGCACCATGTCGGGCAGCGTCGTGCCGCGCTCTGCCGGCAGCGTGGCGTCGGCGGTCGGCGAAGCGCCCGCCTCGGCGCGGCCCTCGCGCACGTGCGGGCTGAGGTGCGCCGCGAGGATCACGCCGTCGCAGACGACGGCGGCGCGGCGCAGCTCGTTCTGCAGCTCGCGGACGTTGCCCGGCCACGGATAGGCGACGAGCCGCTCGAGCGCCTCGGGCGCGATGCGCACGCGGCCCTGTTCCTTGGGCAACTCGGCGAGGAATCGGCGCACCAACGCCGGCACGTCCTCACGGCGGTCGCGCAGCGGTGGCAGGTGCACCGGCAGCACGGCGAGCCGGTAGTAGAGGTCCTCGCGGAACTCGCCGTCGCGCACCATCTGCACGAGGTCGCGGTTGGTGGCGGCGATCAGCCGTACGTCGACCTTGATCGTGTCGCGGCCGCCGAGCGGCCGGACCTCGCCCTCCTGCAGCACGCGCAGCAGCTTCTTCTGCAGCTCGAGCGGCAGGTCGCCGACCTCGTCGAGGAACAACACGCCGCCGTCGGCGACCTCGAACAGGCCCTTCTTGTTGGCGGTCGCGCCGGTGAACGCGCCCTTCATGTGGCCGAACAGCTCGCTTTCCAGCAGCGCCTCGGGCAGCGCCGCGCAGTTCTCGGAAACGAACGGGCGGCCGGCGCGCCGGCCGTTGTGGTGCAAGGCGCGGGCGACGAGTTCCTTGCCGGTGCCCGAGGCGCCGGTGATCAGCACCGGGTCGGCGGCGTCGACGTACTTGTCGAGCAGCGCGAACACGGCGCGCATGGCGCGGCTGTCGCCGGTGATCTGCGGGTAGCCGTACTTGCCGCGCGCGCCCGGCGCCTGCGCCCGCAGGTCGTCGCGGATCGCCTGCAGCTCGGTCGTGCGCTCGTGCAGCTGGCCCTTGAGCGCCGCGTTGAGCTCGTCGACGCGCGCCAGCGCCGCGTGCAACTCGGTTTGCTGCTGCTGCAACTGCGCGACGAAGCGCGCCGTCTGGATGGCGGTGCCGGCATGGTCGGCGAGCGACAGCAGCAGTTCCTTCTCGCGCTCCTGGAACACCTGCTGCAGCAGCCGGTTGTCGACGTAGATCGCGCCGGCGACGGCGCCGGCAACGTGGATCGGGATGCACAGCACCGAGCGCAGCCGCAGGTCGGCGACCGATTGCAGGTCGCGAAAACGGTCGTCCTGCTGCGCGTTGGTGGTCAGTTCGGGCAAGCCAGAGCGCAGCACGCGGTCGGCGAGGCCGCGCGACAGCTTGAACTCCGGCGAACCGATCTCCTCCTGCGCGAAGTTGCGGGCGACCTCGACGGTGTGCTCGCCCGGCTTGCCGAGCAGCAGGAAGCCGCGCTCGGCGCCGCACAGGGCGATCGCCTCGTCGACGATTTGCGTCAGCAGCCGCGTCAGGTCGCGCGACTCGTTGAGCGCGCGGGCGATGCGCAGAAAGGCCGCGACCTCGCGGCCCTTCTCGGGCAAGTCGCCGTGCTTGGTCTCCTCTGCCGACTCGGCGGGCAGCACAGGCAGCGCCAGCGTCAATTCGCAACCGCCGAGCGCGAACGTGTCGCCGGGCCGGATCTCGGCGCGCGCGACCGGCTTGCCGCGCAGGCGCGCGGGGTTCTGCGCGCCGACGTCGGCGAGCACGAAGGTGCCGCCATCGAGCCGTTCGACGCGGCAGTGCAGGCGGGACACCAGGCGGTCCGGCAGCACGAGATCGCACTCACGGCCGCGCCCGATCGAAACGACGTCCTGGTGAAAGGCGTGCGTCTCGACGGCGCCGTCGCGGCGCACGATCAGTTGGAACGGTCCGTTCGGCATGCGAGTGGCCAGGGCGCCTAGCGTCCAACACCGGCTTTGTAACCGGCCACAGGCGCAGGCGTCGCCTGGATCCTAGCGCGAGCTGGCAGGAACCAGCCTGCCGACCGCGGCGAGCACCTCGTCGACGGTGATGTCGCGCATGCAGCGATGGTGCCCGAGCGGGCAAACCTTGCGCTGGCACGGCACGCACGGGAGGTCCTTGCGGATCAGCACGGTGCGCTCGAGGCAGTAGTTGGTGTACGCCGGATCGGTCGGACCGATCAAGCAGACGATCGGCAGGTCGTAGGCGACGCCGAGGTGCCGCGGTCCGGTGTCGCCGGTGATCATCACCGTGCCGCGCGCGACCAGGGCCTTGAGCTTGTCGAGCGGCAGCACCGGCCGCGACAGGCAGAGGGCGTCGCCATCCTTCGCGATGCGCTCGCCGAGCGCGGTCTCGGCCGGACCGACGAGCACCAACGGGCGCAGGCCGAAACGCTGCCGCACGGCGCGCGCCGCCGCGGCGAACTGCTCCGGCGGCCACAGTTTGCTGGCGCCGAAGTTGGCGCCGACGACGAACAGCGCGAGCCGTTCGTCGTCGCCGACGCCAAGGCCGCGCAGGTGCTGGGCCACCCACTCGCGGTCGCCGTCGGCGATCGGCAGGACCGGACGAGCGCTGCCGGGCGGCAGGGCGAGGCCATCGAGCAGTTCGCGGTAGTACTCCGGCATCGGCGTCGCCAGCCGGCGTGGACCAAGGCGCGGCTGCCACCAGCGGCGCGTGACCTCGGCGGTCGGGCCGACGGTCATCAGCAAGGACCGGCCCTGGCGCCAGCCAGCGCGCACCGGCACGCCGGCGCAGAACGGCACGAGGCCGGTGGCGAGCGAGTTGGGCAGCACGATCGCGAGGTCGAAGGCGCGCGCCCGCATGGCGCGCACTTCGCGCCAGAACGCGCCGAGGCCTGTCAACTTCGGCGTCTCGACCACGTCGTCGAACCAGGCGCTACCCGAAAGCAGCGGTCGCAGATAACCGCGCATGCCGGCAGTGATGCTGGCGGCAGGGAAGGCCGCGCGGATCCGCGCGAACGCCGCCGTCGCCATGACGAAGTCGCCGAGCCAGTTGGGCGTCCGCACCCAGACGTTGCGGACACGCGCGGCATCGATCGAGCGGGTGAGGTCGGATGCGGGCAAGGCCCGATCTTGCGCGGCTGATGGCGACGCGGCAACAGCCGATGCCATGAGTCCCTGGCCGGCGGCGTGGCGCGGCCCGCGGGGCGTGTTATCGTGCCTCGCCCCGTTTCCCCGCCGGCACCCGGCCTCCAACAGCATGGCAACCCAAGCCACCCTCGAACGTCTCTGCGCCGAATTCGACAGCCCGCCCGAGCACATCACCGCCGCGGCGGGGATGCTCGAAGCCGGCTGCACCCCAGCCTACCTCGCCCGCTTCCGCCGCTACGCGCTCGGCAACATGGCCGAGGACCGGCTGCAAGCGCTCGACGAGCGCCTGCACGCGCTCGTCGAACTGGAGCAGCGCAGGGCGGCGATCCTGCAGCAGGCCGAGGAACGCGGCAAGAAGACGTCCGAGTTGGAGTCGATCGTGGCGACGTCGGTCGACCAGGACCTGATCGACGACCTCTACCAGTCGATGCGCCCGCGCCGCCGCAGCGTGGCGATGCAAATGGAGGAGAAGGGCCTGCTGCCGCTCGCGATGGCGCTGCAACACCGTCAACTCGGCGAGCAGTCGCTGCAGGACGTGGCCAACGCCTACATCGACGCCGACAAGGGCCTGCCGAGTCCGGAGACGGTGCTCGAGGGCGCGCTGCTGATCCTCAGCGACCGCATCGCCCACGATCCGACGACCCGCGCGCGCTTCCGCAGCGAACTCAAGCACGGCATCCTGCGCGCCAAGGCGGTCAATCCGGACACCGCCGGCAACGAGTCGGCGGCCCGCTACAAGGATCTGTTCGACTTCGCCGAACCGATCCACCGCATCCCCGCCGGCCGCATGCTGGCCCTGCGCCGCGCCGAGCGCGAAGGCATCGTCGCGCTCGAGCTGACGCTGCCCGACGGCCGCGCCCGCCAGCTGCTGCGCGAACTGCACGCCAAGGACCTCGCCGACGACGCGCCGCTGCTCGAGTTCTTCCACCTCGTCTTCGACCACGCCGCGCAGCAACTGCAGGAGTGGTGCGGCAAGGACGTCCGGCGCCGACTCAAGGACAAGGCCGACCGCGAGGCAGTCCGCACGTACGCGCGCAATCTGCGCTCGCAGTTGCTCAGCCCGCCGCTCGGCAGCAAGAGGGTGCTGGCGCTGCGCACCAGCAGCAAGGCCATCTGGGCGGCGCTGCTCGGCGAGGACGGCTCGATCGAGGAGCACAAGACGCTGCCGCTCGACAGCGACGAGCAGAAGCAGGGCGCGATCGGCTGGCTGGTCGAACTGATCAAGAGCAAGCAGCCAGCCGCCATCGCGCTCCCCCACGGCCGGCGTCAGGCCGGCAGCGAGCGCGCCGTCGCCGAATTGCGCAAAGCACTCGGCGAGACGCAGCTGCCGATGGTCGTGCCGGTCGACGAGGCTGCGTCGACGATCTTCGCCACCAGCGGCGGCGGCAAGAGAGCGATCCCCGGCGTCGAGGTTGGCGTGCGCACCGCCATCTCGCTGGGCCGCCGCCTGCAGGACCCGTTGCTCGAGCTGGCGCGCATGGACATGCGCACGCTCGGCATCGGCCAGATGCTCGATGACGTGCACCAGGGCATGCTGCAGCGCGAGCTCGCCGCCGTGGCCAGCTCTTGCCTCGCGCAGATCGGTCTCGACCTCAACACCGCTGGCGCTGACCTGTTGGAACTGATCCCCGGCCTCGACGCCGACAAGGCCAAGGACATCCTCAACCACCGCCGCAGCATCGGTGGCTTCAAGAGCCGCGCGCAGCTGGCGGAGGCGCCGGGCATCGACGCCGCCACGGTACGCAACGTCCAGGGCTTCGTGCGCGTGATCGGCGGCGACGAGCCGCTCGACGCCACGTCGGTCCACCCGGACGACTACGCCATCGCCCGCGCCGCGGCCGAGAAGAAGGGCTGCGCGCCGATCGCGCTGCTCGGCCAGAACCTGCGCGACGTGCCCGTCGACCAGATGACGACGGAGGAGTGGCCGCGCTACCGCATCATCCACGTGCTCCAGGCGCTGATGCGCGGCAAGGAGGACAGTCGCGGCGAACTGATCGCGACACAGAACGTCGGCGTGAACTCGATCGCCGACCTGCAGCCCGACCGCGAGCTCAAGGGCCGCGTCGCCAGCTTGACCGAATTCGGCGCCTTCGTCGACCTCGGCGTCGGCCAGGACGGGCTCGTGCACATCTCGCAGATCCCCGCCTTCCGGCTGCGCGATCCGCAGCAGATGCTGTGCGTCGGCGAGGTGGTCACGGTCTGGGTGCTCAACGTCGACCAGGAAAAGCACAAGATCGGCCTGACGATGCACATGCCGCGGCACCTGCAGGAAGGCCGCCGGCCGACGCTGGGCGAGCGCATGGAGCAGCAGCGGGGCCGGCGCCCGCGCGGCGAGGGCGGCGGCCGCAGGGAACGCGGCGACCGCCGCGAGCCCGCCGGCCCGCCCGGCCGTTTCGCCGGCGCCGGCCGCGTCGGCAAGCGCCAGCCGCCCAGCGAGCCGGGCAAGGACGGCGACCGGCCGCACTTCGGCCGCGACCGCGACGATCGGGACTACGGCGACCGGGGCCCGCGCGGCCGCGGTGCGCGCGAGCAGCGCGTCTACACCGTCGAGCCGGCGCGCGAAGCGGCGGCGCAGCGCACGCACAAGGGCGAGTTCACCTCGCTGGCCAATCTGCGAGCCCTGCTCGACGGCGGCAAGAAGGCCGACGCCCCGAAGGACGAGGCGCCCAAGTCCGACGCGTGAGCCGGGTTCTCGTCGCCGACCGCGCCGCCTGCTTCGGCGGCGCGTGGCCGCAGGGCTTCGTCGCCATGAGAGGCACCGACGGCACGGCGTTCCTCAGCCAGGCGCTGGCGGCGTCGCGCTTCGTTGCTCGCCCGCTCGCCGAGCAGACGCCGGCCTGGAAGCAGTGGATCCCCTACTGCGTGATCTGCTGCCGCGGCGGCGACGGCGGCGAACCGGGCGTGTTCCTGGTGCGCCGGACGGGGGGCCAGTCGGAGGCGCGCTTGCATGGCGCGTGGTCGATCGGACTCGGCGGCCACGTCGACTCCGAGGACGGCGCGCCAGAAGGGCCGGGGGACGCCTACTTCGCTCGCGCGCTGGGGCGCGAACTGGCCGAGGAGCTGACGCTGCCGCCACAGGGCTTGTCGAAGCCCCGTTTCCTCGGCCTCCTGAACGACGACAGCACCGAGGTCGGCGCCGTCCACGCCGGCCTCGTCTACCGAGTCGACCTCGACGTCCCCAACTCGCTGGCGAGTCGGCAGATCGGCGTGCGCGAGACCGACAAGATGGAGGGCGGGTTCACCCCCCTTGTCGAGTTCTTCAAGCTATGGCAAACTGGCTCCCGGTTCGAATCCTGGTCGAGCGTGTTGGTCCGGGCGGGTTGCGTCGATGCTCTCGGCGTTCCGTTTTGACCCATGATCGGTCAGGCGGATGCGTCCAACCGACGTGGTCAGCGTCGGCGTCCGATCGAAAGCAACCTCCCCACACGGCTCCCTGTACAAGTCGCCCGTAAATAGAAGCCCTTTGCGGTGCGCAGGAGACCACACGATGTCCGACCGAAACGCAATCCGACTCACCCGCGATGAAGTCTACGACTTGCTGATGAACGCCCGGCAGGCGGAGTGGGTGGAACTGCACCTCGAGGACGGCCGCGCCCTGTCCGGTGCGATCATCTTCAACGAGTTCAAGGGCACCGGCCGCTTGATCAACGTCGACCAGGAAATCAGCATCGACTTCCACGTCGACCGGGTCCTCGACGTCAAGATCTGACGCCCAGGGTGCCATCCTGACGCGCCGGCGCGGCCCAGCCGCCCGGCGCGTTTTGTTTTGCCCGCGTCCCGCCGCCGAATCTGGCCATGTGCAGCAACTACCGCGCGCCGACCGACATGGGCCGCATGCAGCGGCACTTCGCGGCGGCTCTCGACCTGCCACCGCCGCCGGGCGAAACCTGGCCGCTCGACCGCGCCGCGGTCGTCCGTGCCGCAGATGGGCCGGGCACGGCGCGCGACGCGACGCTCGGCCAATTCGGCCTGCTGCCCCACTGGGCCAAGGAGCCGAGCTTCGGCCGCAGCACCTACAACGCCCGCAGCGAGACGGCGGCAACCAAGCCGAGCTTTCGCGACGCCTGGCGCAAGGGCCAGCGCTGCGTCGTGCCGGCGGATTGGATCTACGAGCCGTGCTGGGAGACCGGCAAGGCGGTGCGCTGGCGCATCGCACGCGCCGACGGCGCGCCGCTCGCGATTGCCGGGCTGTGGTCGCGCTGGCAGCCGACGCAAGGCGAGCCAGTGGTGACGTTCACGATGCTGACGGTGAACGCCGACGGCCACGAACTGATGCAGCGCTTCCACAAGCCCGGCGACGAGCGGCGCATGGTCGTCGTCCTCGAGGGCGACGAGATCGACGGCTGGCTGACAGCGCCGGCCGCGATGATGGCGGCATGGATGCGCCGCTGCCCGGCCGAGCGTCTGGTTGCTGCTGCCGACCCGCTGCCGCCGCGCCCGCGCGCCACGAGCTGAGCGACGCCGCCGGCGCCGCTGCGGACGGGGCATACGGCACGACGAATGCCGCGACGCGTCGGCGGCGCCGAAAATGCGGCGCTGCCGGCCTTGCGACCGTCAGCGCCGCGAAACTCCAGAGCTCCAGTACCGCGCCTCACCGGGGAGCAGCCTTGTCAGTCGTTCCAACCGGCGCACGCGAAACCGAGCGACCAGAGATCGGCTGACCCAGATGCCTAGTCCGGACCAGCCGTGCTGTCGGTCCCTCCCTTGGCGACCGCCCAACACGGAGGCGAACCCTTACGGATCGGCGCCGCCGATGCCAAGGAATTTTTGACGGCAACCGCTAGGGCTAGCGCGCTGGGCCGCGCCAGACCTACGAGGGCTAGCGCGTCACGAACTCGTACCTGGACTCGTGGCGACCAGCGGCAGGCAGACGCGGAAGATCGTTCCTTGCCCGCCTTCGCTGTCGACCTCGATGCGACCGCGATGGCGCTCGACGATGCCGTGGCTGATGGCGAGGCCGAGGCCCGTGCCCTTGTCGACGTCCTTCGTGGTGAAGAACGGATCGAAGATCTTGGGCAGGTGTTCGGGGGCGATGCCGGCGCCGAAGTCGCGGATGCGCAAGATCGCTTCGCCGCCGCGCAGTTCGCACGCGAGTTCGACGCGGCCGCCGCGCGCCGATGCGTCCTTGGCGTTGAGCAGGATGTTGATCAGCACCTGCAGCAGATGGTTCGCGGAACCGAGCGCCACGGCGGCCTCCGGCAGCGGTCGCGGCTCGCACGCGAGTTCGACCTCGGCGTGGCGAAACGGCACGCGCACGAGGTCAGCCGCCTCGCGCAGCAACTGCGGCAGGTCGAGCGGACGAAGCTCGAACGGCGCTTCGCGCGAGAACTGCAACAGACCGGCGGTGATCTGCGCGACGCGACGCGCGTGCTTGTCGATCACGTCGAGCTCGGCGAGCAGCTTGTCAGGCGAGTCGCCGTCGTGCAGCCGGTAGCGAAGGATCTGCACCTTGTTGGCGATCACGCCGATCGGGTTGTTGATCTCGTGGCTGACGCCGGCGGCGAGCGTGCCGATCGACGCGAGCTTCTCGCTGAGCGCGAGGCCACGGCCGAGCCGCAACAACTGCTGCTCGTTGGCCTTGAGCCGCGTCAATGCCGTGGCGACGAAGTAGATCGAGAAACCGACCGTCGCCATGAACGCGAACAGCAGCAGCCAGAAGCCCAGCGGCGAGATGCGGTCGAGGTCGGCCAGTCCGAGCGGCAGCGGGTGGTGCGCGATAAGGCCACTTCGTTCGGCGAAACCGAGCCAGGCCAGCAACGCGACGCTGGCGACGCCAACGACGAGCGCGGCCTGGATCGACAGCACCAGCGCGGCGATGAACGCGTGGAAGACGAAGAACAACGCCAGCGGGTTGGTGATGCCGCCGGAGAAGTGCAAGAGCACGGTCAGGATCGCCATGTCGACGGCGATCTGCAGGTACGCATGCCGGCGGATCGCCTGCAGATTGCCGGCCTGGAGGCGTCGGAACGCCAGCAGGTAGACGCCATCGACAGCGATCAGCGCCGCGCCGCTGCCGTAGATTGGCCACGGATCGGCGATCACCTCGAGCGCGTGCGTCGCCAACGCGCACAACCAGATCACGCTCGCGGCGGCGAGCAGGCGCAGGCGGTTGAACCAGGCGATCTGCTCGAGCAGCGTGACGACCTCGCGCGCGTCGTCGGGCAGCGGCAGGACGGTCGGCTCATTCGGCGTAGCGGAGCTCACGGCCGCAAGGCTAGGCGACGAAGGTCGGCGGCGAAACGCCGTGCCGACTCAGTCGCGCGCGCGGGCGTCGTACTCGGTCCGCGCATAGACCCAGGAGGCGATGGCGAGCGCCACGAACACGAACCAGCCGAGGTCCAGCAGCGGCGAGCCGATCAGCTCGAGGTCGAAGGTCGCCTCGGCGGGCCACAGGCTGTTCGCGAGGCGCTGGGTCGGCTCGATGGCGTCGAGCACGAAGCGGCGCAGCGGGTCGGTGATCGTCGCCGAGCGCAGGCCGGCCGAGATCGGCAGGTTGGCGACGACCTGCTGCAACCCGACGACGAAGAACGCGGCCCAGACGAGCGGCCGGCGGAACCACGCGCTGAAGGCCATCGCCGCCGCGGCGTAGGCCGTCGCCGCGATGGCGCAGGCGCCGGCGAACGCGCCGGCGTAGCCCCATTCGGCGCCATCGGGCCAGAGCTCGGCGTTGTCGGCCATGCCGACGAACAGCACGACCGCGCCGAGACCGCCGACCGCCGCGCCGACGAGGCTGACCGCGATCCAATTGCCGAGCAGCAGCGCGACCCGCGAGACCGGGCGCAGGAAAAGGTACTGGAAGGTGCGGTCCTCGAGGCCGCCGTGCAGCGCCTGGACGCCGAGGTAGAGCGTCAGCCATGGCGTGACGACGGTGGCCTGCAGCCACCAGGCGAGATTGCAGTAGACGATGACGCCGTTGTCGGTGGTGCGGCGGCCGACCTGGTAGCCGACCAGCCAGGCGATGCCGTAGAGCGCCGCCGCGCCGATCAGGACCAGCGTCCAGACCCGGTTGTGCCGCAGGCGCAGCGCCGTCTGGCGGGCCGATTCGACCACCGTGGCGACAAAGCCAAGAGGACGGGGCGCGTTCATCCGACGAGGTATCCGAAGAGGGACGCGAGGTCGTCGTCGAGCGGCACGACTTCGTGCACGCCACCGTCCCAGCCGGCGCCGAGACGGGTCAGTGCCTCGTAGAAGCCCGCTTCGCCAACGACCGAGACCTCGAGCGAATCGTCGTGCACGCGCACCTGTGCGACCTGCGGCCACGCCACCAGCATGGCGGCCAGTTCGCGCAAGCGCGGGCCGACGATGCGCAGCCGGTGCGGCTGCGACGGCAGCTGCGCGCGCAGCTCGCCGACGCGGCCTTGCGCGAGCAGGCGGCCCTGGTGCACGAGCACGACGCGGTCGACGACGGCCTCGAGCTCGTGCAGCACGTGGCTGGAGACGAGCACGCCGACGCCCTGCATCGGCAGGCTGCGGATCGTCTGCGCCAGCTCGGCGCGCGCGACCGGGTCGAGGCCGGTCATCGGCTCGTCGAGCAGCACGAAGCGCGGCTCGTGCGCGAGCGCCTGGGCAAGGCGAACGCGCTGGCGCATGCCCTTGCTGTACTCGCGGATGCGCCGGTGCATGTGCTCGCCAAGGCCCAGGCGCTCGAGCGTCGCGGCGGCGCGGGCGCGGGCGTCGCGCCGGCCATAGCCGTGGTAGCGCATCATCCAGGCGACGAACGTGACGGCGGTGAGCTGTTCGTAGAGGCGCTCGACGTCCGGGCAGAAGCCGAGGTCGGCGCGCGCCGCGGCGGTGCCGGCAGGATGCAGGCCGACGCGGACCGTGCCCTGGCTCGGCTGCAGCAGACCGGCGGCGAGCTTCATCAGCGTCGACTTGCCGGCGCCGTTCTTGCCGACGAGGCCGACGACTTCGCAGCCGACCTCGAACGAGACGTCGAGCAGCGCGACGATCGAGCCATACCACTTGGTGACGCGGTCAAAGCGCAGCGCGGAGCTGGTCGACGTGTCGGGTTGCGGGCTCATGCCAGCGCGTCCTCCATGCGCAGGCGCTTGCGCGCGCGCCAGAAGGACCACGCCAGCACCGCACCAAGGCAGCACCAAGCGCCCACCACCGACGCATTGCGCTGCGGCAGGCCGGCGAGGTTGCGGACCACGACGCCGAACGCCGTCCACGGCGCCGCCCACGAACGCATTTCGGGGATCCGAAGCACCGCGGCGAGCAGTTCGGCGATCGCCCCGCCGCCGACCATGATCGTGGTCCACACGACGATGGCGCCGTTGGCGGTTGCCGCCGCGCCCGAGACGAACGTGCCGATGGCGGTGAGGATGCCAGTCGCGAGCGCGAGCGCCGCCAGCAAAGTCGCCATGCCGCCGGCCGTGTTCAACAGCAGCGACCAATCTGGCGCCAGGAGGACGGCGATCAGCCACAGTAGGAACGGCGCGAACACCGTGATCGAGCCGACGAGCAGCGTGCCGCCGGCCCACTTCGCGAGCACGTACTGCGCCGGCGAGATGCCGCGCGTCCAGTACAGCTCGAGGGCGTTCGTGGTCCGATCGCGCGCGATCGCGCGCGCGACGACCATCGACGTCAGCAGCAGCACGAAGACGAAGGCGGGCGGCTGCAGCGCCTGGGCGGCGTAGAACTGCAGGCTGCGCGGATCGAGTTCCGGTCCGAGGCCGCCACCGCGCGCCACCGGTTGCGCCTGCAGACGGTTGCGCAGCGCGTCGGGCCCGAAACTGAGCACGCCGTAGACGATCATCAAGATCACCGTCCGAACGAGCAACGGGATCAGGCACAGGCCATAGAGCAGGAGGCCCCAGCGGCTGCGGAACAGCTGCGTCGCTTCGCGCGCAGCCAACGGCCACCACCGACGGCTCGGCGGCACCGGCGTGTACGCGGCTTCGCGGTACGCATGCGGCGAGTTCATCCCCGGCCTCCGGCGACGGCGCCGCCGGTGACGGCCTGCAAGAACACCTCTTCGAGCGAGCGCCGGTGCGGCACGAGGCTGCGCACCGCCGATCCGGCGTCGGCGACGGCAGCGTAGACCAGGCGCAGGTCGGCGCCGTCGGGTAGCCAGAGCGTGTACTGGTTGCCGCCATCGGCGCGTGCGCGGCCGAGCGCTTCGAGCGCCCGCTGCACGCTCGGATTGGCCGGCTCGACGGCGATGCTGTGCTGACGCTCGCCGCCGGCAGTGAGTTCGCGCAGGCTGCCCTGCGCGACGACGCGGCCCTGCTCCATGACGACGGCGGCGTCGCAGACGGCCTCGACGTCCTGCAGGATGTGCGTCGAGAACACGACCGACTTGCCGAAGTCGCTGCTCAGTTGGCGCACCAACCGCAGCATGTCGCGGCGACCGGCGGGGTCGAGGCCGTTGGTCGGCTCGTCGAGGAAGAGAACCTTTGGATCGTGCACGAGGGCGCTGGCGAGCTTGACCTTCTGCCGCGTGCCCGTGCTGTAGCCCGCGACCGGGCGGTAGCGCTGCTCGTCGAGTCCGACGAGGTAGAGGACTTCGTGGGCGCGGCGCCAGGCATCGCGCGCCGGCATGCCGCTCAGCTGGCCGAGCATCGCCACCATCTCGAAGCCGGTCACCTGCGGCAGGTACGCGTCGCGCTCGGGCATGTAGCCGACGTGGGCGCGGATCTGCGCCGGCAACGCGTCGTGCGGCAGGTCGAAGAAGCGCATGCTGCCGGCGGCCGGCCGGACCAGGCCGAGCAAGGCCTTGAGGATCGAACTCTTGCCGGCGCCATTGCGACCGAGCAGACCGATTGCGCCCTGGCCGAACGCGACCGAGAGGTCGTGCACGGCCGTGCGTTCGCCGTAGCGGATCGTCACGCGATCGAGGGAGACAGTCATGCAGCGGCGCTTAGGCGGCGGCGGAGCGTAGATGGCGCGGCGGCCGTGCGCGAGCGCAAGCCCGCCGGCTTTCCTGTCTCGCCGCCGCGTTCGGCGGTGCGCGCCAGCGCGGCGACTATTCGCTGGCAGTCGGGTCGCTGATCGCGTCTGGGCGCTGGGGCGCCGCGGCGGCCGATGGCAGCAGCGCCCGCCAGGGCGCCAACGCCGCCGCCGACCGACTCGCCACGACGAGGCGAATGTCGAGCGAGCGCTCGCGGAACGACGTGGGCTGGACACACTCGAACGTCGCCATGGTCTGGCGCAGCCATTGGCAGAACGGCGATGACTCCCGGCGCAGCGGGTCGGCGTGCAACACGACGCCATCCGGCCGCAAGGCCTGCAGACAGTGCCGCTGCAGCGCGGCATGGTGCACCGGCCGGTAACTGACGTCGGCGAGCAGAAGCAAGTCGAAGGCCCCAGGCACGACGGCGCGCGCCCAATCGAACTCGACCGCCGCCGGCGCGGTCGGATTGCCCTGGCGCGCCGCGTTCCACGTGGCGAAGGCAAGCGCGTCCGGCCGCACATCAGCGAAGGTCACCGCCGCCCCGCCACGGGCCGCGGCAATGCCTGGCACCCCAAGGCCGCAACCAAGATCGAGGGCCGTCTTGCCGGCAAGGTCGCCGCGACGCCAGAGCAGGCGAGCCATGGCGACCGACGCGGGCCAGATCTGCACCCAGTACGGTGGCTCACCGTTGGGCAACATGTTCGCCGCCCACTCGCCGGCGCGCGTCCACGCGCTGACGTCCGGGATGACCAGCGACATGCTGCCAGCGCCGAGCGGAAAGCGGATCCGGCGCAGCGGGAAGCGGCGGAGGACCGGGTGCTGCTTGGCCTCCGGCACCGTGCCGGCGGCGGGTTGTGGCGAGGAAGGAATCACGCTTGGGCGGGCGCGACGCCGCGCGCGCGGACAAGGTTAGCCGGCGCGACGAGTCGCCACGGCGCCGGCGCTGGAAAAGACGAACGCGACCGTCACCCTGATGGGCGACGGTCGCGTTGAGTATTGACCCGGCACTGACCTACTTTCGCGCTAGGCACTATCATC
>Ga0194121_10006771_pt1 | contig 15227 bp, 12 predicted proteins | sample TA2MahCa50mmetaG_FD_148609 | JGI IMG/M metagenome (GOLD analysis project Ga0194121, IMG submission 148609) | Freshwater microbial communities from Lake Tanganyika, Tanzania - TA2015020 Mahale Deep Cast 50m | ecosystem: Environmental > Aquatic > Freshwater > Lake | place: Tanzania: Lake... | reverse complement strand
TCCCCGCGCGTGGCGGCGGCGGCGGCGAGGGCGAGGAGCGTGGTGGCGATCGCCGGGTGGCGCGTGCCGAGCGCGGCCTGCTGGATCGTGAGCGCGCGCCCGGCCAGCCCCGCCGCCTGCGCGGCGTCGCCGCGCGCGTCCAGGAGCCGCGCGAGCTGCGTCAGCGAGACGGCGACCTCGGGATGGCTTCGCCCGCGCGCCTGCTCCCGCACGAGCAGCGCGCGCCGGTGGAGTGACTCCGCTTCGTCCCACCGTCCGAGCCGCGCGCACGTCGCGCCCAGGTGGCTCATCGTCCGCGCGAGCGCGGGGTGATGCGCACCGAAGACCTTCTCGTCGACCGCGAGGGCCTGCCGCAGCAGGCGCTCGGCCTCGACGTAGCGGCCCTGCGTCTCGTGGAGCAGGGCGAGATTGTTGAGCGCGCCGGCGGTGTCCGGGTGGTCGGCGCCGCGCGTCTTTTCGATCATCGCGAGCGCGCGCCGCAGGATCGTGCCCGCCTCCGCGAGGCGGCCGCGGGCGTGACAGATGTAGCCGAGGTTGCTCAGGCTGCGGCCCAGGTCGGGATGGTCGTCGCCGTGCGCCGCCTCGTCGATCGCCACCGCGCGCCGCGCGGCCTTCTCCGCCTCCGCGAGCTTGCCCTGGCTCTCGTAGAGCGCGGAGAGCGTGTTCAGCGTGGTCGCGACCGACGCGTGCGTCGTGCCGAGCGCGCGCTCCTTGATCTCGAGCGCGCGGCGGCACAGCGGCTCGGCGTCCGCATAGCGCGCCTGGGTGTAGTAGAGGAACGCGAGGTTCGTGAGGCTGCGCGCGACGTCCGGATGATCGGCGCCGAGCGCGGTCTCGCGGATCCCCAACGAGCGCCGGTAGAGCGGCTCGGCCTCGGCGTACCGGCCTTGCGTGTCGTAGAGGAGCGCGAGGCTGTTGAGCGTCGTCGCCACGCGCGGGTCCTCGGAGCCGAAGCGCTCGGCCTCCGCCAGCGCCGCGCGGAAGGCGGCCTCGGCTTCGTCGTACCGCCGGGCACGATACGCCGCCACGCCCGTCCCGAGGTGCACCTTCCAGGAGGACGCGGGCGGGGGCGGCGGCGGCGCCGGCGGCTCCGCAGCCGGTGGGGGAGGGGCCGCGCGTCCGGACGCTACCGACCGCGTGACGCGGGCGAGGCGTCCGTAGGCTTCATTGATCGCCTTGAGCTTTTCCTGGGCGATGTCGCGCAGCCGCGGGTCTCCGGGGAAGCGATCGGGATGCCACACCTTGACGAGATCGCGGTACGCTTGCTTCACCTCGTCCGGGGACGCGGTCGCGGACAGCCCGAGCACGGCGTAGAAGTGCTCCATGGCGCGGTGAGTCCATGATGCGGGACGGTCCCGCGCCTGCCGCCCAAAAAACGGAGGGACGCACGACCATGCGGTGGGTCCTGCTGCTGCTGGTGATGGTGACGGTGCTGCTCCCGGCCCGGGCGCTTGCCGCCGACGAGCCCGCCGACGAGGACGTGGCGCCCGTCGCCGTCCAGCGGGACCGCGACCGGTCGCCGGCCGAAGAAGACCCGGACGACCCGCCGCCCTGGATCGACCCCGAGCCCGACCGCGACGAGCCCGCCGCCCGGGACCGCGACCGTGCCGACGACGAGCGCGACGGCGGCCGTGAGGCCGAGCGCGAGCCGGACCTCGAGCCATGGCGGGAGAGCGACCGCGAGCCCGAGCGCGAGGCGTTCCCGCCCGAGCGCCCGCGCGCGGACGACCGCCGCCAGGCTGCGCCACCGCGCGAGGAGCGGCGCGGAACCGAGTCCGGCGGCGACGTGGCGGTGGAGGCGCTCGCGGGGCAGCTCGCGGACCAGCGCCGCGAGCTCCGGAAGATCAGCACGCAGCTCGAGGCGCTGATCGAGGCGCTGCGCCAGTCGAGGGCGCAGGCGGCCGCGGCGCCGGCAAGGCCGCGCACGGACCCCGAGCACGCGCGCATCATGGAGTCGGTCGACCGCTCGCTCAACGCCCTCGAGCGCGCGGACAGCCGGATTCGCAAGCTCGAGGAGCAGGTGTGGCTCACGCGGCTCTTCGGGGTGGTGGGCCCGCTCCTGGCCCTCCTGATCGGGCTCGCGTTCTAGGCGGTCAGGAGCGCGTGCGACGCGAGGCGGGCGAGGTGGCGCTCGACCGCCGCCGCCGGTGTCTCGCCGTCCTTCAGCGCCGCGTCGCCCGCAGCCACGGCTGAGCGCACGCGCCCGGCGAGCGCGGCCCGGTCGTGCTGCCCGTCGAGGTGGCGGAGGATCAGCAGCGCGACCGGATCGTCCATGTCGACCGTCCGGTGGAGCAGGCTGCTGATGCGGCGCCCCGTGCGCGCCTGGTGGCGCGCGAGCGCGCTCGCCTCGGGCCGCTCGCTGACCGTCGTGACGAACCGGGCGGGGAGCGTGCGCAGCTCGGCGAGGTCCGTCGCGAAGCACGAGCGCAGCGTGTCCGCGAGCGCGTGGCGGTCGGCCTCGGAGGCCGCGGTCCGGCCGAGCCGCGCGCACGCCGCGTCGAGCAGCGCCGCGAACGTCATCGCGGCCGGATAGATCTCGCCGAGCGCGCGTAGCCCTGCCTTGACCACGTCGTGGTCGGTCGCGAGCACGAGGCCGTGCGGGCTGACGAAGCGCTCGGTCTCCGGCGGGTCGTCCGCTTCGCGCGGCGCGGGGGCCAGCGGCGAGGCGAGCAGGAAGCGCGTGGGGTCGACCGCCGGCGCGCCGGCCGGCGCATCGGCGCGGCATACGACCGATTGCCGGAAGCCGCGGTTGCGCCAGAAGTCGAGGTACTGCTCGCGCTCGAGCGGCGTCGTCGCGAGCTTGTCGATGACCGCGGCGACGCGGCCCGGCACGGTCGCGAGCTGGGTCGTCCAGTACTCGGCGTCCGCGAGGTAGCGCAGGCCGGCCGGGTCCAGGCGGTCGAGGAACTCGTGGAAGTAGAGCGGCCGGTTCGACTCTTCGAGCATGTCGTGGAAGAAGTGCGCGTCGTCCAGCTTGTCGAGCTCCACGCGCGCGCGCTGGAGCACGACGCGGTACGCTTCGTTCGCGGCGGGCACGGTCTCCGCGAGGAACTCGAGCAGCCCGCGCGCGTGCGCGGTCTTCTCGCGCGGGTCCGTGTAGCGCCGCGTGTGGTAGAGCATCATCTCCCGCACGGTGCGCCGCACGTGCCAGCCTGGCTCGACGTTGTAGCTGACGTAGGCGACGCCGTGGGGCGTGAGCCGCTCGTGAAACACCCCGAGGAGCCGGTCCTGCACCGCCGGCGCCACCCACGAGTACACGCCGTGCGCGAGGATGTAGTCGAACGTGCCGAGCTCGTCGCCGAGGGTCATGAGGTCGGCGACGCGCAGGTCGAGGTTGGTGACGCCGAGCGCGGCGACGGTGGCGCGGCCCGCCTCGATCTGACGGCTCGAGGCGTCGACGCCCACCAGGCGCGCCTCCGGCAGCACGTAGGCGAGCGAGAGCAGGTTGCCGCCGTCCGCGCAGCCGAGCTCGAGGACGCGCGCGGTCGCGGGCGGCGCGGGGGTCAGTCCACAGACCGTCGCCAGCGTGGCGAGCAGGTCCGGGTGCGTCCGGGGATTCGCGCGGCTGGTGTAGGGAAGCGCGTCGTACGTCCAGGTCCAGCCGGCCTCCCCCATGCCGCTAGCCGCCGAGCCTCCAGACACGCCCCTGGTCGGGCTCGCCGCTCAGGATGAACTGCGGGAGCGCCATGTGCTCCGCGAGGTCCTGGAAGACGACCTGCACCCGCTTGCCGATCGCCACCTTGTCCTCCGCTTCGGGCGAGAAGTCGTGGCGCACGAGGTTGCCGATGATGCGCAGGCCTTCGTCGGCGGTCGGCGTGCCGCGCTGCTCGTCGAGCTCCACCAGGACGACCGCGTACGGCGTGATGTCCTTGAAGCCGGGCTGGATCGCGTGGTGCACGACCTCGTACGAGTAGATCGTGCCCTTGCCGCTCACTTCCCGCCAGCTCCACCCGAGGTCCATGCACCAGGGGCACGCGTGCAGCGCCGGGTAGCGCATGAGGCCGCACGCGGTGCACGTGCGCACGACCAGCCTGTGCGCGCGCGCGTGCTCGTAGAACTCCTTCCACTCCGTGTCGTTGTCCGGGACGATCAGCGACATCCCGCGATAGGTCACCGGCTGCGGCATCAGCCCCTCCGCATGATGAGCGAGGAGCCCGTGGCCGGCATCGCCCACCCGAGATTCATCGTGATCTCCGCGTCCTTCACCTGGCGGCACTTGCCCGGCGAGTAGTCGTAGGTGTGCCTGCCCTCGGCGGCGCCGGGGCAGGTGTCGTCGATGGTGCCGCGCAGTTGGCGCACGTTCTCCACCACCATGGCCATGCCGTGCGTGTACCCCTCGCAGAGGTGGCCGCCGGAGGTGTTGTTCGGGCGCTTGCCGCCGAGCTCGATGATGCCGCTCGAGACGTAGTGGCCGCCCTCGCCCTTCTTGCAGAAGCCGTACTCCTCGAGCTGCAGCATCGTCGTGAAGGTGAACGCGTCGTACGAGCCCGTGACGTCGACGTCGTCCGGCGTGATGCCGGCCTGCCCGAAGACGATGTCCTTCGCGTAGTAGCCGGCCACGCGGGAGATCGGGCCGTGCGCCCAGTGGAAGTCGACGCGCGGCTTACTCACCCGGCCCGCCACGCCCATGATGTACGCGGGCCGCTGCTTCATGTCCTTCGCGCGGTCGGCCGAGGTCACGATGAGGCACGTCGCGTTGTCGGTCTCGAGGCAGCAGTCGAGCAGGTGGAGCGGCTTCACGATCCACCGCGAGTTGATGACGTCCTGCACGGTCACCCGGTGCTTCTCGAACGCCTTCGGATTGTTGCCCGCGTGCCGGCTGTGCGCCGCCTTCACGTGCGCGACCTGCTCCGACGTCGTCCCGTACTCGTACATGTGGCGCATGAACGTGGGCGCGAAGTTCTGGCCCGCGCTCCGCATGCCGAACGGCACCTGTGCCAGGTCCGGCCCGCGCACGGGCGCCGCCGAGCGGGCGCCGGTGCCGCCGATGCGGAACTCGGTGTAGCCGTTCATCGAGCGGAACAGCGCCACGGTCTTGCACATGCCCGCCTCGATCGCGCCCATCGCGAGGCCGATCAGCGCCTCCGTGGAAGAGCCACCGCCCACGACGTCCATGTAGAAGTTGAGGCGGATGCCGAGGTCGGGCGCCACGAACGGCGCGAACGTCGAGTCGCCGTTCTGGTAGCTCAGCATGCCGTCGACGTCCGAAGCCTCGAGGCCGGCGTCGAGGATCGCCTTGCGGACCGCCTCCACCGCCATCGCGCGGGTGGTGCGCTTGGAGTTCTTGGAGAACTCGGTCTCTCCGACGCCGACGATGCAGTACTTGTCCTTGAGGTTGGCCATGCGGGAGTTATACCCCATTAGATCGCGAGCAGGGTTCCGGTCACCTGGGCCGACGCCGGCGCCGCGAGATACGCGATCGCGTCCGCGACCGCGCCGACGGGCACCCACGTCGTCGGATCGACGTCCGGCATCGCCGCGCGGTTGGCCGGGGTGTCCATCGTGCTCGGCAGCACCGCGTTGACCGTCACGCCGTGCCCGCGGGTCTCGGCGGCGAGCGCCTGCACGAACGCGATCACGCCCGCCTTCGCGACCGTGTAGGCGATGAAGCCGCCCGCCGGCGGCACGACCGCGCGCGATGCGACCGCGACGATCCGCCCCGAGCGCGCGGCCAGCATGCGCGGCACCACCGCGTGCGCGGCGACGTACTGCGTGGTGAGGTTGAGCGCGAGCTGCTGGTCCCACGTGGCGCGGTCCGTGTGCGCGAGGTCGCCCATGGCGAAGCCGCCCACCGCGCTGACCAGCACGTCGACGCGCCCGTGGCGCCCGACGAGGCCGCTCACGAGCCGCTCCATGGCCGCGTCGTCGCCCACGTCGCACCGCTCGAGGTGCAGGCGCGCGCGGGCGCCGGCCTCGACCGAGCCTTCGAGCCGCTCGCGCTCGCGCTCGACGACCCACGGCACGCAGACGGTGTCGCCCTCGGCGAGGAACCGCCGGGTGATGGCCTGCCCGAGCGCGCCGCTGCCGCCGGTCACGATCACGATCCGCGTCGTCATGGCCAGAGTTATAGCGCATCCGCCGCCGTACAATAGGCCGACCGATCGCCATTCACGGGGTGACTGCATGCTGAAGGCTCTCGCGCTCGTCCTCCTGTTCCTCGCGATGCCGGGCGCGGCCCGCGCGTCCGAGCTCCTGCCGATCTTCGACGCGCACGTGCACTACAGCCACGACGCGGTGAGCGTGGTGCCGCCGAAGGAAGCGATCGCCATCCTGCGCAAGGCGGGCGTCCGCAAGGCGCTCGTGTCGAGCTCCGACGACGACGGCACCCAGAAGCTCCTCGCCGAGGCGCCCGACCTGATCATCCCGGAGCTGCGCCCGTACCGGACGCGCGGCGACGTCGGGACGTGGACCAAGGACGAGGGCGTCCTGCGCTATGTCGAAGAGCGGCTGAAGAAGTACACGTACGTCGCGATCGGCGAGTTCCACCTCTTCGGCGCCGATGCCGACCTGCCGATCCCGCGGCGCATCGTGCAGCTCGCGAAGCAGTACGGCCTCCTGCTGCACGCGCACTCGGACGCCGACGCGATCGAGCGGATCTTCCAGCAGGACCCGGGCGCGCGCGTGCTCTGGGCGCATTCCGGCTTCGAGGCGCCCGCGAAGGTGCGCGAGATGCTGCGCAAGCACAAGAATCTCTGGGCGGATCTCGCGTTCCGGAGCGACCAGGGCGCCGGCGGCAAGGTGAGCCCGGAGTGGCGCGAGGCGTTCACCGAGTTCCCCGACCGGTTCATGGTGGGCACGGACACCTTCGTGCCCGAGCGCTGGCACTACGTGGCCGACCACGCGAGCTTCTCGCGCGCGTGGCTCGCCGACCTGCCCAAGGACATCGCCGAGCGCATCGCGTGGAAGAACGGCGAGACGATCTTCGTGTCGGCCGTCAAGCGCTGAGGCCCGCCGTGCGCCGCGTCCGGACGGCCGCCCTGCTGGCGGCGGGCGCGGCGCTCGTCGCGGCCGCCGGGGTCGCGCCGGCCGCCGCCGCCCCGGCGTGCGAGGCTCCCGGATTCACGCCGCGCAGCCGCGTCGAATCCGCGGGCGTCGTCGTGGTGTATCGCACCGCGCCGGCGGCGATCGAGGTCGGCCGGCACTTCCAGGTCGAGGCGCTCGTGTGCGCCGCCGGCGGCGCCGCGACGCTCACCGGGGTGGATGCCGACATGCCCGCCCACCGGCACGGGATGAACTACCGCGCCACGGTCGCCACGAAGGCGCCCGGCCGCTACGTCGCCGAAGGGCTGCTGTTCCACATGCCGGGCCGCTGGCGCCTGTTGTTCGACGTCGAGCACGCCGGGCGCCGGGCGCGCCTGGCGAGCGACGTCGTCGTGGACTGAGCGTGCGCCCGGTGGCCGTCGCGATGGTCGCCGTGACGCTCGCGCTGACGGCGGCGGTCGCCGCGCCGTCGAGCGCGCCGGAGCCCGCGCTCACCCGCCTGCTGCAGCACGGGCCGTGGCCACCGGCGCCCGCGCGCGATCCGAGCAACGCCGTGTCGGGCACGCCGGCGGCGATCGCGCTCGGCCAGCGGCTGTTCTTCGATCCGCGCCTGTCGGCCAACGGCGCCGTCGCGTGCGCGACGTGCCACGTGCCCGCCCGCGGCTGGAGTGACGGCCGGGCCCGCGCGGTCGGCCTCGCGGAGGGCGATCGCAACACGCCGACCGTGCTCGACGTCGCGCTCCATCGCTGGTTTTCGTGGGACGGCCGCGCGGACAGCCTGTGGTCGCAGAGCCTCAAGCCGATCGTCGATCCGCGGGAGATGGGCGCCTCGGGCGCGCACGTGGCGACGCTGCTCCGACGCGACCACGCCCTCGCGTGCCTGCACGAGCAGGCGTTCGGCGCAGCGCCGCCGGCCGATCCCGATCGTGCGCTGGTCCACACGGGCAAGGCGATCGCCGCGTTCCTCGAGACCGTGCGCTCCGGCCGCACGCCGTTCGACGACTTCCGCGACGCGCTCGCGCGAGGGGATGCCGCGGCCGCCGCGCGCTATCCCGCCGCCGCACGGCGTGGCGCGCGGCTGTTCGTGCAGAGCGACTGCGCGGTCTGCCACGTCGGCCCCGCGTTCACCAACGGCGAGTTCCACGACGTGGGGGTGCCGTACGCGCTGCCGGGAGGCGGCGTCGATCCGGGCCGCGCGCGCGGGATCACACAGGTGCGCGCCGATCGCTTCAACCTCCTGGGCTCGTGGAGCGACGACGCCTCGCGCGCCTCCGCGGTGAAGACCCGGCACGTGGAGGCGAGTCACGCGAGCTTCGGGCAGTTCCGGACGCCGTCGCTGCGCAATCTCGCGCTGACCGCGCCGTACATGCACGACGGCCGGTACGCGACCCTGCGGGAGGCGGTGCGGCACTACTCCGAGCTGGACATGGAGCGCATCCACACGCACGGCGAGCAGCTGCTGCGGCCGCTGAAGCTCTCGGCCGCCGAGGTCGACGATCTCGTCGCGTTCCTCGAGAGCGTCACCGACCGCTCAGCGGCGCGGATGCCGGCGTCTCCGCCCGACGTGCCGGGCTGCCCGGGGTAACCGGGGGCTGGCCGCGCGCGTACCCTACGGGCGGGGCCGGGGCGGGCGCCCCGCGGGCATCTCCATCTTCTTGTAGTCGGCGGGCGGCGCGAACAGCGCCGCGTCGAGCGCCTTCGGCTCGATCCTGGTGACCTCGAGGATCGTGGCGCCGCCGGCGCGCTCCAGCCGAGCAGGAGCAGGGCGACGAGCGCGACTGCCCTCACTTCGCGGCCGCGGCCGCCGAGCGGCCGGCGATGCGGCCGAAGACGGAGCCGGCCATGAGGCCCGCGCCGCCCGGATAGTTGTTGTAGAAGAGCCCGCCGACGAGCTCGCCGGCGGCGTAGAGGCCCTTGAGCGCGCGGCCCTCGTTGTCGAGGACCTCGCCGGCCGGGGTGATGTGGAGCCCGCCGAACGTGAACGTGATCCCGGTCGTCACCGCGAAGCCGTAGTAGGGCGGGGTGTCGAGCGCGTTCGCCCAGTTCGACTTCGGCAGCACGAGCCCGCGCGTGCCGCGGCCGTCCTTCACCGCGGGGTTGAACGGCACGTCCTTCTTCACGGCGGCGTTGAAGTCGGTGACGGTCTTCACGAGCCCGTCCACGTCGATCTCCAGCTTGCGGGCGAGCTCCTCGATGGTGTTCGCCTCCGCCTTGGTGATCTCGCGGATGCGGTATTCCTCGCGGCACATCTCGATGACCTTCTGGTCGAAGATCTGGAAGGCCGCGCGCCGCGGCTGCTTGATGACCTCGCGCCCGTACTTCACGTAGGTGTAGTTCCGCATGTCGGCGCCTTCGTCCACGAAGCGGTCGCCGTGGACGTTCACGATGATGCCGAGCGGGTAGCTGTGCTTCTGGAAGTTGTCGCCGACCTTCCGGTCGCCGTGCCACGGCGCGTTGTAGTCCCACTGCACCGCGTGACAGCCGCTCCAGTGCCCCCACGCCTGCGCGCCGATGTCGAGCGCCATGCGGATGCCGTCCCCCGTGTTGTAGGGGGTGCCGCGGACGCGCGCGAGGTCCCAGTTGGGGCCGAGGTAGCGCGTGCGCATCTCGACGTTCGCCTCGAAGCCGCCGGAGGCGAGCACGACGGCCTTCGCCTCCACCGTCTCGGTGCTGCCGTCGGGCGTGCGGATCTCGACGCCGGTCACCCGGTTGTTCTTGTCGGTGAGCAGGCGCTGCGCCTTCGCCTCGAAGCGCACGTCGACGCCGGCCTTCTTCGCCGACTCGTACTCCATGTCGATGAGGCCGGGGCCGCCGCCGACCGCTTCCAGCACGAGGTTGCCGAAGAAGGTGAACTTGCCGCCGACCTTGTACGCCTGCCGGCCGAACATCGGGATCCAGCGGATGCCCTGCGCCTTCATCCACTGCATGGTCGGCTGCGACTCGCGCACGAGCGTCAGCGCCATGTCCGCGTCGGCCAGGTCCTCGGTGACGCGCATCAGGTCGTCGTAGTAGGCGTCCTCGCTGTAGAGCGGGACGTCCATCATCGCCTTCTCTTCGTCCGAGAGGTCGCCCACGAGGTCCGCGACCTCCGCGAAGCTCTTGAACGCGAAGCGGAACCCGCCCGCGGTGAAGAAGCCGTTGCCGCCGCGCCATGCCTCGGGCGCCTTCTCGAGGACCAGCACGCGCGCGCCGTGCTCGCGCGCCGAGAGTGCCGCGCACATCGCGGCGTTGCCACCGCCGACCACCACCACGTCGTAGGCCATGTCCGTCCTCTCCTTAGCCGCGAATCCCTTCGCCGCGCAGTGCGTCCGCCAGGAACCGGCCCGTGTGCGAGGCGGCGACGCCCGCCACCAGGGACGGCGGGCCTTCGGCGACGATCTCGCCGCCCGCGTCGCCGCCTTCCGGGCCCATGTCGACGACCCAGTCCGCGCCCTTGATCACGTCCAGGTGATGCTCGACCACGAGCACCGTGTTGCCCGCGTCCACGAGCCGGTGCAGCACGCCGAGGAGCTTGCGCACGTCGTCGAGGTGCAGGCCCGTCGTCGGCTCGTCGAGCACGTACAGCACGTCGCCCCCGGATCGCCCCCCCAGCTCCGCCGCGATCTTCAGCCGCTGGGCCTCCCCGCCCGAGAGCGTGGTGGCGGGCTGCCCGAGCCGAAGATACCCGAGGCCGACGTCCTGAAGCACGCGCAGCCGCCGCCCGAGCACCTCCTGCGCGGCGAAGAACTCCACGGCGTCGTCGATGGTCATCGCGAGGACGTCGGCGATGCTGCGGCCGCGGTATCTCACGCTCAGCACGTCCGGGCGATAGCGCCTGCCCTCGCACTCCTGGCACGTGACGTACACGTCCTCGAAGAAGTACATCTCGAGCTTCTCGAAGCCGTCGCCCTGGCACTTCTCGCAGCGGCCGCCGGGGACGTTGAACGAGAACGAGCCCGCGGTCAGCGCGAGGCCCTTGGCGCGCGGGAGCGCCGCGAAGAGCTTGCGGATCTCGTCGAACGCCTTCGCGTACGTCACGGGGTTGGAGCGCGGCGTGCGGCCGATCGGCTCCTGGTCGATCAGGCGGATACCCTTCAGGTATTCGAGGCCGGTCAGGCCGTCGTAGGCGCCGGGCACCGCGTAGTCCGCCTTGAACGCGCGCGCGACGGCCCGATAGAGCGTGTCGTGCACGAGCGTGGACTTGCCGGAGCCGGACACGCCGGTGACGGCGGTGAGGGTGCCGAGCGGCAGCCGGAACGTGACGTCGTGCAGGTTGTGCTCGCGGGCGCCGACCAGCGTGAGCCACCGCCGCGGCTTGCGTCGCGTGATCGGCACGGGGATCGTCTCCCGGCCGGTGAGGTAGCGCGCGGTGACCGAGCGCGGCGTCTGCCGGAACTCGTCCTGCGAGCCGCTGAAGACGATCTCGCCGCCGCGGTCGCCCGAGCCGGGCCCCAGCTCCACCACGTGGTCGGCCGCTTCGATGAACCCGCGGTCGTGCTCGACCACCACCACGGTGTTGCCGGCGCTCGCCAGCTCCTTGCAGAGGTCGGCCAGCCGCGCGATGTCGCGCGCGTGCAGCCCGATCGACGGCTCGTCGAGGACGTAGAGCGTGCCCACGAGCTGCGAGCCGAGGGAGTTCGCCAGGTTGATGCGCTGCGCCTCGCCGCCCGACAGCGTCCGCGTCTGCCGGGACAGCGTGAGGTAGCCGAGCCCCACGCGCAGCAGGAACGCCAGCTTCGCGGTGAGCTGCTTCAGGATCTCGCGCGCGACGAGGGTCTCCCACGTCGTGAGCTTGAGGTCCGCGACGGTGCGCGCGGCTTCCTCGATGGTGAGGGCGCTGAACTCCGCGATCGTGAGGCCCGCGACGCGGACCGCGAGCGCGGTGGCCTTGAGCCGCGCGCCCGCGCACGACGGGCAGCGCGACTGGCTGCGATAGCGCGAGAGGAACACGCGCACGTGGAGCTTGTAGCGATACGACTCGACCTCTTCGAAGAACCCGCGGATGCCGGGGAACGTGTCGTCGCCCGCGTAGATGAACTCGCGGTGCTCGGGGGCCAGCGTCTCCCACGGCGTGTCGAGGCTCAGGTGCCGGCGCTTGGCCGCCTTCACCAGCTCGCGCTGGTACCACTTGCCCGACGGATACGTCCACGGCTCGACCGCGCCGTCGCCCAGCGTGAGCGAGCGGTCGGGCACGACGAGCGCCTCGTCGTAGGTGAGGATGTTGCCGAAGCCCTTGCACTCCGCGCACGCGCCGAGCGGGTGGTTGAAGGAGAAGAGGATCGGCTGCGGGCGCTCCAGCGCCTTGCCGCACGCGGCGCAGCGGAAGTCGACCGCGAAGCGCTGCGGGCCGGCGCCGAGCACCTCGACGGCGACCTCGCCGCCGCCTTCGCGCAGCGCGGTCTCGATCGACTCGATGAGCCGCGGGCGCCGCGCGGCGTCGAGCACGACGCGATCGAGGACGATCTCCACCTCGCGCAGCCCGTCCAGTGCCGCGCCGTCGAGGTCGACGACGTCACCCTCGATGCGCAGGCGCGCGAAGCCGCGGCGGACGAGCCCGGCGCGCAGCTCCGTCGCGGGCAGGCCGGCCGGCAGGGCGAGCCGGAAGCAGATGAGCGCGCGCGCGCCGGCGTGCCGATCGAGCAGCGCGTCCACGATGGACGTCCCCGAGTGGCTCGCCGCCTCGCCCCCGCAGTCGGGGCAGTGGACGCGGCCGATCTTCGCGTAGAGCAGCCGCAGGTAGTCGTAGATCTCGGTGGCGGTGCCCACCGTGGAGCGCGCGGTCCGCACGGGGTTCTTCTGCTCGAGCGCCACCGCGGGGCGGACGTTCGTGATGCGGTCCACGTCGGGGCGGTCGACGCGCTCGAGGAACATCCGCGCGTAGGTGCTGAGCGACTCGATGTAGCGCCACTGGCCTTCGGCGAACAGCGTGTCGAACGCCAGCGACGACTTGCCGGAGCCGGAGACGCCGGTGACGACGGTCAGCCGGTCGTGCGGGATCTCGAGGGAGACGTTCTTGAGATTGTTCTGCCGGGCGCCTTCGATGCGGAGGATCCCGGTGTGCGACGCAGGTGGTACTCGCATGAACGACCCATGGTAACCGAGTGCTATCATTGGCGCCACATGCAGGACCGAATCCGCGCGCTCGTCGTGGACGACGACGCGGACGTCCGCGGACTTCTCACGGGCGTCCTCACCCGCGCTCAGATGACGGTCGTCGAAGCGGCGTCGGGCGCGGACGCGATGACCGCGCTGGGCCGCGACGAGTTCGACGTGGTGTGCGTCGACGTGCGCCTGCCCGATCACTCCGGACTGGACATCCTGCGCTGGGCGCGGGGCGCCGAGATCGACACCGAGTTCATCGTGCTCACCGGTCACGCGGACGTCGACACCGCGGTGGAGGCGATGCGGCTCGGCGCCTACGACTTCGTCGCGAAGCCCTGGAAGAACGTCGAGCTGCTCGAGGTCGTCCGCAAAGCGGTCGAGAAGAAGGCGCTGCGCCGCGAGAACGTCGTGCTGCGCGACGTGATCACCCGCCGCGACGGCGTGCCGGACATCGTCGGCGAGACGCCGGAGATCCGCGAGGTCCTGACGATGATCGGCCGTGTGGCCGCGAGCGACAGCCCGGTGCTCGTCTACGGCGAGAGCGGCACCGGCAAGGAGCTCGTCGCGCGTGCGATCCACCTGCGCAGCAAGCGCGCGGGCCGGCCGTTCGTGAGCGTCAACTGCGGCGCGCTGCCCGACACGCTGCTCGAGACCGAGCTCTTCGGGCACAAGAAGGGCGCGTTCACCGGCGCCGTCGCCGCGCGTGCGGGCCTGTTCGAGGCCGCGGACGGCGGCACGCTCTTCCTCGACGAGATCGGCGAGATGTCGCCCGCCATGCAGGTCCGGCTCCTGCGCGCGCTCGATTCCGGCGAGGTCCGGCGGGTGGGCGAGGAGCGCGCGTTCCACGTGAACGTCCGCGTGGTGGCCGCGACCAACAAGGACCTGAGCCTGGAAGCGACCGAAGGGCGGTTTCGCTGGGACCTCTTCTACCGCGTCAGCACGGTGATCGTGCCGGTGCCGCCGCTCCGCACGCGGCGGGACGACATCCCCCTGCTGGTCCAGCACTTCATCGCGCCGTTCGTGCGGGCGGGGAAGTCACTGCGCTTCGCGCCCGAGGCGTTGGCGCGCCTGCAGTCCTACGACTGGCCCGGCAACATCCGTGAGCTGCGCAACCTCATCGAGCGGCTGCTGATCCTGCACGAGGGTGAGGAGATCGCGCTCGGCATGCTCCCGCGCGAGTTCTCCCCGCGGCCCGCGCGCGCGACCGTCTCCGCCGTGGAGGCGGCCGCCGGCGCCGACGGCGAGGACCTGCTGCCCCTCGCCCAGATCGAGCGCCGGCACGTCGAGCGTGTGCTCCACGCAACGGCCTGGAACAAAGCCCGCGCGGCGCGCGTGCTCGAAGTCGACATCAAGACCCTGAACAAGAAGATCCGCGACTTCGGCATCACCCGCTCCGCGTGACCATCCCGGGAGAAACTCCCCGGCCCCGGGACTCTCTCCCATCCCACGATTCATTGCGGTTCCTGCAACGCCTGCGAAAGCGTGCGTTTACGGCGCGCCCGGCGTGGCCTTTCCTTTGCCCCTAGGAGGCAGCGTGATGAGCAACCCACTCTCCGGCCCTTCTCGCAGCCTCGACGCGCCGAAGAAGAATCTCCGCACCAAGCCCTCGCCCATCGCGCTCTGGCAGCCCGAGATCGTGCTCCCCGAGCGGCCGTTCGCGCACCGCACCCTCGTGACCCCCGGCGACCCGGAGCTTCGGCCGGACGCGACGCGCGCCCAGCTCGACGGGACGCGGACGCTCCTCATCGCGCTCGCGCAGAAGCGCGGCGTGCTCGCCGAGCGCGCCGCCCTCGCCGAGGCGCGCGCGCGCGCGGCCTCCAGCGACCGGGAGCGGGTGTCCGCGGTGTTCGAGACCTACCGGGTCGAGTCCGCGCTCGACGACGTGCTCACAGGGACCATGAAGCAGCTGACTTCGCTGATGAAGGATCGGGGACTTCGATGAACGTGTACTACCTGCCGTCGCGCCAGATCGACACCGATACGCCCGCGCTGCCGCTGACCGCCGCGCGCTGGTCCGTGCTGCGGGCTCGCGCCGCCCGGATGTGGTGGCGCCTGCGCCTCACGGGCACCGAGCTGTGGACGGTGGTGCGCCGGGGCGGCCGCAATCCGCTCGACGACCACGTCTGGCTCGCCGGCGACGCGCCCGTCGCGCCGCGCCGCCGCGC